>JACKQG010008162.1_pt1 | contig 10293 bp, 7 predicted proteins | sample 8237621 | NCBI WGS metagenome assembly JACKQG01 (sample SAMN15677084, study PRJNA649215) | marine metagenome | biome: marine; feature: Black Sea; material: saline water; isolation source: suspended particulate matter (SPM) from the Black Sea western gyre | collected 2013-06-09/2013-06-10 | depth...
GCGATAAATCCAAATTTGATATTAAGTTATCGTCGCAAATTAATTTATTGAGAGATAAGTTACTGGATAAGTCAATAGAGTTAATACTATTATCATGACAGGATAATTCTTCTAAATTAATACAATTACTTATGTTAATATTAATCAATTGATTAAAGTAACATGTTATTTTTTTTAGTTGTATGCACTGAGTTACGTTAAGGCTATCTAAAACGTTTACAGCACAATCAAGGATTTTTAAGTATGTATTGGATGATAAATCTAATGTTGAAATGGCGTGATTACCGCAATCCAGATATTCAAGATTAATAAATGCTTCAATTCCTGTTAAATCTGATATTATTTCCGTCCAAGAAAATAATGGTAATTCAGTCACTATTTCAGCTTCTGAATATTCTATTTCGCCATTATTATTTGAGTCAATACCCAATTCAATCAAAATTGCCTTGAAACTGGCATCTGGTATGTAAACAGTTTGACCTTGACTTAATAAAGAAATCAAAATTGTTATTAAAATTAAATGTAGTTTTTTCATAACCTTATGTTTTTGTTTTCATTTTATGTTTGGTAACTACTGTATATCCACACCTCTATTGTGTTTATTTTTACTTTGCCCATAGTTCCTCATTTTATTAAGTGGCTGTAAATTAGCGAAATGAAAAGTGTGGTTTTGCTTTGTCATGTTATTTATTGTGTTTATATAACTGTAAAAATACATTTTATTTTTTATAAAACATCAATATTGTTATAAATTTTTTCACCTGCATTATTCCTAAACTTTCGCTGTGCTGCGCTTGCAAAAGTTTAGGACTATCAAACATTAAACCTGATAAACATTAAATCCCCATCCTCAACAATATAATCTTTTCCCTCAAGTTTCATTTTACCGGCTTCCTTTACAGCATTTTCCGAACCGAGTTCAATATAATCTGTGTATTTAATCACTTCTGCCCTGATAAAACCACGTTCCAGGTCGCTATGAATCACTCCCGCAGCCTCCCGTGCGTTCATTCCATTTTTAATTGTCCATGCCCTGGCTTCTTTATGTGCGGCTGTGAAAAAGGACTGTAAATTTAAAAGGCTATATGCCGAACGAATCATTTTATTTACACCTGGTTCTGAAAGACCGGCATCTTCAAGAAATTCCATTCTGTCACCTTCGGTTTCCAGTTCAGAAATATCGGATTCAAGGGCGCCTGCTAAGATAAGAATTTCAGTTTTCCGGTTCTTTAATGCTTCCTTCACCTTTTCAACATACTTATTGCCCGACGCAGCCGAAGCTTCATCAACATTGCAAACATATATTACAGGCTTATCGGTTAACAAAAACAAATCGGACACATATTTTTTATCATTTTTTTCTATATCTATTGTCCTGGCATTCTGAAAATTTTCAAAATGATCCTTGTATTTATTTAAAACCTCTATGGCTCTTTTAGCATCTTTATCTCCCGATTTTGCAGTTTTTTCCATTCGCTGGATTTTACGCTCCACCATATCAAGGTCTTTAACCTGCAATTCAAGATCAACGATTTCCATATCCCTGACAGGATTAACCGAACCTTCGATGTGAGGAAGGTTCTCATCGTCAAAACATCTTAATACATGAATTATGGCATCTGTTTGTTGAATATCCATAAGGAATTTATTTCCTATTCCCTCGCCATGACTTGCGCCTTTTGCCAGCCCCGGTATATCCACAATTTCGACCGTTGCGGGCGTTACTTTTGCAGGTTTGACAAGCCTGGCAATTTCATAAAGCCTGTTATCAGGCACATCTACAATACCCAGGTTGGATTTTGAAGCGCTAAATGCAAAATTGCTTGTTTGTGCTTTAGTTTTAGATATACAATTGAAAATTGTTGTTTTGCCTGTATTAGTAATGCCGATGATGCCACATTTAAGAGCCATAAAATTAAATTTTAGAAATAAATTTTTTTACAAAGATATAAGATATATCAAAAAAAATAATACTTTTGCACCCCCGATTTTTTGAGTATTGTATAATCAATTCCGATTATGTACAGGGATTCCGGTAATCGGGGAGGAAGCCTGAACATACGGAATACAAAGTTTTTTGTTAATGTCAGAAGAAATTAAAGAAACCACAAATCCTGAAGTAGCCACTGAGATTACTGAGGATAAGAAATCAGAAGAAACCAAAGCAAACCAGGAAGCTGAGAAAAAGGTTGAAACAAAGGTTGAAACTGAAGATAAAAAAGAAGAGGAAGAGAAATCGGAAATAGTGAAAAAAGAAGAGGTAAAGGAAAAGGCTGAGGTTGAAGCTAAGACTGAGGCTGAAACTGAGGCTAAGGTTGAAACTGAGGCTAAGGCTGAGGTGAAGGTTAAGGAAGAAGAAAAAATTATAGATGAGGATAAGGCAAAAGAAGAACCGGATAAAAAAAAAGAAGAAGTAGTAGTAGAAGTAGAAGAAGTGAAGGTGGAAGCTAAAGAAGAAATAAAAATGGAAGAACCCGTTGAAACGAAACCTGAACATACCCCTTCTGCAACTACCGAACCACCTTCTTTCGATTGGGATTCTGTTGGAAAAAAACAAGATATCTACACACTTGATGAAAGGCAAAAGTTAGAAAATCTTTACGACAACACGCTGAAATCTATTGTTGAACATGAAGTACTTGATGGAACCGTTGTTTCAATGAGTAACAGAGAGGTTGTTGTAAACATTGGCTTCAAATCCGACGGAGTTATCCCTCTTAACGAATTAAGATATAATCCTGATTTGAAGGTTGGTGATGAAATTGAGGTTTACGTTGAAAACCAGGAAGACCCAACCGGACAATTGGTTTTGTCTCATAAAAAAGCCCGCATTTTGCGTTCATGGGAAAGAATTAACAAAGCTTACGATAAAGACGAAATCATTAATGGTTACGTAAAATGTCGTACTAAAGGAGGATTGATTGTTGATGTTTTCGGAATTGAAGCGTTCCTGCCCGGATCACAAATCGATGTAAAGCCAATCCGTGATTATGATGTTTTTGTTGATAAAACAATGGAATTTAAAGTTGTTAAGATAAACCATGAATATAAAAACGTTGTTGTATCACATAAAGCGCTGATCGAAGATGAACTTGAAGCACAAAAGATAGAGATTATGTCGAAACTTGAAAAAGGACAGGTGCTTGAAGGTACTGTTAAAAACATAACCTCGTATGGTGTATTCATCGATCTTGGAGGTGTTGACGGACTGATCCATATAACCGATCTTTCATGGGGCAGAATAAATCATCCTGATGAAATAGTTGAATTAGATCAGAAAATCAAAGTTGCTATTCTCGACTTTGACGATAATAAGAAACGGATTGCACTCGGGCTGAAACAATTAACCCCACATCCGTGGGAATCGCTTGATACAAATTTGAAAATCGGAGATAACGTTAAAGGAAAAGTTGTCGTTATTGCCGACTACGGTGCTTTTGTCGAAATTGCCGCCGGAGTTGAAGGGTTGATACATGTTTCGGAAATGTCGTGGTCGCAACACTTAAGGACTGCCCAGGATTTTCTCAAGGTTGGAGATGAAGTAGAAGCTGTAATCCTGACACTCGACCGTGAAGAGAGAAAAATGTCTCTCGGTATAAAGCAACTAATTCCCGATCCCTGGATCAACATCAAAGAAAAATATCCGGTTAACTCCAAACATACGGCTATCGTTCGCAACTTCACCAACTTCGGAATCTTTGTTGAACTTGAAGAAGGCGTTGACGGTTTGATCCATATTTCCGATCTTTCCTGGTCCAAGAAAATCAAGCATCCTGCTGAATTCACCAAGATAGGTGAAAATATCGAAGTTGTTGTGCTGGATGTTGATGAAGAAAACAGGAGGCTGAGCTTAGGACACAAACAATTAGAAGAAAACCCATGGGATGTATTTGAAACTGTGTTCACAGTTGACTCCGTTCATAAAGGAACTATTATAGAACTATTTGATAAAGGAGCCGTAATAGCATTGCCTTACGGAGTTGAAGGATTTGCTCCGAAACGCCACCTGGCAAAGGAAGACGAAGTCTTAGTAAAGATAGATGAAAGCCTTGACTTTAAAGTTATTGAGTTTTCAAAAGAAAACAAAAAAATCATCCTTTCGCATACAAAGGTATTACAGGATGTTAAGGCTGAAGAAAAAGCCAAAGAGGTTGTTAAAGCCAAGAAAGATGAAAAATCCACCAAAAGGGCAATTAAAAAAGTAAAGGATAGCGTTGAGAAATCCACACTTGGCGACATTGAAGCGCTTGCAACCTTGAAATCGGACATGGAACAGAAAGCTAAAGCTAAACTTGAAAAAATGGCAAAAGAAAAGAAAGGCAGAGCAAAAAAAGAGGAGACAAAAGAAGAGGGGACAAAAAAAGAGGAGACAAAGAAAGAAGAGACAAAGAAAGAAGAGACAAAGAAAGAAGAGACAAAGAAAGAGGATGAAGTTAAAAAATAACATTCAGGATATCCAAATAAAAAAATCCCTCTGTAATGAGGGATTTTTTTTATTCGTTAATTGCTCATCGCTTAAATAAGTCTAAGTTTTCATTATTTTTACAATCTAAAGAAATAAAATGATTTTTAAAATTACTATATTAGGGAGCAATTCTGCCATACCTACAATCAAACGGAATCCGACAGCACAATTAGTCAATCACAACGAAAGGTTTTTTCTTGTCGATTGTGCCGAAGGAACACAAGTCCAGCTTAGAAAATATCATATCAAAATTCAGCGTATCAACCATATTTTCATCAGTCATCTTCATGGAGATCATTTTTTCGGATTAATCGGAATGATCTCATCCATGCATCTGCTTGGCAGAAACAAAGAATTACATGTTTATGGTCCGCCCGAATTAGAAAATATAATTAACATGCAGCTTCAGGCTTCCCAAACAGAATTGATTTACCCATTGATATTTCATCCCTTTAACCCTGATGTTCACGATACAATTTATGAAGATGATAAGTTAACTGTTAAAACCATTCCGCTAAATCACCATATTCCAACCTGCGGTTTTATTTTTAAAGAAAAAAAAGCAAAAAGAAAACTTAGAAAAGACGTAATAAATAACTTAGATATTCATGTTGATGAATTTGTTAAGATTAAAAACGGTGCTGACTTTATTGATGATGGCGGAAAAGTTTATGAAAATAAAGAATTAACATACCCGCCTCCTCCGCCCCGTTCGTATGCCTATTGCTCCGACACTGCTTATCATGAGCCTGTTATACCGTATATTAAAGATACTGATTTACTTTACCACGAAGCTACTTTTATGCACGACAAAGCTGATGTAGCGGCTGAGAAATTCCATACAACAACGATAGAAGCTGCCACAATTGCACTTAAAGCTCATGTTAAAAAACTACTTATCGGGCATTTTTCAACTCGATACGAAACCACTGACCCCATGCTGCAAGAAGCAAGGACTGTATTTATAAATACTGAAGCTGCTGTTGACGGGCAAGTTTTTGAAGTTTGATAAATATTTTCTCATTTTTACACTAACGCATCATAAAGTATTTCAACAGGATGCAACGCTTTTCTCCCTGTTCCGTCTTTTATTTGTTGCCGGCAACTAATACCAGGTGCAGCAATAATTGCAGATTCGTCTGTTTTCCTGATTTCGGGGAACAGCACTAATTCTCCCACTTTCATCGATAGTTCATAATGTTCTTTTTCGTAACCAAATGAACCTGCCATACCGCAACAGCCCGATTTGATCTCCTCAACTTCATAGTTTTCAGGTAAAGAAAGCATTTTTTTTGTAGGCTCTGTGGATGCAATTGATTTTTGATGGCAATGACCGTGCAGTCTAATTTTTCTTGCTTCTTTTGTGAATTGATCTTTTGTAATGTTGCCCTTATCAATTTCCTGCGCAATAAACTCATCAAACATCAAAGCAGATTTCGCCAATTTGATTGATGCTTCTTTCAGATCTTTATCCACTAAATCGGGATATTCATCCCTGAAAGTAAGTATGCCCGAAGGTTCAATGCCAATAAGTGGTGTTTTATCTGTAATAATATCCTTTAGCAAGGTAACATTTTTATTTGCAATTTTTTTTGCTTTCCTTATCAATCCTTTAGAAAGGAAAGTTCGTCCGCTAATGGTATGTTCAGGCACTTCCACCCTGTAACCGAGTTTCATCAGAATTTTAACAGCCTTTATTCCTATTTCGGTATCGTTGTATTTGGTGAATTCATCGATAAATAAATATATTGTCCGCAACCCTGTCTGGGTTTGCAACCCAGACAGGGTTTTCCGTAAGGTATATTTATAAAAAAGTGGTATACTCCGCTGCGGTGCAAATCCCAGAATTTTTTTAATAAGCCCGGAGGTAAAACTATTGGTCAGTAAAAAATTCGTTATCGAAGGCAGGATTGCTCCTATCCTGTTTATTTGACTTATATAGGCTGTCGCCTTCGTCCTGAGCGGAATACCGTTTTTATCATAATAATACTGGAGCGCTTCTGCTTTTAATTTAGTCATATCCACTCCCGAAGGGCATTCCGATTTACAACCTTTGCAGGAGAGACACTGATCAAGAACTTCATAAATTTCTTTATTGTCGAATGGATTTTTTTGGGTTGAATTAGTTAAAATCTCTCTTAAAGTATTGGCTCTTGCCCTTGTGGTATTATTTTCATCCCTTGTTGCCTGGTAGCTCGGACACATAGTTCCGTCAAAAACCTCCGACTTTCTGCAATCACCTGAACCGTTGCATTTTTCAACACTTCTCAAATAACCAAAATCTGCCGAAAAATCAAAAACCGATTTTATTTCTTTGGTAAGCTGCCCGGGTTTGTACCTCAATGAAGTGTTCATTTTGGGTGTGTCAACAATTTTTCCCGGGTTAAAGATGTTTTCAGGGTCCCAGGCGGTTTTGATCTGTTTTAGCAAATCATAGTTCTTCTCCCCTATTATCAAAGGAATAAACTCACCTCTTAGTCTGCCATCACCATGCTCACCGCTGAGCGAGCCTTTATATTTTTTTACCAGTTTTGCAGTTTCGTATGCAATAGTATAAAAAAGTTCTGTATCATTTTTATCCTTAAGGTTCAGAACCGGACGCAAATGAAGTTCTCCCGTATCGATGTGCGCATAATACACACAACTCAATTTATACTTCAGAAGTAATTTATTAAAATCAGCGATATAATCCGGAAGATCGACAGGTCGAACAGCAGTATCTTCAACAACGGGAACAGGCTTAGCATCGCCGGGAATATTAGAAAGCAAACCAAGACCGCCTTTCCTCAGCGCCCACACCTTTGGAATGTCCTCTCCAAACAAAACAGGAAAATGATAACCATAATCTGCTTTACGCATTTCCTTTCCCATTTCCGAAGTCACCTTCAGAACCTCCTCTTTTGTTTCTTTGGCAAATTCAGCAATGAGCATAGCAGCAGGCTTTCCCTGTATAAAAAACCTGTTCTTACTCAGTTCTATACTGGATTTACTCTGCTCCATAATCACATCATCCATTAACTCAACTGCGCAGGGACTATATTTCAGGACAATAAGATTACCTTTTAAAGCATCTTCAAGACTATTACAATGTAAACAAACCAATCCTTTGACCGGAGGCGGTAATGGATCAAGACTTAATTTAATTTCTGTAATAAAAGCCAAAGTTCCTTCCGAGCCGGCTATTATTTTTGAGAAATTAAATTTTTCTCCCGAATTAGTAAAGGGTTCTGTTTCGAGAAGAAGATCAATAGCATAACCCGTATTTCTCCTTATGATAGACTTATCCGGAAACTGCCTTCGAATTTCTTCCAGGTTTTCCTGGTCGGACAGGATTGAACGTATATTCCTGTAAATATCTCCTTCTAAAAATTTAAGTTTGCATTTTTTATTAAATTGTTCTTTTGTGACTGGCCCGAATTCCGTTTCCGTTCCGTCACTCAGAACCATTTTTACTGAAATAGTATGATCCCTTGTACTTCCATAGATTAAGGAATGTGCACCACAAGAATTATTACCTACCATCCCTCCTATCATGCACCTGTTGGAAGTGGATGTTTCCGGGCTGAAAAACAATCCTATAGGTTCAAGGATTTTATTAAGCTCATCCAAAACTACTCCCGGTTCAACTCTGACCCATTTTTCAATTTCGTTGATCTTAAGAATACCTGTCATATATTTTGAAACATCGACAACAATACCTCCACCAACAACCTGCCCGGCCAGTGAAGTCCCGGCAGTACGGGGAATAAGAGAAGTATTATGCTTTTTAGCAAATATAACCAGCGCTTTGATATCATCGGTATTTTTCGGGCGGGTAACAGCTAAGGGCATCTCCATATAAGCTGATGCATCAGTGGCATAAAGAAGTCTTGTGTGGTGATCAGTAAAAATATCACCCTCAAAAACCGATTTTATTTCATTCAGGTCTTCCGATATGGTTTTGTAATTTTGCATAATCAATGCAAAAATAAGACACTTAATAGTAATTAGTAATAATTAAATGTATTAATAATGCACTACAAAGGATACGGAAAACATACACAGGAAGAACTGGAACAGATAATCGATGAGCTTCAGAATGAAAAAACAGACCTGGAATTCACATATAAAAAAGAGCATGCGATGCTTAATGAGTTAACCCAGCTTATAAGAGACATCTATTATGCTGCTAAAGGCTTTGAAAACGATAAAGAGTTGAAAGCAGAAGATATAGCGAGAAATATCAGCAAAAATATAGAGATGTTTTCAAGGCAGTATGGGTTTAGGTTGTGATTTACGATTTTAAAATCTATACTGAAACGCATCCGTACGGACTATTTTCGTGTAAACTAACTGAATGGTTTAGTGCTGTTTGTTTCTTTATCTGTTTGCATTCCTATTCAGTGTCAGTTTAAAATCAAGAAGAGCCTCCTGCCGGACTTGAACCGGCGACCTGTTCATTACGAGTGAACCGCTCTACCAACTGAGCTAAAGAGGCTTGATCAACAACCGTTACTCCTTTAATCAAGGAGAACGCGAAATTAATTAATTCTTTTAATATCAAAATTAAAAAAAACCTGTCTTAATATAACGGAGCTTTTATTGTTGTTGGGTAGATATGGCTAAAAACAACACACCGGATTACTGGAGAGAATTTTTAAAATAGATTAGTTCAATAATTTGTATTTTTGAAATAACCAATATTTATACAAGTTACTGGGATTTGGAATATAAATTTAAACAAATATGTAGAATTTTATTATCTTTGTTTTATTCTATTAATCTTAAAAATTCCTAACATGAAAAATTATGTATCTATCCTTTTTATTATAATAATATTTGCAAGCTGTACAAGAGACCCCAGAGAATCTGTCATTGCAGCCTATGAACAAACAACAGGGGATACAAAAACAGATTTAAGTTTAAAAGTTCTTGAAATTATTGATTTAGGATATGTTATTGCTCAAGACAGTTTAGATATTTTAATGCCTGAATTTATTGAAAAGAGAGATAAAAATATAGAAACACTAAAGCAAAGCATAAAAAGGGATGAGGAGCAAATACAAGATTATAAAAATTCTGGAAAAAAGTATGGACTTTCAAATAAATCAATGATTGAAATGTATGAAAATTTAATTGAAATTAGCAAAAATTTAATTAATATTTACCAAACTGATTGTAAAGGTTCATTTTTGGAATGGCATTATAATCGAATCTCAGAATTAAAAAAAGATACATCGAGAGTATTATTTAATAAAACAAAAGTCTCATATTCCATAAAAAATCCTTTATTAAACTATGCTAAACAGGAAATAACAAAAACTTATATGTTTACTCCTGATAATGACAGTATATTAGGAGTAATAGATTAAGTATATTAGTATAATTCAATCCATTAAACAAACAAAAAAATCATGCAAGCAATAAATGAAATATTTGGTTTTATTGGAATTATCATATCTATAATTCTAATATTAGTCTTTTTTGTAATGTCTTCAAATCTATCTAAGATTAAAAATGAGTTAAGAACTATCTCACGTTTATTAATTCAAATGGGTGAGAAAACCGATTCATTTAATAAATATACTTGTAATAACTGTGGTAAAGAATTTTACAGAAAAAGGCGTGTTTGTCCTTATTGTAAAAAGCCTGTAAAATATTAATAGATTTGCTTTTAAATAGTTGTTATTATATCATAAATAAAAAATCAGGAAATTTGTCAAAATATTTATCAAACCAGTTCGATATGAAAAGAATTATTCTTGTGCTGACTATTCTCCCTGTATTTCTGTATTCACAAAATAATTCAGAATTAAACCCAAATGATTTTAAGGATACTCTTATTCTTA
>JACKQG010008163.1_pt1 | contig 10292 bp, 7 predicted proteins | sample 8237621 | NCBI WGS metagenome assembly JACKQG01 (sample SAMN15677084, study PRJNA649215) | marine metagenome | biome: marine; feature: Black Sea; material: saline water; isolation source: suspended particulate matter (SPM) from the Black Sea western gyre | collected 2013-06-09/2013-06-10 | depth...
CCCCCCCTTTTTTTGACAAGGGGGAATAAAAAAGGCACAGAAAGTCCCCCTTAATAAAGGGGGATTTAGGGGGTTGTTAATGAACTCATATCCATTTTTGTAAAATAGGCAGGCAGGCGAATAATCCAGGTAAAAAGACCCTAAAGCCGATATGTCAGACCTAAATAAAACACCAAAACATCGTAGTCATTATCTTTTAAATAGTCAATTGTCATGGTTCCACGTAAACTGTCCCAGAGTGACCACGTATGGTTTACCTTGAGAGAGTTCTGGTAATAATCGTTATAAAAATTTCCGTATCCATACGTATACAATTCATACTCGGCATAGAACGTTCCAAATTTATCTGTAGAAACGTTCATGCCCAGCCGATTTCTAAGCCCGGTAATAATAAGATTGTGGATATAGCTTGAAGAGCCATGAAATGAAAAATGCTTTTTAATTTTTCTTGAGAAGTAATTTAGAAAAATATAAGTGGAGGCATCCTTGGACCCGGATTGTCCCCGTCGATTGACACCGGTAATAATGGACCCAATTTTATCATGAGAAAAACGCAAAGAATTATACCAACCCGTACGAAGTTCATCAATAAACAGAGAATCGGGTAGAAGACTCCCCGAAGCTGTATACAGCACTTGTTTTCTTGTGGTGTATCGTGACGTGATTGTAATTGGCCTAAATGGTCTAAACCGAAGTGAGATCTGGTTGGATGTTGGCTCAAGTTTCGACCGTTGATATATGGATTGCTTGCGATAAAAATCCCATGTTTGATAAACGGAAATATTCAGTTTTCGTCGAATATCAGCCGTAAATTTAATGTAACTGAATTCTCTGTCAATATCTTTGCCGGCATATTGTCCAACAAGACTGACTACGGATCGAAATTTCATTTTTTTAAATTGATACTGTCCTTTTGTAAAAACACCGATTTTTTTCACATCGGGGTTCCACGTCAGTGTTTTATAATCAGGTTGGAAACCGGCTAGTAATCCGGCAGAGATATTTTGTTTCAGTTTTGATGAATAAAGGAACCCGTCCGTAGCGCCAACACCGGGCATATCCGACGGGAATACACGACCCACTTGCAATTGGTGTTTCTTTGATGCACTTTGAATCTCTGCTCTAGCTTGGTAAAGTGTGAAATCTCTGTCCATCAAATTGCTGCGCCCATAGACCAATATTTTCGTATGGAGAAAGGAGGTCAATCCTGCCCGATATTGGACGGTCCCAATTCCTCTTGAGTCAGAAATGTTTTCCGAAAACTTGTTATAAGAGTATCGGAGTGAAATCGTCGCATTCTGCGAAAACAGTGTGTGTATTTTTGCTGTCGTTTTTTCCGGTATTCTTTCTGATAATTGATCGTTTTCGGATTGTGTTAGTGCCAATTTGTCGGGAATAAATTTTTCCAAAACGATTCTGTCACCAAGCTGAAATTGATCCACGGGGACCAAAGGAAGTGTCACAGAAGATTTTCGGGCAATATTTGTTATGACCAATAGACCAATTTCATCATTCCTTCGTAAAACAGTTAATGTGTCTCCGACTTCTGCATCTTTTGCTGAGCCGATGTCACAGTATACCTGATCCATCGTGATATAGGTGATATGACCTTCAATTTTAAGAAGATTCCCCGACTGAGCGAAAAGACAACTCATTAAAAAGAGTGTTAGAATGGAAGAATATTTAGTGAATCCTCTGTAAAGTCCTGTGTGTAAAGAAAAAAGAGATAAAATATTTCTGATTCCTTCCCACCACCTTCTATTTATTTCAATTGTGGCATTCGGGAAGGCGGAAACGGCAGTCAACAATGGTATTATAGACAAAATTTCCAACGAAAAGTTGGAACATAGTGGAAATCCCGCACTTGTTTCGGGGCAGGCAAATTTTAAACTTTTTAGTTTGTGTATCAGGTTTTGCAAAGGATTCTCAATCATCTTCTGTGCCGTTCGGATGGCAATTATAGCAAGATTGGCTCTCATAAATGTAACCGGACACCTCTCCATAATGCTCATCGTCCATGTCATTTTTTTCATGTTCGTGGCAAACGCCGTTTAATCCGCATGAAAAATCTGTGTAGTCATCCGGGTTGGTATGGCAGGTTTCGCAGGATGGCCATTCCCCTCGATGTTTCCCGGAATAAATCGGAAAGATCGCATCGTGATGGGACATGTCTGACGGTATCCATGCGCGGGTATTATGACATAAAAGACAGTCTGTATTTCCGGTGTGAACGGGGTTGAGCGTATAGACGTTTAAGTGACATGCACTGCATTCGGTTGTCAATGTCCCCGATAGCCACGAAAAGTTTGCACCATGACATTCTGTGCAATTTATTTGAGCGTGGGCTCCCGTTAGCGAAAACAGCGTGGTTTCATGGGCTTCTCCCCATGTTGCCATTTCCCATGATTTGGAAGAGTGACATCGCTGACAATCGTTGTCGAATGAACCAAAATGGATATCCAGATGACAGGAAACACATTCGGTAGACGCGTTCGAAAACTCATGCAACTCCTCGAGGGTAATTCCGGTGTGGCATTGAATGCACTCTGCTTGGGCGTGCTCTCCATCCAATGGAAAAGCGGTGAGCGAATGATTAAATGAAGAAGAAATTGACAACGGAATCCACCCATCCGGCGAATGACATAATAAACAGGATTTGTCGGTAATTTGTTGACCGAATTGTGGAGTAAGGAAGAGAAGTAACATGAGTAAAATTCTCAAAAGAGCTTGTTCTTCCACGGATAGGGTTTGATGAAATCTTTTTTACGATCACGCCAGAATCGATCATCTCCGTCTCCGCAATCATCCTCATCACCGTTTGGGTGGCAGGAATAACAATCCAACGATGTCACTCCTGTGTATGGATACGTGAATCCATTGCAGCTTTCGCAGTCCTGAGCTCCGTCTTCACAATGGTCGCTCGTTTCATTTGATGCAGAATGACATCCGCTGCTGAAGCAGGTAAATTCGATCGTGATTCCACCGGCATGACATGTTTCGCAGGATTCGTTTTCATCATCCTGATGCGGTGGATCAATCGGAAAGGAATGCGAAAAATTCACATCTTCCCAATTGTCAATAGTATGGCAGGATTCACAGTCCGTGGGGAATGAAGGATCATGTTCATCTTGGAAATCTTCCTCATGGCACTCAAAACAACCGCTGGTGGTGCCGGAATGGTCAAAACTTACGTCTTCCCAGTCAAAAGTGGTGTGACATTCCCAGCAGGATATATTATCTTCCGCAGAATGTTCGTCGTAAAAATCTGTATCGTGGCATTCCCAGCAAGACGGTTGATATTGAGGTTGTGTATGGCATTCGGCGCAGGTGGTTTCCAGATGATCATCCGAAATCGGATAAAATGAATGGTCAACCGTTGCATCCGTCCAATCTGTAAAAGAAGTATGACAGTCTTCACACGCTGTGTTGTACCCTACTTCCGTGTGATTTGGAGAGGTGGTTGCATCATATTCGTCCGTATGGCATTCGACGCAATTGGTCGTAACGCCGTCATGATTATAGACAGCTCCTTCCCAGGTATCAACCGTTTCATGACAGTCATCACAGGTAAGTGGAAATCCGGTGTTTCCCGTATGCGGCGGGTCATCTGTGTTGTCGTAGTCAGGGATGTGACAATTTTGACACAAGAATTCCAATCCGTGTGAATATATATCGGGGGTCCAGCCTATTTCATTATGACAGTCGGAACAATAATCAACGGGATATCCGTATAGTTGATGATCCGGCTCTGCCGTTTGAAAATCATTGAGATGGCAATTCGAACTTTGGCAGGTATTTTCCGTACCTTGATAGACATCATTTAAATGACAATCTTGGCAGAGCGTTGGAATATGCAGACCGGCTAACGGAAAGTCTGTCTGTTCAGCTGAATGTATAAAATTTTCGATGGTCCAATTTTCGTTTGAGTGACACGATTCACAGTCGGTATGGATATTTCCGTTAGTATGTATCGGATATTCAGAGGTTTGATGTTCGATCAAATGACATTGTTCACAAGAAACTGCAACGTTAATATGATCAAAGATGTTTTGGTCCCAGCCGGTGGTTGTATGACATTCTTCACACAGACTGCTGATGTTATGCGTAACATGATCGTAAGAGGATGTTTCATAATTAGTCACTGCCAGTTCTCCCGGGACATGGCATTCCTCACAGGTAAGTGGAAGCGTATACACACCTTCACCATGGCATTGGGCGCAATCAGCGGTTTCATGCTGACCGGTAAGAGGAAAGTTAGAAAGAGCGTGATCAAAATCAGCGCCTGACCATGTATCTGTATCTATATGGCATTGTTCGCAGTTTTCACCATAGCCTTCTTCCTGAGTGTGAACGGGGTTGACAGTATTCTGATAATCAAGTTGGTGGCATGTGACACAGGCAGTATTCACAAAGTGGTCAAAAATAATGGGTTCCCATTCGGTCACGCTATGGCAAGACTCACAATCTGTTGTCGGATATCCAATAATTGAATGATCGGGATCGGATGTGGTTTGGTATTCCACCAGATGACATTGTTCACAAGAAACTGCAACGTTAATATGATCAAAGATGTTTTGGTCCCAGCCGGTGGTTGTATGACATTCTTCACACAGACTGCTGATGTTATGCGTAACATGATCGTAAGAGGATGTTTCATAATTAGTCACTGCCAGTTCTCCCGGGACATGGCATTCCTCACAGGTAAGTGGAAGCGTATACACACCTTCACCATGGCATTGGGCGCAATCAGCGGTTTCATGCTGACCGGTAAGAGGGAATGACGTTAACGCATGGTCCAACTCTCCACCCGCCCAGGTGTCTGTACCTATGTGACAGAGGGTACAATCAGAGCTGTAAACAGTTTCTGTATGAACAGGAGAGTTTGGATAAATACTTGTCCCCGCGGATTCAAATTCTTCGCGATGGCAGGACCAGCATTCATCATCAGTATCGGTAAATGATCCGGTATGACATCCGGCACACTGAGCCTCACGATGTGCCCCGGTCAAAACATAATCTGTATTTATATCATGATCGAATGTGGACGGACGCCATTCAGTATGTTGAACCGAATGACAGTTCTCACACTCTGTATCCAAACCTGCTAAAACATGAGAGGGCTCTTGGACTTGATCATAATCAATTCGATGACACGAATAACAGTCCGTTGGCGCAAGATTGTATTGAGCCATGTTTCCTTCAGCATGGCAAGCCTGGCACGTCGCAGTTCTGTGAGCACCCAACAGTGAAAACTGCGTCAAATTATGGTCAAAGGTTTGAGCGGTTACCTGCCAAGAATTTATTCCGTGGCATTGCGTACATTCATCCCCAAGGTTTGTTAGGTGAACATCCAAATGACAGGAGGTACACGCTGCATCACGTTGAAATTGATGCTTTTCTTCTGCTGTATTACCAAGATGACAGGCGTTACATGGCTGGACTTGGTGGCTTCCCTCGAGAGGAAAATTCGTGATCTGATGACTAAATCCCGATAAATTCAAAATTGTCCACCCCTGAGAACCGTGGCAATCACTACAATCATAGCCCGGGAGGTCCCAATCATCTTGTTGGTTGCCAAAGAGCAGGTTCAGTAATGCCCAGAGGATGAAGACTCGTTTCATCGGAAATCCCCGGTTAAGGTGTGACAGTCGACACACTGATGTGATGTTGGATTATATCGAATAAAAGTTCCTTCTGAATCTTGAATTTGATCATGACAGTTATTGCAAGAGACGTTTTGATGCCGTCCGTCTAATGGAAAGTCGGTTGCGTTATGATCAAAAATTACACGAGAAAATTCAATTACAGTGTGACATTGCTCACATTGATTTTGGTAATGCTCCTTAAATTGATTGCGATGGATATCCGAATGACAGTTTCCGCACTCAAGTTGTTTCCATGTGAAACGGGTTGTGGGTTTCCCCTTAACGGGTTCAAACGGTTTGTGACAGGAAATACACGGGATGGCTAAGTGTCCGCCTTCAATCGGGAATCGACTGGTTTGATGCATGGTGATGGTGTAGGATGTGGGTGTGAATCCCTGCACGGTATGGCAAGCACCGCAATCACCGCCGTCTTTTCGAAGCATAAATTGACGATAATGTTCGTCTTCGTGGCACTCCAAGCACGTTGCGTATTTCGGCAATGTGCCGCTTAAGTTTGGTGTGTGGCATCGGGCACAATCGATCGGTCCGTGTTTACCAACAAGCGGATATTTTGTTTTAGAGTGATCGAATGGTATGATATCCTTTTTCCAGTCCACCGTCGTATGGCAGGTTTCACAGGTGTTTCCGTAACTGCCCTTATGATGATCTTGGTGGCAATCGGTGCAATTTTGAAATGCCATCCCGACGAGTTGCCAGACGTTGGGTGTTCTGTCCGGGGTTGTTTTGTGACATTTTTCACACGCAACATTTTTATGTGCACCTGTCAAAAGGAATCTTGCTTGGCGATGATCAAATTCCTCAGAAGCCTTTTTCCAATCTGTTGTATTGTGGCAATCTGTGCAAGTATTGGAAACTTCTTTGTCATGAATTCCTTCATGGCAGGTAGCGCACTCTTCCGACAAACCCAAAAACGTGCGGTTTAACACAGGGAACGTATCATTTTCCTGCGCCCATTGGATGATGTCTTTTCCAACGATATTTTTTTGGGTGTGGCATTGATTGCATTCTAAATCACGATGTTTTCCCGTGAGAGTAGCTCCGGTTTCATTGTGGTCAAATTCGCGGATATTTTTTGGCCAATACACCAGTTCAAATGCTCGTCCGTTATGATCAGAATGACAATCACCGCATCCGGTGGTTTTGTCTTGGTGATATCCCCTCTTCGCATCTATTTGTAATTTTAACGGTTGGTGACAAAGAACACATCCATCAGAAATTTCTTTATTTCCCACCTCATGGCATTCCACACAATTGGACGTCCCCTCAAGTTCTGCGTGATATTTCGATAATTCACCCGGAGAAAATTGCCCAAATACAATTCCACCGGTAATGGTAATCCAGATAATATATTTTAGTTTAGAATTAGCCATAGCTTTCATTTTTGATGTTTTTCTTATCCACACCAATCGCATCTAACTCTGCTAAGATTGATTCTAAGAATCTGGGTGAAGGTGTTCTCCCTTCACTTTTCGCGGCTCTTTTCTCATAAATTGAGTTTCCGGGTCCGCAGACATATATGGATGCCTCTCCGTCGGGTAATATTTCTTGAATCATCGATTGATCTACACGTTTGTTGTAATGCGTGACAGGTATTTTTGGCGGGACTTCTCGCGTAAACGTGAAGATAAGTTCCAATTGGTCGGGAAAATCTTTTTGGAGTTGAAGAAGTTCATGTCCAAAAATGGTGTCTTCCCATCGGCGGTTGCTGTATAATAACCGATGTTTTACTTCGGGATGATTTCGCAGTGCATATTTTATGATGCTGTAGTTTGGCACAATTCCACTGCCCGCACAAATATGCACAAGTGTTTCCGGTATAGTATCGGTTAACGAATATGGTCCGGTAAATCCGGTAATGACCATGCGTGTTCCTTTAGGTGTCCTTTTCGCCAAAATGGGAGATAACAACGGTGGGTACAGGGTCTTTCCTTGGGTATAACGTTCTTCTTTTACCGTGATTGACAGATATTTTTCATCCGGTGCACTGGATAATGAATATGCCCTGGATTTTTCTTTCTTTCCTTTTTTGTCTTCTAAATAGCTTGTCCATCGCTCCAACGCCTCGAACTGATGCGGATCAATCGTTAAAAAATGCCCCGGTTTGTAATCCAGTAAATCGTTTCCGGTAAAGAGAATCAATGTGGTTGTCTCCCGTGTGTTTTCTATCACATCGGCGACCATCAATTCAAGTTGTTTTATTTTTTTTCGTTTATTGTTCATGATGATTCCTCTGCTTTTGATTCAATCTTCTTTCCGAATTCAATTCCAATAGAGTTTAATAATGGGAACGGCAATTCACCACCGGCAAAAATAAATACGAATTCATTTTCTAGAGAAATTTCAGAATCCGTGGTTTTTAAGGTGACAGATTGTTCTTTTATTTCAATTGGACTGGAATTAAAAACGATCCGTAATAATTTATCAGTAAGTGCTTTTTCTAAATGAGTTTCATTTCTAGCCTTTAGTCTGAAGAAATTTTCTTTTCGGTAAGAAATCGTTACGTCATTTCCTTCCTGATGAGCCAGCCCCAAGGCGGCTTCAATGGCACTGTCTCCCCCGCCAACCACCAATATTTTACGGGTTTTGTAGGTTTCTGCGTCCATCAATTTGTACATAACCTTGCTTAAATCTTCGCCGGGGATCCCAAGTTTTCTTGGTGTCCCTCTTCTGCCTAATGCCAATACAACTCTGGAAGCGGTTGCAGGAGCTGAAGATGTTTCAACTGTAAAATTCCCTAACTTTCCGGTAATCCCGGTTAGTTTATGTCCGGAAAGAAGACGAACTTTCTGAGTGGAGATTACCTCTTCCCAAATCTCCAATAAATCTTCTTTTGCGTACACACCTTTTTCTAAGGAACCAAACAATGGCAGTTCGACGGGCTGAACCAATACCAGTTTTCTCCGCGGATATTGCAGAATTGTTCCTCCAGGTTTGTCCTGATCCAAGACCATATATTTCAATCCTAATTCCTTTGCACGCAAGGCAGCGGATAGTCCTGCGGGTCCGGCACCCACAATAACCACATCAAATTCAGTGGTTGTATCTTCCACCTCGGTTTGGTGGATATGGTTCATGGCGATTACTCCGTGAGATATTGCGTTTCGAATCAGCGCCATTCCGCTTAATTCTCCCACGATATACATCCCCGGGATATTGGTTTCAAAATACTCGCTGATTTGCGGGATGTCTTCCCGTTGACTGATATCTCCAAGTCCGATTTCAATGCCGCCCACCGGGCAATTTTCTGCACACAAGCTATGTCCGACGCAATGGCTGCCGTGTATGATTGTCGCTTTTCCCTCAATCAGCCCCAGCACGTCACCTTCCGGGCACGAGCTTACACAAATTCCGCACCCGATACACAAGGATCGGTTAATAATCGGATGCTGCAAAAGGGGCTTGTCCTGTTTCTTTGAACGAGTTTCAGCCAATCGTTTTTTTGTTCGCAGCTCTTTTTTCTTTTCTCTGAGGATATATGGGACTAAGAAAGACAAAAGGATCAACAACCCAATGACCCCCGTAAGCAATGATTCCATATTTGTGTTTAAAAAATCCATGTATATCCGAAGGTAATCACAACGCCGATATGAATAAACATGATGACAATCATCGTATACGCAAACGGTTTATGTATAACATGCCAATAATGGAATAACCGATGAGCAGAAGACCAAAACGCAATTTGCCGGGCAACGTTTATGCGCTTTCGGATGGAGGCTCGAAGTGTCCTCATTTTATCGGGAGGGATTTCTGTCATCTTGGTGATTGTCGAAAAAATTCGTCGGGTGGTTATCCAGCTAAATGTATCCATAATAAAGAAAGTGAACAATCCAAACATACCTCTTTTGCGGATTTTCTCAACCCCGGAAAGTTCCTCAATTAACGTTAAATGTTCCTGTTTTAAATTGAAGTCGGAAGCCAATAAATCTGTTAATGCTTTTTGGTCTTTTTCGAAATCCTGTAAACTCATTTCTTTTCCGCTGACATGATGAGGAATCTTTGTATAGATATAGCGCCCGATAAATCCGCTTAATGCCACTGCAACCATGGACCAATAAGAGACAGAAACTAAACCTCCGAATTTAAATGCTGTATGGAAAGTAATGAGGATAGGGCCTGCAATGCCGAGGAAGATGTGGTAGTTTAGCCATGTTGGCAGCTTTCCCCATTTACGTATGGATTTAAATCTTTTTCTAATGGAATAAGAAAATAACAAGATTAGCATTCCGCTTCCCACGATACCAAAGCCGTGTCCGACAAATCCACCGGGTTTCCATAATTTATGCAAAGGATGATGCGGTCGGTGAAGCATGTGTGTACCATAATAATTCCCTGCCTTAACGAGGATGGTAAATATGGCGAACACAAGAAACACGAATAGCAGAAAAAACGTGATTTTATGAACGGTTTTCATCATTGAATGTAAAAGCTCCTGTATTATTGGTTGCCTGCATAGAAGTTATAAAATATTCCACATAGAAAACCCCAACTAATTCTGAGAGATAATTTAAAGTCATGCAGAGTAATTAAAGATGAGTCCACTCCAGAAAGGGGTTCCTGCCCGTCCGGCCTGCCTTGCCGGCAGGAAAACCCTTAATATGTTGGTTACTTGTCAAACCCCCGCCA
>JACKQG010008164.1_pt1 | contig 10292 bp, 10 predicted proteins | sample 8237621 | NCBI WGS metagenome assembly JACKQG01 (sample SAMN15677084, study PRJNA649215) | marine metagenome | biome: marine; feature: Black Sea; material: saline water; isolation source: suspended particulate matter (SPM) from the Black Sea western gyre | collected 2013-06-09/2013-06-10 | depth...
TTTCAGAAATATTTATAATAAAATTAGTTTGTTCAGATTTTAAATTAATTTTTCCAGAATAAATTATTTCATAACAGATTAAGGGAATAAAATTAAAATTTTTATCACCCAAATATATTAAATTTCGATCTTTTCCAGAACTAAATGACTCATAACCGTAACCAATTTTTTTTAATCCAAATTGTTTAAAAAAATTTTCAAAAGGTAAAAATTCACCGAAGGGAACTAGTTTGATTTTGTTATATTCACTAATTAAATTTAATTTATTATCTAAAACAACCATTGAATTATATATTTTAGTAGAATTATTTATTACTCTTTCAGTATTTATTCCCATTATGATTGTATGTTTATCAGAATATTTTTCTGAAAATATTTCTTTGAAATCTTTTAATTTTTTAAGATTAACTCCAGCTAACACTCCTTCAGGAAAAATAAAAATGGTATTATTCGAAATATCAGGATTACTTAATTCAACGATTTCTTCAATTATAATTTCTTCATTATTAGATTGAAAAAATCTTTCAATAGAAATTTTTGGTGAAATTACTTTTATCCTAAAATCTTTAAATTCAGTATAAAATTTATAATCTTGTTTTATCTTATTAAAACCATAAAAATAGTTCGTTACTAAAATTAGTAATAAAAAAAATAATATTACTAATTTAAATTTTAAACTTTTGTTAAAAAAAATAATTACGGGTAATACAAAAATTGTTATCGATATTAAATTGAAAGAATAAGTTCCAATTAATGAAATAATTTGTATAGAATTTAAATAATTTGTCCAACTATATACGATTAAATTCCAAGGAAAGCCACCAAGAATAAAACCTCTAATAAATTCAATTAATGAAAAAGTAACTGCAAAGACTAAAATTGTATAAAAATTTTTTTTTAAATTAAAAAAAGAACATATTAAAGTAACAAAACCATAAAATGTACCTAAAAATAATGGAATTATAATAAATGCAATAGGTATTAAAGGTTCAAAAATTTTATCAAATGTTAGAGAATTTGTTATCCAATAAATATTTGAAATAAAATAACCAAATCCAAAAATCCAACCTATCTTAAATGAAATCCATTTTTTTTTAAAATTAATAATCACAAATAATAATAAAATTGGAAATGTAAAAAAATTTAATATTAAGAAATTATATGGAGGTAAACTAAATGATGTTAATAAACCTATAAAAAAAGGTATAACATAAATTAGTATTTTATTATTGAATATTGATGTCAATTTTTTTTGTAAAAATAATTTAATATTAAATTTTCTCTTTTGCTCATTTTTGTAAAATCTTTTAATTTTTTATGATCATATCCAAGTAAATGAAAATATCCGTGTATCCACATTTTATCAAATTCTCTAAAAAAATTTGATTTAATTGATCTTCTGTTGATAATTTCAAAGCTTATGGCAACATCTCCTAAATATAAATTTTTTTTAAATATATAATTAAACGGAAATGAAAGTACATCTGTTGTTTTATTTTTTTTTCTAAATTTATTATTTAGTTTTTTCATTTTGTTGTTGTTTGTAAGTAATATTGTAAATTCTTGTTTTTTATTTCTAAATGCTGGTATTTTTGAAATGATTCTAAGTCTATTTTTTATATATTGACTAGGATTTTTTATTTTTTTCCCCCAAGGATGGTGGTCCAAGATTACATTGGCTTTAATCATTAATCTGTTTTTTGATCTGAATAAGCCCTGACAATCTTAGAAACTAAAGGATGTCTAACCACATCTGTATGATCAAAATCAACTACGGAAATTTCCTTTAGGTGACCCAATAATTTTTTTGCTCGATTAAGACCTGACAAAGATTTATTTGGTAAGTCAGTTTGGGATGGATCTCCGTTTATTACAATTTTAGAATTTTCACCTATTCTTGTTAAGAACATTTTTATTTGAGTATCAGTTGCATTTTGTGCTTCATCTAAAATAGCAAATGAATTTTTTAATGTTCTTCCTCTCATAAAAGCTAACGGTGCAATTTCAATATCACCAACCTCAATTTTTTTTTGTATTTTTTCAAAATCTAATAAATCATATAATGAGTCATATAGCGGCCTCAAATATGGATCTACCTTCTCTCTCATGTCGCCAGGTAAAAATCCAAGTCTTTCACCGGCTTCTACAGCTGGTCTGGATAGTATTATTCTCTCAATTTTTTTTTCTAAAAGCATCGTTAAAGCAACCGCAACTGCCAAAAAAGTTTTTCCAGTTCCTGCTGGACCTGCAGATATAATAATTTCACTTTCTTTTAAAGCTCTAACATAATTTTTTTGTTTTTCAGATCTTGGAATTACAGACTTTTTTGGAGTTTTAATTATATACTCTATTTTTTGGCTAAAGTTGTTATTTTCATCAATCATAAATTTATTTATTGATGAGATTATATCCTTTTTCTCAATCGATCCATTATTAATAAATTGGTCACATAAAAATTGAATTGCATTTTTAACAATTTCATTTTTTTTAGGCTCACTTTTAATAATTATTGAGTTTCCTCTAAAATATAAGTTTGTATCTGTTAGTTTTTCTAATTCTTTTAGATTTTTATTGAACTCACCAATAACGCCTAGGAGCAAGTCATTATTCTGAAATATTACACTTATGGTGTTGTTGTCAGAATATACAAATTTTAGAGCCGTTTTAATTTTATTTTGGACGTTGCTCAAGTTTAAGCTGCCTTAAAGTTATTTTTCAAATTAATCTCTCCAAATAAACTATTTTGATTGCTACTTTTTATCTTAACTGAAACTATTTTTCCAATTAAATTTTTATCACCACCAAAAATAACAGATGTCATGTGTTCGCTTCTACCAAATAATTTATTTTGATCATCAATCTTATTTTCTACCAAAACATTTATTGATTTATTCTCCAAGCTCTTATTTTTCTCTTTTTGATGAGAAAACAATTTTTCTTGAACTATCTTTAATCTTTCTTTTGTGATTTTTTCATCTATCAATTCTAAATTTGATGCTGTTGTTCCAGGTCTTGGACTAAAAATAAAGGAATATGAATTAATAAATCTAATTTTTTTGATTAAGTCAAAAGTATTCTTAAAATCTTTATCATTCTCACCAGGATAACCTATTATAAAATCGCTAGAAAATTCTATATTAGGATTAATTTTTTTAAGTTTTTCATAGGTTGAAATGTAATCTTCTACTTTATGTTTTCTATTCATCAACTTTAGTATTTTGTTTGAACCTGATTGTATTGGCAGATGAACAAAAGGCATAAGTTTTTTTGATTTAGAATAACATTCAATCAAATCTTCTGTCATATCTTGTGGATGTGATGTGGTGTATCTTATTCTTTCAATTTCACTTATTTTTTCTAATGTCATAATTAAATTAGATAATCTAAATTCTTTTTCTTTTTCAAAGTATGAGTATGCATTAACATTTTGACCTAATAAAATTATTTCCTTGGCACCATTTTTTACTAAATTCTCCACTTCGTCCAATATTTGATTGAATGGTCGGGAATATTCAGGTCCTCGAGTATAGGGAACAACACAAAAATGACAAAACTTATCACAACCTTCTTGAATTGTTAAAAAAGAAGATACTTTGCTTTTTTCATTTTTAATTTTACTTAAATAATCAAACTTAGATATTGAGTCAAAATCTGTAATTTCATCTCTTGATTTATTTTGTATAAAATTTGAAATTGTATTATTAATTTTATGATACGATTGAGGTCCAATAACAAGATCGATAAATGGCTCTCTATTTAGCATTTCTTTATTTTCAGCTTGTGCAACACAACCAGCAACTATTACTACTGGTTTATTTTTTTTCTTAAATTTTTTTTTAACTCTACCAATCTCATGATAAACTTTTTCTTTGGCTTTATCTCTTATGTGACAAGTATTAAGAATAAAGCAATTACTATCTTCAAGTATGTTTGTTTTTTCAAATCCAATTTTTTTTACTGTGTCTAAAATACGATTTGAATCGTACATATTCATTTGACAACCAAAGGTTTTGATAAAAACTTTTTTTGACATTTAATTAGTTTTTTTCTTAACTCCATAAAGTTCAAGTTTATGATCGACTAATTTATAACCATATTTGTCTGCAACTTTCTTTTGAAGTTTTTCAATTTCGTCGTCAACAAATTCAATTATTTCACCAGTCTTAACATCAATTAAATGATCGTGATGACTTTCTCTCATTTCCTCATACCTAGCCTTTCCACCTTTAAAATCGTGTTTTGTCAAAATTCCCGCTTCTTCAAAAAGTTTTACAGTTCTGTATATTGTCGCAATACTTATTTTAGTGTCTATTTTTGATACTCTTGTATACAATTCATCCACATCTGGATGATCGTCCGATTCGGACATTACTCTTGCTATAATTCTTCTTTGATCAGTAAGTTTAACACCCTTCGAAATACATCTTTGCTCTATTGTTTCTGTCATAACTCATTTTAACTTATGTAAAGTGGTTTTATCAAATTTTTTTTAATTTTATATTTGTTACATAAATCTGGTAAATCTTTCCATTCTGGGGGGTTATCCAAATTTTTATATGAAAAATCTTTAATAATCTTGGGTTTTTTATCTAAAAAATCCAAATAACTAAAACAAAAATAATCAATATTTATGCTTAAATGAATGCCTTTCACTATTGATAAAGAATTTCTGATACCCGCAAAACTTCCTGGACCTCTGTTTACATATATTTTATTAATTTCATTTATTGAAGTTTCATTTTTTTTTAAGAAATCATTAATCAATATGGTTAATTTATCAAAATTGCTTTTACTATTTTCGTAACTGCTAGTATAAATATTTTTATTGTTTATGATAACTAAAAAAATTTTATCACTTGTAGCATCAATTATTAAACTTTTCATAATTTTTTTATTTTTTTCAATCAATTCTAATGCAGAGCAAAATAATAGTAAATATTATTTTAATGACCTAGGAACACTTGCTCTAATGTTTCATAGGTTTAATGAAAATAAATATCCCTCAACAAATATACAAATGAATATTTTTAAAAAACAGATCGATATTATTAAAAATAAAAACTATCGTTTTGAAAATGCAAAAGATTTTGATTTAAAATTCAAAGATCCAAAATCGGAAAAAAAAATTTTAATCACTGTCGATGATGCATTTGGTTCTTTTTATGAAAATGCCTGGACCTATTTAAATGAAAATAAAATTCCATTTATATTGTTTGTCTCAACTGAAGCTGTAGGAAAAAATGGATATATGACCTGGAAACAAATAAAAGAAATTGAAAAAAAAGATTTTGTTTATTTGGGGAATCATTCTCATACACATGGTTATTTGGTAGATTTCACTTTTGATGATTTTAAAAAAGACATTAATAAATCAATAAAGATATTCAAAAAAAAAATTGGTTATAATCCAATTTATTTTTCATATCCATTTGGCGAATACAGTTTAGAACAAATAAATTTTATTAAAAAAAAATTTAAGTATGCATTTGGACAGCACTCAGGTGTAATTGATTTTAATAAAAGTGCTTATGAACTTCCAAGATTTCCAATTAATGAAAAATATGGTGATTTAAAGAGATTTAGTTTTTTAATAGATTTATTACCCTTACAATTCAAAAATATTTCACCAGATAACAAATATGTAATAAATAATAATCCACCAAAATTAATAATAGATTTTTTTGATGAACAAAAAAATTTAAATCAAATTAGTTGTTTTTCTGACGAAGGTAATAATTGGAATAAATCAAATATAAAATTAATCGGTCAAAAATTAATTGTTAATTTTAGAGAAAAATTTTTATTTAGAAGAGGAAGAATTAATTGCTCATTAAATGATAGAGAAGGATGGAGATGGTTTGGTTTACAATTTTCGGTAAAACAAAATTAAATTAAATTTTTTAATTGAATACTTGAAGGTAGTAATTTTACTTTATCAAAATCTTTTAGAAAATTTTGTTTAATTATCTGTTTTATTATTTTTGTGTATTCTTTACCTGTTGCAGCATATTTATCTAAATAATTTGCAAGAATTAAACTATCTAGTTGTTCATCGTTGTCTCTCATTTCTGCTCTTATTGATCTAAATTTCCTATAACTACCATGTGTATTTAAATTTCTCTGATAAGCTCTTACGGATGCTTTCAAAACTTTAAACTTCATTACTTTATGTGTTGTATCATCTGAATCTATTCCTGCGGGTTTAATTCCTTCTCCGGTCCAAGTCCATTGACCAAAAAGTGCATTCCCTTCGATTGCAAATCTAGAAGTTCCCCATCCAGTTTCTTTGGCAGCTTGTGCTATAGCTAAGGATACCGGAACTTCATCCATTCTTATTTTTAAAGTTGATAAGTCTTTTTTTAAAACACCATATTGTTTGAATTTTGAGTTTAACCATCTTTTTTCTGCAGCAGTGTTAATATTTTTATTTAAAATATTAAATAATTTTTTTCTATTCAGCTTAATTCTGTTATTTTCTTCTAATATTAGTGGAAGAACAATTTGTATAAACAAATTCTTTTTTTTTTGTGTACTCTCAATTTTTTTTATTTCCCCTGGTAATAATGAAAGTCTAATTGGTTTTACTAACTTTGTTTTTCTAACATCGTCCAGATTATAATTTGTTTCTTTAAATAATTGATCTATTGTAGATGCACTTAATCTAACAGTATCTGTTGGCACTTCTTCAAAGGAAAAAATATCCTCAAACAAATTTTTTATATTTAAACCTTCATCTGTATTTTCATTTTTTAAAGATTTGCCATCGAGAACTTTCTGAAAATCTAAACTAGAATTATTATCAACAGTTGATTTGTTTGCTTTAATATTTTTCCCAATATCTACAGAAAATGGTATAAAAAAAGAAATTAAAATTATAACAAAACTACTTAAAATAGTGTAATAAAAACTTCTCAAATCATTAAAATGAAAAAAGTTTTTTTTCTTTTTAATAACAAATCCTTTTTCAATTAATAGTTTTTTTATTGTTGATAGATTAATTTTTTTTCTCTTAAACATTTTAATAAATAATATTTTTTTAGATAGCTTCTACACGTTTAACATCTGGAATATAATGGGTCAAAAGATTTTGTACTCCTTGTTTTAAAGTTATAGTTGAACTTGGACAGCCAGAACAACTTCCTTGCAATTGAACCGTGACAACGCCATCTTTAAATTCCATGAATTTTATATCTCCACCATCTCTTGCTACTGCAGGTTTAATTTTTGTTTCTAAAATTTTAATTATTTGCTTTTCAATTTCTTTAAAGTTTTTATTTTCCTCTTTTTTTGAAATTTTATCTAAAATCACATCCTTTCCATCAGAGTAAAATTCATTTATTAAGGAAATAACTATATGTTTTATATCTTCCCATTCAATTTTTTCACTTTTATTTACAGATAAAAAATCATCTCCTAAAAAAATGCTTTCAACACCATGAATGGATAAAATATTTCTTAAAAAATTATTTTCTGTATCTTCTTTTTTTGACAGTTCTATTGAGCCAATATTTGAAACCTTTTTCCCTGGTAAAAACTTCAGTGAATTTGGATTGGGTGTTGTTTGAGTTTGTATAAACATAGCCTTTATATAGATGTTATATTAAAAATTTAAAGCTTTTTTATCAAAAACCAATAATTTTTTTCATTTCTTCAACTTTTTTTCTAACAATTTTGTCTGCTTTTTCTGCACCTTCATGTAATACATCATCAATAAACTTAGGATCTTTTTGAAGTTTATTTATTTCATTTGAGATAGGTAAAATTTTTTCAGCTACAATTTCAGCTAACTTTTGTTTAAGATCAGAAAAATTTTTTCCACTAAATTCATTAATAGTTTTTGCTAAGGACTGATGATTCATACTTGAATAGATACCTAGGAGATTTTCTGCTTCAGGTCTTTTATTAATATCTTTATCACTGTTTGGTAATAGATCGGTATCAGTTTTAGCTTTTTTAATTTTATTAATAATCTGTTCCTTACTGTCTGTCATATTAATTCTACTTAAATCTGATGGATCAGATTTGCTCATTTTTTTAGTTCCATCTTTTAGACTCATAATTCTTGAAAAATTTTTTTGTATTAAAGGTTCAGGAATCTTAAAAAAATTTGGCACTTCATAATCTAAATTAAATTTCTGAGCAATATCTCTTGATAATTCTAAGTGTTGTTTTTGATCCTCGCCGACGGGTACGTGTGTTGAATCATATAGTAGTATGTCTGCCGCCATCAAAACTGGATAAATATATAATCCTACGCTTGCTTTCTCTTTATCTTTGCCTGCTTTTTCTTTAAATTGAGTCATTCTATTTAACCATCCCATTTTTGCAATGCATCCCAAAATCCATGATGTTTCGGAATGAGCTGGGACTAAAGATTGATTAAAAATAATACTTTTTTTAGGGTTAATTCCACTCGCTAAAAAAGTTGCCGTTGTCTCTCTAATATTGTTTTTTAAAACTTTTGGATCCTGTTTTACTGTAATCGCATGAAGATCGACTACACAAAAAACACAATGATTATCTTTTTGATTTTGCAGGTCTACAAAATTTTTTATAGCACCAATATAGTTTCCTAAATGTAGATTTCCTGTTGGCTGAACACCCGAAAATATTTTTTTACTCATTGTATTAATACTTTAATTTAATATCAGAAATTTTAAAAGCTTTAGTAACAATTGATACTAAAATATAGAGTATAAAAGTTATAATCACTAATAAAATAATAGTAATTAATTTATAGGTACTTTCATAAACTAAATAATCCCCAAAAAAATTGATCAAATAATAAAATATATACGAAGCAATAGAAGTGGCCAAAATTATCTTAAAAAATGATGAAAAAAAACTTTTATTGAACGAAAAATAATTTTTAGAAGTTAAATAGATAAAAAGAAGTAATGAGTTAAGCCATGATGAGATGGTTGTTGCTATTGGAATAATTATAAAACCAATTTTATTGAAGAAATATAAGCTTATACCAATATTTAAAATCACAGAATAAAGAGAAAAAATAAAAGGTGTTTTAGTATTATGTCTTGCAAACAAAAAACTTGAAAACACTTTGCTTAACGCAAATGCAGGAAGTCCTAAAGCAAAATAAAATAGAGCATTTGCAGAATTCTTTACACTAAAAATATCGAAGGATCCATATCCAAATAGAGAAGATGTTATTTCTTCTGATGAAATTAAAAGTGCAACTGTTGCTGGCAAACTTAAAAATAAACTAAGTTCTAAAGATTTATTTTGAATAAATTCAATTTTATTATTTTTTTTTTCTTGAATATATTTGCTTAATTTTGGCAGTATTACGGTTCCTATTGCAATACCTGCAATTGCCAAATTGATTTGATAAATCCTATCAGCATAATAAAGATAAGAAACAGCACTTGCTTGAAAAGAAGCAATAATTGTTCCAACTAATATATTAATTTGAGTAACACCAGATGAAAAAATGCTTGGTAAAAGTTTTTTGAAAAAAACTTTAATTTTTTTATTTATATTAAAGTTTATTGAAAATTTAGGTAAATAAAATTTTCGAGTGAAAAATACTAAAAAAACAAATTGTAAAATGCCTGATATTGTTACGGCATAAGAAAGATATACAACTATTTCATCATTAAGATAATTTCCAAAAAGTAATATTGTGATAAGAAGTATATTTAAAATAATTGGCGCAGCTGCAGCAGCTGCAAATTTATTATGAGAATTTAATATTGCTCCAAAAAATGATGATAAACTTACGAATAATAAAAATGGAAAAGTAATTCTTGTTAAAAATATTGTTAATTCTAATTTTTCTGAATTTTCAGTAAAACCTGGTGCTATTAAAAAAACAAATCCAGGCATAAATATTTCAATGACTAAAATTAAAAATAAGAGACCAATCAAAAGCAAATTAAAAATATTGTTTGCAAATTGTTGAACTTTTTTTTTGCCTTGAGCTAGCTCAGAAGAATAACTTGGAACAAATGCCGCGTTAAATGTTCCCTCAGAAAATAATCTTCTAAAAGTGTTGGGTATTCTAAAAGCTACAAAAAAAGCATCAGCCATAGGTCCTGATCCTAAATAGATTGCAATTAAAACATCTCTAATATATCCAAGTATTCTACTGATCAGAACAAAGAAACTAAATGTACCTGTTGACTTAATAAGGTTCATAAATCATATTAGTCTTAAAATTGCTCCATTTGTATAGCTAACTTACTTTAAATGAAAAAAACAAAAATTGATCATTACACAGATAAAGAAGCTTTAGATTTTCATAATAGTAATAAATCTGGCAAGATTGAGAT
>JACKQG010008166.1_pt1 | contig 10288 bp, 6 predicted proteins | sample 8237621 | NCBI WGS metagenome assembly JACKQG01 (sample SAMN15677084, study PRJNA649215) | marine metagenome | biome: marine; feature: Black Sea; material: saline water; isolation source: suspended particulate matter (SPM) from the Black Sea western gyre | collected 2013-06-09/2013-06-10 | depth...
TACAGATATTGATGCAGTCAATTATAACTCCCTGGCAGAATATGAGATAAACACTTATTATGAGCATAATACAGGATTTTTTGAATTTAATCCAAGCTTAGCCTGCAGGTATTCATTTAAACAAATAATAAATAATGAATTCGGAATAGATTATCCTAATATGGCAGTATATGGAAGAGTTGTCGATTTTTTTGATATTCGCACTGTTTCAGAATCTGGTTCAGGTCCACAAAATATTACGATTGAAGATGAAAATGGATATAGAATAACAATTACGGTTTGGGATTGGGAAGTGGCCGATTCTGAAATATCAGAGGTTATATCAAAATATAATAAAAATATGTTTTATGTATGGGCTACTGGGGATTTGGGATTTTATGAGGATGGCAACGAATGGCAGGTAGAAGTTGCTTCAAGTGAAAATATTATTATTGCACAAAATTTTGCATCTGATGGTGAATATGAATCCAGTTCTACACCTATTATAACATCCATAAACCCAGCACCATTTGTTATAATTCCAATATTAGATGAAACTCTGGATTATAATTTCACTTTCCCTGATAAATCACGGGTTATAGTAAGAATTTTTGATATTTCTGGCCGTTTTATTACATCATTAGTTGATAAATACTATGCATCATCAGGAACAGTATATTGCAATGAGCCACCTGCATCTTGGGATGGAAGAGATAAGTTAGGACAAATAGTAGCACCTGGCACCTACATCATGCACATAGAAGCTATGAATCCAGTAACCGGTGAAACGCAAACTGATGCTGCGCCAATGGTGATAGGTGTGAAAAACTAATGAAAAAGCTCCTTACCATCATATTGATTCTACCCCTATTTGCACAAACGGTGAGCGACTTTGCTTATACCGGAGCCAAAGTTTCTGCCATGGCAGGAGCAGTTGTAGCAGAAAAAGGAAATAATTGGAGCATTTTTCATAATCCAGCCGGAATTACAGAAATTGATGGGATGCATTTTTCTTTAGGTAGCGGAAAAATCTTTGGCTATGACTGGCTTCCCGCAATCAATTTGAGTGGTACCACATCCCTTCCCATAATTGGTAAAATTGGATTTGCATTTCAACAATTAGAAACCAAATATAGTGGAACGACTCTCTCAAAAGAACAAACCCTGTCCATTGCACAGGGGTTTGATCTGCAACATGATAAAAATTCCCAACTCGCCATTGGTTACACAGCAAATTTTGTTCAGTGGAATTTGGGCAAATCTGCAGGTCCAAGTGGTGATGGATCGGATGGATTAGAACTGGGCAATGTAAATGCTGTATCGGTTGATTTTGGAGTATTGGCATCTCTCCGTGAAAAATATCGTTTTGGTGTGTTCCTAAAAAATGTTAATTCTGGCGCATTAGGAAAGGGAATGACAAGGCAGATTCTTCCACGGCGAATTAATGTCGGCATCACCTATATGCCTATGACCGGTCTAGCTACAAGTATCGTTTCTGAGCACCTACTGGGAAGAGATGATATGCAGATTAAATCTGCCATCAGGTATAACCTGAATTCAAATGTGGAACTCTATACCGGTGCTCAATCAAATCCCAATCGCTTTGGCATGGGAGCTACTTTTACCTTTAACAATCAATCTGTAAGCTATGGACTTCTCACCCATCCCGTGCTACCTATGACCCATCAGTTTAATATTGGGCTATCTTTATGATACGGCAGATTGAAATATATTCAGAAGAGTTTATAAGATCTGCAGTGAAGCAAAAAACAGAGGTGGTCACAATTTGTGATCACCTATCCAATTTGAAATTTTCTCCTCATTTGCCATATGCATTTACAGAGCACGGTGCACTAATGGCGGCATCGATATTAAATACTGAACGAGCTGTTCAGGTGAGCGTATTTGTAGTGCGGGCATTTGTCAAAATCCGTAAATTGGTGGCAACCCATAAAGATTTAGCTGGTAAATTAAAAGAACTGGTACAACGGGTGGGTGCACATGATCAATCCATTAGGAAATTAGTACAGGCGATTCAAAAATTAATGAAGCCACCACCTATGCCAAAAAGAAGAATTGGATTTAGATGAGAGAATTTACCCAGACATTAGAAAAAATAATTAAAGCAGTTTTGAGGAATGTTCAGAGACAGGCTCCCATAATTCTACTCATGTTAACATTGGGTTTTTCTCAGAAAATAAATCTGAATACTGCCACTTATACCGAATTACAGTCATTTGAACTCACAGATGAGCAAATTGAAAGTATCTTAGACTACCGCAGCCGTTCCGGCTATATCCGCAATATTTATGACCTCTTGCAAATTTCCGATATAACCATCAAAGATATTCATAACATTCGAAATGGGGTAACAGTTGACATACCACAGGCAACCACTTTTGAGAAGGATATGGCACGGGCATCCTATAAAATGGGAAAATGGATATCTAATGAAGGTAGCACGGAGGGATTATCAGAAGTCTGGCTGGACAAATTCTTCGAACCCCAGAATGTCAATAATATGAATTATGATGACCTTATGGCGCTCCCGAATCTCAGCCCAGTGGATGTTACTGCAGTTTTAAAGCAAAAAGAACGCGGCTATATAAACGGTACATGGGAATTAAAAAACTCCCCTGGCATCAGTTATTGGGGATACAAAAACCTAGTCGATTTCATTCGATTTACGGATAAACCTGTTGAAGAAAAGGGGTTTCATGTTCGCTTTAATTCTCTGGTTCGAACAGTTCCAATAACTTCCAACCCAGATGATGATGGAACTATTACTGCATTTGAAGATACGAGTCTTCCGGAACAATTCCATAAACTATCAATCACATCAGATTTGAATTTTAAGGGGGGGATTTCCTATCATCGTTATATGGGGCAGCCTGATAGTATTTATACAATGAAAGGATTTATCCAAGCTGAAAAGTATCGTTTATTTAACAATATTCAAATTGAGCGGGCAGTATTAGGAAATTTCACCGCTTCATTTGGTCAGGGTGTCATTTTTGAAACCAATGATAATTTCAGTCCCCGCCGAACCGGCTTTGGTTTTTCTAAACGAGCTGAAGGAATACATGGTGATTTGACTCGTTCCTCTCAATATGTCATGCAGGGTTCTGCAATTCAGATTTCCATGCCTAATGTACGAGGTGTCATATTTGCATCCTACCATCCACGGGATGCTATCATAAATGCAGACAGCAGTTTTACCTCTCTCATCGTTATGCAGCCTCGGCTTCCCTTTGGAGCTTACGGACAATTTGCTATAAATTCCGACGGTGATACTACCCATACAAAAATTTATCACTCACTCATTGGCTCGGTTAATGAAATGACTTGGGGGGGCAACTTACGATTCACACCTACCATTGGTACCAATCTGGGATTCACTTTTTTTGAAAGCTTGTATGATCGGAGTCATATTCCCCAAGTGGTTAATACCATAACAGGGGGAGATGAAGATTTTGATGCTGATTTTAACCCGGATGATTATGATGATTATTCCGGTGATGCATTTTATCTTCAATATATTACCAACTCCGCCGATACAGAAATAGCCTCTATGGATTCATCCGAAGCTGATTCTCCAATTTGGTCAGATGCTAAATCATTTTTCAGGGTTCGGGGTTTTGACTTTTCATCTGTCATAGCGAATATATCTATTCAAGGTGAATATGGAGAAATGTTGAAAGATAATAATTTACTTCTTTTTGGAAGAAACCCGTCTGCTCTGGTGTTAAGTGCCTACGCCCAATTTGAGAATTTTAATATTCTGACATTATATCGAAATTATGACTTGAAATTTGATAATCCTTATCAACGGTCATATTCTAATTATCAACGATATAAGACAAGTATTTTCGAGGATGATTATTGGCTGGAAGACCCTATTTACAGCTATTTATATTCTGCTAATCCCCAACCCCAAGCCGAAGAGGGCTTTTTTATTTCTTCCCGCTATCAATTTCATCGATCAATGGTTGGGTACTTAAATTGGGACACATGGAATCGGAAGGCTGATAATTCAAAATATTACCGAACGGTGGCAACCGTAGAATGGCGCCCTGCCTTTAATTTTCGCATAAAAGTACGGCAAAAATGGCAGGCAAGAGGTGCCTTTGATGTACAGCACCCCAGCCCTTTTTATTCTCGGGAAACCCGAATTACCAGCAGACTAAGATTATCCCGTTATAATCAGTTTGAAATACTCTATTCTAATGGATATACCACCTTTTCTCCACGACCTCGTCTCACCGATAATGCTCTCGGTGGTGATATGATGGTTGGGAATATTGGGTCCCCTGATGAAACTATTGGAGTAAGTATCTCTCATAATGCTGATGACAGTTTTTCAATAAAAGGGGGAATGCTGTTCGTTCAAGGATTTCTATGGTATTTTGAAGATACTGATTTTAGAATTTTCAGCTCTGAAAATGGTTTGGTACATTCATGGGCTGCTGTAGATTTAAAACCCACCCCCCTCTTTAGGGTAATGTTTAAAGTGAGCCATTCTACAGAGGGTGCTTCCACACGGGTGGTGGATGGACAGACACCTCAGGGAAATTGGATTAGAAACCCACAAGTTACCAATGAAGATATGGATTATCGAATACAAATAAGTTATGCTTTATAGAATTTTAACAATTATTTTAACATTTTCTATTCTTTCAGGACAATCTCTGTTTAACCGCTGGACAGGTACTGACCCATTTGTTGGCTCAGCACGATCAACCGCTATGGGGACTACTCATTTATTAAACTCCACTGCGAGTAATAATGTACGTTTTAATCCTGCGAAATTAAGCTTATTAATATCAAAAAGAGAGTTAAGCATTCAGGTTAATCGCTCATCTGTTTTTGAAAGATGGAGCATGCCCGTTAGAGATAGTTTTGGCGAATTTCTAACCAGTGCCGATTATGTGGCAAACGAATTTAATTATTATGATGTGAATTTAGGGCTAATTGGGACTGTTAATATTACTTCAATGGGAAAAATTGGTATTGGATTTAATTATGCACCCCTCACCCACTTTACCTACCAGTATTCAGAAGAAGTTAGAGGAAGTTACAGTATTGAAGATGGCGAATATGCCAGCAAAGACCCCATTGTTGGCTATCAAAATCTCAGTGTTGAGGGAAAACTCATGCTTGCATCCATTGGTGGTGGAATTAATTTAGCTATTCTTGGAGATATTGAAATGTCTGTGGGTGGAGCTCTCAATTTAATTCAGTCTGCTAAATTAAAAGACCGAGTAGAGGTAGATACCCTGTATTCGGATGTTACCAATTTAACCACTCTCCCTGATTATAGTTCAACTTCTGAATTGCCCGCTGCAAATTTTCTGACTTTCAGTACAAACCTGAAGTTAAATTCAAATATTAATCTGGGGGCGTCATGGGAAGCTGATGCAAATATCACTTCCAGTCAATATAACTGGGAGATTGATTCAACCAATGGCTTATTTCAATATTGGGGTGACAGCAGTTTTGTAATAAGTGGACTAAACTATATGAAACCGGATATTAAATCATTTGCTTTTTCTTATAGTTCCAACACTCAACAAATAATGTCCATTGATTTTGAAGTTGATCAAGTTTCATACAAAAAACACCTTATTTTTCAGGATTACAAACAGTTTAAATTTGGATTTGAATACCTCACTCAAATGGGCACACCTATTCGAGGAGGCTTGGTGTATAAAACTCCATTAATTCCTGCCATGAAACCAATATCCATGTTCACTTTTGGGTCAGGGAAAACTATTGGCAATTTGGTAATAGATTATGCTGGTACCTATAGTTTTCAATCCTTCAATTACCCTGATTTATTTCCCGTTGAAGGTGATATTCGTTCTGAAAATGATTTGGTTCGAGATTCCCAACTTCATCTACAGCTGGCACTAATTTACAAGTTTTAATGAAACCCCTGCTTCTCCCCTTCTTATTAATTGGAGCTGTATTTGCAGAACCCATTAAAATTAATTTAGTTACTACCAATGATATTCATGGTATGATTTCTAAACAGACAGCTAATTTCATGAATCCTCAATATCCCCCTACCATTCTGGGAGGTGCTGCATTTTCAAAATATGTGGAAGAACTTCGTGGTGAAATTGATAAATCAAATGAAGGTTTACTCATTTTAGATGGCGGAAATTTCTTTCAGGGTCATCCCTTAGGAATTGCTGATGATGGTTATACCATAATTGAATGGATGAACCGTATTGGTTATAATGCCATGGTCCCCGGTAGTTACGATTTTATCTCCGGGGCAGAAAATTTAAATTATCTTGCCGGAAAAGCTCATTTTCCTTTTCTCTTTTCAAACCTTATTTGTAGTGATTGCCCATTGCAAAGTAACAATATCAAACCCTATTTCATTCATAAAATATCTGGAGTAAAGGTGGGTGTTTTGGGAGTAGTCAACTCACAACTTACTGAGTTAGTGTTAGCTGAAAATTTATCTGGAACCGATGCAGAGAAAGAGGTGATGAGTGTTCAAAAATGGGTGCCGGAAATGAAAGAAATGGGTGCAGAAATTATTATTTTACTCAGCAGTTCCGGGGTGCCTTGGAATCGAGAGGACGAGTATGAAGGATTTCGGACTCAGGTTCTAAATGGAAAAATTGATGATAGTCATTCATTAAATGCACTTCAATTAGGGTATTATTTAGAAGATGTGGATTTTGTCGTAGCAGGTGGAAATTCAAAAGGGTATTGGCTCCCATGGTACGACCCTCATAGTCATACGTACATCATGCAGGGTTACGGTGGTGGTACAGAGTTTTCCCATATAAAATTGTTAATAGATGAAAATTCGCATTTGTTTATGGGCTATGAAACCGTCATAGATGGTAAAGCCAGTCAAACCCTTCTTGCTGATGATTTTCAATCCAACCGCAAAGATGCTCAGTGGATTGAAAGTAAAATAAAAACAGCTCAGGATTTATACTATTCTGGAGCTAATTCAAATTCCAGCCATACTCATTCTCCTCAAACATTAAACAGAAATGACTGGGAATTTCCAAATTTAAACACGGAGGAATCCCTAGAAATTATTACCTGGAATGTTGAGTTCTTCCCCCATGCCAATGATTCTACTATTCTGGCTCTGGCTGAAGCAGTATTGGATTTAAATGTAGACATAATCGCCTTTCAGGAACTGCGCCGAACGGGATGGTTCAGTAAATTAATGGCATATCTTCCGGAATATGATTTTATTGTTTCACAACAGGCCTCCTTCATGGATTTGGCAATTATATATAAAAATAACATGTTTGAATTGGTTCGCCAAATTGAACCTTTCGCTGAAAATGATTATAATTTTGCCGGGCGGCCACCTCTCCAAGCAGATTTAATACTATCACAGAATGGAAAAAGCATCCCCCTATCAGTAATCAATCTCCACATGAAATGTTGTGATTCGGGATTAGCACGCCGGCAAAAGGCTTCTCAAATGCTGCATGAATATCTGGATGAGTCCTATGATGAGCAATCCAATATTATTGTTCTGGGTGATTGGAACGACGATACGAAAGATGAACCCGGGCAACATTGTTTTGAACCATTTTTTCAAGATGACCGCTTTTTCTTTACCACAAGAGAGATTGCCTATGATATTGATCAAGCGACCTACCCCAAAGAGCCCTATGTGAGTTTCCTGGATCATATAATGGTGTCTGAAGAATTAATTCCCAGACAAGAAACATACGATATAAAAACACTCATCATGGGCAATTATATGGGAGGATATGATATGTATGAAGCCTATATTTCAGATCATTTACCGGTGATGCTGTCGTTTTCTATTTATCCGGTAATTAGTCCTTAAATCTTTCTTCTACCCCTCACCAAGATTATTTATAAATTATAATCAAATACACAAATCTCCTCCTCCTGAGGGATAGGCAGGGTACGGCACAATTTATTGATTAGAATATTTTGTATCCAAAAGGACTTTTTACGAAAATCTTTCCAGATTGATAGTAAAACAGGCTTCCAGCCTGATCCTTACGATTGCCCCGCCTTTTAAGTTGGGGATAACGGGTCAGACTCAGCCGGGCTTTAGCCCAATACCAATTTTTAATAATCCAATATTATCAGGCAAGCCAGACAATGTTGTCAGTTGTTTTGGTTGGCGTGTAAAATGCTTGATTTACAATTGTTACAAATTAATACAGAATAGATCACAAAATTGTACCTCCACCCTCTGTAAATTTCCTGCAAATGTGTAATATTAATAAGATTATGAAAACATTGGTTAATTGGACAGCAGTCATAGGCATAATTTTTCCTGCATGGGGTTTTATGCAGGAATGTCCACCAGCAGATACGGTTGCGGTAAACCCTGCCCAAAATAATTGGAATATCCCCATCGAAAATCAGTGGGATGAAATTGAGGTGATGACTTGGAACTTAAAAGTTTTTCCCCTCGCCAACAATACCGTTAATTATGTAAATGAAATTATTTCCGACATTTTACCTGATGTCATTGCCTTCCAGGAAATAAATAATTCCACTGCATTTAACTCACTTGCCAGTAGCTTACCTGCCTACGAATTTATCAACTCCGGTAATGGATTGGCATTAGCAGTCCGTTCTGATGTATTAGAAATTATTAGCTATACCACCCTTTTTTCTGGAGCAGGTTATGAATTTGCCTGGAGATATCCCCTGAAAGTTGAACTGAGCTGGGTCTGCGGATTAAACTCTGCTGCTATTCAAATCATCAATGTACATTTAAAATCGGGAGGTGATTCTGAAGATTTCGACCGACGCTATGCTTCCTGCGAAATTATATCAGATTATGTAAGCGACCATCCCAATGACAATATTATTATTTTAGGTGATTATAATGATGAAATTACAGACTCACAAAACTATAACTCCCTATGGCCCTTGGTTTCAGATGATGCCATTGAATTTGCAACAGACCCCATAGCCAACAATAATTATTATGCCAGTTACCCCAGTTGGCCCAGTTTTATTGACCATATTGCGGTGTCAACTCCCCTCTTTGATGAATTAACTATTGGCAATATAAAAACTATTAGGGTGGATGATTATACTGGCTACTCTTTTTATCATAGCAATATCTCAGACCATCGCCCGGTGATTTGGTCATTCTCTGTAGAACCGGTAGAACTAGTCTATGGTCTGGTAATAAATGAGATCATGCAGAATCCTTCAGCTGTTTCAGATGCCTCGGGAGAATGGATAGAAATCACCAATATATCCAATGAAACAATCAATTTACATAATTTAATTCTCCGAGATGATGGAGGAGAGCAGCATATAATTTCAGAAAATATTTATGTTGTTCCAGATTCCTTTATTGTAATGGGTGCAGAAACTGACCCTGACCTTAATGGCAATGTGAACATAGACTATGAATATAGTGATTTTACCCTATCAAATCTCTGGGATGAGGTTATTTTAGAGCATCCCTCAGGAGTTATTTTGGATGAAGTCCGTTATGATAACGGCGAAACATTTCCCGATGAAGAAGGGAAGTCTATGATGCTTATGGACCCCGATTTAGGTAACAACCTTGGGGATAGTTGGATAGCTGGTGATGTGGTATTTGGCGCAGGTGATTATGGTACTCCTGGTAGTGAAAATTATTCATCCGATTGTTTAAATATCGGAGATATGAATAATGATGGCGGGTATAATGTATTAGATATTATTCTATTAGTTAACTGTGTTCTGACAGAGACTTGTGAAAATATTGACTGTTCTGGTGATTTAAATCATGATGGTAGCTATAATATTCTGGATGTAGTTATCCTCGCAAATTGTATTTTGGCTGATAATTGTTGAGTGTGATCTTGTCTATGGGAACTGAAAAACTTGATTGATTCCTAAATTTGTGCCTTCCAAAAACTCTTTTCCAGCTAAATTTTCCTCATCTTAATATAGCAATTTGTCATTTTATTTTTACTCCTTATTATAAGATAAAATAAAATTCAGGGAGATATTCAGGGGAATATTTCAGAGTATCAACTTCTAAAGAAAATTAGCAATTTTTTGTTCCATTTCCACATCTACCAAAACTATCTATCAACATAACCCCTTTTAATTGGGGCAGTCTAACTATATATAGGTGACTAACATTTGGTGACAACTTTCGTAAGTTTGGGCATGATACAAATTTCAGAATTTAATATTTTTGAAGTAATTAGAGATAATTTTAACAACAAAGGAATGTAAATATGGCGACTTTGATTTTGCGGGATACATACCACGCATTGGAAGAGGAAATGAAATCTATTGATAAATTAAAGAGAGAGACTTCAAT
>JACKQG010008168.1_pt1 | contig 10286 bp, 12 predicted proteins | sample 8237621 | NCBI WGS metagenome assembly JACKQG01 (sample SAMN15677084, study PRJNA649215) | marine metagenome | biome: marine; feature: Black Sea; material: saline water; isolation source: suspended particulate matter (SPM) from the Black Sea western gyre | collected 2013-06-09/2013-06-10 | depth...
TATACGTATCCCGGAAATAAATGTAGATCGGGGCATATACCAGCTGCCTGATGTTATGTCTTATGAAGAGGGGACATTTATAGAACCTCTTGCCTGTGTTGTCAGGGGGCAGAGGCTCTCCGGAATAACTGCAGGACAGACAGTTATGGTAATCGGCAGCGGAATATCCGGGCTGATACACCTGGCTCTTGCCCGTGCGACGGGTGCCGGCATGGTAGTGGGTGTTGATATAACTGATGACAGGCTGGAGGCTGCAAAACGCTTCGGGGCTGACGCGGTTATTAATGCTGCAGATGATGTGCCTGCCAGACTGAAGGAACTTAATGAGGGCCGCCTTGCTGATGTTGTGGTGGTATGTGCTGGAGCGCTGTCAGCCTCAACACAGGCTCTGCAGTGTGTAGAGGCCGGTGGTAAGGTATTATATTTTGCGGTACCTGAGCCTGAAATCATGGTTCCTGTACCAATGAATGACCTTTGGCGTAATGAGATAACCTTGCTTACTTCATATGGAGCAGGGCCTTTAGACCTGGAATTGGCAATGAAACTGATAAGCAGTCACAGGGTTGATCTTAGGGAAATGATAAGTCACCGCTTGAAATTTGAAGAATGCCTGAAGGGTTTTCAGCTTGTAGCCGGCGCTAAAGAATCTTTGAAGGTCATTTTCGAGCCAGTCGAAAAATAGCTGACAGAGGCAGTATGATACTGTTGTAAAACATTTTCATTATGCTTTAATTATGAATTTTCTATGGATTTAAAGCCTGTATGTTGAGTTTGTTGCCAACTACAGGTGCAATGGGTATAATGTCAGTATGAATAAGTCTCTTAAAGAACTTGTTGGAAAGATTGAAAAACTTCCGACTCTGCCTATGATCGCTCAGGAGATTCTGGGTATAGTGGGTGATAGTCTCATTACGGTTGATAAACTTGAAAAGATCATTGAAAATGATCCGGCAATCTCGGCCAAAATTTTAAGTGTGGCCAACTCGGCTTTCTTCGGGTTTAAGGCATCGACCAGTACACTGGCAAACGCGATTATGAGGATCGGCTTTGCTAATGTCAAAAACATTGCTCTTGGAATATCCCTCATGACCGTTATAGGCGAGGGTAAGCATGGCAAGACGATGGATTATCAGAGAGTGTTCAATCATTCGGTTTCTGTAGGATTCTTCTCCAGGCAGTTTGCGCGGGAGTTGAAGCTGGATATAGCAGAAGAAATGCTTATCAGCGGCATGCTTCATGATATTGGATATCTGGTTCTTAACAGATACTTCCCGGAATATTACAGGGATGTTCTAACTGAATTTGATTCCGGACAGCCGCTTTTAGATGCGGAGATAAAAGTCTTTGAGTTTAATCATTCAGATGTTGGCAGCTGGCTTAGCGAGCAATGGAATCTTCCTTCAAATATTCAGGATTCGATATTATATCATCACTGTCCTTCAAAGGCTGTAAGGCATTTAAAGCCTGTGGCGATCATTCACATTGCTGACTATATTATATCCAGGGGGATTTTGGGGCCGACTAAAAAAGATCCACGTTATCCGTTTGATGCTGCATCACTTAAGATACTCGGTCTCTCAGAAGAGGATATGCTTGAAATAGAGAATAAAATCAGCGTGGACAGTTTTTCAGCTGATAGTTTCAGTTAGGAATGCACTGGCAGCGTCTGCTGAATCGGCAATTTATTATGTTGCCGGGAATAATTAATAGTAGAATGGAGAAATAGTGAGAGATTTAGATACATTAGCCAATATTGCACAGACAATATCTTTTGCCTTTGAGGACAGTTCTCATATTGAGGCGAAAAATAATCTTTTTCAGGATATATTTCAAAAATACCTTAATCCACTGGATCCGGACGGCAGCATGGAGGCATATAATGTCATCATCATGCTGGGTAGAAGTTCGCCTGAGGAGTTTGAACGTATGATAGAGGAACTAAAAGGGCATTCCCTGATTTAGATCTGCCGGGTTTCATGCCTTATCTGAGAGCAGATCATTAATCAGGCCGTAAAATTCTTCTTCCCCGTTTTGATAGTACCACCCAAGGTGATGCGAGCAATTAGAGCAGGCAGTGTAGATCCATTGGAAACCGGGAAACCACGTATCTTCATCCGTTGGTTCACCATGCAGGGTGCACCCTTTTGCGGCTGAAAAACAACCTATATCAAAGGTAATATCATAAGGATTGGTTACTGTATATATGTGGTGGTTGTTTATAGTTACAATATATTGCGGTAGAGTTATAGGGTTGTGGCAGTTGCCACATGCAATGTAGTGGTCATCCTTCGGGTTAAACATTTTTTCTGATCGTACTATGTTGCTCGACGATTCTGAGTTGTATGGAGCTTTTATATCAAACATGTTTATGTACCCCCCGTCTGAATATTTCAGCTATAAGGCTCACATAGCTTGATGGAAAAGAATACACCATAGTTGTTCGAATTATGAATTTCATTATATAGATTATAATACTAAAAAATTTATTAAGTATTGAAATGGTTTTACGGAGTATATTTATGAAAAAAAGATGGCTTGCAGTTGTACTTGTATTTATAGTGTTCCTTTCTACATATTCCTGTAAGTCTTTTGTGCTCAGGGAGGAAGCCGTACCCTTGCTTCGACAGATGTCATTGAACGAGGTGAGCAGCTACGAATGGCCGGACAATATTGATATAGATAGCTTGCGTGAGGCTCTCAACAGATCAATTAGTTATTACAGTCGTCTTCCTTTGACTTCTATTTTCAATTACGGTGCGCACGTATATACTGCAGGTGAAATGATATCCTCCCTCAGACTGTTTCTTGATATTATTGAAAATCACAGCGGTAAAGAGAGACGTACATTGCTGGCTGAAAAGTTTTATTTTTTTGAGAGTATTAATGAAGGTGGAGGTGCGCTATTTACCGGCTACTATGAACCTGTACTTTACGGCAGCAGGGAGCAGACTGTGCAGCATAATGAACCTCTTTACAATACTCCTGATGATCTTGTGACCGCCAACCTCGGGGAGTTTTCTTTAAAATGGAAAGATGAGCATATCGTAGGAAAGATTATAAACGGCAGGTTTGAGCCCTATGATTCCAGAGAAGAGATTGTATATCAGAGATCACTTCAGGGACGGGCTAAACCAATAGCCTATGTCGACGGCATTGAGTTGTTCTTCCTGCAAATACAGGGTTCTGGATTGGTGAATATGCAGGACGGTACTGTGATTCGTGTGAATTATGCCCAGAAGAATGGACACCCGTACAGTTCAATTGGCAAGGTGCTTATGCAGGAAATAGGGCCGGAAAATATGTCCATGCAAGCGATTAAAAATTATCTCTGGTCTCACCCTGAAAAGGTAAGAGATATTCTCAGTTACAATCAGAGCTATGTTTTTTTTAGAGAACTAAGTGAGGGTCCGCTGGGAAATATTGAAGTGCCGTTAACGCCCGGGCATTCTATAGCGATGGACTGGCGTATCATCCCGAAAGGCGGACTTGCTTTTATACATACACAACTTCCTGTTTTTGAGGGGAGCAGGCCTTCGGGGCATCAGGAACTGAAGCGGTTTGTGATGGTTCAGGATACGGGTGGTGCCATAAGAGGGCATGGCAGGGTAGATTATTTTGCAGGAACAGGATCTGAGGCAGAAAGGATTGCGGGACATCTTAAGCAGGAGGGCAGGGTGGTACTGCTTGTTGCCAGGAAGGAATTTATTCAGTAAGCGGTTGTGTTTGTTCAGGAAAATTATTCGGTGTTTGTAGCTACGGTATAGTTTAGCTGTGATACAAACTCCCTGTATTGTGAGGGCGGATTCAGGATCTCAAGTCCAAGTTTAAAGGTAAACCAGGCCGGCATCTCTTTTTTCTGAAACCACTTAATATCACAACTCATACTGACCATCTCATTATTGGGAAGAACTGCTATGAGAGTAACCTGGGATTTTGGAGCAATATCGATAAGTTGCCCCGATTCTGCGGTGACCATATATAACCCCTGCTCGGACATATTCACTATAATGCCACTATAACTTTGTCCCCCGGCTATAAGTTCTGCATTCATACTGATAACTTTTCTTGTGTTCGTTCTTCTCTCTGATTCTTTGACGTTGTTTTTCATTATTTCCACTTCCTTTATACGTCTATTATATCAGGTGAATATAATATGTAAAGGAATAAACACATTAGCTAGATTAATCTTGACGAATTGAGGGAAATAAATTATATTTAAAAAAACAATAATAGTTGGGAGCAGATCAATGGCCAATTTTATAGAAGATCGACGAAGTTCTGCCAAAATAAATATTAGGGGTGCAAACCATAAGAGAGATGTAAAATTCCCACTTTGTCTTGCATTGAGGTATGGCAATCAAGTGCCTTTGGAATGTGCTGATTTTTTGCTGAATACAACCACTGGCAAGCTCTTTGTAGAGACTGATAATCCTCTACCAGTCGGCTCCAAGGTCTTATTGCATTTCTATATTCCGCCGGAAATAAAACTGTTGTCAGAGGTTAAGGGACATGTCATAGGTAAACGTAACCTGGGCTCGTCTTCTCGAGGTAATTACATAAAAATTAATGATTTTCTGCACCGGAAACTGCACCGGCTTGAAGATTATCTTTCAGAAAAACAGCACTTGGTGGATAAGCGGATATAGATTAAAAGCGTATTGTACCGGGTGTGCGGGGGCAGGGGATGACATCCCTTATATTTGACATGCCGGTTATATACTGCACCAGGCGCTCAAAGCCAAGTCCGAACCCGGCATGGGGAGCGGATCCAAATCTTCTAAGATCAAGATACCACTGCATTTCTTCCTGAGGAATTTTAGCCGCTGCCATTCTTGAAGTAAGCACATCAAGATTATCTTCGCGCTGACTGCCTCCGATGATTTCTCCAATACCCGGAAGCAGAACATCCATAGCCGCTACGGTTGTTTGATCCTGATTAAGCTTCATATAAAAAGCCTTAATATCTTTCGGATAATCGGTGACAATGACAGGTCCTTTAAACACTTGCTCTGTAAGGTAGCGTTCATGCTCAGATTGCAGATCCAGTCCCCAATTAACAGGAAATTCGAACTTTGATCCGGAGTCTTGCAGTAGCTTAATTGCTTCAGTATAGGAAATCCGGGTAAAAGGAGATTCTGAAATGCGCTTTAATTGATCTATTGTCATAACCTTATAAAATTTTTCAAAAAAAGCTATATCATCCCCTGCTTTCTCGAGTACACGAGTGCAAAGAAACTGGATAAAATCCTGTGCAAGGGTAATATCGTCGTCGAGGTCTGCAAAGGCCATCTCCGGCTCAATCATCCAGAATTCTGAGAGATGCCGTGATGTGTTGGAATTTTCAGCTCTGAAGGTCGGACCGAAGGTGTATACATTACCCATAGACATTGCCAGAAATTCGGCTTCCAGTTGACCACTTACGGTCAGGTATGAGTGCTTACCGAAAAAATCTTTTGAAAAATCAATATTGCCGTCACTATCGCGTGGCGGCTTATCCATGTTAAGCCCGGTTACTGTAAAGAGGTCTCCGGCACCCTCGCAATCACTTGCAGTTATTACAGGCGTATGTACCCATATGAAATCCCTGGACTGGAAAAAATCATGGACAGCTGCGGAAAGAATATTGCGAACTCTAAGCACTGCGCCGAAGGTATTAGTGCGAGGCCTCAGGTGTCCTATCTCTCGCAAATATTCAAGAGAATGTCTTTTCTTCTGAAGGGGATATTTATCTGGATCTGCCTTGCCAAGAATCAAGAGTTCTTTGACAGAGACCTCAAACTTCTGACCTTTGCCAGGTGAGTCCTGTAATGTTCCGGACGCCTGTATTGCAGCTCCGGTATGGCATTCAGCCGTGGCCTGAAAGGCAATAGAGTCTTCAGTGAATATCAACTGCAGAGGCTCAAAGGTAGAGCCGTCGCCTACAGCTATGAAAACTATCCCTTTAGAATCCCGTTTTGATTTAACCCAGCCGTATACTGTAACCTGCTGCCCTGATTTACCTTGTTCAATAAGACGTTTTATATTAATTTTTTTCATAGGTTAAAAAGCCCTCAAATGAAATGTGCGGTCTTTATATTTAAATAAAACACCGGAAACGGTTATCTCCTGAACAGTCAAATTAGGGCCAGCCAGATTCCCTTCTTTTACTATATTGCCATTGATGTTGGCTAGTCTTGTAGAGCTGTCATCGGAGTATATATGTCCATTTATGATTATCTTAGGGATAGACTTTTGAAAGTCTGCCGGCATTTCTTCGAGTTCAGGGATGTCTGAATGATTATTGATAGAGGTATCATCCGCAATAATTGAGGGCTGGTAAACGGCTTCAGTTAAGGCTTGCTCCTGTATTATATTTGCAGGTACTGGTGTCTGTTCATCGAGTAAATCAATGGGAGGTTCTATCTCATCTGGCTCATTAGAATCAGGGATTAAATCATTATCCGCTAGTGCAGTGTCCTGGATAATGTCCGGGTTGGCAATATGTTGAGGAGGCATATTGGTAATGATAGTCTCAGGTGCACTCATGGATTTGTGGTTGGTATTTAATAATGAATTATTCAGGGCAGGTTCTATTTTCTGAATAATCTCACCTTCTCTCGCATCAGTATTTACTGTCTTTTTAAGGCCGTATATCCAGCCGATCAATAGCACATTAAAGATAAGTACCAGTATTAAAGCAACCGGCCAGAGGAGACGCTTTCTGCTTTTATCTCCGGGGGTATGGACCGTTGTGATATCAGGGACAGATCCTTTCTGACGGTTCTCTTCAACTTTTTTCAGGGCATCCAGTATGAAAGACATCAGGACTCTCCTTCTATGATTACAAGTAAGGGTACACTTGAGTCAGTCAGTGTGTTTATGCGAATCAATGTCTGCCTGCCTATGATGCCGTCGGCGTGTAGTTTCTGTCTTTTCTGAAAGGCTATAACTCTAGCTGCGCGGCTATCAGAATAGAAGTATTCACTATCATTATCATAGCTAACAGGTACGCCAGAGATAGCAGAGATTTTTTTCTCAATCCAGGGCAGCAGGGCATTAGAGGTTCCCGGGACAAGGTCGCCCTTGTAGCCGGGAGGGGTTTTCCACAATATAAGATATTCACCTTGCCAGGACTCAATAAGTCTCTCTATCGGCAGGGTGTGCTCTTTACCCTCTATAACAATGGTTGCTATCCCTGACCCCATACTTTTTAGAGTTACATATAAAGGGTCTTCACCTTCACTTATTTGCAGTATGACAGGGCGGTTAAATTGTCGTAGAACGTTTATCGAGCCACTGCTGCTTAAGCACTTAAGGCCTGAAAATTCGATCTCACGGCATGCTGATTTTTTGTCATGTGCAGAAATATTAATTCCCCAAAGCCTGGCAAGGTCTGTCATTGACAGTGAAAAACTGGTCCCATACATAACGCTCTCGGGCTGGTCTGAATCATTTAGAGTCGCTGGAAGGTCGCGGGGTATTAGACTAGGTTCATTGATATCCGGATTGTTATCGGTTGTTATATTCACTGGTACGATAGCATCCTTTATGGTGTTGTAATAAGATGCAGCGACAACGCTGGCAAGAATCAGGCAGATTATGCATATTGTTATCCATAGACTCTTAAATCCTGCTGGGCTTTTAGCTGTGCCTAGAACTTCATGTGAGGCTTTAAAAATGATTGCTTTATCTATATTTTTTTTGTCCAGCGCGAAGGTCCCGAGCATCGCCCTGTCGCATATGAGATTTATAATGCGTGGAATTCCATGACTCAGGGCGTATAATGCATTTATTGATGCGGGGGTGAAGACAGGAGAACTGAGGCCGGCAACTGAGAGCCTGTGTGCAATATATGCTGATACATCTTCTTTGGAAAGTGATTCCAGATGATAACGCGCGGTTATTCGCTGGGAAAGTTGTCTTAACTCCGGCATTGAAAGTTTGTCACGAAGCTCTGGCTGTCCAATTAAAATTATCTGAAGTAGTTTGGTTTTGCTCGTCTCAAGGTTGGTCAGCAGGCGCAGTTGTTCAAGAACATCAGTGGTGAGATTTTGGGCTTCATCAATTATAATGACTGCTTTTTTCCTGCGCTCGTGGGCATCTAAAAGATAGGCGTTAATAAGATCTACAAAAATTTTGGTGCTGGTATTGCCAGCGGGATATTGAATGCCGAATTCATCACATATAGATGCAAGGAGTTCTTCCACTGAAAGTTTTGGATTAAGAATGAACGCAGTAAACGTATCTTCAGGAATCTGTTCCAGAAGGCATCGGCATATAGTAGTTTTACCAGTTCCTACCTCGCCCGTCAGAAGCACAAACCCGCCGCCGCTGTTGAAGCCGTACACAAGATGTGCAAGTGCTTCACGGTGCTGGGGGCTCATATACAGAAACCTGGGATCAGGAGCTATGGAGAATGCAGATTCATTTAGACCAAAGTATTCATTGTACATAGAAGAATATATTACTGTATCGGCATATTAAATAGTTAAAAGACTAATCATTTATCGTTGAAAATAGACACCTTTATCTAAAGCGTAATACTGCGATATTCCTAAAGACAATATATGGCAGATAAGATGCATGTCCTGATATTTTTAAAGCAGGTTTAAACGCTTCAATACGCGGTTAACCCTTCTCTTTGTGGAAAAAAGGTCTCCATTATTATCTATACAGTAGTCAGCCAGTTTCTTTTTTGCGGTTATAGGCATTTGCGTACGAGTTCTGATATTGAAATCTCTTTCAGTGAATTTCTTTTTCAGTAGTCTGCTGAGAGCCGTCTTTTTCGTAGTGAAAACCACAATTTTAGTATCAAATATATCGGCGTATCCGGCCTCAAACAGCAGGGGTACTTCATATACCACTATGGCTTGTGGATTTTTTTTGTATAGCCGGGCTGTGGTTGTCTTGATAAGGTTCAAAACTTCAGGGTGCAAAATCGCTTCAAGTCCCTTTCTCTTTTTAGCATCGGTAAATATGCATTCTGCTATAGCTTTATGATCAAGTATTTCTACTGCAGAATGTTTGCTAATTACTTCAGGGCCAAGTAGGTTTTTTACCTGTTTAATGACACTTGGTGTCAGCAGCAGATCGTGAACCATAACATCCGCACTGAATACATGCAGCCCTGCTTCTTTCATTATATGCAGTACCGTGCTTTTGCCCATCCCGAAGTTGCCTGTTAAGCCTATCGCTGTCATATTGCATTATAGCAGAGTTTATGTCCTGCTATCCTTGACTTACAGTTTGCAGGTTGATAATATAATCTACTCATTAGCCCATTATTTATGCGCTACAGTAAATCATCTATTTTAGTATATTGAGAGGAAATCATGAAGGTTGTGATTGGCTGTGATCACGCGGGACTAGAGATGAAAAATGCTATTATTCCTGTTCTGGAAGATCTTAATATTGAATGGGAAGATTACGGGACGAAGACTGCGGACTCTGTAGACTATCCCGATTTTGGCGAGAAAGTTTCTGAGGCCGTTTCCAATGGCAGCAGTGACAGGGGTATTTTAGTGTGCGGCTCGGGCATAGGCATGTCTATCGTTGCTAACAAGTTTCCCGGTGTACGGGCAGCTTTGGTGAGCGAGATTTATTCAGCCGAGATGAGCAGACAGCATAATGATGCGAATCTGCTAGTATTGCCCGGCAGAATTATCGAGCCTGCAGACGCAAAAGAGATAGTAATAAAGTGGTTTAATACAGAATTTGAGGGCGGAAGACACCAGATGAGACTGGATAAGATTAAAGAGATTGAAATGAGGCTGAATAAATAAATATGAGTTTTGAAGAATTGAAAAAAGTTGATCCTGAAGTGTTTGATGCCATTGCCGGCGAAATGAAGAGAGAGCAGGATAAGATCGTATTGATTGCATCTGAAAACTATGCCAGCAGGGCCGTACTCGAGGCACAGGGTTCGGTCTTAACTAATAAGTATGCTGAAGGTTATCCTGGGAAGCGTTATTACGGTGGTTGCGAATATGCTGATATTGTTGAAACCCTCGCTATTGAAAGGGCTAAGAAATTGTTCGGGGCCGAACATGTGAATGTTCAGGTTCATTCAGGTTCTCAGGCGAATATGGCTGTATACTTTGCAATGCTGAAGCCCGGAGATAAAATAATGGGACTCAGCTTAAGCCATGGGGGTCATTTGTCTCATGGGGTTCCTGTGAATTTTTCCGGTATTATTTATAAAACTGCCTTCTATGGAGTTGAAAAAGGGACTGGAATTATAGATTATGATAAGGTCAGGAAATAAGGTCGAGAAAATAGGAGAAGGCGCCATGAAGACCCGAAAACAC
>JACKQG010008169.1_pt1 | contig 10285 bp, 7 predicted proteins | sample 8237621 | NCBI WGS metagenome assembly JACKQG01 (sample SAMN15677084, study PRJNA649215) | marine metagenome | biome: marine; feature: Black Sea; material: saline water; isolation source: suspended particulate matter (SPM) from the Black Sea western gyre | collected 2013-06-09/2013-06-10 | depth...
ACACCTGCTCCGGCGACGCAACGGTCGACCTCGCCAAAAGACACGGCTTTGAAATCCACACGATTCAGCCGGAACATTTCAACCACGGGCTGACCCGGCAGGTCGGGGCGGATTTGTGCCCGCAAGCCGACGTTTTAATCTATATGACGCAGGACGCAGTGCTGGCCGACCCTCAAGCTCTGGAAAACCTTCTCCAATCCTTGGAAAACCAACAAGCGGCCGCAGCCTATGGTCGGCAGCTGCCACCGCCTGGAACACCGCCGACAGAAGCCTTCGCCCGGCAGCACAACTATCCGCCGGAATCGCGCATAAAGACCCTGGCCGACATCTCGGACCTGGGATTGCATACCGCCTTCTGCTCCAACTCCTTCGCCGCATGGCGGAAAGACGCACTGGACAAAATCGGCGGATTTCCTGAAACCGACTTTGGAGAAGACATGCTCGCCGCCGCCCGCCTCCTGCAAAACGGGTGGCATATTACATACTGTGCAGAAGCAAAAGTCGTTCACTCCCACCCCCTGAGCACAAAAGAGGAATTCATTCGCAGTCGGCAGATTGGCCGGATGCATCGAGCAAATCCTTGGCTAGAAGACCTGTTTGGGCCCACAACCGGGGCCGGAAAAAAATACCTAAGCGAACAGGTCGGATTCCTCTCAAAAAACGCTCCAGGAGCCCTTCCCTCGGCCCTGCTATCCGCCGCCGCAAAATTCAGCGGATTTAGCATTGGAAAAGCAAGAGTGAGCGGGCTAGATTGTCCGGCTCGATAAATAGAGATGAAACTTCAAAGAGAACTCAATCTAATATTTTACAAAGCCTGTGCGGAACTCCGCGCGGAGGCTGCGCGCACCTATGCCGGGTTTCTGTGGTGGATTATTGAGCCTCTGATCAGTATGGGGATTTACTATTTGGTATTTTCATTCATTCTGGCACGAAACATCGAAAACTACGCCGTTTTTCTCTGTTGCGGGCTGATTCCATGGCGCTGGTTTCAAAGTTCCGTCATGTGCGGAGCCAATTCGGTCATCAGCAGCCGTTCGCTCATGCAACAGGTTTATATCCACAAACTCATCTTTCCCTGCACCTCCCTGCTCTCCAACACCTTTAAGTTCCTGATCATTCTAGCGCTCCTGATTGCCTTTGTGCTTCTCTCGGGGTACCCCATCAGCATTAAATACACCGCCATACCGATCATTATGCTAGCACAAGGAGCATTTATTGCCGGCTGCACCCTCTGGTGCGCAGCCATTATGCCCTTCCTGCCCGACTTCCGGCTCCTGCTGCTCAACCTTTTGCAACTCATGATGTTTATGTCCGCCATCTTCTACAAAGTGGAAGCGGTGCCGGAAAAGCTGCAAACCCTACTCCTGCTCAACCCCATGACCGGAATCATCTCTGGGTATCGCGACATTCTGCTCTTTCAGAAATGGCCAGACTGGAGCTATCTGGGAGCAATCCTTTTCGTCTCAACCCTACTCGCGGTCAGCGGCAGCCTAGTTATCCACCGTTTCAATCGTATTTACCCGAAAATCGCTTAGCCATGACAAAGCAACCCGTTATCAGCCTGAAAAATATCGGTGTCTGCTACAGACGCCACGGACTATTCAGCCGCAAGCCAAAAAATATTTTCTGGGCGCTTGAAGATGTGTCTTTCGATGTCTATCCGGGAGAAACGCTCGGCATCACCGGACGCAACGGCGCGGGGAAAAGCACTCTGCTCAAAATATTAGCAGGTATTATCTCCCCGGATCGCGGCACCATCAAAATGAGCGGACTAAGGACCACCCTGCTCTCTCTGCAGGCTGGGTTCGACCCCTTCCTGACCGGACGGCAAAACATCACCCTCAGCGGCATGCTGCTCGGCATGACACGCAAAGAGATAACTGAAAAAGAAGAGGAAATCATCGCACTGGCTGACATTGGCGATTTTATTAACCAGCCGATCCGAACCTATTCCACCGGCATGCGAGTCCGCCTCGGGTTCGCCACTGCTCATTATGTTGATCCGGACATTTTGCTGATCGATGAAGTACTTGGCGTCGGCGACGCCGACTTCCAAAAAAAATCATCTGCTCTGATTCACAATAAAATAAACTCCGACCAAACAGTCATCATTGTTTCGCACAGCCCTGCAGTAATTAAAAATCTATGCGATCGCTCCATTACGATTGAACATGGAAAGAACTTGAACTGACGACCTAACATGAACAATACCCATCCAGCCCCCCCCTGCGAAAAGAAAAGAGTTATTGTTGTGCTAGGTATGCACCGGAGCGGAACCAGCGCTATCACACGCGGACTCACGGCACTGGGCGTTGAACTTGGTCAAAACCTGATGCCGCCGACGAAAGAGTATAACGAAACAGGGTTCTGGGAAGATCTAGATATAAATGGGCTGAATATAGAGATACTGGCCTCTCTTGACCACGATTGGCACACCCTGACACCCATCCAACCGGCCGAATTGGAACAACCAGAAATCGAAGTCTTTAGACTGCGCGCCATCAAACTGATACAAAAAAAATTACTAGACGTTCCGGTCTTTGGCATGAAAGATCCACGCTTCGCTGTCCTTCTTCCATTCTGGCAAAGCGTCCTAGAACAAGTCGACGTGGACGTCGGTTACGTCATCGCCGTGCGCCACCCCATGAGCGTTGCGCGATCTTTAAACAAGCAATTCAGCTTCGAACCGGAAAAATGCTACTATCTCTGGCTCGAGCATATAGTTCCTTGCTTTTTGAACTCAGCAGACAGTCCCCGCGTTGTGGTCGATTTTGATCTGCTTATGGAGCATCCGGAGAAACAATTGCGCCGCATCGCCAAGGCACTGGACCTTCCCATCGACAAAAGCGCTTCCGCGATCAAGGAATATGCCACGGAATTTCTCCGCGACGACTTGCGCCACACCTGCTTCCATCTGGACGATCTCAAGCTCGATCCATTGGTCCCGCAGGAGGCCATTCGCGCCTTTGAATTGCTTACAGAACTGGCCAATGACCGGCTTGCGGCTGATGCCTCGAGCATATGTTCATTTTTCCGGGCCCTGGAACAACAACTCGTAGCCATGCGCCCAGCATTTAACTACATGACACGGCATGATCAGACACTGACCGAACGCAATCGACAGATTGGAGAAATCAACCAAACAGTCCTCAGACACAACGAACAAATTAAAGACCTAGGCCAAATCGTTGCTGATCAAAACGGTGAAATTGCAGCACTCAACCAAACAGCCGTCAGCCGCAACGAGCAAATTAAAGACCTAGGCCAAATCGTTGCTGATCAAAACGGTGAAATTGCAGCACTCAATCAAACCCTCGTTGAACGGGATCAATTTCTAGCCGAATGCAACACGCAGATTACTGTGCTCCAAAAGAAAGTCGCCAAGCAAAACGAACAAAAAGAGCAGCTCAATCAGCGTCTCAACCAACGGGATCAGGCCTTGGCTGGCCGCGATGCTCAGCTTCAGGATCTGAATCAGACGCTGACCGAACGTGCCACTCAAATTGACGTACTGAATCAAATCGTCCTAGAGCGAGATCAGGCCTTGGCTGGCCGCGATGCCCAGCTTCAGGATCTGAATCAGACGCTGACCGAACGTGCCACTCAAATTGACGTACTGAATCAAATCGTCCTAGAGCGAGATCAGGCCTTGGCTGGCCGCGATGCCCAGCTTCAGGATCTGAATCAGACGCTGACCGAACGTGCCACTCAAATTGACGTACTGAATCAAATCGTCCTAGAGCGAGATCAGGCCTTGGCTGGCCGCGATGCTCAGCTTCAGGATCTGAATCAGACGCTGGCCGAACGTGATCAACAAATCAGCACCCTCAGCAATACCTTGACAGAACGGGGGAAACAAATTGAGAAACTGACACAGGATTATACTCAAGTGCTGACTGCTTATCAGACAACACTCAACTCTACAGCATGGAAAATCACAGCTCCAATTAGAAAGCTCCTCGACACATCTAAACGCACTGTACGAAGAGTCCTTTCCTCCCAAGCCATTTTGCGCCTTAAAGCAAGACGGAGAGCTCACGCTACCCCGATTCAAACGAAAACTCGAAGCACAAAATACCCAAAATGGTTCAATGCCAAATGGTATCTAACAACAAATCCAGATGTGCGGGCCGCAGGCTTGGATCCATATGAGCATTATAGTAACCACGGGGAATTCGAAGGGCGTCAAGCCGCGCCCGAATCTTTCCAGCAAAACACCTCAAAAGTATTAAAATCCTTGCAGTCATCAGTCAATCAACACGGAGGGCCACTCCGCCTTTCTGCTCATGCACTTAAAATTGTGCGCGGCGAGGGTTTTTCCGGTCTGAAGCATCGTCTGCGGACATTGCGTGAGAATCACTCCGACCTCAACAATTACACGAAATGGGTGGAGTTGTATGACACCATCAATGATTCGAGGCGAAAAAATATTCGCAATCAAATCAGTACTTTTCCAAGAAAACCTAAAATTTCGCTCATTATGCCTGTTTATGACCCGCCGATAGAATTTCTGGATCAAGCAATCCGCTCCGTTCGCAACCAGCTCTACCCGGAATGGGAGCTGTGCATTGCTGACGATGCGTCAAAAAATAAAAAAGTCATCGCCCTTCTGAAAAAACACTCCAAGGAGGATCCGCGGATCAAGGTGGTATTCAGAAAAGAAAATGGTCATATCTCTCGCGCATCTAATTCCGCACTTGAGCTGGCAACCGGAGAGTTTGTCGCCTTAATGGACCACGACGACCTTCTTCCTGAGCATGCCTTATTTACTGTGGCTGAAACAATCGTCGCCCATCCTGACGCAAAAGTGATCTATTCTGATGAAGATAAAATTGATGCGAATGGGAAACGCCACTCCCCATACTTCAAATGCGAACTAAATCCCGAACTTTTATTGGCACAAAATATGATCTGCCACCTCGGTGTCTATAAAAAATCCTTGATCAACTCAATACAGGGTTTTCGAATTGGGTTTGAAGGATCACAAGACTATGACTTAGCTCTGAGAGCCATCGAGCAAGTTAGTCGGAATCAAGTAACGCACATTCCGCGAGTGCTTTACCATTGGCGTGCAATTCCGGGCAGTACGGCACTTGCCGGCGATCAAAAACAGTATACTGAACCGGCATCCCGCAAAGCAGTTGCTGAACATTTACGCAGGAGGGGATTAAAAGCGGAAGTAATGCCTGCTCCTAATGCTCCGTCGCATAATCGAGTTCGGTTTGCTTTGCCTGATCAAAAACCTCTGGTCAGCATCATCATCCCAACTAAAGATCGGGCTGACCTTTTGGAAACCTGCATAAAGTCAATTCTGTCGCTCACAACCTACCCTGCCTTTGAGGTAATTATTATCGACAACGGCAGTACGGAACCCGAAACAGATGAATTCTTCAAACAACTCCCTAAAAACAAAGTTAAGGTCTTCCACGATCCTTCCCCCTTCAACTTTTCTGCATTAAACAACCATGCTGCAAAAGTTGCCCAAGGAGAGCTTTTCTGTCTGTTAAATAACGATATTGAGATACTCACTCCGGACTGGTTAGAAGAAATGGTTTCGTTTGCCATTCAGCCAGGAATTGGTGCTGTTGGTGCACGATTGTGGTACGAAAATAACACCCTGCAGCACGGTGGCATCATAATTGGGCTCGGCGGTGTTGCCGGACATTCGCACAAACATCTTTCTAAAGAAAGCCCCGGTTACTTTTACCGCGCCCTCCTCCACCAAACACTCAGTGCTGTTACAGCAGCATGTCTGGTGGTGCGGCGCGATGTGTTCGAAGAGGTTGGGGGCTTAGATGAGTCGCTAGCGGTTGCCTTTAACGATGTTGATTTCTGCCTGCGCATTAGAGAATCCGGATACCGCAACGTTTGGACACCCTATGCCGAAATGATCCATCACGAATCCATTTCGAGAGGATACGAAAACACTCCTGAAAAACAAGAAAGGTTTAAAAAAGAAATCCTTTATATTCAAAAAAAATGGGGCGATACCCTGCAAGATGACCCTGCCTATAACCCCAACCTAACACGTGACCGCGAGGATTTCAGCCTCGCCTGGCCGCCGCGAACTGCATAATGGGTACAAAACCAATGATTTATTATATCCCATACACGCCAAGATATCTAAGAGCGCCTTAAGCAAATAGATGGGAATCTGAGCAACTCTATAAATCAACAGTTTAGTTAAGAAACCAAATGAAAACAATTTTTCTACATATAGGAATGCACAAAACAGGATCGTCCGCAATTCAGCATTCTTTAAATGGGTATGACGATGGCATTACAAGGTATGCTACACTGGGATACGAGAACCACTCCATACCACTCTACGCCATTTTTTCAGGCCATGCCTTTGAATACAGTGTTTTTAAAGCCGAGGGCCTTTCTCAAGCCGACATAGCAAACAGAATAAAAACCTGCAAAAAGGCACTTCTAAAAACCCTAGCCAAAGACGATAAGAATATTATTTTTTCAGGCGAGGGTGTAACCAGGCTAGAACTCTCAGAATTGAAGGAATTAAAGCAATTTCTCGAGTCCTTTAACGCAAAAATATTGGTGTATGCCTATTTCAGGGAACCAATTGAATTCATAAACTCTGCAACAGCAGAAGTTATCCGTAGCGGGTTCTGCGGCACTCACCTGCAACCCTTAAACTATCATAATATTTTTTATAAATTCTTTGATGTATTTGGGTCAAATAGTGTTTTTCTAAGAGAATACTCGCGAACGAATCTAAAAAATGGCAACGCAGTGGACGATTTTTGTGAATGGGTAGGGTTGACCCCTCCATTCGAGACTAAGCGGAATCAAAATGTAACAACTTCAAGTATTGCCACGAAATTCATTTACGCACTCAATCGAGATTTTAAATCGATCGGAACCCCCGCCCTCCTTTCTGCAAGGAGAAAATTTATTACCACAATTTCAGATATTTTCCCGGGCAAGTTTCAAATTCCAACTAATATAATATACAATGATTTAGATATAAAAGATGTTATACAATTTGAGCGTATGGCCAAAACAAACTTACTTAGTCCACAGCATCCAGAACAAAAATTAGACACTAAACACCAGACCTTCCGCGAATGGATTACCGATATCGATGATTCATCAATTACCAAACTAAGTGATTACGTCAAAAACAACTGCAAAGAGCCTTACGCTGAATTTTCATCAGACAACCCTGCAACCAGCGCCATTGGAAGACTGTTTCTATCATTCCTAGATGATCAACATCCTTCACAATTAAAAAAAGAAACAACCCGCCCAGCCACAGCTAAGGAAAACATGAAAGCTGACAGCCCGTTGATTTATTTTGTTCACATTCCTAAAACGGCCGGCTCTTTTGTGAATCATAGCTTAAAGACGATAAATAAAAATGGATATGACCACTGCGAACATTTCATAGAAGATAAAAAAACATTTTCATCCCATCTCCACACCGCAGCTTGGATGTCAGGGCATGTTCCATATGCCAAAATAGGCCAAATTTTAAGCGAAGCGCCTGACAGACCAATTCGTTATTTTTCCTGCATCCGAGATCCGTCCCTACAAGTCATGTCTCATCTAAACTGGTTGTTTGAAATACAGTGTCGTGGACCGAAATTTTTCTACGGTCATCCTGTAAATATTCAAGAAATATCAATGGATGTGCGATCAAACGGATTACAAAACATTTACGACATTATGCATGTCCTCTTGAAATATAAGGGTCTTTTTTTAAACACCCAATCACGGTTTCTGCTAAGCAAAAAAAGCTACGTGGAAAAGAATATAGACTCAGCACTATCCTGTTTTGAATTTATTGGAACCGAAAAAACAATCGATGTGCTTCTTTATAAAATGACCGGCAAAAAAACTACCTCCCAAGAACGCGTCAATGAAAGCAAATATCATTTCAACACATCTCTTTTTGACAGCGAAGAGGTTCAATACTTTCTCAAGGAACACAACCACCTAGACTCCCTTTTATACGAACGAGTTCAAATGACCTTTAACGGCTAATCGATAGCAGGTGAAGCATTCGAGCGTCGGGGAGAAGGTCGGACCGAACAAGTGAGATTGCCCTCAACGGGCGCCCCGTGAAGCGGTCGCTTAATCTGGTTAGCGCCGACCAATCAAGATTTCCGTCCAATGAGTGCAGTGGTACAGGCCAACTCAGAATTTTTTTCAGAGGAAAGCGCCTTTACGAAATCGTCATTTAAATAATCCAGAGGATTTCCTAACAAATCCGAAACTTTCATGTTTAAAAATTTATCCCTTACATTAGACGGCAGGCCTGAAGCCCAGCTGTTCAGCATCCATGTAAGAGCCCAAATTGGAAGGCCACTGGCTGGAACGGTTTGCTCGTGAATCTGCAAAAAGTCTGCGAACAGGTTCTTTAACCCCTGCATCGACATATTATAATAATGGTGAGGGTACCCGTGCACAGGCTGTAAGAACGGAACAACACAGTAGAGCGTCGCGCCGGGCTTCATGACTCTGGCGATCTCAGACGCGCATTTAAACGGATCTTTCACATGCTCCAGCACAGCTAGAGAAAAAACGGCGTCAAAAACATTGTCTTGAAAAGGGAGCTCCTCTCCAACGCTAAGAACATCTGTTGTGTCGTAAGGAACAATTTCAAAATTAACCACATTTGAGTAATACATGGAGCGCTTTCCTGCCCCACAATCAAGGATTAGTCCATCTGGATATTTCTCAATTAATGACACGGCGATCGGGTCATAATTATTGGAAGATACATTTTCTGTATCCACAATGTTGTACTTGCAGCGCAACTCAGCACTTAAGAAATTAAAATTCAGATCAGACAGCTCGCCGTGCATATCTTTCCGAAGCACATCACGAACCCTTTCTAACTTCTCCCACTTCTTGTTTTCAAAATCCTGATCGACCGATTTTTTTAACATATTAATTCTCAAATAACCGCCAGTTCTTGAAGCACATCAACTGCTTCCTGCGCTATAACGCGGATCTTACGCGTGGTTAAGGTCTCGAAAACCAGATTTACTTATTTTGAAACCGTCATATGCACAATATTCCAATACCCTGAAGCAGTAGGAGTTAAATAAACTAACAGAGATTGTCCTGTAGCGACTCCAGTTAATGCCACTGCCGTAATCGATTTTCCCACTGTACTATCCACAGCCATCGCGGCCGATCGTTTGGGAGTACTAAAGTAGCTGTAAGCATCAGATAACTGATACTCTGTATGGTCAGTGTCATTGGACATCGTTATAATAAGAGAACCAGTCCCTGTAACGCCAACAGTTTCAACTTTAACCCAATACCACCCTGCTACATCTGGCTCGGCAGCCTGAGCTTGCATCATCGAAAAGCACACCACCATAAAAACAAATACCACCAATTTTTTCATTATTTCCATCCTTTCTTTTTCTAACTTACACAAGCGAGGTGAACCACCTTCGCTCGTCATGATCCCACGCCTCTGCAAAACTTACCTTTAGTTTATAACACCCAACTCTTCCCGAAGAGCTTTTGCTGATATGCTCTTCTCTCCATTAGGGCCAGGCGGAAACGCAGGGATTTTATCCCAATCAACCATTTTTCTGTTTTTGGCTAAAGACTCGCTAAGCTCTTGAGCACTCATCTCAATCCCACTGTCCGGAGGAAAGGCCGGGATTTTTGAGTAGTCTAAAGGTTTTTGAGAAAGAGTTTTTTCTACATCCAAGGGTAATAGCGGGGTTTCGGCAGTCGCAATGTGGCTCTTCGCCTGTCCCGCGTTCCGCTCATAGACGGTGATGAGGACTTTGGAGAGCTGCCCGGCATCGGCATACCACTCAAGGACATAGTCGTACTGGCTGAGTACCGTATCGAGCACTTTTTCGAGGTCTGAATTCCGGGTGGAAAACGAAACGGGGTCCTGCGCCCATTTTTTATCGGACAGCACCACATCCACCCCGCTGCTCTTTTCAATGCGCTCCAGCACTTCGCCCAGCGGCTGATCGGTGGCAGATAACGAAATCCGGGTCTCTCCGGCCAGAACATTCCAGCCGAACAGCACCATCCCCACCACTAACCCTGTCCTTAAAAAATTCATTTTGTAAACGTACCCTTTTCGCCCCGATATGTACATGAAACCCTTTGTTAATTCTCCGAAAACATAGCTGTGTCCATCACTTATTCCAACAGCAGATTCAGCCACGGCATGGCTTTGATTTTTTCAAAGACGGCTTCAATAGTCATGTCCGCCGTAATATTCTCCAGCGTCAGTTCTTCCTGACCAACCGCCATAATCTCACCATTTACCAACCAGTGTTTA
>JACKQG010008170.1_pt1 | contig 10285 bp, 7 predicted proteins | sample 8237621 | NCBI WGS metagenome assembly JACKQG01 (sample SAMN15677084, study PRJNA649215) | marine metagenome | biome: marine; feature: Black Sea; material: saline water; isolation source: suspended particulate matter (SPM) from the Black Sea western gyre | collected 2013-06-09/2013-06-10 | depth...
CCCCGGTCTTCTTTCCTCCAATTGTAACCCATTGAAAATTAATGCATTAGGGGCCGCCGAAAGAGGCCGTCCTTCGGCATGTACATTGCGCTACACAGGTAGTCGATGGGACCCATGGGTCCCGATCTAAAAAACTCAAATCCGGAGGACGATCATGTTTCGACTTAATCAGCACTCTCGTGGCGCAGGGATTGTCCTGGCTGCCTTGATGATCCTGTCTGTTTCGGCACTGGCTGCAGAGGACGGACACTCCCACAAGAACCCCAAGATGCAGTTTCCCGACGCCACCATGGAGAAGGCCTACCAGGCTGAGGCGCTCTACACCTGTCCCATGCACTCCGAAGTGATCAGCGATGATGTGGAGTTGGAATGTCCGATCTGCGGAATGGATCTAAAGCAGATGGTGGAAGAAAAAGTGGTGGAACTTCGTTCCCAGGAGCTCTTCGGATGCCCCATGTGCGCCATTGTTCGAAGTGGGGAAGCTGTCGAGGAAGGATGCACGGTTTGCGGGATGAATCTTCTAGCAATCCCTCATAACTGCGAAAGCCTACACGACAATCATGATGAGACCTCTCTCATGAAGGTAGGTGAGGGCGCGTGTTGCGGCCCCAAGGGCGATGCTTGCTGCAGCAAGAAGATTGTTAGAGCAGAAGAGCATGATTCCGATTGGTACAACCTTTAGTCCCTCAAACTTTCAAAGTGAGTGGTGGAATGAATATCCCATACGGCCAAGTAAGAGACTTCCAGGGAAGCTGTGCCCTCGTTCGACCACAATTAGAAAAAGCACTTAAAGACGAAGGCTTTGGCATCCTTACCGAGATCGACGTGCGGGCGACATTGAAAGCGAAGCTGGGAGTGGACGTTCGCTCCCAATGGATTCTGGGAGCATGTAATCCGCCCATTGCCAGTAAAGCGCTCGAATCTGAGCCTGACATTGGGCTGCTCCTCCCCTGCAACGTGGTCTTGCGAGAGGTGGCCGGTGGGGGATGTCGTGTGGCGACGATCAATCCCCAAACAATGATGAACGACACCGAAAACCCTGACTTGGTGGATTTGGCTGCTGAGATCGGGGCGCGCTTGAATCGTGTCCTCGAAGCAATAGTTGACTGATCTCATTCATGAAACGAGATAACATGGAAGTCGACACAAACACGAATCGTGAGAAAGTGCAGCTCTCCGTTACCGGGATGAGCTGCGCCAGCTGTGCACTAACAGTGGAGAATTCATTACGTGGTGTTGCAGGTGTGCATTCCGTGTCAGTCAACTCGGCCAACGGACGTGCTGTCCTAGAGATAGACGACTTAAAAGTCGACCTTCAAACCTTAGCCGCAGCCGTATCTTCCCAGGGCTATGGAGTCGATCTTGACGGACTCAATGCTGGAGAATCTCCCGAGGATCGAGAGCGGGAAGCCCGCAGAAGAGAATTCGCAGATCTTCGGGTAAGGCTCCTGCTCGCAATACCTCTTAGCGTGCTTGTCTTTCTCTTCGCGATTTCATCTAAGCTTCCTCTTCTGAGAAATCTGGATGCGGGATTTAACCAGGTTTTGCAATTCTTGATGAGTATCCCGGTGCTCTTTATCGCGGGCAGGATGTTCTTCATTCGAGCCTGGATTGCTTTCCGCCATCGCAATGCGGATATGAATACGCTGGTTGCCATTGGAACAGGCGCGGCATTTCTCTATAGCGCCTTCCTTATGCTCGCACCCTGGCTATCGAGCCATCCTCGCAGCGAAAATGTCTACTTCGACACGGCTACCATCATCACCACACTCATCCTGCTTGGCCGCTTTCTAGAGGCTCAAGCTAAAGGGAAAAGTTCGCAGGCCCTACGCCAGCTAATGGAGCTGGCGGCCCAGAATGCACGCGTGATCCGAGATGGCGTCGAAGTAGAGGTTCCCATCAACGATGTCGTGTTGGGCGATCGCATTCGAGTGCGACCGGGGGAGAAAATCCCAGCAGATGGAATATTGATAGAGGGTGAAAGTTTGGTGGATGAATCCATGCTTACTGGCGAGCCACTACCGGCGGCCAAGAAGGAGGGGGATGAAGTCGTTGGGGCCACCATCAATCGAACGGGTAGTTTTATTTTTGAAGTCCGAGGCGTGGGCACTGATACAATGTTAGCCCAGATCGTACGTCTCGTGGATAACGCACAGGCTTCGAAACCTCCCATTCAGAAACTGGCGGATAGGATTTCCGGAGTGTTCGTGCCGGTTGTAATGAGCTTGGCCGTGGCGGCTTTCATATTCTGGTTCGACTTCGGTCCTGAGCCCCGTCTGCTCATGGCCCTATCGAGTTTCATCACAGTGATGATCATTGCCTGTCCCTGTGCCCTTGGCCTGGCAACGCCCACCGCAATCATGGCGGGCACGGCTCGAGGCGCCTCTCTTGGCGTCATAATCAAGGGGGGAGAGAGCATCGAGGCCGCTCAGCGACTTGATACCGTTGTCCTGGATAAAACTGGAACGATCACGGCGGGTTCACCTCGATTGACAGCTCTTTTCCCGGCTCCAGGAATCAATGAGTTGGAATTGCTGCGTCTATCCGCATCCCTGGAGAGTTCCTCCGAGCATCCCTTGGCCGAGGCGATTCGAGTAGAGGCCCAGCAGCGCGGAATCGAGATTAGCCCCATCACCGGTTTCGAGGCGGTATTGGGTAGCGGCGTGCGCGGTGAATCAGAGAATCAGACACTTCGCCTTGGAAGTTGGGATTGGCTTGATTCGGAAGGCATCAAGATGCCCGCGGACAGGCAAATCTATATGGACCTTGAAAACGACGGTGCCACGCTCCTGTTCCTCGGCAAAGTGAATCAATTTCTAGGCGCCATCGCCGTCGAGGATCCCATCAAAGAAGGTTCTCCGGAGGCCATTGCTGAACTCAAAAGGATGGGTCTAGAGTTGATCCTGCTTACCGGCGACAACCGTCGGACTGCCGAGGCCGTCGCCAGGCGCGTGGGGATCGACATAGTCGTGGCCGAGGTGCTGCCCGAGGGTAAGACCAATGAGATTCGTCGCCTGCAGGATTTGGGACATAAGGTCGCCATGGTGGGAGACGGACTTAACGATGCACCGGCTCTCGCAAGAGCGGACGTGGGCATTTCCATTGGCACCGGAACCGATGTGGCGATGGAAGCTTCCGATCTTACCCTCGTCAAGGGTGATCTCAGAGCCGCAGCCACCGCAATACGACTTTCCCGAAGGACATTAAGGACAATTCGCCAGAATCTGTTTTGGGCCTTCATCTACAACATACTTGGAATCCCAATCGCCATGGGGCTTCTCTATCCCTTCTTCGGCATTCTGCTTTCCCCGGTGATTGCCTCGGCGGCGATGGCATTGTCCTCCGTTTCCGTGATCAGCAATTCCCTGCGCTTGAAGGGCTTTCAACCCAATCTCATGGAGGTGAAGTCATGATGGATATGTACTCGATAATTGTGTCCGTCATCGGTGTGGGCTTGATCGTATTCATCCTACGCTACTTCCTTAGCGGGCCAGACTCTATCGAGATCGCGACCATAGCGCTTGATCAACAGCACGTCCGCATTCGCGTCAAGGGCGGATATGAACCCGCTTTGGTCGTCCTCCGCCGCGGAGTCCCCGCGGTTCTGGAGTTTTTTCGTGACGAGGAAGACAGCTGCTCCGAGCGAGTTGTTCTGCACGCCTTCAACAAAAGCGCCTTCCTCCCCGCGCATGAAAGCACGAGGGTGGAGTTCACTCCCGACCGCACAGGAAAATTCGCCTACAACTGTGGGATGGGAATGCTAACCGGCGAGATCCTCGTCAAGGAAGCTTGAGGTTAGAGATGGACTTTCATCCGAGTCACGATGAGGCCATAGAAATTGAAGCTGATCATTCCCATGAGGGAAGCCCCGAGACAGAGGGTGGTTCCCATGATGACCAAGACCATGGTAGTCACAATCACTAAGTAGATAGAGGAAGATGGTGTCTGGCGATCCTTTGGTATTCAAACGGGATCGACAGCGGGTCTGGAGGAAGAATTTGTCGAAACATTGGACGCTTGGAAGGCTTTTGCTGCTGACGGTAGCCGCCATGATGATATCGGCGGGCTCGAGCGCCTCGGAGAATCCGTCGCTATTGGATGAAGATGCGGTTATCGAGGACTACCTCGCTTACGCAGCCTTGAACAATCCAGGTCTGAAGGCGGCTTTCCAGAGCTGGCATGCAGCGCTGGAAGAAATACCCCAGGTCTCGGCACTTCCGGACCCCAGGTTCAACTATAGCTACCTGATCCGCGAAGTTGAAACACGGGTGGGTCCCCAGCGACAAAAGTTCGCACTTCTGCAGACTTTCCCATGGTTTGGAAAGCTCGATCTGAAGGGCGATAGGGCCGCTCGCATGGCGGAAGCCGGGCGGCAGCGATATGAATCCGCAAAACGAAAACTTTTCTACAAGGTCATCGATGCCTACGTGGAACGTGCTTATCTGGATCGGGCAATCGATGTAGCCAGCGAGAATCTCGACCTTGCCAAGTACCTGGAGCAGGTGGTGCGATCCCGGTATAAGACCGGCGCCTCTTCACATTCGGATCTCATCCGCGCGCAAGTTGAAAGAGGTAAGCTGGAGGACCGCCTTGCATCATTGAAGGATTTGACCGGCCCCTCGAATACGCGACTCAACAGCGCTCTCGGTAGAAGCGCCGGAGCGCCGCTCCCCGGAAATTTGGCGATTCCGACAGGCTCACTGGAAGTCGATTCCAAAGAACTCATCAAGCAGCTTGTGGAAGAAAACCCCGATCTGCTCACCCTGGACGAGCTTTCGGAAAGCCATCGGCTGTCCATGGATCTGGCGCGGAAACAATTCCGACCCGATTTCACGCTGGGCATTGAGTACATGGAAACTGGCGAGGCACTCATGCCCGATCAGCCCGATACAGGTAAGGATCCCGTGGCGGCCATGTTCTCAATCAATCTGCCGATTTGGAGAGGCAAGTATCGGGCAGCCGAAAACCAGGCAGCTTCGCTCGCTCTGTCGGCTGATCTCACTCGTCGCGATAGGGAACTCGATTTGGTTTCAAGGCTTGAGCGCGCTCTCTTCGCCTACAGGGACGCGGAACGAAAAACCGCACTCTACCGTGACAATCTCATTCCCCAGGGAAGACAGGCTCTGAGCGTAACCGAAGAGGCCTTCAAGGCGGGGAAAGTGGGATTCACGAGTCTCGTGGATTCGCAGCGCATTCTCCTGGAATTCCAACTGAATTACGAACGGGCTCGGGCTGATCGCGCCCAGCGACTGGCGGAAATCGAGATGTTGGCTGGATCCGCGACGAAAGGAACAAGCAATGAGTAGTGGGAAAGGTTTGGGATTGAGGATTGACAGAAGGATCTTGCTGGCCTTCGTGATCGCGGCAGCTTTTGCGCTCGGCATGTTGATTCGCGGTGGTGGATCAAGTGGATCCGAACACGAAGGAGGCACCGGTGAGGAAGTGGCCCAGGCTTCGGTTTGGACCTGTTCCATGCATCCTCAGATCCGTCAGCCGGGTCCCGGTGACTGTCCACTTTGCGGCATGGATCTCATCCCCGTGCTTGACTCAAGTGACGAGGACAGTGATCCCCGCGAATTGAAGCTATCCGAAAACGCTCGTAAACTGGCCGATATCCAAACAGCTCCGGTAGAGCGACGCTTCGTGGACGCGGAGATTCGAATGGTCGGTAAAATCGACTACGACGAAACTCGCGTCAAGCGCATCTCCGCCTGGGTTCCCGGTCGCCTTGATCGACTCTTCGTTGACTACACGGGAACGAGGGTGTCCGAGGGTGATCATCTGGTTCACCTTTATAGTCCAGAACTCATTTCCGCACAGGAAGAACTACTTCAGGCAATCGAGGCCGAAAACCAACTTGCAGATGCCGGCCCGACCACTCTCCGGGGTGCCTATGCAACCACCAAGGCGGTGCGTGAAAAGCTGCGTCTGCTAGGCCTGAGCCCGGAGCAGATCGCAGAACTCGAAAGCCGAGGTGAAATATCCGAACACATCACCATTTTCGCTCCGACCAGCGGTATCGTCATCCATAAGAATGCCGTTGAGGGTAATTACGTTCAGACCGGCACTCCGATCTACACCATCGCCGAACTCGATCAGCTCTGGCTCAAATTGGACGCATTCGAGCACGACCTTCCCTGGGTGAGGTATGGACAAGAAGTGGAATTCGAAACCGTGGCCTGGCCCGGCGAGTTCTTCAAAGGAAAGATCACATTCGTGGACCCCGTCCTGGATGAGAAGACGCGTACCGTGAAGGTGCGGGTCAACGTTTCAAACGAGGATGGTCGCCTTAAGCCCGGCATGTTCATCAAGGCCACCCTGCATGCGAGCTTGTCGGCCGAAGGCAAAGTCTACGACAAGGGTCTGGCAGGCAAGTGGATAAGCCCCATGCATCCGGAGATCGTCAAGGATGGCCCCGGCACCTGCGATGTCTGTGGCATGGATCTCGTGCCCACCGAATCTCTAGGCTATCTGGATCTCGAAAATCTCGACATGTCAGCACCCCTCGTGATTCCAGCATCAGCCCCACTCATCACGGGGAAGCGTGCACTCGTTTACATGGCGGATCCGGAAAACGCGGGACGCTTCGTCGGGCGTGAAATTGTTCTGGGGCCCCGGGCCGGGAGTTGGTATCTGGTCTACGAGGGACTTGAGGAGGGCGATCGAGTCGTCGTGAACGGGAATTTCAAGATCGACAGTGCTCTTCAGATTTTGGCGCGACCCAGCATGATGAACCCCGATGGCGACGGTCCGGCTGCCACAGGTCACGCAGGTCACGGGGAGGAATCCCATTCTTCCCAGCAGGCGTCGGCGGAGAGCGAAGGCGAAGTGTACCTTGAGGGCATCCCCGAGGCGTTTCGATCGCAACTGTCAAAAGTTTTCGAATCCTATTTCACCGTTCATGAGGGTCTCAGCGGAGACGATCTAACTATTGCTCGTTCAGCAACCGAGTCGCTGCTGGATGATCTTGCGGCTGTCGACATGACAATTTTGGGGCACGAGGCACACCAAGCCTGGATGGAATCTTTAAAGCTGCTCCGATCATCCGCAGATGCCGTACTTGCCGCGAAGGATATCGATGCGAGCCGAGCTGAATTCGAAAGCATGTCTACTACTCTGATCAATGTAGCCGAACGATTCGGCACGGGCATGGATCAACCCATTCTGGTTTATCACTGTCCAATGGCCTTCGATTGGAAGGGCGCCGACTGGTTGCAGAAAACAGAAGGCACGGAGAACCCATACTTCGGCGCAGCTATGTTCAAGTGCGGCACGAAGGAACGGGAACTCGTCTCAATGCCAGGGGCCGCCGGAGGTACCGTCCATGAATAAGGGTGAGCATAAGAGCTCCTGGTTGGATGGAATTATCCGTTTCTGCCTGGAGAATAAACTGCTGGTTGTGCTCTTCATGCTGCTGGCCGTGACCTGGGGTGTCATGGTAGCGCCTTTCGACTGGGATCTCGGCGATCTACCACGTGATCCCGTGTCGGTGGATGCCATTCCGGACATCGGCGAGAACCAGCAGATCGTATTCACGAAGTGGATGGGACGATCTCCACAGGATGTTGAAGATCAGATCAGTTACCCGCTGACTGTCTCTTTACTCGGAATTCCCGGTGTAAAAACTGTTCGCAGCTATTCGATGTTCGGCTTCTCTTCCATCTACGTGATCTTCGATGAAGACGTGGAGTTCTACTGGTCCCGTTCACGACTTCTCGAAAAACTCAACAGCCTGCCTCCCGGAGCGCTACCGTCCGGCGTCCAGCCTTCACTTGGCCCAGATGCCACAGCCTTAGGTCAGGTCTTCTGGTACACCTTGGAAGGTCGCGACGCAAACGGGGATCCAACCGGAGCTTGGGGATTGGATGAGCTGCGCAGCATTCAGGATTGGCAGGTGCGATACGCACTTCTCGCTGCGGAAGGTGTGAGTGAAGTTGCGTCGGTGGGTGGTTTCATGCGCGAGTATCAGATCGACGTGGATCCCGACGCGATGCGGGCTTATGGCGTAGCTCTCGGCGAGGTTTTCTCAGCCGTAAAGATGAGCAACAAAGATGTAGGCGCCCGAAGTATCGAGATCAACAAAGCAGAGTATGTCATTCGTGGGCTGGGCTTCATCAAAAGCCTGTCGGACATCGAAAACACTGTCATCAAGTCCGTCGAGGGTGCTCCGATACTCGTGAAACACATCGCCCATGTTAGTCATGGCCCCGCTCTTCGCAGAGGTGCACTGGACAAGGAAGGTGCTGAGGCGGTGGGAGGGGTGGTAGTTGTCCGCTACGGAGAAAATCCTCTCAAAACAATCGCGGAAGTGAAGAAGAAGATCGCCGAAATCGCTCCTGGCCTGCCGAGAAAAACCTTGGACGACGGCAGCGAGAGCCAGGTGACCATCGTTCCCTTCTATGACCGAACAGGTCTGATCCACGAAACACTCGGAACTCTTAGCACCGCGCTTTTCGAAGAAATCCTGGTCACCATCATCGTGATCATTCTGCTACTCATGCACCTTCGTAGCTCACTATTGATCGCAGGACTTCTGCCACTAGCTGTACTTATCAGCTTCATCGCCATGAAGATGTTCGGTGTGGATGCCAACGTTGTGGCGCTTTCGGGCATTGCTATTGCCATCGGAACGATGGTGGACATGGGAATCGTCGTCAGTGAGAACATTGTAAACGGGCTTGCAGAGCGAGCTTCTGACGAGAGCCCCTTCGAGGCCGTTTTCAGGGCGACCAGCGAGGTGGGAGGGGCGGTGCTTACCGCGGTTTCCACAACTGTGATCAGCTTTTTGCCTGTCTTCACCATGGAGGCGGCAGAAGGTAAACTGTTCAAACCATTGGCCTACACGAAGACCTTCGCCCTAATCTCCTCGGTAATTGTCGCCATCGTGGTGATCCCACCGATGGCCCAACTACTCTTCACGAACAGCTCGATTCGACTAAATCTCCGAAGAATCTTGACCTGGCTATTGCTTCCAGCCGGTGTATTTTTGGCCTTCACTACAACCTGGTGGATCGGCGTCCTAGTTATTCTCATTGGGCTATACCACTTGTTGATTGGACGAGTCCCTCAACGGATACAGGGTTGGGGGCCCATCGTTGTCAACTACTTCGCTGTTGTCGTAGTGGGATTGATTCTGTCGGGACATTGGACACCACTGGGCCCCGAGAAAGGCATGGTTCGCAACTTTCTCTTCGTCGCGGCTCTGATCGGAAGCCTTCTACTCGCTTTCTATTTTCTTCAGCGTTTCTACCGGCGCATGTTGGCTTGGTGTCTGGATCACAAAATTCTCTTCATGTCTCTTCCAGTATTGCTGCTTCTGTCCGGATTGCTCGTCTGGCAGGGTTTCGATTCAGTCTTCAGCTGGGTTCCCCAATCGGTTCGTGTCTGGCGACCGGTCTCGACATTCGCCCATGCCTTCCCTGGCCTGGGCAAGGAGTTCATGCCGCCACTCGACGAGGGATCCTTCTTGCTCATGCCGACAACCATGCCTCACGCCTCCATCGGTGAGGTCCTGGATGTCCTACAGAAGCAGGACATGTCAATCGCGGCCATCCCGGAAGTGGAATCCGCAGTGGGCAAACTCGGTCGAGCCGAAACTCCACTTGATCCGGCGCCAGTGTCCATGATCGAGACCATCATCAACTACAGTCCCGAGTATCTCGTTGACGAGAAGGGTCATCGACTCCGATTCAAGTTCGATCCGGATGAAGAAGACTTCTTCCGCGACGAAAACGGGGAACCTGTCCCTGCAGCTGACGGTGAATCCTACATCGTGCGGGGGGTTTTCGAGCGCGATGAAGCTGGCCGCCTTGTTCCAGATCGCCGCGGTCGCCCCTTCCGTCTTTGGCGACCGGCCCTCGATCCGGATCTCAACGAGGATCGCGAAGCCTGGGCGGGGATCGTATCTCCCGATGATATATGGGACACCATCCTGGATGTTGCCACGGTGCCGGGGACGACCTCAGCGCCTAAGCTCCAGCCCATCGCCGCGCGCATCGTAATGTTGCAAAGCGGTATGCGAGCCCCCATGGGCATCAAGGTCAAGGGTCCGGACCTGGAGAGCATCGATCTGGTCGGTCTCGACCTGGAGCGTTTGCTCAAACAAGTTCCATCCATTGAGCCGGCCTCCGTGATCGCAGACCGCATTGTCGGCAAGCCCTATTTGGAAATCGACATCGACCGAGAGTCCATCGCCCGATATGGCATTCACCTGCAGAGCGTGCAGGATGTGATCGAGGTTGCCATCGGTGGAAAACCCATCACCACCACGGTGGAAGGGCGTGAG
>JACKQG010008172.1_pt1 | contig 10285 bp, 8 predicted proteins | sample 8237621 | NCBI WGS metagenome assembly JACKQG01 (sample SAMN15677084, study PRJNA649215) | marine metagenome | biome: marine; feature: Black Sea; material: saline water; isolation source: suspended particulate matter (SPM) from the Black Sea western gyre | collected 2013-06-09/2013-06-10 | depth...
CCGCGGAGAACGCCGCTCATCGGAAAAATAGCCATTTATGGATGGAAACTAGATATAAGTGGAACGGAAGCTATATCTCATGCCCTTTTGCTACTTCATGCTCTGCCCTGTTTCAAGTTCAAGCGATTTAAAGCTTAGCAATCTTTCTAACACCATTGCGCGTTTTATTATTATTTTATTCCTTTTATTTGGAATGCCCGGCAACGTCTTGTCAAATCCAGGTTTTCAGTCGTTAAAAGATGACCCCAATGAACCGTGGCATATTAATGCCGACGAAATAAGCTACGACAAAAAATTGGATCAATATATTGCCAAAGGCAATGTAGCCATAACCAAAAATGGCAAAAACCTTACGGCTGACTTTGTACGTTTTGATCAAAAAATCAGTAAGGTACTGGCTGTCGGCCATGCGATTATGACCGTGGGCGACGATGTTTTAATCGGCAACAGAATGGAAATGGATCTTGAGACCGAGACCGGAACGGTTTATAATGGAACTATATTTCTTGAAGCCAACCATTTCTATATCCGCGGCGACAAGATCAATAAAATAGGACCGGATTCATATACCACTGACAAAGGCTGCTTGACAACATGTGACGGTGACCGTCCGGCCTGGAAGATTACCGGAGATAATGTTAAAGTCACCGTAGAAGGATATGCTTATACCACTCACGCAACGCTGTGGGCCCGAAGCGTACCCGTGTTGTATTCGCCCTGGCTGACGTTCCCGGTCAAACAAAAGCGCCAGAGTGGTCTGCTGCCGCCCCAAATCGGATATTCAGATCGAAGATGGGAAGAATATAACCAGCCGTTTTTTCTGGTCATAAACGACAGCCAAGACGCGACTTTCTATCTGCACCACATGGGACGCCGCGGAAATAAAATCGGCATGGAATACCGTTATGTTCTGGACGAAGATTCTAAAGGGACCCTGATGTACGATTATTTAAATGACGAGAAGACCGATGAGGGCGATCCGGTAGCGGATGCTGATTGGGGTTATTTCGGTGATAGCTACCCGCGCCCCAATTCCGATCGCTACTGGTTCAGAATGAAGCATGATACGGTATTGCCCTTTGCATTCTCTGCAAAACTTGATATAGACTTTGTTAGCGATCAGGATTATCTTTTAGAATTCGAAGACGGCTATACGGGATTTCAAGAAACCTATGAATATTTTTTTAAAACCTTTGGCAGAGAACTTGATGCATATGACGATGCCGTCAGAACCAACCGGCTTAACTTGAATCGAATCTGGTCTCAATACAGCCTAAACGGTGAGTTGCGCTGGTATGATGATGTCATCAACAGACGCCAGGGTAACACCATGTCCCCAATCTTACAGAAACTGCCGTTTATAGAATTCAATGCATCCAAACAACCTATCTTAAAATCCCCTTTTTATTATGATCTCGATTCTGAATACACATATTTTTACAGAGACAAGGGCCAAAGAGCCCATCGACTGGATGCCTATCCAAGATTCTATCTGCCATACAAGTTTAAAAACTATTTTAGCATCGAGCCCTCCTTGGGACTTAGGGAGACCATCTGGCATTTTGATAAATACGAATACAGAGGACCGACAAAAGAAGAAAACCTGTCCAGGGAAATGTATGACTTTAGGATAGATTTATCTTCGGATATCTATAAAATATACAGTGGGATAGGAGAAAATGTCGAAAAAATCAAGCATGCGGTGAGGCCCCAGATCGTATATTCTTATATACCCCATAAAGATCAGAACAAATATCCCGGTTTTGATTCTATTGACAATATTAGCAAACAGAGACTGCTCACGTATTCGCTTACAAACACGTTGACTGCAAAATCTTTATTTCAAAAAAAAGAACGCGGCATGCTTCCAGAAGCTGATAATGGCTGGCAGCTTAATGAAGATGAAAATCGCCGGCAACTTCCCGAAGCCGGCAATGATCGACAGTCTCCTGAGACTGAAAATGACCGGCCGCCCGATTATTCTTATAATCCGTTCTTACGTTTCTATCTTCAGCAGAGTTATGACATCAATGAAGCCAACGAGGATAAGGATAAAAAACAGCCTTTTTCCGCGATATTCGGGGAAATCGATCTTACCCCGGACAGTTATTATAAAATGCATGTCGATGCCACCCGTTCCCAGTACAACAGCTTCTGGGAATCTTACAATGTTGCCGGAAATATATGGGATAAGCGCGGGGACAGTTTATTTGTCGAACGCCGCTATAGACACAGCTCAAGCGATTCGATATTTTATGATCTGAAAGTAGTAATATCGGACAAACTCTCGGTGTTCGCCGATTACGAACGTAATATACATACTTCAGAGGATATTAGAAAGAATTTTGGGTTCCTGTACAAGTCGCAGTGCTGGGCACTGGAGGCAAGTTACATCCATGAGGGTAATGACCGCACCTATATGTTTGTAATTAGCCTCCGCGGAATTGGAGACTTTGCCCACGGTATAATGGGACGCAGACTTGAAAGCCCTTATTTATCAAGGTAATTCCAAATCAAATGACAATAGAAAAACTAACATATTCCTGGTATGTGCTGCACACCAAAAGCAGGTTCGAAAATGTAGTCCACGAAGGCCTGTTTAAAAAATCTATAGAGGTTTTTCTCCCAAAAATTCAGGTCCGAAGTAAGCGCCGCGATCGTAAAGCTATGATCAGAGTACCGCTTTTCCCCGGTTACCTGTTTGTGAAAACCGATCTTAGCCCCAATGAGCACATTGAAATTGTAAAAACGGCCGGCGCCGTTCGTTTAATCGGCAGCAAAGACGGTCCTGTTCCAGTACCTCTGGACACAGTGGAATCTTTACAGATTATGGTCCAGACGGATCATTCGGTCTCAACCGGAACCCGTTTTAGAAAAGGGAACAAGGTGCTGGTGGTATCCGGCCCCTTTGCAGGCGTAACCGGAACTTTTGTTCGATACAAAGGTACATGCCGAGTTGTGGTCATTATTGAAGCCCTGGGGCAATACGCCGGGGTGGAAGTGGATGAGGAAGATGTTGAAATACTTCCTGAATTTTTGGCATAGCCGGGAGCCAAATTACCATTTTCAGAAAAGCTTGGCTTTTCAGTCCTGCAAGGTAAACCAATTTTTATGCCTAATGTTAGCTAAAATTATTAAATTCTGTCGTTTAAATAATAATATCCGTTGACTTTATAAATTCAGTTAGTTACAAATTATCTTTGTATTGACTCAATTTCAAGTTTTTTATAAGCATTCAGAAGTTATTGTAAGAAGGAGGTTGTATGAATAAATTGGAGCTTATCTCCAAACTGAAAAACGAAGCGAACATCTCCAAAGCAGAAGCCGCTAAAGTGGTCCAGATCTTTTTCGATAATATGGCAGATGCCATGTCTCGGGGAGAGCGCGTTGAAATTCGCGGTCTTTGCAGCTTTTTCGTCAAAGATTATAAAAGCTATACGGGCAGAAATCCGAAGACCGGGGAGAAGGTTGTCATCAAACCCAAAAAACTCCCTTTTTTCAAGTCGGGAAAAGAACTAAAAGAACGCGTCGATAGTTAGTTGTGTGCCTAGGTTTGAATCAATACCTCGATTTGAGTCGATCTTGGGCCAACAAAAGCCCATAAAGCTTTTAACTACTCTTCTTCGAAATGGGACCATACCCCACGCCCTTCTTTTATCCGGGATAGATGGGATCGGCAAACAGTTGACAGCTATGACCTTTGCCATGGCATGCAACTGCCTGGACCTGGAGACCGGATACCTTTGCGAAGACGAGAATAGTTTACATACGGCTCAGAATCGATATGCTGGAACGAACCCTTGCGGTAGCTGTAAATCATGCCGGAAAGTTCAATCCGGTAACCATCCGGATATCATTATCGTTGAACCTTCCGGTCCTTATATCAAAATTGGTCAGATTCGTGCTCTTTGCCACACACTTGCCATGAAACCTTTAGAGGCCCGTTTACGTGTGGTACTAATTTCAGATTCCCAGGCCATGAATTCTGCAGCAGGGAACGCCCTTCTCAAGGTACTGGAGGAACCTCCGGATCGAACAATTTTGATGCTGACTGCCCGGCACCCATCTGATCTTTTCCCTACAATTCTATCACGCTGCCATCATATCAGGTTTAACCCGATTTCGCGCGAAAGTATTGTGACGATACTAATTGAAAAGGAGGGAGTACATCCCGACGATGCTGAAATTATATCGACCATGGCAAACGGCAGTTTGTCAAAAGCTCTTTCTATGATCGGGCTCCCCAAAAAAACTAATTGGATACATCAGAGGAACTGGCTGATTAATGAAATCGACTCTTTATCTTTAAAACCGGTCGGTTCACTGCTGGCATTTGCAGCCAGACTGTCAAAAAACAAAGCGATGCTGCCGGAATTCCTGGAAATGATTCAATCCTATTTGAGAGACCTCGTGGTCTGCAAATATTGCCCTGAAAAAATAATCAACAGGGACTTGCAGAGCAAGATTCAAAATAGATCACAAAAAATGACGACAGCCTCGTTACTTTCACAAATAAGCATGGTCCAGTCAGCGCAGAAAGATATGCGGACAAACGCCAATTTAAGGCTGACGCTGGAAGTCCTCGTCATGCGGCTGGCAGCCGTTTAATCAGCTATAGAGTTTAACATATGAAAAAAATAGTGGGAATAAGATTTAAGCCCGCCGGCAAAGTCTACGATTTTGAAAGCGGTGCATTTGTACTGAATCAAGGTGACTATGTAATTGTGGAAACCGAACAAGGGCTCGGTTTGGGAATGGTGACAGCCCCCCCCGCGGCCGTTGATGAAAGTCAAACTGACAAACCGCTGAAAAAGGTGTTCCGTCTGGCCAGCCAAGCGGATTTTAGTCAAAGAGATAAAAATCTTGAGACCGAAAAGCAAGCCCACACATACTGCCTGGAATGCATTAAAGAGCTTGGCCTTAGAATGAATCTGTTTTCCGTCGAAAGCTCCTTTGATGCCAGCAAATTAACATTTTTTTTCACTTCAGAGGGTCGTGTCGATTTCCGGCAACTTGTTAAAATGCTGGTTAAAAAGCTGGGGGTCAGGATCGAGATGCGACAGGTGGGAATCCGCAACCAGGCCAAGATGTGCGGTGGTATCGGAAGATGTGGACGCGAAATTTGCTGCTCGGCATTCATGGGAAAATTCGGCCCGGTCTCCATTCGCATGGCAAAAGAACAGGGGCTGTCATTAAATCCTACTAAAATCTCCGGTCTGTGCGGTCGGCTGATGTGCTGTCTGACTTTTGAATATGAGGCCTACCAAACACTCCGGACCCAATTCCCCAAAATCGGTAAAACTATAACAACCAAAAATGGACAAGGGAAAGTGATTCGCCACAATCCCATCTGCAATCGTATCGCCATCCGATTAGACGGTGGTCAGGATATTGAAATTGAAGTAGATAAAATCATAAAAGAAGTTTAATGATCTCGTAAAAAGTCACGAATTCAACAGGAGAAAAAATGCCTAAGCCTTTTTATATAACAACGCCGATTTACTATGTGAACGCAAGGCCCCATCTTGGGCATGCATTCACAACTATTGTAGCCGATGTTGCCTGCCGGTTTCATGCCATGCGCCAAACAGAAACGTTTTTCCTAACCGGCACGGATGAACATGGGGACAAAGTCGTTCGTGCAGCCAAAGAGGAAAACCTTAGTCCCAGAACCTATGTCAATAAAATCAGCAAGCTCTTTAAGAATCTCTGGCCCGATCTCAGCATTAAATACGACCATTTTATCCGCACAACTGACAAATCGCATATTGCTGTTGTTGAACAGATACTGCAAAAAATTTATGACCAAGGTGACATTTATTTCAGCGAATATGAAGGACTTTACTGCTTTGGATGCGAACGTTTCTATCTCGAGCGTGAACTGGTCAACTCCAAGTGCCCTGATCATGAAACCATTCCTGAGCTTATCAAAGAATCCAACTATTTCTTTAAAATGAGCCGCTATCAAGATTGGCTGATCGATTATATTAAAGATAATCCAGGTTTTATACGTCCTGAACGCTATAAAAATGAAGTTCTGTCCTTTTTAAAGGAACCTTTAGAGGACCTCTGCATATCCAGACCTAAAACTCGTCTCAAGTGGGGGATCACACTACCCTTTGATAACAACTACGTCACATACGTATGGTTCGACGCCCTTTTAAACTATATTTCTGCCTTAGGATACCCTGATGGAGAACTATTTAAAAATTTCTGGCCCTCTGCCCAGCATCTTATCGCCAAAGATATCTTGAAACCCCATGGCATTTACTGGCCGATTATGCTCAAAGCCGCCGGCATTCCTGTATATAAACATTTGAATGTTCATGGATACTGGAATGTTGATCAAAGCAAGATGTCAAAAAGTATCGGAAATGTAGTAGAACCGCTTCAGTTAACAAACATTTACGGCCTCGATGCCTTCAGGTTTTTTTTAATGCGCGAAATGGTCTTTGGTCTCGATTCCAGTTTTTCCGAAGAAGCGCTGATACAACGCATTAATGCGGACCTGGCCAATGATCTCGGAAATTTATTCAGCAGGGTTCTGGCAATGGTTCATAAATACTTTTCAGGAGTAGTTCCTAAAATTGATGCCGTGGTTGAACAGGAGCTGCAACCAGGGTTGGAACCGGATGCAATCAAGGCCATCGCCGACTTTGAAGAAGCCATGGAGTCGTTTGCCTTTCATCAAGCTTTAAGGACCGTCTGGGAATTCATCGGACGGATGAACAAATATATCGACATCACTGCACCTTGGGTGCTGGCAAAGAAAAAATCGAGCAGAAAACAGCTTGAGGTGGTTATCTATAATCTTTTAGAGGGCCTCAGGGTTATATCCGGCCTAATCTTTCCCATCATGCCGGATACGGCGGCAACCATGCAAAAGCATCTGGGAATGGACCCGCAAAAACCATTTTACTATCTTGACGCCCTCAAATCCTGGAAAACCATAGCACCGGGCACAAACCTGCCGAAATCAATTACTCTTTTTCCAAGAATCGACCTCAAAAAAGAAAATCTTTCTTCAAACAAGTTATCTGAATCAAGACCTGAAATGCCTGCAATAAAGCCTGAGATTTCCATAGACACCTTCAACAAGATTGACCTTAGGGTAGCTACCGTAATTCAAGCCGAAGCGCTCCCCCGGGCAAAAAAACTTCTCAAACTCGAAGTTGATCTTGGAGAAAAACGCACGATCGTGGCAGGTATTTCCGCCCACTACACGCCCGAGGAATTGGTGGGGAAACAGGTCATCGTCGCTGCCAATTTAAAACCCGCCAAAATTATGGGTATCCTCTCCAATGGAATGCTGCTGGCTGCCATAGATGATTTTGGCTGCGCAGTCGCAACCATGGACAAAAAAGTAAAACCGGGAACACAGCTAAGTTGAGAATCCAGCTGGTAAATGCTAACCAATAACTGCTAATAACGGTTTCATGAAATGAACAACGAGGTAAACCCTGAAAGACCAAGCTGGCGAGACTATCAAGCAAAACTGAAATATTTAACCGTTAAAAAGAAATCCCTTATAAATACTTTAAAAGTAAGTGCCGCTTCTGTCATTTTAGTTGCAACTTTTTGCGTAATGATCAGCGGATTTGGCAGTAAGGCCTATTTTTATGCTATCAGAAAATTTGACCCGCCCAATGAAGCCGGCCTGGATACGCACGATACACCTAATAGCTCGATCGACAAAAGGGATGTTCAGGACTTGTTAGACGGCAAATCCTTGCTAAATCTTAAGAACAAGAGCTTTAATTTCGTTGCAGACGGACTTAAGTTTCGGGTTGATACCAGTCTGGACATTCCTTTGCAGCAATATCTTTTAAAACATCTGAACCTGTCCTCATCCCGCTACATCGGAATTGTGGGAATGGATCCTGCAACCGGCAGGATTCTGTCTATGGTTGGATATGATAAAGCCGACCAGGCCGGCAACCCTTGTGTCTACAGTAAGTTCCCGGCAGCGAGTATTTTCAAGATTGTTACCGCATCGGCGGCCATTGAAAAATGTGGCTTTAATTTAGACTCTATGTTTACCTACAACGGCAGAAAACACACATTATACAAATCTCAGTTAAAGGATCGTTCAAGCAGATATACCAACAGGATAACATTCTCAGACTCATTTGCCCAATCCGTCAATCCTGTTTTTGGTAAAATCGGCGTGCATTATCTGGGGAAAACGACCTTGGAAAATTATGCTGCTGCCTTTGGATTCAATCAAAATATTGATTTTGAAATTCAGCTTGCCCCCAGCCAGGTTGCCCTTTCCGACGATCCATACCAATGGGCGGAAATAGCCAGCGGTTTCAATCGCCAAACAAAAATATCGCCTTTGCACGGTGCATTGATAACCTCCGCCATACTGAACCAGGGCCGGCTGGTAGAACCTACCATTGTCGATCAGATCAAAGATGAAAACGGCCGGGTTATGTACCGCAGCCAAATGACCACCATTAACCAGGCGATCACACCCTCAGCAGCAAAAATTCTTAATCATCTCATGGAAACAACAATTAGTTCCGGCACCTGCAAGAAAACTTTCAGGGGTTTTGAAAACGACCGAATTCTTTCCAGACTCAATATTGGCGGCAAATCCGGCTCCATCGGCAACACCTCTCATGATGCCCGTTACGACTGGTTTGTAGGATTTGCCGAAGAAAAAGAAGGGTCGGCCAAGATCGTTATATCAGCATTTGTGACGCATGAAAAATATATAGGTACCAGGGCCAGTCAATATGCCCGTATGGCAATAAAACAGTATTTCCGCAACTATTTTGCGAATAACGTAACAGTTCAGCCACTAAGGCACAAAGGCACAAAGAAGGAGAATCATTATGCCGGGTTTTGAAGTATTTGGCGACGAGGAACGTAAAGAAGTCCGGGACGTTCTGGACACAGGGGTCCTGTTCCGTTATGGTTTTGACCAGGCCCGTCAAGGTCACTGGAAGGCCAAAACATTTGAACTCGAACTGGCCAAACGTATGGGTGTCAACCATTGCCATTTGTGTTCCAGCGGCACGGCAGCTCTCAGCATCGCGCTGGCAGCTTGCGGAGTCGGTGCCGGCGATGAAGTCATTGTGCCGCCCTTTACCTTTATAGCAACCATCGAAGCCGTCCTTAGTGCCGGCGGAATCCCTGTTTTTGCCGAAATAGACGATACCTTGTGCCTTGATCCCGAAAGTGTCAAAAACGTAATAACACCTCAAACTAAGGCCGTAATTCCCGTACATATGTGCGGATCCATGGCGCAAATCGATACAATCAAAACTATTTGTAAGCAAAACGACCTTATTTTGATCGAAGATGCCTGCCAGTCCCTGGGCGCCACTTTCAAAGGCAGGGCTGCCGGTACCTTTGGCCATATGGGCTGTTTTTCATTTGACCCTGTTAAAACCATTACATGCGGCGAAGGCGGAGCTGTTGTAACCAATGATAAAAAACTTTATATTGCTGCAGATGCTTACGCCGACCACGGCCATGACCATATCGGCAGCGACCGGGGCCTTGAGGGTCATCCTGTTTTGGGCGTAAACTTTCGCATCAGCGAACTGAATGCCGCTGTAGGAGTCGCTCAATTAAATAAACTCGATTTCATTATAGATAAACAGCGAAAGCATAAGAAGATCATCAAGGATGCCCTGGCACAATTTTCAAAGATTACTTTCAGAAAGATCCCGGATGAAAAAGGGGACTCCGCCACATTTCTTTCTTTTTTTCTGCCTGACGAATCAAAAACCAGGAAAGCAGCCGCTGCCTTTGGTCATGCCGGTATAGATGCATGCTTCTACTGGTATGACAACAACTGGCATTATATCCGGCAGTGGGACCACTTTAAAAAGCTGAAGTCTTTGGCAAAATTGCCGCTTCAACTTCTGGAGTCTTACCCGGACTATGAAGCGCTCAAGCTTCCCCGGTCCGACGATATTATGAGCCGGACAATCTCAATGCTGATTAAACTCTCCTGGACCGACGAAGAGCTGAGCCGGCGAACCGAAAAAATTGTTGATGTAATAAAAAAATCAGGCCTATAATTACATGAGGAGTCGATAAATTTTTATTAAGTATTATCTGTCAGCGGAATGGATGATCTTTTTTTAAAGCGGGTGCTGTTTGAGTGTATTAGGGATCCGTTAGAAAGAACAGACGGATCCCGCAATTGTTTCATTGCAAACGATTGCCCATCGTAAAGCAAACCTGTTGTTTTTTGTGATAAAAGCCTCTGTTCTTTCTTTACGAGCCCTTATACACGAGTTCACACGGTTTAAAAAAAGATTTTCCA
>JACKQG010008173.1_pt1 | contig 10285 bp, 12 predicted proteins | sample 8237621 | NCBI WGS metagenome assembly JACKQG01 (sample SAMN15677084, study PRJNA649215) | marine metagenome | biome: marine; feature: Black Sea; material: saline water; isolation source: suspended particulate matter (SPM) from the Black Sea western gyre | collected 2013-06-09/2013-06-10 | depth...
GACGAAGTGTATAAGATACTTATTAGTACGGAATATAATATAAAAAATAAGGTTATGAAAGATTTCCGAGAGTATCTGAAAAAATTTGATAATATAGAAGAATGGGTTATAAAGTACTTGGAAATTTACAATGAAGATAGTGAATAGTTTATGGGTTGGTGATTATCAATCCAAGAGATATTTGAGGATTGGTGAACCCTTATCACCACTTCAAATAATATCAATAAATTCATTTATAAAAAAGGGATTTCAGTATAATCTTTATGTCTATGGAGAGGTTAAGAATATACCCAAAGGAGTAAATGTTATAGATGGTAATGAGATATTACCAGAGTCGTCAATATGGTATTATAATAAAGGATTTAATGAAGGTTCACCAAGTGCATTTTCTAATGAGTTTAGATATAAGTTATTGATACAAGAAGGTGGTTTATGGGCAGATACCGATATGGTGTTGTTAAAAGAATTAGATTTAGATAAACGATATTTATTTGTGAGTGAATTAGATGAAAATAAAAACCAAAGAGTAGCCACAGGTTTAATGTATAGTAAGGATTCGAATCAAAAGTTATTTAACGAATGTGTGGATGAAATACATTTAAGAGATAAAGATATTATACTACACGGTGATATTGGTCCAAATTTGTTTGATTACAAAGTTAAAGAATTAGATTTAATGGAATATGTGTTAGAACCAAATAAATTTGGAAATCCTAATTGGGATGAAACTTATAAATTTGTCGATGGGTCTGAAATAAATGAAGAATCAATTGGTATTCATTTATGGAATTCAAGATGGAAACCCGATGGATTGGATCCATATAAAGAATATGATGAAAATTGTATATTTGAAAAATTGAAAGAAATGTACTTATGAAAAATTATAAATTAATACCGTGTGACAAACAGAGTACTACCAGTCCTAAATTATATGGTGGACAATCTCTTGAATTGACAACAGCAGTAAGAGGTTTTCAATGAATAATTTAAGTAGAGAGTGGAGAAAAACTCCCGAATATTTTATAGATTATTTTAAATTACGAAATTACAATAAGTCTACATCGGAAAAAATTTTAAAATCAAAACAATTTAGATTATATTTTAGTCCAAAGGTTTATCCAACTAATAAGGCAGAAGAAATTAGTTTTTTCAATGGTTCAGATTATTATCCAGAAACATACCTGACAAATCCCCATAAAAAAGGTAAGTGGTTTATAAAACCAATTGATGGGTCAAATGGTGATGGAATAATAATTACTGATAATTTAAAAGAAATAAAAAAAAGAAACGTTGTATTTCAAAAAAGTATAGAAAATTTATTATTAAATAAAAATAAGAAACAAGATATTAGAGTTTTTGTAATATTACAAACATATAAAGGATATTTACATTCCTATATTTATAATGAGGCATATGTTAGATTAAGTAGTAGAGAATACAATGAAAATGATTTCAATATTAATACACAATTGACAAATTTTGCTATATATAATGGTGATATTAATGAATCGTTAGAAAAGTTTACAGATCAACCATATTATAATAAAATCTATCCAAAAATAAAAGATGTAGTTATAGATTTTAGTAATAAGGTTTATAAAAAAATAAACAATAAAACTCAAAGAAATTTAATTCAATTATTTGGGTTTGATTTTATACCTGATAATAATAAGGTGTGGTTATTAGAAATTAATAATTCTCCTGGACCAACTGCAAAAGATAAATTACCAGTTAAATTTGATAATTTTTGTAAAGAAATGACGGGAAATTTATTGGATGAATTAATATATCCAATGGAAAATGAAACATATAATAAGTTTAATAAATTTAAACAAGTTTTTAGAAAAAAGTTGGAATTTGAAAAATGGATAAAAGTGTAAATTCATTATACTGTGGAATACCAAATGGAAACCCGATGGGGTGGATCCATATAAAGAATATGATAAAAATTGTATATTTGAAAAATTGAAAGAAAAGTATGGATAAAAAAGAAGTTATTGAGTATATAAAAAATGATATTTATTGTAGACTTAAACCATCTAAAATACATGGGGTAGGTGTTTTTGCAATTAAAGATATACCACACGGCACCGAATTGTTTTTGGGAAGTAGTACAGCTGTAAGTGTTAAACTTAACAAAGATGATTTAAAAGATGTAACTGAAGAAGTAATGGAATTTATAAAACAATGGTGGGTACATTCAAATAAAAGTTTTTATATTAACTTCAACCCACATTTGTTTGACCATTTTGTTTATTATTTAAATAGTAGTAGTGAATTAAATGTTGAATATGATGAGTTTTATAATGTTTATACTACACGAGATATAACAAAAGGTGAGGAATTATTTAGAAAATACTTTAAGGGGGGTTTAAAACATGAGTAATTATATAATTAACTGGGGTGGGAAAAATAAAACTACAGTACCTCAAAATTTCTGCTTTGCAGAAGGAACTCAAATAAAAACACCCGTTGGAGATAAGTCAATTGATAAACTTAAAGAAGATGATATAGTTTATGCATTCGATTTAGAAACCAATTCAGTTGTAACTTCTTTTGTAACAGATACTTTTATTAGTGAAACGGATAGTTTTATTATTTTAAATGATGATATCAGGTGTACTCCAAATCACCGTTTTTATTCAAATAATAGTTGGACAGAAATAGGTAAGTTGTCCATTGGAGACAAAATATTTTATATAGATAATACAGAACATATAATTGAAAGTATTAAATTTGTAGAGGAATCCATTAAAGTTTATAATATTGAAGTGGATAAATATAATAATTATTTTGCAGAAGGATATTTGGTACATAATGTAAAGGAATCACTTGAACTTACCACAATAGTAGTAAGTGGTTCATCATTCCAAGGAAGTTCTTCTATACAAACACATGAAGATATGAATGTGGGCGATACAGTATTGGCTGCAAGTATTGAAGGATTACCAGATACAGATGTGGCAGCGGAATTTTTATTATGGGAATATACTGGAAGTGATATAACATCTCAAATAACATTAGTAACATCATCTATAGAAAGTATAACTACATCATCTCATCAAGATTATAAACTTATAGAAACTTCAGGAAAATCAGAACCACTAAAAATTTCAGATAATCATCCATTATTAGCAAAAAGTGGTAGTGTTTGGGCATTTGAGTATGTGGGTGATATTGATACAACTTATACATTAGTGAGTTCATCATTAGAAGAAGTTACAATTAATACCATTACACAAATTACAGGATCACAAACAACTGGAAGTTTTAGGAGATTTGATATTGAACCACAAGATACATATTTTGCCGATGGGATTTTGATACATAATTAAATGAAAATATTAGATAGACTTTATGAGGATTTTAAAGTATATGATGAAAGTTTAGAATTGACAACTTGGATACCTAAACAAAGTGATTATAATTTTTATGTAGAACTATTATCAAATAGAGAAGATTATGGGTATTTAATTTGCTAATGAATAGGAGATATATTGAAGATATTTATACACACTTGGAAAATTAATAGATGGGAAGAAGTTTTAGAAGAACAATTAAAATCTATTGACGATAGTGGATTGGGAAAAAACACAGTTACGGAAGTTTGTTATAATGATGATGAAGGTAAAACATTACTTGATATTTGGAATTATTGTAATAAAGAAGATTCTTATGTTTTATATTTACAGAATCTTGGTATAACGTATCATGGTTTAAATAGGTTAGAAAATATGACTGCTAAATATAGAAGGTGGGTAATGGCCGGTGTTGTTGGTAATTGGAAAGAATATGTTTCTCATTTAAAAGAATATGATGTAGTTGCCGATAATTTTAAAGAAGAGAAGAAAGATTATAAAAAACATTGTTCGACTAATATGTGGTGGTCAAAATCTGAATATATTAAAACATTAGAAAGTCCACAAAAGGTAATAGGAGATAGGAGAGGACATGAGTTTTGGCTTTGCACTGGAACTTCAGTTAATTTTAAAAATATCAGAACAAATAATGACATTGAACCACATAAGGCTTATAAATATAAACAACTTAGAGGATTAGAATAGTTTTTAAACGTAATGAAGTTATACATACATGAGGATACTTTGTATTCAAGACCTTGGTCGGGGAAATTTAAATGGATATTGGATAAAAAGTATAAAAATATAAAATATGAAATAGTAAATTTACATTATGAGGATAACATTAATGATTTACAGATTGGTAATGATGATTGGTGTATTTGTAGATTTTCTCATACTGAAGAAGATTTTGAATTAAGTAAAAGAGTATATCCACTGTTACATGAAAAGTTCAATGGTAGAATTTGGCCAAACGAAACAGAATGGTATTATTATAATGATAAGAAACGACAATTAGAGTTTTTTGAAAAAAATAATGTACCTTTACCAATTTCGAAGTATATTTACGGTAGAGATGACTTTACAAAATGGGTAAAAGATAATAATTTAGAGTATCCCATAGTTGTAAAGAAATCTCAAGGAGCAGGTTCTGAAGAAGTCAATTTAGTTTATGAAAAAGAATATAGTTGGTATGATGAATATCGTGATGTTACAAATACTTTTATTGAAACGGATTGGGATGTAATAGATTTTCCAGTTATAGCTCAAGAATATGTTGATATAACTCATGATATTAGAATTACTATTTTAGGAGATAAGATATTTTTTACTAAACGAATACATCATTGGAAAGAAGATGAAAAGAAAAGATTTCCATATGGTTGGTATTGGGAAGATAGTGATGGTGGGTTGGATAGTATAGAGTTGGGTAAAATAGAGATAGAAAAAATAAAACATATAGGAATTTATTTAAAAGAAATAACTGATAAACATTTAAAATCAAAAATAATGTCGTGGGATATTATTAATGAAGAAAATAATTTTAAGGTTTTGGAATTCGCTATGGGGTTTGAGACGACATTTATTGATAATCTGTTGTATTATGATATAAATGAGAAAAAGATTTTAAAACTAAAAAATAAAAAAAAGTATAATGCTTTTTATACACAGGAAGAGTTATTAAAAACAATAGGAGCATAAAATGGCTATAAAGAAAAAAGTTGTAAAACAAAAAACACAATTAGATTATCTTAAATCACTAGATTTATCGTTAAAAACTCTAAATGATTTTTTACAAGGTGAATTTTTTGAGAAGATAGAATCACTTGATTGGAAGGTATGGGAATTACATCAAAAAATGGAAAAAAATGAGAAGGTTATTGGAATACTTGAAGATGTAAAATCATTACTGAGAGTTCATTTGATGAATGATGGAACACAATCAAATTCAGTTGAAGAAGAGAGTGGAAACCCAACATCAATAATAGGTAAATTATTCAAAAAATGAAACATAAACTTGGTGTTATAGTTCCATATAGAGAACGAGAAGAACATCTTGAAAGGTTTATAGAACATTTTACTAAATTTATGTCTGATAAGAAAATTAATTATCAGATATTCGTTATAGAACAATATGATTTAAAACCTTTTAATTGGGCAAGACTTCTCAATATAGGATATAAAATTGCAATAAGTCATGGATGTGATTACGTATGTTTCCATGATGTGGATATGCTGCCAGAAGATGACAGTTGTGATTATTCATATCCAATAAAACCAACACACCTTGCTGCAAGATTGAGTAATTATAATTATAGTTTACCATACGATGAATATTTTGCTGGAGTAACCTTATTTAACAAATATGATTTTGAGTTAATTAATGGATATTCTAATGAGTATACTGGTTGGGGGGCAAGTGATGATGATTTGTTAAATAGGTGTTATGAAAAAAAATTACCAATGGATATTGAGTGGATAGGTGATCCTTCTAAAACTACGAGGCCTTTGACATTTGTTAATTTTGATGGAAAGAAATCATTTGTAGAAATACATTCAGAACAAATAAAATCAATTTTTAAAGAAAGTTACACAATATCTTTATGGTTAAAGTTAGAAGGTATACAAAATAGAAGAATAGATCATTATGGTATAATTTCTCGACCAGGGTATCATACTGGTATTTTTATAGATAGAGATAATAGATTATATTGTGAGATGTGGAGTACTGATAAAAAAGGAAATAAAAAAGAATGGAATGTAACAAGTAATATTTTTGGAAAAGATTATTTTACACAAAATACAGATTCTTTATTACATTTAACAATGGTACATGATAAGGAAAATAAAATTTTAAAATTTTTTATAAATGGAAAACAAGTTGAGAATTCACCAAAGAAATATATGGGAGATTTATATGTACATGAAGATTTTTCAGTTTATCTTGGGGCAGCACATCCAGATTATACTACAAAATCTGCATTTTTTAAAGGAGCAATGACCGAGTTATGTTTTTGGAATTCTAATTTATCTGATAAAGAAGTAAAATCTGTTTATAATAATAGTATTCCTATAAATCCTAAAAAGACCAATCATGATTATAAATCTACAAATAATTTAGTTGGATATTACGATTTTAAAACTCATGTACAGAATAAAATATTTGATTTAAGTGAAAATGGTAATCATATTTTTTCAAAAGGGGCATGGTTTACAGATGAAAATTTAGTTCTTGGAACATATAAAATATCTCCACATAGAAGGAATGGAAAATATATAGTTTTACCACATGAAAAATATCATGGGGCAAATTATAAATCAAAAGTAAAACAAAATGAAATTGATCTAAACCATAAGTTATTTTTAAATAAAAAAGATAGAAAAATTGATTATCTTATAGATGGACTTACGAGTTTAAAATATAAGATTGATAATAAAGAAAAATTTATGAAAAAACATTGGATATATTCGGTGAGTTAAAATGAGTAGAATACACGAAGTAATGAAACAAAAATTAGATGAAGTTGGTTGTGGGTTTTGTTTGGCAAAATGGACACAGGTTACTATTCATTTACAAAATGGACATACACATTCTTGCCATCATCCAGTAACACATAAAGTACCATTAGTAGAATTAGAAAATAATCCATCTGCACTTCATAATACAGAGTTTAAAAAACAACAAAGAAAGACTATGTTTGAGGATGGCCGTCCTGAAGAATGTGTTTATTGTTGGAATGTTGAAGATAGTAGTGATTTTTTTAGTGATAGAGTTTTTAAAAGTGCGGATGCGTGGTCATTATCTGAATTTAAAAAAATAAAGAAATTAGATTGGAAAGAGAATTTTAATCCTCGATATGTAGAAGTATTATTTTCTAATGCATGTAATCAAAAATGTAGTTATTGTTCTCCAATTATTTCATCAGCGTGGATGGAAGAAATAAATGCACATGGAGCATATCCTACTACGAGTCAGTTTAATTCATTAAAGTATGGTATGGAAGAAGATAAAATGCCAATTCCACATAGAGATTATAATCCATATATAGAGGCGTTTTGGAAATGGTGGCCAGATTTGTATCGTGATTTACATACATTCAGAATAACTGGAGGAGAACCATTATTATCTAAAGATACTTTCAAGGTTTTAGATTATATAATTGAAGAAAAAACCCCAAATAAAAAATTAAATTTGGCTGTGAATTCTAATTTGACTGTACCAGATGATTTAATAGATGAATTTATTGATAAAGTAGATTATATTACAACTAATAATTTAGTAAATAGTTTTGTTTGTTTTACAAGTGTAGATACTTGGGGAGAACAAGCAGAATATATAAGAAATGGTATGAACGATTTTGAAAAGTTTTGGTCTAATTGTAATAAAGTTTTAAGTAAATGTAAAAAAGTAAATTTAACATTTATGTGCACTTATAATGCATTGAGTGTCCCTAAGTTTGATGAGCTTATAACAGGTATATATGATTTAAAATGTAAATATTGGTCACTTGATAGATATTTTGGTACTGCTGTAGTATTCGATATATCATATTTAAGACACCCCGAACACCAGACAGTTAAAATATTACCTAAAAATTGGGCTAAAAATATAAAGAAACAGGCATTACATATGGATTTTTTAAGTAAAAGGGGAATAGGTACTGATGATTATTACAAAGCATTTACTGATGTGGAAGTGGATAAGATGAAAAGAATTTATGATTGGTTTATTAGTGATATTTCAGAGGAAGATTTAAATAGTCAAAGAAAAGATTTTCATTCGTTTTTTTCAGAACACGATAAAAGGAGAGGAACAAATTTTATTTCGGTTTTTCCAGAATTATCAGAATTTTATGAGGAATGTAAATATGATTAAAAAAATTAAATATGCAAAATTTGATGGTGATGGGTATATGCAAATAGAGGTAAAAGATTCTGATACTTTACATGATTTAACTAATTCTGATTTAACTTTTTCAGTAATATGCAAACCTGATTTTGTAAAACCGATTGATTGGAAAGTACATTATGAAGATTTTGCCTTGGTGGTGAGGACGGGCTTACATCTTGGAATTTTTTACACTACGGTTAATGCATTTACTGCTAAAGCATGGGATGATACTAATATTGAATATCCAATTCATACTTCACAACCAAAGGAAGATATTATACATTTAACGTTTAGTATAAATTATAATAAAAAACGACTTAGGTTGTATGCTAATGGTATATTGGTTAGTACAACAATATTACCAAAAGATAAAAATTTTTATAAATATCCAGAAACATTTTCAGATTATTATATAGGTTGTGCAAATCCAAATTCTGAAGAATTTAATTGTTTTTATAGAGGTAAAATATATGAAGTATCTATGTGGAAAAGTGAGTTAGGGGCAGATGAAATTAAAACATTAAGTGATAATAAATTTAATATGGATTTGTTAAGTGATATAAAAGAATACCAGTCTTCTAATAATTTAGTTGGACATTGGAATTTTGATATAGTTTCGGTCAACAAAGTATTTGATGAAAGTTTATCAGAGCATGTTGGAATACTATCAGATAATGTAAAAATTAGAACGGAAGAAATTTAATGGAATTTAAAAATAGATTAAATTTAGTAGTTGATTTGAATGCTGATAAGACCAAAATTTATAATGGATTATCACCTACTAAAATACAGGAAGATACTTATTTTTATGGTTATAGTATTTTTGCACGACACGTTGAAACGCAGTATTCTTTATGTTATATACAAAATCTATTAGATGGTAGAATTATGTATAAATATATTGATTCAGAGACCTTAGATAAAAAAGAATTTAATTCTAAATGGATCTATGTTTTAGAACCTAGTGGAGATCCTAATAGTTGGTTAGGAACCAGAGAATCAAAAATTCAAAAATTATCTGATGTTTATTTTTCCGAAACAGATGAAATAAAATATACATATGATTCAATTGATTCTTTGTTGTGTGGAGTAAGTGATAAGGTTTTAGAAGGTGTTAGAGATAATAAAGGAATAATATTATTGTATGTACCATACGAAGGATATGACCCTTTACATTATAAGATATTTGATAATATACATAAAGAATTAAAAGATAAAAAAATACCATTTGAAAATTTTTGCTATGTTACTGGAAATCAAATAGCAGATAAACAATATGAACAATGGAGTGATGAAAATGATATAGAAGATAAATTTCAAATTATTTGTTATAATGATGAAGAATTTTATCCTTTTTGGGAAAATAGAATTAATGATATTGAATTTAAACCAGAAAAATATTTTTTGTGTTATAACAGGCGTCCTCATATTCATAGGATAATTTTAGCATCTTTATTAGAGAAAAATAATTTAATTGATAAAGGGTTAATGTCTTTCCCAGATGAATCTTTTGCAGAAGGTTTTCCTGATAAATCTGTGATAATGCATAAGTTAAGCAATATGATTGTGAATGTAGAAGATATAGATGAAGTATTAAAATATTATAAAAAATTTAAGAGTAGATTACCGTTATTAGTGGATACTGAAACATTGGATGAAAATTTGTGGTTTAGATTTGATGTAACACCGTACAAAAAAACTTTTTTTAGTGTAGTTGTTGAAACTTTATATAATGAGGATAGTATTTTTATAGATGAAAAGGTTTGGAAGGCAATAGATGCAATGCACCCATTTATTTTTGTTGGAAACTATCACGGATTAAAAAAATTAAAAGAGTTAGGATATAGAACATTTCATCCATATATTGACGAGTCATATGATGATATCGAAGAATCGATGGAAAGAATGAAATCCATAGTAAAGGAAATTAAAAGATTGACTGATATACCTTTTGAAGAATGGAGTATTTTACAAAAAAAGTTAGAACCAATTTTGGAGTGGAATCGAAAGTGTAAAATAGAAAGAGATGGTGGAG
>JACKQG010008174.1_pt1 | contig 10284 bp, 9 predicted proteins | sample 8237621 | NCBI WGS metagenome assembly JACKQG01 (sample SAMN15677084, study PRJNA649215) | marine metagenome | biome: marine; feature: Black Sea; material: saline water; isolation source: suspended particulate matter (SPM) from the Black Sea western gyre | collected 2013-06-09/2013-06-10 | depth...
TCTCCAACGTCCACGGGGTCCGGGAGGGGATCAACATCTACATCAAAGGCTACATCTCCGACGAGAACGTTCGGTTCAGGGAGAGCCCCATAATATTCCACGTGAAACCCCCCACCCCCCACAGCGGCCGGAGCAGGCCCCTCATCAGCTGGACCGACATCGAGAAAACCTTAGGCTCCTTCACCCTGAACGTGGGGGCCGGGGAGATCGGCATTGGCGAGGTCATCGGCATCCTGGGGAAGAACGGGATCGGCAAGACCACGTTCATCAAGATCCTCGCGGGGGTGGAGGAGCCCGACTCGGGGAGCGTCATCGGGGGGGACATCAAGGTGAGTTACAAGCCCCAGTACCTCACGGGTACCATCCAGGGCACCGTGGAGGAGGTGCTCCGCAGGGCCGCAGGGGAGAAGTACCTTGAGGCCTGGTTCAGCGCCGAGGTCATCGAGCCCCTCCACGTCAAGCGGATGCTGGACCGGGACGTCAGCGTCCTCAGCGGAGGGGAGCTCCAGAGGGTCGCGATCGCCGAGTGCCTAAGCCGCCAGGCTGACATCTATCTCCTGGACGAGCCCAGCGCCTATCTCGACGTCGAGGAACGCCTAGCGGTGGCCAGGGCCATCCGCCGCATCACCAAGATGAACGGGGTCACCGCCTTCGTGGTGGAGCACGATATCGTGGCCCAGGACTTCATCAGCGACAAGCTCATGGTCTTCACCGGGGAGGCGGGCATCGAGGGGCGCGGAGAGAACCCACTGAAGCTCGAGGACGGCATGAACCAGTTCCTCGAGGAGATGGGGATCACATTCCGCAGGGACGGCGAGACGAAGCGGCCCCGGGTCAACAAGGACGACTCCCGCCTAGACCGGGAGCAGAAACGCGCCGGGCGATACTACTACGTCCGATAAGACTTAGATGAAGAAAAGGGGAAGCGAACCCCTCCGGCTGGGACTCGATTTTTTAAAATGGGCCGGCGCTACCGCCCTTCGGGGCTCCTCGTGGCATGCTGCCTCCCACCCCTTTTCCGCCCCTGATCACTTTAGTCGAATCCATTATCGTTTTCCGAGTAGGATATGATATGAGATTTACGAACCCCAGAACAGTAGTTGAAATTCACTACTTCCATAGATTTTTTCATACTCAAAGAGAAAAGCCCCCACCAGAGCCCCAGGAAACACTGTCGAAAACCCTCAGGACGAGATTTTAACGGAATCAGTAAAAACAGGCCATTTTCATTCCGATAATTACCCTATTAAATCGGGATTACCGCCGGAAAAGGAGCCTCTTGTAAAGAATATGGATTCGACGCCAGAAAAAGGCTCTTTAATGTCAAACCGATGCAAAGGACGCATACTCCACCATGAATTTGATGGACGACGATCCGTGATTAACCCAACAACCGCAAAGGAACCTCACTAAGCCTTGAGTATCATCAGTTTCTTGCATCTTCGCTGGTCACCTCAGTTAAATTTCACCGAGAAACGCCAATTATTTCTTGTAGCTGAAAATAATTCTTTTAACATATTGGACCCAGGTCTCTCCTCACAGTACTCAGGTGGGCAGATGAGCGTGATGGTGGGGGAGTGTCCAGTCTACGATGAAGGCAACACGAAGGTCAGGCGGACTATTGGCGAACTCTTGAACGAGGGAGACTTGGAGAGGAGATTGCTGAAGACTGGCATCCTGATGGAAGACGTGAAGAGGAGCACCCAGTGCTTGAAGTACGACCCTGAAGCCGAGACGTGCCGGGAATGCAGGGACAGGAACCGCTGGAGGCGGGACGTCCTCGAGTCAGCCATCAGGATCGACCTCAAGCTCTCCAAGGCCATCTCCAGGCTCGGCGTCATCGTCGACGGATTACAGAGCCCCTGAATGAGCCCCGATCATGTCCATTGGCCCTGTTAATGGGCGTTCAGCAAAAGGGCCAACAAGGCGACAGCTATCCCCGCGATCACCATCTTCACCCCGGAGTAGAGAACGTTCCCGTCGCTCACGCGGCCCAGGAAGACTCCGAGGAGGAACAGGGTCAGGAGACTGGCCCCGATGCTGGCTGCGAAGGCGATTCCACCGGGTAGAATTCCGATGTAGGAGAGGTAGAAGGGGATCACTGCGGGTATGGAAGCGAGGAAGGGGGCCGAGCCGTCTACGAGGGCGGCGAATATGGCGACGAACCGGGACGCCTCCCCGTAGATGGTGTCGTCGAGGTTCGTGAGCATCGCTTCCTCGAGCTCGTTGAGGCTCCGGTTCCTCTCCGCGCTCTCCGTCATGTAGGTCCCCGAGAACCCGGAGACGGCCATCGCTATCCCGCTCACCATGATCACACCGATGACCGCCATGGGGTCCACGATGTTGGTGATGTAGGCTCCGATCACGACGCCGAGGCTCGTCATGGATCCGTCGAAGGCGTTCATCGCGAAGTAGCGTCGGAGGATCCTCCGGGCCCTGGTGACGCGCAGATAGGTCCCTATCTCGTCCAGGTATTCTGACAACCGGGTTCTGATCCCGTTCTGCTCGCTGCTCGAGTCGTTGTCTTGAGAAGATTCACTCAACTACCGATGCGCTCCATGGGTCGCCAAGCGACCCTTAGAATCCGATGAACTATTTTCTCCCATTTCTGGGGGGCACTCACACTCAGACAGTTTCCAGGCGTTAATAAACATTGTGAAGACAGTGCATTCGCTGCGATAACCCTTTTTTCTCCCCCTTCAGCGTCAGCAATTCACAATAATTAAATTCCATGGCGTTCGTTTATGAATCCAAGTATCAGATTCGGAAGGAATTGTGAAGAGTTTGGGTGAACCCAAGATCAAAGAGTTGGTCCTCGACGTTTTAAAACCCCATACGCCCCCCCTCCCGGATTTCGCCTCGTTCTTGGCGGAACTCGACGGAGTCGAGGAGGTCGAAGTCAGCCTCGTGGAGATGGACGAGAGGACTGAGAGCCTGGGAGTGATCCTCCGGGGCCACGACATAGACTACGATGGCCTTAAGGAGCACATGGGTAAGCAGGGAGCCGTCATCCACAGCGTCGACAAGGTATCCGTCGAAACAGAATAGTGGGGATGCCGAGGCCCCCTCCGCGACGGAGTATCCAGACGAGAGGTGAATGACCCTGGAGAGGCTGCTGAGACCCGTCCTGCAACCATTCCTCGACACCACCACTTCTCTCGAGGAGGCCAGATACGCAATATTCGGAGCCCCCCTGGACGCGACGGCCTCCCACCGTTCAGGCTCAAGATTCGCCCCCGACGCCATCAGGCGGGCGAGCCTCACCATGGAGTCATACAGCCTCCGATCAGGTATCGATGCAGAGGATATCACCATCGCTGACATCGGTAACGTTTTTGGCTTAGAGTCGGTGGAAGACCTGAACAAGATCGAGGAAGTCCTCCACCTTCTCCTCGGCGCTGGGAAGATTCCCGTGATGATGGGCGGAGAGCACACCGTCTCCCTCGCCTCCCTGAGGGCCCTGGAGCCCGACCTGGTCGTATCATTCGACGCCCATATGGATCTCAGGGACACGCTCTTCGGCGAGAGGATGTCCCACGGTACCTTCATGAGGAGGGCCATGGAGGAGCTCGACTTCGATCTCGTTCTCGTGGGCTGCAGGGCGGTGTCCCGGGAGGAGCTGGAGTTCGTCCTATCGGAGTCCCGGGTCAACGTGGTCTCGAGTCGGGACTTGTCCCGGGGGGACCCGGAGGCGTGGACGAGGGCCCTCATGGACTGGATGACAGTGGCCTCCACGGTCTACGTCACGATCGACATGGATGTGGTCGACCCGGCCTCCGCCCCCGCAGTGGGGAACCCTTCGCCCGAGGGCATCGGGGTCTCCATGCTCCTGGATCTCATCCAGGTGTGCATGGGAGCCGAGGTCGTGGGGCTCGACCTCACGGAGGTCTCCCCCCATTACGACTCGGGGTTGACAGCGACCCAGGCGGCATACATCCTTCTGGAGAGCGTGTATTTCTACGAGAGATTGGTTCTGTGATCCTCACAATAGGCAATATATGGGACGTCGGGGAGTAGTTATTCGAATCTAATGGGGTTCAGTCCTGAGGAGGAGGTGTCGGCGCCTAGGGGTAGGATAGCCCCCGACGACCTCCCCCCATCCTACTTCCTCTCGGCGGGATACGACGGCAAGCAGGAGAAGGCCTTCCTCCGCCTGTACGAGCCGGAGTCCCGTCAGGTCTACCTCTGGTACGACAACACGAGCCACCTCTCCTACGCAGTCTCGAAGGAGACCCCCGAGCAGCTCAGGAGCAACCACCGGCTGATGGACTACCCCGGCTTCCTCACCCTGGAGAGTGTGGAGAAGTTCGACGCCATCGCCGACGAGCCCATAATGGTCACCAAGGTCGTCGCGACCAACCCCCTCGCCATCGGGGGAGGCGCCGGCGGGGGGATAAGGAGCATCATCGGGGAGACCTGGGAGAGCAGGATAAGGTACTATCAGAACTACATCTACGACCGGGGGCTCATCCCGGGGATGCCCTACAAGGTTGAGGGTGGCAACCTGATCCCCGTGGAGTACGAGCTCCCCGAGGACATCCAGGCCGAGATGCAGGAGGCCTTCGCGAAGGAGGACCCCGAGTTCAGGGACAACATGATGGAGTGGGCCCGCCTCCTCCAGTGCCCCGTCCCCGACGTGAGGCGGGTCGCCGTGGACATCGAGGTCTACACCTCTATCGCGAACAGACTGCCGAATCCCGACGAGGCGGTGGAGCCCATCACGGCGGTATCCTTCGCCGCGTCGGACGGTCTGAGACGGGTGATACTCCTCAACGAGACGGGGGACGCGGCGGCTCTCCCCGTGATCGAGGGAGCTGAGGTCGCCTTCTGCGAGGACGAAAGGAACCTCGTCGCCGAGGTGTTCAGGGTCCTCGACGAGTACCCCGTCGTCCTGACATTCAACGGGGACAACTTCGACCTCCGGTACCTGAGGAACAGGGCACAGAACCTCGCGTACTCCAACGACGAGATTCCCATCACTCTGGGGAGGCGCTTCGCCTACCTCAGGAACGGGCTCCACATCGACCTCTACAGGTTCTTCATGAACAACGCGATCCGGGTCTACGCCTTCGGGAACAGGTACAGGGAGAACACTCTGGACGACGTCTCCGGGGGGGTCACCGGGAGGAAGAAGCTTGAGGTGGGGGCCATCAACGACCTCACATTCGAGGAGCTGGCCCGTTACTGCCTAAACGACGCGGAGATCACCTACGGGCTCACGAGCTTCAACGACGACCTAGCGATGAAGCTCATGGTGATCATGAGCCGGATCAGCAAGCAGACCATGGAGGACCTCACCCGTATGGGTGTGAGCAGGTGGATCCTGGCTCTGATGGAGTGGGAGCACCGGCGGAGGGGCTGGCTCATCCCCAACTCCCAGGACATCCTCCTGGCCAAGGGGGGAACCACCACCACCGCCATGATCAAGGGAAAGAAGTATCAGGGAGCCATCGTCCAGGACCCGAAGCCCGGGGTCCACTTCGGGGTCACGGTCCTCGACTTCGCCAGCCTGTACCCGTCTGCTATCAAGAACTGGAACCTGAGCTACGAGACCCTCCTCTGCTCTCACGAGGACTGCAGGGACAACCTTGTGCCGGGGACCAGCCACTGGGTCTGCACCCACAAGCGGGGGATGACGAGCCTCATCATCGGGAGCCTCAAGGACCTCAGGATCCTCAGATACAAGCCCCTCGCCAAGGACCCGAGACTCACCCCGGAGGAGCGTACATATTATGATGTGGTCCAGGCGGCCCTCAAGGTCTTCCTCAACGCCAGCTACGGCGTCTTCGGAGCCGAGAGCTTCCCGCTCTATTGCCCGCCCCTCGCGGAGAGCACAGCAGCCGTGGGGCGCTACGCGATGACCCGGGCCATCGAGGAGTCCACGAGCCTCGGAATCGACGTCCTCTACGGGGACACCGACAGCGTCTTCCTCGCCCACCCCACCCCGGAGCAGATCGACCAGCTCACCGCCTGGACGGACAAGGAGCTGGGCATCGACCTGGACATCGACAAGGAGTACAGGTACGCGATCTTCTCCAAGAGGAAGAAGAACTACCTGGGGGTTTACGGGGACGGGAGCGTCGACATCAAGGGGCTCACAGGTAAGAAACGGCACATCCCCCCTCTGCTCAAAGACGCGTTCCTGGAGCTCACCAAGATCTTGGGGGAGGTCGGGAAGCCCGAGGAGATGCCCGAGGCAAAGAAAGAGATCCAGGACCTTGTGGAGTCCGTCTATGGCAAGCTGAAGGACAGGGATTTCGACCTCAACGAGATCGCTTTCAGGGTCATGCTGGGCCGGAAGCTCTCCTCCTACGAGACCAACCCTCAGCATGTGAAGGCGGCCAAGATGCTCCGGGATCAGGGGACCCCGATTGACATCGGGGACATCATCCAGTACGTCATCACCAAGAACGACGTGAAGCCTGTGCAGATGGCCGCAAACAGGGACGTGGACATCAACAAGTACGTGGAGCACCTGGAGTCGATGTTCGAGCAGCTCCTGGATGCCCTGGACATGGACTTCGACACCATGGTGGGGCGCCCCAAGCAGACGAGTCTGGGAAAGTTCTTCGGTGTCTGATACTTAAATGTCCAGAACAGCGTGGTTCCTCGTGCCATCAGTCCCCCTTGCTCTTCAGCTGAAGGGGCTCAAACATCAGCACATATGAGGGACCCACGCTATCCGGGCGGTGCTCAACTTTCCTGGGGACCACAGCCATCTCCCCCGTCCCAAGCACGACATCCGGATATCCCTTGATCCTGATGGTGACCTCCCCCTTGTAGACGTAGAAGAGCTCGTCCTCCTCGTGCCTGTGCCAGTGGTACTCGCCGTGGAACAGGGCCATCCTGACGACCTGGTCGTTCACGGTGGCGAGGTCCACGGGGGACCAGGGCTCATCGATCTCATCGCATTTCGCCTCGATGTCTACCTTGCTTATCTGGGGTATGCCCTGTGGATCCATCTGGTTCTCTCCTGTTGCAGTGAGGGATATGGTTGCTCCACTAATAATTTGAGCCCTCTTCCCCCTGACTCCCCGTAAACGTTGAGGCTGTCGTTGCAGAGACTCCACTAAGTTTAAATAATGTTCACCTGACCAGTGTCGGGGGGAAAGTATGTCCGGTGAGTGTTTTAATCCGCGCATGTTTTTCCCTTATACGTTCTAAGCCGCCTAGATTCTCCCAGCCAAAAGCCCATTGGAGGTCCACCTAGGTGTCCGATCAATGGACCATCGACAGGGGGCTCGTGGAGCGGATCTCCAAGGTCGCCCGATTGGAGCTGACCCAGGATGAGGTCGAGAAGTTCACCGGCCAGCTCAAGGTGATCCTCGAGGCGTTCAGGGAGCTGGACGACGTGGACACCGAGGGGGTCGAGCCTAGCTTTCACCCCCAGGAGCTCAGCAACGTCCTCAGGGAGGACGAGGCCACCCCGTGGAACTGGGATCCCTTAGAGAATACAGAGCACAGAGAGGGCAGACACTTCAAGGGGCCGAGGATCCAATGACCGGTGTAATAGAGAGGGCCCGGACGCTCGACGAGGAGTACGGGATCTTCAACGCCCTCGCCGAGTCGGACGACTCCACGGGAGGCGGGAGGCTGGAGGGCGTCGCGGTCTCGGTGAAGGACAACATCTGCGTCATGGGAATGGAGACTCGCGCTGGTTCCCGGGTCCTTGAGGGTTACCGCCCGCCCTTCGACGCCACCGTAGTGAAAAAGTGCCGGGAGGAGGGCGCGCTCATCCTGGGGAAGACGACCCAGGACGAGTTCGGCTTCGGCACGTTCAGCGTCAACACCCCCTTCAAGGTCCCGCTAAACCCCCACGACCGGGAGAGGAGCGCCGGGGGGAGCTCCGGAGGAGCCGCCTGCCTCACCTCGGTCGCCGACTTTCCCCACCTCGCCCTCGCCGAATCCACCGGGGGCTCCATCAGCTGCCCCGCCTCCTTCTGCGGCGTCGTGGGCCTCACCCCCACCTACGGCCGGACGAGCCGCTGGGGGCTCGTGGACTATGCGAACAGTCTCGACAAGATCGGGGTGATGGGGAAGACCGTCGCCGACGCGGCGCTGCTCCTCTCGGTCATCAGCGGCCCCGACGAGTACGACTCCACCGTCAGCCAGGCGCAGCCAGAAGACTTCACAGAGTATCTGCAAAACGACGTCGAGGGCCTGAGGGTGGGGGTTCCCCGGGAGTATTTCGGTGAGGGAGTTGACACCGGCGTATCAGAGGCCGTCTGGGGTGCCATCAAGGGGCTTGAATCTCAGGGGGCGACGGTCAAGGAGCTCAGCCTCCCCCACACGGGGGTCTCCCTCGCATCCTACTATATCATCGCGATGGCTGAGGCCTCCACCAACCTCGCCAAGTTCAGCGGCCTCCGCTACGGGCTCCACCTCCCCCTGGAGGGATCCTTCGACGATTACTTCTCCCGGGTCCGGGCCCGGGGCTTCTCAGAGGAGGCGAAGAGGAGGGTGATCCTGGGGACCTTCACCAGGATGGCGGGGTACCGGGACGCCTACTACTTGAAGGCCCTCAGGGTGCGCACCCGGGTCATCGAGGACTTTAAGCGGGCCTTCGAGGAGGTGGACGTCCTTGCGGCGCCCACGATGCCCGTGGTGGCCCCCCGGTTCGACGAGATATCCGGTATGGAGCCCATCCAGCACTACATGATGGACGTCCTGACGGTGGCCCCGAACCTCGCCGGGATCCCGATGATCTCGTTCCCCTGCGGGCGGGTCCACGGGATGCCCGTGGGGCTCCACCTCATGGCTGACCACATGGGGGAGGGGAAGCTGATCCGGGCCGCCCACGCCCTGGAGGTGAGGGGTTGAAGGCTGTCATCGGCCTCGAGGTCCACGTCCAGCTCGAGACGGAGAGCAAGCTCTTCTGCGGCTGCAGCACCGACTCCGAGGGCGCTGAGCCCAACGGGAACACCTGCCCCATCTGCCTCGGCTTCCCCGGGGCCAAGCCCAAGGTGAACCGGAGGGCTGTGGAGCACGCAGTGAAGATCGCCCGGGCCCTCGAATGCGATGTCCGGCCCCGGTTCTACTTCAGCCGTAAGAGCTACTTCTACCCGGACATGCCCAAGAACTTCCAGATCACCCAGTACGAGATGCCCTTGGCCCTGGGGGGGCGCCTGCTCTTGGACGGGAGGAGCATCGGGATCACCAGGGTCCACATGGAGGAGGACCCCGCTAGGCTGGTTCACGTGGGGGGGGGCATCTCGTCGTCCCTGTACACCCTCATCGATCACAACCGCTCCGGGGTCCCCCTGGTGGAGATCGTGACGGATCCCGACCTCGCCAGCAGCAGGGAGGCTCGCATGTTCCTCGAGAAGCTCGGTCTGATCCTGGAGCACCTGGGGGTCTACGATCCGGGGCGGGAGGGGGGGCTCCGGGTGGACGCTAACGTGAGCCTCGAGGGGGGGCAGAGGGTGGAGGTGAAGAACATCACCGGGTTCCGGGCGGTGGAGGACGCCCTCAACTACGAGATCATCAGGCAGGAGAGCATGGCGAACATGGGGATCGCCGTGGAACGGGAGACCCGCCACTACGACGCCGAGACGAACACCACGAGCACCCTCCGCCGGAAGGAGCAGGAGGAGGACTATGGCTACATCACGGAGCCCGACCTCGTCAGGATCGACGTGGACGACGCATGGATCTCCCGGCTGGAGTCCGAGATGCCCGAGCTCCCCGACGCCCGGATCCAGAGGTACGTCGATGAGCACGGGGTCCCCCTGTTCCAGGCCGGGATCATAGTGAACACCGGACTGGACCTCTCCCGGTTCTTCGAGGAATGCGTTGGGCTCTTCCCCGAGCCCGGGATGGTGGCCAACTGGATTGTCACTTTCCTCCTGAAGAGCCTCAACTACGAGGGTATCGGCCTCCGGGAGTCGAAGGTGAGACCGGGGACCTTCGTGGAGCTCCTGGGGCTCATCGGGGAGGGGACCATCACGGAGAGGCTCGCCCGGGAGCTCATTAAGGAGTACGTGGGTACCGGCGAGTCCCCGAGGAGCCTCGTGGAGAGGAGGGGGCTCGCCTCCGCGGGGAGGGAGGAGCTCGGGGAGGCGATTGATGAGGTGTTGTCGGATAATCGGAAGGCTGTCGCCGATTACCGGGCGGGGCAGACCAGGGCCCTCGACTTTCTTCTGGGGCAGGTGCTCCGGAGGATCAGGGCCCGGGGGGACCCCGTTGAGGTGAAAAGGCTAATAAGGGATGCGTTGGACAGCGAGTGAGTATGTGCCTCGGTAGCTCAGCAGGTAGAGCACCCGGCTGTTAACCGGACGGTCGAAA
>JACKQG010008175.1_pt1 | contig 10284 bp, 10 predicted proteins | sample 8237621 | NCBI WGS metagenome assembly JACKQG01 (sample SAMN15677084, study PRJNA649215) | marine metagenome | biome: marine; feature: Black Sea; material: saline water; isolation source: suspended particulate matter (SPM) from the Black Sea western gyre | collected 2013-06-09/2013-06-10 | depth...
GCTCAGAACGCTTGCTAAAAACCTCATTGAAGGGCAAAGCACCATGACATTGGCCACGGCACAGAAAAATGCTGCCTGGGCCGCGCCGGTCTACTACGTCTTTTTTAAATCCTCCTTCTATTTTTTCTCAGACCCGGGATCGAGACATATCGAGGAGTCGTTGGCAGGCTGCCTTGCCTCTGCTGCCATACATTCAGACGCATACTCATGGAAAGAAATCCGGGGGGTCCAGATGTCAGGCAGCATAGATATGGTGTCCAGAAAACTCGAGGTCGTTGAGACCATCGGGAAATACTTGAAGAAATTCGACTTTACACAAGACTTTTTTTCGAAAGACCAGGCCCTGGATATGGATGCTTTTGCAAAACGCTTTCACGTCAGGCTTTATAAATTCAAACCCTCGATCATCTACTATCTGGATAACAGCATACGTTTCGGGTTCAGGGAGGCGGTCGATATTTGACCCCCATTCATTGGAAATTCCAAACAGCTATTTCAGACCAAGGGCCAGCCTATAAACCCAGTTGAGGATAAACATCGCAACGATCAGCCGGCCTGCGTGAAAGGATTTAAGTAAATGGAGTAAACCGCTTACAACTCTGACACCTGTTATGAGGGCTGTCGTGTGCCATGCGAACAGGATAGCGGTTGCCATATATGCCAAACAGGCCAGCGGGGCGTTGTTGACGGCAAAACCCCAGTTACCTTCAGCGATTGCCCAGAACGAACGGGTAAAACCGCAGAACGGGCCTGGATAACCTGTCAGACTGAGAAAAGTGCATTTCTTCAAGGGCAGGAGATCGTATGGAACCAGGTGTGGCAGCAGCAATGCTATCCCTGTAATGAGGGCCAGGGGCAGGTGAGCCACAACCACATCCCAGTAAGAGTCCGGCCGTGTCCAGGATAAAAAGGGAGGGTTGAAAAATCTCCCCCTGAACCACCTGTTATGAATAATATACATCTGATAACCTTTATTATGGCTGGGCAGTCTCCACCTTGTTCTCGCCTTCTTCCGGGCCCTTATCAGCAGAGGCCTCAGGTTCGCGCCCGCCAAATACATCGCGGTAAGCCACTGTCAGGATACAAGCCTGAATCGGGAGAGTGAAAATCACACCGATCCCGCATGCTATCGCCCCGATACTGCCGATGATGTTCGTAACAACTGAAAAGCCTAAGAAAGGCCAGAAGTAGGGCTTGACCTTGTTAAAACTCTCCACGGAAGCAGGCCAGAATTCCTTTCGCCTGTCAACTATGAGAAATAGACCGAACATCAGAAGGGCGTGAGCCACGAAAACAACAAAAATAGAGGCCAATTGCCCGATACAGGGGACGAAACCAACAACAACTGATACCGCAAAAAGCGCAATCCCCCATAGGATTACAAAGAGAAACGAGTCCAAGAAGTATTCAAACCCTTTGAACAGGGTACCAACCTCAGGCTTTGGTTCCTTCTTGTCAACCAGGCCTAAGGTGATCAGAATAACCCCCGCAGCCATGGGTCCCGCAAGGACCCCGACTGTTACCATGCTGAGCACCACGGCAATAAGCGAGGCCAGGACAAGTATACCGAAATTTTCCTTATAAAGATTGAATCCCTTTTCGATCCATTCACCGAATTTTACTTCAACTTCATCCATTTGGTCCCTCCTGACCCGGATAAATCCTCCATAGGCGGATAAACCGGAAAAAGTGCCTATTTATCCCGTTTGTAGCGGGGAAGTTAGTTCGCCTCTGGCGAGTTGGTTTCTGGTTTTCCACGCCTTGGTCCCGCTCTTTCATTTCTGAACACTTGATGTCCCATAACGATCATGATACAAGATTTCTCCATAAAGGCAAAGGAGAATTCCATTTGAAGAAACTGACACATTCTTTTCTGATTACGGCCCCTTTGTGGATACTCTTCCTCGCCTTCGAGAACTTCTATTTGATAAGCGAGGCGATACCCTTTGATTCCAATAAGACGGCATTTCAAGGCGCATTGAGAATTAGTTCGAAAACCCGCCCCGCGCAGAATAAATCTCCTGAATTGCAGCTTAACAAACTGACCCCCGCACAACAATACGCAGGGGAGATATTAGCCTATCTCTTGCAGATCGTTCTGGGTCAGGCCGGCCGCTCAGGGTCGAGAGAAGATTGGAAAATAAGAGGGATCGATGAAGAACTCGATTTCAGGAATATTGTTGAAGTCATGACCGATCCGGAGAGAGACCAGCTTGATTTGATGGTTCTTGACCCGAATATTCTGGATCTTACAAGGACCCTCTATTATTACGATGAGAAACTGAGTTTATATAAAGGTGATTTCGGCGTTGCGAGTATCTATCCGGCTCCCGAGTTCATAGCCATAAGATTGCTACTGCTGCAAAAGATCCATCGCACTGAGAAAATAAACCTCAAGGCCCTTATTGATCGGGAAGCGCTTCTGTTGGATCCGGAACTGAAACCTTCCCCTCGGGATCTCAATGCCATGAATCTCAAGCCCGCTGAACTGAAGCTCATTAGAGATATTATAGAGAGCGAACCACGTATCTACCAATATCTAAAATCCCCTTTTCTCGTTAAGGCTTTTTATGACACAGGCGCAATCGAGGGAGAGAAATTTGTCAAACAGGGAATTCGTGAGGCAGGCTATAAGAGGTATCAATGCAGCCGTTTTGGCGGTTCGGATAAGCTCGATGCACTCAAAATACTCTTTTTGCCATCCATAATGAGAGAATTCTATTATGGAGACTCCAACCGGGGTTTGTCTCAACACGGCTTCAAACCAACTGAGTTTTTTGATGAAATGACGAAAAAATTGGAAAAGGAGATACTTGCAGCAACGAAAACCCGTCTGAGAAAAGAGGTTATCCGTCTAAAAGGGGACAAACCTGAAATCAGCGTGTCACAATGGGACAGGCTGTGGAATAGAATTGCAGAAGAGAATATATCGTTTTATATTGAAGATGAAAGACCGCTTGTCATATATCCTGAAAATGCAGGAAAAACGATCCGGGATGTCTGTCCCGAGGCTGACTTCACGGTCATCCTTTTAGGCAAAAATATCTATAAATCAATATTATTTGATAAGATTAGAGACGTTTATCCTGCTGTTGATCGCCTTTATGTAGATATAATGGATATAAAGCACTCGGAAACGGAAGATGAGACGGAAAAGATCAGCGAATTCATCTGTTCAAAACTCAGGGATCGTATACGGGGGATGATCCGGAAGGTGAAGCCATAAGGCAACCTCAAGTATGTGACCCGGAAGGTAATCAAAGGCTGTTATGTCGATTTCTATTCGGACCAAGAGAACGGTTTTCTTTGTATCTGCTTTTCTCTTTCTGGCAGGGGTGCTGCTGTTTGCCGGGGTTGCCCAATACCTCGTTCAACCGGCAGGAAAAATTTGCCCGGACCAGATCTTTGTAGTTCATAAGGGCACAACTTTGAGGGAGGTCATTTATGATCTTGAAAAGAAAGGGATAATCGCCAACAAGACACCTCTCCTCTTATGGGGCAGGCTCTCTGGGCACGGTACCAAAATAAAGGCAGGCGAATACCGGCTTAACGGCCGTATGGCTCCCTTGGGGGTCCTCAATATTTTGAGCAAAGGAAGTATCATAACTCATCAAATAACCATCCCTGAAGGGTTTACCATAAGGCAGATTGCAGAGAAATTAGATAAGAAAGGGCTCGCAGACAAGGAAAAATTCTCAGAGCTTGCAGAGGATCCGGATGTTGCCAGGAGGTATGGCATATCCGGCCCCAGTCTTGAAGGATATCTATACCCCGATACCTACCGGTTTGGCCGGGGCCAGTCCCCTATATCCATCATCGATGTAATGGTCAGGCGTTTTTTTGAAGTGACCACTCCCTTTAAGAAGAGGATAGGGGAGTCGGGCATGACGCTCCAGCAGGTAGTTATAATGGCTTCCCTGATTGAGAAGGAGACAGGACAGGGAGAGGAGAGACCTGTTATTGCGAGTGTTTTTCTGAATCGATTAAAAAGAAGGATGCGTCTTGAAAGCGACCCGACCGTCATATACGGGATCAGGGACTTCAACGGAAACCTGACGCGAAAGGACCTGAGCCAATCGACGCCTTATAACACCTACGTTATCAGGGGTCTTCCTTTGGGTCCTATTGCAAATCCCGGAGAGAAGGCGATCAAGGCCGTTTTATACCCGGCAGACACCGATTATCTCTATTTTGTTTCTAAGAATAATGGGAGTCATTATTTTTCCAAGACCTTGCAGGAGCATAACAGGGCAGTCAAAATCTATCAAAGGGAAGGGCGCCGTAACCGCACAAAAACCTCTTGACAGGCCCTCCTGTATACAGTACACGAAAACTTTGCAGGTTCAGAGTTCTCAAATGGGAGTGAACGCCATGAATATCATTGTTTTGATAAAACAGGTCCCCGATACAACAGAGGTAAAACTGGACCCCAAGACCGGGAACCTCATCAGGGAAGGGATTGAAAGTATCATCAATCCTGACGATCAGCATGCCCTTGAAGCAGCCATAAGCCTGAAAGAGGCCTTTGGGGGGAAAGTAACGGCCGTTTCAATGGGACCGCCCCAGGCTATTGACGCGATATCAGAGGCCCTCGGGATGGGGGTGGATAAGGGAATACTTCTCTCTGACAGGGCATTTTCAGGGGCAGACACCTGGGCCACCTCTTTCACTTTGGGAAAGGCCATTGAAAAAATAGGGAAATACGACCTGGTTTTATGCGGTCGTCAGGCCATTGATGGAGACACGGCCCAGATCGGTCCGCAGGTGGCTGAATATCTCGGGGTACCACAGGTCTCCTATGTATATGAGATTGAAGAGACCAGAAAAAAGAGCATGGTCGTTAAGAGAAGGCTTGAAGATGGGTTTGAGCGCTTACAGTGTAACCTTCCGGCACTCTTTACAGTTATCGGTGAAATCAACACGCCCCGATATCCGGATATAGGTGGGCTGATTGCCGCCTGTGAGGAAAAAGCCCCCATAACCATCTGGAATGCCGCTGATATTGGTGTCCAGACGAGTGAGATTGGACTCGAGGGTTCTTTGACCCATGTCATTAAAACCTTTTCCCCCAAGTTCAAGCGGGAAGGGGAGATCCTGGAAGGAGATGGTGAAGAGGCCGTAGGGAGTCTGATAGGAAAGTTGAAGGAGAATAGACTTATTTAATGCCTGAACGAAAGCCTCGTTCAGACACAATTTTGGAGTTTGGATTGCGGATTTCGGATTTAAAAAAGAAAGTAATCTTGGTTAGTTGAAAATCTCTGAACAAAATCGAAAAAAGGCACTGACCCGTTTTCGTCATTCCCGCGAACGCGGGAATCCAGGGAAAACAATTCTGCGGCGGGACTGGACTCCCGCGTTCGCGGGAGTGACGGCCTTGGAGATTTTTTGCGAGTTTATCAATTTTAAACCCCTGAACCTTTACCCACAGTATTTATGGCGGGTGTAACCCATTATTTGAAGGAGATATTATGAAAGAAGTTGTCATTGTTTCTGCATGCAGGACCGCCGTGGGAGCCTTTGGCGGAACCCTGAGAGATATGAACGCGGCCGTTATCGGAAGCCTCGCCATGAAAGAGGCTATAAAGCGGGCCGGGATTGAACCCGGTATGATTGATGATGTCCGCTTTGGGAGTTGTATTGAGCATGCGGATGCCCTCAATGTGGCCCGAGTTGCAGCCCTAATGGCCGGCATACCCGATACCGTTACTGCCGTAACTATCAACCGCGTGTGCACATCAGCCATGGAAGCGACTATTTCAGGCATGGCCATGATCCAGGCCGGTATGGCCGATATCATCCTTACCGGTGGTACGGAACATATGTCGAGTATTGCCTACACGGTTCCCAGCGCACGCTGGGGCTGCCGGCTGCAGGACCAGGTCTTTGTGGATACCATGATTCATGCGCTCCATTGCGGATCTTTTCTCCTGCCCCATCCCGAAGAAGGTCCCGTAAAAGAAGGGATGCCTTTAGAGCTTTTCAAGGGAAAGCCATATATCATGGGGCATACCGCCGAGTTCGTGGCCCAACTTCTCAACATCAGCCGTGAAGAGATGGACGAGGTTGCGCTGCGCAGCCACAACAATGCAGAAAGGGCGACATTAGAGGGAGAATTTAAGGATGAAATAGTACCGATCGAGGTGCCAAAGAGGAAGAAGCCTCCTATTATTTTTGATAAAGATGAACACTTTCGTCCAGGGCTTACCATGGAACAGTTAACAAAGCTGCCCCCGGCCTTTGTCCCAAAGATCGGAAAGGTAACAGCCGGAAATTCCTCAGGCATCAACGATGGGTCCAGCGCCATGATCATCATGTCCGCCGATAAGGCCAAAGAGTTGGGTATCCAGCCTATCGCGCGAATACGGGCCACAGGGCGAGGGGCCTGTCATCCCTCGGTCATGGGTCTGAGCCCTGTCCCTGCAGTTAAAAATCTCTTGGAGAAAAATCCTGACATCAAGATAGAGGATTTTGAGCTGATTGAACTGAACGAGGCATTTGCGGCCCAATACCTCGGTTGTGAAAAGGAATTGGGTCTGAACCGGGAGATAACCAATATAAACGGCTCCGGTATCGGCCTGGGTCATCCGGTCGGCTCAACGGGAGTACGTATCATGGTGACTCTGCTCTATGCCATGAAAAAGAGGGAAAAAACCTTAGGCCTGGCCACACTCTGTGGCGGCGGGGGCGTGTCGATGGCGTGTGTGCTGGAGATGGTCTAGTCAGCGCCTGAACGAAAAATACTGTTAAGGCAATCTCGCCTTGGCGGGACGAATGTCTAAATCCTAAATCCCTCGTTTTAGATTCTGCTCTAAATCATAATCGTTCAAAGGTTCTCCGCCGGGCGGGGAACCTTTGAACTCGTGAACGCCTACCGTAAATCCCATAGACAAAGCTAAAATCCTTGAATTTTCACAGATATCTTCGATAATTATAAGAGGGTGATAAGGCAAAAGAGCCATTGGGCTGACCATTTTGATGGGCATCCAGAATAGACTTGACTATTTTGGATGCATGTACAAGAAATGTTTGGACAGGTTTCACTGCAGGTGGCAGTTGGATTACAGATCGGTCCTTACAAAGAAGAAAATGGGAACCTTTCGCGGATACAGGACATAAGAGTCTTGAGAAAATGGTGGGAACTTCATTTTGAGCGGGCTCTCAGTCGGTAAGCAAATGCCGTTGCTGAACAAATGGGGGCGAGGTATCAAGAACAATACGAAAAGCTTCAAGATTTATTTACTCCCGTTATGCCTAATATATTTTGCTGCAGCTGTTTTCTCTGGTTGTGCATCAATGTCGGCAAGAAAGGAGTTGGGAGCATTCAATAGCCTTTATTCATCAGGCCGATATTTAGATGCTGCAAATTTTGAGCTAAAAGAAATGGGAGACGAGAAATCCGATCCCTCACATCTTTTGCAAATGCTCCAGGCGGGAGCAGCACTCCGTTATGCCCGGAAATATCCTCAGAGCACTGATTTATTTGATGGGTGTGAAGAAGTAATAAAATATTTCAATGAACAACTGTTTATAGATGACGCAGGTTCCGCCATCTTTTCGGTTTTGATAAATGAAGCTTCTTTGGATTTCCGTGGAGAAGAATATAACGGGGTTATGGTAAACACTTATAAGGCCTTGAATCTTTGGCAAATTGGTAAAAATGATCTGGCGCGTATTGAATTTAATCGCGCTTTAGACCGCCAGAGGCGTGCGAAAGAAAGATTTGCTGAAGAAATTTCAAAAATGAAAGAAGAAATTCGAAGAGAACAAAACAAAGCTCCCCAAATAGAAGTAAATAGAACAGTAAATAGTTCTGAAATTGACAGAATATTGAAGAAAAAATATTCGAACTTATATGCCTTCAAGGCATATCCTGATTTTATTAATCCATTTACAGTCTACATAGCGGGTCTGTTTTTTCTGTCTGAAGGTGATTATGCCAAGGCAGCAATACTCTTAAAAGAAACCTATGGTATGGTGGAAGAGAACCCTGTTGTTGCTGACGACTTCGCAACCGTAGAAAAAATACTGGAAGGGAAAAGAACAAAAGGTCATTATACCTGGATTATCTTTGAAAACGGCCTGGGCCCTGAAAAAGAAGAATTCCGAATTGATTTGCCGATATTCTTAGCCACAAACAAGGTTAAATACGCGGGTATAGCCCTGCCAAGACTGAAGCTTAGAAGCCAGGCATTTCCTTATCTTGCCGTTAGAAATGCCGGTGAAGAAATTACGAAAACAAAGGCTATGGCAAGTATGGACAGGGTTATTCAGACAGAGTTTAAAATGAGATATCCCCTGATTGTAACCAGGGCTGTTATCTCAATGCTAATGAAAACCTCTGTTCAATATCTGGCGCAACAAAATTTCGGCAATATCGGAGGACTGCTTGCCGCGGTCTATCAATTGGCCACTACTGCTGCTGATATCCGTATGTGGACGGCCTTGCCCAAAGAATTTCAAGTTGCTAAGATCGCAGCTCCCAAGGGTGGTTCTGTCATAATAGCAACTCCGGGTGGTAAAACCTACAATGTCTCTGTCCCCAAGAAAAGAAATTCTCTAATTTATGTGAAGATTCCGAGAAGAGGGGCCAGAGTTGTAATTGACGTTATGAAACTTTAACATCAGAGTTGATAACGCGCAAACTGAGGAGTTCGTCATGATAAAGATATCTGTAGTTCTGTTTTGCATGCTTCTATTTTTTTACGGCTCCGCTACAGGGGCCACAAGAGAGGTCATAACCACCGGCAAATATGTAATGGGTGATCTCGACACAAAAACAAAAGCCAGGAAATTCGCTCTGCTTGATGCCAAGAAAATGGCTATGGAAAAGGCAGGAACTTATCTGCGCAGTTTTTCTGAAGTAGACGGTCTTCATTTAACCAGGGACGAGGTTCTTTCGCTGGCTGCCGGTACCATGTCAGTTGAAATACTTGAAGAGATGTGGGAGATGCAGGGGCAAAACCCTGTGGTAACCATAACCATAAAGGCGAAAATTGATACGTCCGGTCTTGAGAAAGAAATTGAGGCTCTCATAGCGCACAGATCTAAAGTCAAGATTTTCAATGAAAGGGAGAAAACCGGTGACGGTCCTGATAAACGTGCATATTCGAAAGTCACGATTATTGATTCTTTTTTGGATAATGAAATATCCATTACCCACGTAAAAGGCTTAATAAATAGGGGAGGGTTAATGGAAGTTCAACTGACAGGCGTAAACAATACATCTTCGTATAAAAGGCTTGAATACAAAATCGAGTGGTTTGATAATAACGGCTTCTTAATAGACACTGTTATGTCGCGATGGACTGATTTTCCAGCTTATGGAAATTCCGAATTTGGATTCAGGGCTGTTGCGCCTAAAGCGACCGCAGCTGATTTCCGAATAAGGATAAGAGAGGAGGATTAATTATGGGGCAGGTGAAACAGGTCAGCAAATCCAGTTTTGTTTCTTTTTTTGAGTTCCAGGCTACGTATCTTATTGTCGGTGCTGTTGTACTTTTAATGCTCAGCGGCTGCGCTACAGCGACCAGAAATATTGACATGAATAATGATAAGGGTCAGGCGGTTATGGGTCTCGATTATCGTGATTTTCAAAAAGCCGCAAGTGAAGCCATAAAATCGATGCTTCAATCCGGGGCATTGAGTAAGCGGGGTGGAGGGCGGTATGTTCTGGCAATATCACGAATAGTCAATGACACAATGCAACGAATCGACACGGACCAGCTGATCAAAAAAATCCGTGTTGAGCTTTTAGCGAGCGGTAAGGTCGTGGTGACAACCGCTGTCAGTGCGGGGGATCCTGAAGACAAAATGTCAATGAAGGCAAGGCAGCTGCGCAAATCAGATGAATTCAAGCAGAGCACAGTGGCGAAAAAAGGGCAAATGATTGCGCCTGACCTGAGTCTTTCAGGAAAAATAATTCAACGAAACGTAAGGGTAAGCAGCGGGACTCAGCAGGTTGAGTATTATTTCCAGTTGACCCTGACTGATATCAATACAGGCTTAGCCTTCTGGGAGGGTGAAACTGTGATTGGTAAAAGGGGAAGTAACAAATCTGTGTCCTGGTAGGGTTAGTGTTAATCCGATGGAATCAAATCAGTCAACTTCAGCGATTAACTCAATTGACACCTGATCTCCATTTATTACCGGCTCAAGATACTGGAGGTTTCGTAATGTCCCGTGCGATTTTGTTACGACCTTGTCCGCCTTCAATTGGCCCGAAACAACCATACTCAGAGAATTCATGTTAATCCCGGCTCGTTCGCCGAGGTCTCTCATGGCGAG
>JACKQG010008176.1_pt1 | contig 10283 bp, 10 predicted proteins | sample 8237621 | NCBI WGS metagenome assembly JACKQG01 (sample SAMN15677084, study PRJNA649215) | marine metagenome | biome: marine; feature: Black Sea; material: saline water; isolation source: suspended particulate matter (SPM) from the Black Sea western gyre | collected 2013-06-09/2013-06-10 | depth...
GGAATAAAGAAATTTGAGACAGCAAAACAATTTACATCATGGCTTCGCTTAGCACCAAATAATAAAATAAGTGGAGGTAAGGTTTTAAGTAATTATATGCCAAAAGGAAGTAATCGTTTAAAAATATCACTACGTCAAGCAGCAAATTCAATTGGTAATTTAAAAGAAGGACACTTATCCGATTTTTTTAGAAGAATAAATTACAAAAGAGGTAGAGCAACAGCTGTAAGTGCAACTGCAAGAAAACTTGCAGTAATAATTTGGAATATGTTAGTAAAAGATGTTCCTTACAATCCTCCTACTGAATATTTGTTTTTAGACCAAAAAAGAAAAATGAAATTAATTTCTCGAATTAAAAAAAATATTGCTAAATTTGAGCTCAAACCCGAAGATGTCGGCTTTTCTTTAAACACTGTTATTCAGTAAGTAAAATTTGACGTTAGTAGGAAGCTGTAAAAGGACCATCAATATGAAAAAGAAATCATTCAGATATAGATTTTTAATATTGTTCATCTTAATCGTCTTCTTATACTTAAATGTAAATTGCCAAACCTTTACTAATCAAGACACATTAATCCGAATTATAAAGATTAAAACGTTTCCTGTAAGTAATCCACCGCCACAATATTTTGTAGAAATTAGAAATGATATGACTATTAGTTTCTACAATAACCTTTCGTTAGAAATTTATCAAACCCATCCAGCAAGATTGGACAAGTGGGGAATAGATTCTACAACATTGATTCTTGAAAAATCAGACTTTATTAAATTAAAAAATAGATTAAAAGAAATAGACTTAGAGAAGATTGAAAGAATTGAAAAACCTAAGTCTGAGAGCGGAATTGAAATGCAAATTGTAGGTGGTGGCTCAGACAAATATATCATTGAGTTGACAAATATAAAAGTAGAATTTAGTATTGACCCAAACAATGAAAAATACATTTCAGAATCAGCAAAGATTTTTAGAAATATTATTGAGGAATTGGAAGAAAAGTACAAACCAGAGAAATAAACAGCCAGTGCATAACTGCAAATAATAGCCCATAGCCGGTTTTGTGCTATCAAGAAAAATGAGTATAAGCATAAACATGCGAATAATTAATAAACATTTCCTTTAATTTGGAGCATTTCAAAACTAATATTAGCCGAACCTATTACGCAATCTTTTTTTGAATTTACACTATAAGCAGTATAAGTACAACACATTTTATTGGGGAAATTTGTCGTACACCCAAACCCGTTTGGAATTTTTTAGCTATTTTTATAGTCATGAATTTACGGTTAGTTTTTAGTATAATTTCCGTATTGTTAGTTATTGTTCTTTCGTGCAAAAAGGAAGAAGATACACAACATCCTGTAATAACAATATACTCACCTTCTATAAACCAGCAATTCGATGTATTGGATACTATACTTGTGGAAGCCGCCGTTACAGATGACAAGAAGATAATAAGCGTAAAGGTAGTTTTGGTGAATGAAGAATTTATTCCTGTTCTTGATGCTTTTTATTATTATCCTGATGCCCCTTCATATCATATAAAGTTAAATTATCCAATTGATGATTACTATCTTGAAAATGGTGTTTATTATATCCACATCAGAGCAGATGATGGTTTGAATTATAAAAATGAATATCAAAAGATACAGATTGATGCCATTCAGCGTGAGTTTGAAAAAATCCTTGTTCTGACCCGGAAAAACTCACATTATATTGAGGTTTCCGATATTGATACTTCTCAAAGTATTAACACTTTATTTGAGATAAATGGTGATTATGCCGGTTCGGAAGTAAGCTCCATGTATCAGCAACTTTATATTGCAGGACGAAAGCAGATAAATATAAATGCATACAATTTGGATAATTATGAACTGGAGTGGAAATTGGATGTAATTCCTTACGATCCCATACATTCTTTTAATTGTTTGTATTATGATGAGTATTTATTCTCTTCTTTTTGTTACTTGTACATCAGGGGTTATGATAATTACGGCACACAAATATTTAATTCATGGATAGATGATTTTGACTTACCGGCAAGAATTTTCAGGCACAATGAGCTGATACTTGTTGACAAACAAAGTAAAATAGGGGGAACTACTTTTATATCCACTTATTATTTTATTAGCGGAGTTGAAAAACAAAAATTATTTTCTACATACAAAGTTGTGGAATTTTTTTCTTATGATACAGAAAACGTGATCATAGTTGCAAACACTTATGATCACGGAACAATAAAATTGTATGATCCATATCACAACACTTTAACTGAAATGCAATCAGCGCTTGATATAATTATATCTTCAGTTAAAATTGACCAGGAAAAAATATTAATAGGAACAGAGAATGATATTTATCTTTACAACTTCAGTCAATTTTCCTTAAACAATATATTACCGGGAAAAGTGGCTTATGGGTTAAGATATAACGAACTGAACAAAAATATTTACGTTGTTGGTTCGAAAAAAATTGAGATGTATAATTATCCGGGAATGATACTTCAGAATACTTATACACATTCTGATACTATCCTGAATGTTCTCCTGCTTTATAACAAGTGATTTCCAGGTTATTCATTAACCGGAAGATAATCAGCATGTAAATTTTTTCTTCGTATTATTCCATGAAATATACTGGACTGTTTGGTTTTTAGAAATGAACTGCAGATATTTTTCTGCCATACCGGGATCGGTCTTTTTGTAACTTTCGTACACATAACGTTTGCCTGCGTGGCCGTATATGATACTCAAACCTGTTTGTTCTTTTTTTGTCATCATTTTTAATTTTATAATTTTGTTTTTAGATTAACTTACCGTTATTAGCGTCTTTCCTTACTCAATGTTTATGCCAAATACAGAATAATATTGATTTATTGCGTTTTACAGATAGATGAGGATTTATATTAGCATTAAATTCCAATAATTATATATTTAAAATCGATATACATTTTACGAAATCGGAGAAAATAGCAACTTTAATAATATTATACCCGTTGAAATCAGGTTTACAAATATTCTTAAATGTAATTTACGGTTTATCTTAAAAATAACGGACTAAAAATTTGCAAATTTTTTTCTACGGGTTTAATTTTGAGCCATGAATATCCAGATATTCAATACGGAAGACGGATCACATTCTTTGTTTAGAAATGACCTCAACGAAGGATACCATTCAAGATATGGAGCAATTACAGAATCCATGCATGTTTTTATTGAGGCAGGATTTAAACAAGTATCAAATAAATGTAAAGAAATCAATGTTTTGGAGATTGGTTTCGGAACAGGATTAAATGCTTTTTTAACTTGTTTGATTAGTAGCGAAACAGGAAAAAAGGTTAATTATTTTGGCATTGAACCGTTTCCTATACAATCAGAGATTTATTCAAAGTTGAATTACCCTGAATTGCTTGGTAATGCAGAAAGCCGGAGGTTGTTTTTATTATTGCATAGTACTGAATGGGGCAAATGTGTTAAAATTAACGAGCACTTTAAATTGAAAAAAATTAAGAAGAGGTTTGAAGGTGTTGATTTGAAACAGGCTTTTTTCAATTTAATCTATTTTGATGCCTTTGCCGCGGATATTCAGCCGGAGCTATGGAGGAAAAACATTTTCAACAAAATATATAATACACTAAGGGATCAAGGTATTTTTGTTACCTATTCTGCCAAAGGAAGTGTTAAGAGAAATTTACAGGATGCAGGTTTTTATGTTGAAAAAATACCAGGTCCCAAAGGAAAACGTGAAATGATACGTGCGGTAAAAAAGTTGCAGGGTTTTAAACTCAGAACTCAGTAATATTGATGTTTTGGTAAAACCATACCCCAAATGATATGTTTAAAATATCTAATTCAATATTTATTTTTCAGGTACATTCTTTAGTATCTCCAGCAGAAATTCCCAGAACTTTTTCACGGTTTCAATATTCACCTTTTCATCAGGTGAGTGAGGGAAACGGATGGTTGGTCCGAAAGAGATCATATCCCAGTTAGTATAAGTAGCTCCGAGGATACCACATTCTAATCCGGCATGAATAACTTTTACCTCAGGCACTTTCCCGAATTTATTGTTATATACCTCTTTCATGGTTTCCAAAATGGCAGAATCAACATTTGGCTTCCAACCCGGGTAAGCACCTGAATGAGTAACTTCTGCACCATAAGCCTTAAAATTATCGGCAATTTTCTTAGCTACCCTGTCCCTTTCGTCATCAACGGCGCTTCTTGTCAAAACAGAAATATTAATCGTGCCATTATCAGATTTTATAATTGCAAGATTTGACGATGTCTCAACCACATCCGGCATGTTCTTATCCCATTCTATTACACCATTCGGGCAATTAGCCACACCATTGAATAAACCACTCTGTGTTTCTTTATCAATGACATTTGCAGGTAAATCAGCTTTTTCAGCAACTATTGCCAGATCAGGGTCAATATCTTTATAAGTCTCTTTTTCATTCTTTTCAGTTTCCCCGATATAACTTAAAAATAACTCTTCATTTTCTTTAGGTAAAACCACTGTTGCAAAGGCTTCGCGAGGAATAGCATTACGAAGGCTGCCGGCGTCAATATGAGCCAAACGCAATCCGAATTTATCCGAAGCATTCAGCATGACTTTATTTAAGATAAGGCAGGCATTTCCTTTTCCCAGGTGAATATCCAATCCTGAATGACCGCCTTTCAGTCCTTTAACAATTATTTTAAAAGCTGCAATGCCACCCGATACATGTTCTTCTGTATATTTATACTTAACATTGGTATCTACACCGCCTGCACAGCCGATATATAATTCGCCTTCATCTTCCGAATCCATATTAATCAGAATGTTGCCGTCAAGTAATCCGGGTTTCAGGTTCACAGCGCCTGTCATTCCTGTTTCTTCATCAACAGTACACAGCGCTTCAATAGGTCCGTGAGGAATACTATCAGATTCCAGCACAGCCATAGCTGCAGCCACGCCCATGCCGTTATCCGCTCCAAGCGTGGTTCCTTTTGCAGTAACCCATTCGCCATCAATGTAAACATCAATGGGGTCTTTTTCAAAATCGTGGTCTATCTCGCTGTTTTTCTGTGGTACCATATCGAGATGCCCCTGAAGGATCACTCCCTGCCTGTTTTCCATTCCGGGAGTGGCAGGTTTTTTAATGATGACATTTCCAATTTCATCAACGATAGTTTCAAATCCGTGATCTTCACCCCACTTTTTCATAAACTCAATAATTTCGCCTTCTTTTTTTGAAGGTCTCGGGATTTGAGTAAGGCTGTAGAAATGTTTCCAGATTGCTTTTGGTTCTAAATTTAAAATTTTGTTGCTCATAATTGTATTATATTTTGATGTATAAAGAATTTGATTTCAAAATTGATAGCTAAAATTACAATAAATTGTTTAGCTGAATAAAAAAAGGGCTGTCGTTTGACAACCCTAAAACGCTATTCTAATCGCTTTATTTTTCAATATTGGGCAATTCCAGTCCATAGCCTTTTCTTTTATCTTCTGCTTTAAGCAGGAAGGCAAATACCAGGGCGAGTACAGCAACTCCAATAAATATACTCCACGTAGTGGTATAATTATACACAACATCTTCTCCTGCCTGTTTGGCATCAAACACACCCGGATTAGTTCTATCTAAAATAATTCCTATTAATAATGGAAAACCCCAGAAAGCTCCTAAATTCTGTAACCAGAAAATCAAAGCATACGCACTACCCAGTTGTTTTTCAGGGATAATTTTTGGAACAGAGGGCCACATGGCTGATGGTACCAGAGAAAAAGCAATACCCATTACGATAATAGCGATAGCTGCTACAATAACACTGGTTATAAAGGGGAGGAATAATGTTAAATGAACTAAAATGAGAAGAACTGATCCAAGGATCATTATGGAAGCTCCTTTTCCTTTTCGATCATAAAGACTTCCAAAAATTGGAGTAAGTAAAATAGTTCCTAATGGTACCAGGGCGGGAATTGATCCTGCCCATCTTTCAATCATTCCAAATTTATTTACCATCAGATCCGGCCCGTAATGGTAAAAGGGGAACACTGCCGAATAGAATAATACACAAAGAATGGCAATATACCAGAATCCCCTGTTTTTAATAATAAACAGAATATCGGAGGGTTTAAATTCATCTTCTGCTAATGTTTGTTTAGCTGATGATTCTTTATCAAGTTTTATATCCATGAATACATAAATGATGAAGGAAAGCAAGCCAATGACAAGGAGAAGTGCCCCGAATCCGAAAGGAGCGGCTATATTAAATCGCTCAGCAATAAAAGGAGCAGAAAACAATGCAATAGTAGTACCAAGCCGGGCAAATGCCATTTCGAGCCCCATTGCCAATGCCATTTCTTTTCCTTTAAACCATTTTACTATAATTTTCGATACGGTGATACCTGCAGCCTCAACACCAACTCCAAATATGGCATATCCGACTGAGGCAAAGAAGATTCTGGCATGCAAACCGAATATTTTTGATCCGGACTGAAAGTCATGATCAAAAGAATACCACATAACAATCGCACCAACGACCATCACAGCTGCAGACATAATAGCTGTAAAGCGAATACCTATTTTGTCGAGGATCATTCCACTGATAATGAGCATTCCGATGAACACATTGAACCAGGCATATGCGCTGGCAATCATGGCAAAACTAGCCGAGTCGATACCAAGACCACCTTCAGCCACAGGCAATTCAAGCATGGGTTTCAAAGGTGATATGATCTGTGCAAAGAGGTATCCACAAAGCATTGTGAATGAAATAATAGCAAGCGCACCCCAACGGGCGGTTTTTGAATCTCTTAAAGATTTTTTAATTAATTCAGTCATAATTTTATTTTTAAATTTTAAAAATTCTTTTTGAATGGGCGAAGATAAAATAATTTTTAAAACAGGTGGATTAATTTTTTAGTCTTAAAAAATTCTTCACCGAAGTAATCCGAAAGAGAATAAACTCTGTAAAGCGTATTCATCTGTTTTAACTCTTCAATATAATCGCCTCCTTTCAGATACAGAATCCCATTGGGAATTTCGTTTCGGTTTGTTCTGGAGATCAGATTTGACACCCATTTATAAAAGACAGGGAGGGCAACAACCGCCCGGCTGACAATAAAGTCGTATTTCCCGGTTAATTGCTCTGCCCTGGCTTGCTCATAAGTAACATTTTCCAAACCAAGATTCACAACGACCTCTTGCACAACCTTTATTTTTTTACCTGTCGAATCAACCAAATGGAATTGTGTGTCAGGAAACATTATGGCTAACGGAATTCCGGGAAATCCACCACCTGTTCCCACATCCAGAATATGTGTGTTGCTTTTGAACTTTACAATTTTCGCGATTGCCAATGAATGTAACACATGTCGTTCATAAAGGTGTGATATATCTTTACGGGAAATAACATTGATTTTTGAATTCCATTCATTATACAGGGGCTGAAGCCGGCTAAAAAGGTATTTCTGCCTGTTAGTTAATTGAGGAAAATATTTTCGGACTATCTCCATCTCATTCTGAAAAATAAAGACGAATTAATACAAGTACTAATTAAGATTTTCAGGCAAAGATAAAGGTAAAATTAAAGGGAAAATAATATAACCTAATCAGGATAAACAGGGGGAGATAAATATTTAAAATTCCGCTTCGTTGCTAAAGCTATGAAGCGTAAGTGACAGAAACTAATTCACGGAATTTTTTTTCCATTTAGGGATGGTAAAACTAAAAATACTGCCATAATTTTTTTTACTTTCCACTATAATTTGTCCACCATTTTTTTCAACGAAATCTTTACATAATATTAATCCTAAACCCGTACCAATCTCTTTTGCAGTACCCTTAGTTGAATGATGAATATCGGAACGGAACAGCTTTTCAATATCTTCATTGGAAATCCCTACTCCATTATCTTTAATTATTACTTTAATAAATTCACCCTGCTCTTTTGCCGAAATTAGAATTTCTCCATCATTTTTTGTGAATTTAATTGCATTATAAATCAAATTTCGCAGGACAGTGGTAATCATGTATTCATCTGCAAATATTGCAGTTCTTTCAGTAACATCGGAACTAATTTTTATGTTTTTACTAAAAGCAGTGCTTCTTAAAAGGGTAATATTTCCTCTTATAAGGTTAGAAAGGCTTATTTTTACAGGATTATAATGAATATCCTGATTATTCAATCGTGTCCAGAAAAGGAAATCATCGAGTAACTCATGAATTGAGTTAGTCGATTCCCTGACACTTAGCAATAATTCTTTTGAAGTTTTTTTATCAAGTAATTCCGATTCATTTGTCAGGAAATCCAGAAGTACTTTTATATTGCCTATAGGTCCCTTTAAGTCATGAGCAAGTATGGCATACAACTTATCCCTTGAAATAGTAGTTGATTTTCTCTGTTTTCCGTTTTTCTTTTCTAAAGTAGTCTCCCGGGCTTGTTCTAAGATTTGCCTGCCATTTATTTTATTTTCCATTTCGCATGTAAGCATTACCATCCGAATAAAATCAATTAATCTCCCACGCGCAAAGTCAAAATTAGATTCGGATTCTTCATACTGATTAACTTCCGATACTTCAATAGCAGGCGATGATTTGATCAATTCTTCCATGAAAATAACCTGGCAATTCTCACTATTATATTCTTTCTTTACAAAATTGATAAATTCATTTCCCGAACCGTTTAGATGCTCTGATTTATCAATAACCATTAAAATAATATCAGGATTTGATTCACAAATCAATTTGGCTTCCTCACAGGAATATGCCCTTAAAATATTCAATTTCTTTCCATTGAAAGAAAAATATTTTAAAGTATTCAATATCGTTTTTTGAATGCTTTCATCGCCACTTACATTAAGGATTTTAAACCCATTAACGTTTAAGGATGTTGTTAAGTCGGTATGATTGCTTTGATCGATATTAATTTTTTTTATTTTCTTAGTATTTATATTCACAATTTTCAATTATTAAGATTAATAGGACGCCTTTTTTCACGCAAACATTGTACCCAAGTTCATAAGTTAATGACACACAGTAAGAAATTCAAAATAGAAAGAAAATAAAGCATAGAAAAGTTTTAATATCGGATATTTAAATAATTGAAAATGAAGAATAGTATAAAATAAATTCACTTTATTTAGGTATGAACAGATATTGAGGAGTGCCGACTTTATGGACAGGCACTATCAAAATACTCCTTCTATTCCCCAATAATTTTCACCAGCACCCTTTTCTTTCTTTTTCCGTCGAACTCACCATAAAAAATTTGTTCCCACGGACCGAAATCCAGCCTGCTATCGGTAATAGCCACTACAACTTCTCTACCCATAACGGTTCGTTTCAGGTGTGCATCTGCATTGTCTTCAAATGTGTTGTGCCGGTATTGAGAGTATGGCTTTTCCGGAGCTAATTTTTCAAGCCAAACCTCATAGTCGTGGTGCAGACCGCTTTCGTCGTCATTGATAAAAACGCTGGCGGTGATATGCATGGCATTAATCAGGCACAAGCCTTCTTTTACTCCGCTTTCAATAATACAGTTCTGTACTTCAGGAGTGATATTAACCAATTGCCTTCTTGTGGGTGTTTTGAACCATAATTCTTTTCGGAATGATTTCATTTTATCAATATTTTAAAATTAAAAAGTTAAGGAATATATTTTCTGACCGCATTTTCCAATAGGTCTGTGTTTATGCTTTCTCCTTTAATTATTATTGATGATTGTAAGTAATAAGGTTCCCTGTGTTGTAACTGCAACCCGATATATTTCAGGATTTCATTCGGTGTTTTTCCTGTTAACAGAGGTCGCTTCGTTTTAGAATTAATAAGCCTGTCGTAAAGAGATTGTTTGTGCATTTTCAGATAAACAGAAATGCCATGTTTATTAATTAATTGAATATTATTAAAAAAGCAAGGAGTGCCTCCTCCTGTTGAAATTACTGTATTTTTAAGATTAAAAGTTTCTGTTAAGGTTTTTTGTTCAATAAGCCTGAAAGCGTTTTCGTCAAATTTATTAAAGATATTGTTAATAGTGATATGATATTTTTTTTCAATCATTTCGTCGAGGTCGATAAAATTATAACCAAGTTTACCGGCTAACTTTTTTCCGACAGTTGTTTTGCCGCTTCCCATAAAGCCAATCAGATAGACAAGCATAATCAGTTTTCTTCAGTTGAAATTAATTCTCCGCTTTCAAAAATTAAGACCTTTTGTATAGTGCCGTCGGCATTATACCATGTTTCCCTTCCGTGTTTTACATTATCAATATAGTTGTTTTGTCTTTTTAATTGTCCGTTT
>JACKQG010008177.1_pt1 | contig 10283 bp, 7 predicted proteins | sample 8237621 | NCBI WGS metagenome assembly JACKQG01 (sample SAMN15677084, study PRJNA649215) | marine metagenome | biome: marine; feature: Black Sea; material: saline water; isolation source: suspended particulate matter (SPM) from the Black Sea western gyre | collected 2013-06-09/2013-06-10 | depth...
GCAATAATTGCCTTCGTTCGTAATATCGAACAGTCGATGTTGGAACATTCGCTTCTTTTGCGAGTTGGCCAATTGTGTACTGTAGTGACATCTCAGCCATCGTTATAGCTCATCGGATGGGAGAAGGTGTGGTACAAAATCTGAACTTTTTTGCCATTCGTGCATTTTTTCTATAAATATGCATATTTTTTATTGTTATATGACCTAAGACAGTTGTATATTTAAACGATAAGAGGAGTTCAGAGGGTTTTCTCGATATGCAAAGAATTGGAAGAATATGATTAAATTTTTGACAAGTTTTACCCTCTTTTTGTTTTCAACGGTTGCTGTAGCAAATCCAGTGGCTCCGGGGGCATCGAATCATGGCAAAGTTGTGACCAAAGAAGGGGTTTGGAATCCCCATCTAGGTGCAATTGTTCAACATGGATCTGCGCACAACCCGAAGGTTACAATTACCTCTCCCCATGGGCCAGTACGCGTGGATACTGCAGACGGTCCAGTATTCATCGACCAGATAGGACCAAACGAGGGGCGCGGAGCTGATGGACGGGGTGATCCCTATCCCAAATGTTTACTCTGTCACGCTGATATTGAAAACGTAACAAAAAATATGGCGGGGATGAATTTGTATTGTGACTTCTGTCATGGTGGCGACCCCTTCGGTGAAACGATCGAGGATGCCCACATTTTTTCAGACGGCACCGTTGACTACAATGAAACGAATCCACCCCTTGACCAAGACCTTGCGTATCAAAAGTTTTTAAACCCTTCTAATCTACGAATTGTTGAAACTACATGCGGCATGTGTCACCCAGATCATGTTGTACGAGTAAAGAAAAGTTTGATGGCAACGACAGCTGGGCACCATGCCGGCGGTTTATATCTCAATGATGTTACTGATTCAAAACATCCAACATACGGCACATTTGCAATTGAAGATCTCGATGGAGATGTTCCAACAGAAGTTGGTGCCGTTGAGAGTTTGATTGACCTTTTGATTTACACCGGTGGTGACCCAACAAAAGTTTCGACGCATTTTGCAGCGGTTCCATCGCAAGCGTGCGCTCGGTGTCACTTATGGTCACGCGGTCGTGGGTATCGCGGTGCAGGAGAGTTTGGAAACGTCGATGGGACATACAGAGCAGACGGGTGTGCTGCTTGTCATATGATGTATTCGAATTCTGGCTTTTCAGAAAGTGCAGACATGTCTATCAATCACTTTGAGGGTGGTCACCCGAAAACACATGTGATTTCTAAGCAAATTCCTTCTGAACAGTGTATTCATTGCCACCACCGAGGTGCGCGGATTGGTTTGAACTTTACTGGGCGTGCTCAAATGCCACCACGCCTTCCATCTGGGCCCGGTGTTCCAGGCACAACTGACGAACGGTTTAATAAAAATTATCATTACGCAGTTGATGATACAAATCCACAAGACGCGCACAGCGCAGCGGGGATGCACTGTATTGATTGCCACACCGACAATGGAATTCATGGTGATGGCAACATCTATGGTCACATGGATCAAGCAACGAAAATTGAATGCCGTACATGCCACGGTATGCCAGACACGCCTCCAACTTTACTCGACAATGACGGAATCAGTTTGACAAATGTAGTGCGAAAGACGTCGGGTGACTACGTTCTTACTTCAAAAGTTGACGGTGTTGAACATACGATTCCTATCGCGATGAATGTAGTAGAAACGAATCCACTGGCAGCATGTGCGATGAACGATAATCACATTAAACCCGAAGGTGGTCTTGAATGCTATTCCTGCCACACATCATGGTTACCGAACTGTTTTGGCTGTCACTTTGAACGCGATGAAACCCAGATGGGTTTGAATTATATAACTGGCGCGTATGAAGTTGGAAAAGTAACAACGAATAACAAAATATTCGAAGCCCTTCGTCACTTTTCCATCGGTGGAAACAGCGAAGGGAGAATCGCACCGTATATAGTTGGGTGTCATCCAATTGCAGATGTAACCGCGCCCGATGGAAGCAAGATTCTTGATTTTGTTATGCCCGTCACAAGCAATGGCTTGTCTGGACTTGGGCACAATCCAGTGCAACCACATACGGTTCGCGGTGCGGGTGAAGTTCGAACGTGCGCGGAATGCCACCGTTCACCAACGTCGCTCGGTCTTGGTTCTGGTCTTTACAGTATTGCTCGGGATTCAATTTACTCAGCTGGTGGAGGTGGAGCTCGAATCTATGATCGCGATACAGACCCAGATTTACCCGTTCCTGATGGGAATTTACAAGTAACTGCTGTTCCACTCGCGATCGCATCGCAACCAAATGGTGTGGAAGGAACGGCGGACTTCTTATACATAGCGCAAGGTACTGAAGGCGTGGCAATCTATGATCGAAACACTGCTACTCCAGATGAACCAGAGATGGTGCTTCCGGTTGCAGACGCAATCGATGTTGCTCGCGCGGCTCGGTATCTGTATGTTGTTGATGCTGGCGTCGGTGTTCATATTTATGACAATGCTACGCTTGGTTCTACAGCATTGGTTGCAACTGTAAGTATTCCAAATGCTGTTCGTGTTATTCCATGGGGAATCTACTTATTCGTGCCTTCTATGAGTGACGGTTTGGTGATCGTGAACATTGCAGATAACACCGCACCATTTATTGCGGCAACTGTTGGCAACATTGTTGCTGAAGATGTGTTTGTGTTTAGTCATTACCAAATTGGCAATGATTTTGCAGTTCGAGCCTACGTTGCAGATCCGACTTATGGCGTACACGTTGTCGATCTCCTCCCAGACATTGAGTTACCACAACTTGTCAACAGTATTCCAACTGGCGGCGCGTTTGCAGTCGATGTTTATACTCGCTGGGTTGTAGCGACAACTACCGAACCTTCGAGAGAACATGATTATTTGTACATTGGTGCAGGTGAGAATGGTCTTCTCATTTATGACATCACAAACCCAGATAGTGTTTACAGTGTTGCAGAAGTGAATCTCGGTGGAATGGTTGTTGATGTTGAAATTGTGAGCCAACTTGCGCCTCCCGGCGTTGATGATTATGCCGTTGTTGCAAATGCAGATTTTGGTTTGCAAATGGTAGATGTAACTGATCCACTCAATCCGATTGAAATTGGAACTGTGCCAGATGCAAACGGTATTACTCGAGTGTTTGTTGAGGTTCAACAAATGGATAAGTACCTCAGCGAACAGGGCGGCGACGTGAAAGAAAACTCTCACCCATTTATAAACACGCTTACTCGTGCAGATATTGTCAGAATTTTATCTGTTTCGATCAATTGTGAAACAAACCCATGTCCCACCGATACTGATGGTGATGGTAATACGGGAGTCTCAGATATTCTCATTGTCATCGACCAATGGGGTGCTTGCTACGGCCCGTGTGGCGGAGATGTTAATGGTGATGGTTTTGTAGGAGTTGAAGACTTACTTGCAATTGTCGGTGCTTGGGGACCCTGCGAGTAACGAAGCCGCAACATGATACGATTTGTATAGAGGCTAGCCATTGTTGGCTAGCCTCTATTTTTGTATTGTGTCAACAAGGAGAACCCTCTAAGATGCAAAGACGAGCACAAAGAACAGTTATTGATGGCGTAGATTTTGATCGAGTATTTAAATTTCCTTCCATTTTCACAGCGATCGCGAGCTCAATGCAACCAGCAAGATTGTTCATCGGCTTTGTGATGGTTATTGTGTTGATGGCGACTGGTCGGGTGTGGGATTCGGTTGCACCTGCCCTTGACGTTCCGCTAGGTTCTGGCGTAGAGCTTTCTGTACTTACACAACAACGACAAGTTGCAATAGCACAATCTGGAACTGTGCTCGGAAACACTGCACCCTCTGATGTGCAAACATGGACAATAGAAGATGCACAATCTCATTTACTATCGGCGTGGGCAACGCACGAAGCGAGTGGCTCAGTTTCAAAAGAAGAGCGAGCCGAATTTGAAAAATTATACTTAGATCTTGCATCCGTCCGTCCGCTTGGACCATTTGAATCATCGGCAACATTTGTGTCAAGCAAATGGAATGCAATTGTGGATGCATCGCTGAACCTAGACGCGGTTGGATCGTGGCAAGGTATTGTTTCAATAGTGTGGGAACTTCCACAACTTCTCTGGAATGCAGGACATCACTGGTTTATCAGCGTGTATGGTCTTGTGTTGCTTTTAGTGATGAGTGTGGGTGGTGGAAGTATTGCACGCATGCAAGCAACGCAGCATGCGCGGGGAGATCACCTTTCAGTTACAAGTGCGATGCATTTTTCTACACAAAGATGGCGAGCATCATTGCTCGCACTAGCAGCACCTTTAATGCTCGTGGCAGGTATCAGCATCGGCTTGGTTTTGTTTGGTTTGCTTCTGTTTAATGTGCCAGTGTTAAATCTAGTTGGTAGTGTTTTGTATGGCATAGCACTTGTCTTTGGTTTTTTTATTGCAATTGTCGCGGTAGGGTATGCAATTTGTTGGCCGTTACTTGTCCCAGCAGTTGCAGTTGAAAATTGTGAAGGTGGCGAATCGGTACAACGATCGTTTGCATATATGTTTGCAAGACCGATGCATTTGCTTGGGTATCTTGCAGTGCTTGTTATTGGATTAGTTCTCGGTTTTATCATTGTCAGATTGCTTGCGACGATGACACTAGATTTTACTGCGAACTTGGTTGATGCTTGGTCGTTCAATGAATCGCTTGGGAACGCCGGAGCGATCCAAACTGACGGAGTACCAGTCGTTGGATTAGTTTGGTACGAATCTGCTGCGGGAGGACTTGTCACATTGTGGGAAACCGTAGTACACGACTTTATGATCGGCTGGCTTTTCAGTGGTTTCTTCAGCGCAAGTGTGATGGTCTACTTGTTGATGCGATATGCATGCGATCGTCAAGATACGCACGACATTTGGTGGGATGGGATGATTGCCGGTACTTCTGTTGCAGAGCCGTAATTATTCAGCGATGATTTCAAAAATCGCTTGCGTGCGAAGCACATGACCATGCTCTGATTGCAAATGATACCCTTGCACGTGTACTTGTTTGTTGTACCGCTGGTAGTCAAGGATACTCATATGCTTAAACTCGTCCTCGGTCCACTCGATCATCTTTGCTTCGCTTTCTAAAGCGAATGTTCGTAACTCATCGTATGTGTCGCCAAAGAGGTGATCAGAAATTTGTTCGGATTGCATGGATGAAATTACTAACAATCGTTCTGCAAACTCTTGTTCATGATCACGTTCACCAATGCACTGCATGGTGTTGATGTGTCCTCGTTCTGGAAGATGTTCAGGATCTGGTGTAATGATTTCAGTTGCACAAGTTCCCTCGAACTCTAAACGCAAGACATGCCCGCCTTTGTAGAGCCAACCTTCAAACTCGTAGCCTGCATGTTGAATTTCAATCCGTTCTTCGATTTCGAAGAATTCAGGATGAACAGCAGATCGAAAGAGTGCGAGGTGGTATGGTTGGGGGATGATGATTTTGTTTGGTGACTGCATAATGATTTTGTATATAGAAATACCCTAAAATAAACCGAACAAACGAATAATGTTCATTGCGAAATGTTACTTACAAAGTGTATTATTACGTAAAGAATTACGAAATCAAGCATAAAAACCTAATTTTGTTCCAAAGAATGCATATTTGTTCGAAAGCACTGCAAATAAATGGTTTGCAAAACAAGTTTTTCCATTATTCACGAAGTTTCGCCATCACTTGTTGCATATCCGACCACATTTGCGCGCGGGTTTCTTTGGTGTAATTCCGAATCAAATATGCTGGATGGAATGTTGGCATGACGCTGATTCCATCGTAAGAACCCCATTTGCCCCGAAGTTGCGTGATGCCAGTTGTTGTGCCAAGCAGATATTTTGTAGCAGACCCGCCCAGAGCAACGATCACTTTTGGTTGGATAACTGCAACTTGCTTTCCGAGAAATGGGGCACACTTCGCAACCTCATCAGGCGAAGGCGTGCGATTGTTTGGAGGCCTACTTTTTAGAACATTTGCAATGTAGACATCTTCTCGCTGCATGCCCATGGCAGTAATAATCTCATCTAATTTTTTCCCTGCCTCACCAACAAAAGGAATGCCTTGCTGATCTTCTTCTGCACCGGGCGCTTCGCCGATAAACATAAGTTGTGCGTTTGGATTGCCAACTCCAAAGACAGTTTGTGTGTAATGAGTTGTGTGCGTGCAATGTTCACAAGTACTGTCATGCTCCATCGAAAGTTGCTCAAGAAGTGCAGTTGGATCTGTTTCCTGTGCAGTTTCTATCTGTGTTGCAACAGGTAAAAAATCTACGCCGATAAGCATGCTTGATTCCAAGTGTAGTTTTGCTTGTTGTACATCCATGTTTCTATTCTAATCTCGCTTCAAGACAAGCGTGACAGGGCCTTCGTTGACAATTGTAACTTGCATCATGGCACCAAAGACGCCTTTAGACACGGGAACGCCATGATTTTTCACCAATGCTTCTCCAACAGAATGAACAAGTGGTTCTGCAACAGATGGGTCGGCCGCGGCGATAAAACTTGGTCGGTTTCCGGCATTGCAATCTCCAGCAAGTGTAAATTGACTGATTAACATTATCTCGCCATCTATATCTTTAACAGAGCGATTCATTTTTCCATCTGCATCTTGAAATATTCGAAGGTTGGCTAGTTTTCTCGCCATCCACGTTGCGTGCGCTTGCTCATCGCCTTTTTCAATACCGAGTAACACACACAATCCACAGGAAATTTCAGCAAAATACGATGGTGTTTTAACAGAAACACTCGCAGAGGAAACCCGTTGAACGATTGCAATCATCAGATCAAAGCCATCGAACAACTCGACACAAGTGCAGCACCTTTTTCATCACACCACTGGCGGTAGTCAATAAGTTCAATAGTATTTGGTTTTGCTAACTGCATAATCGCAGACATGTTTCCAATGGAACACCACTGTGTTGCGTTGTTGTTCCACTTCATCGCGTCAACGAATTCAAAAGGATCACCCTGAACAAATTTTGCCATCATTTCGCGATCGTGTTTTTCAACATCAAACTTCCGTTGATCATCAACGGGTCTCGGTTCACCAAATTGTTGACCGACATGGCTGAGATCCGCTGAAGCAACGAAGTAGGTAGTTCCTTCAGTTTCCTTTAATACTTCTTGAAGCGCTGCCACAAACTCATCCGTTGTGGTCCGCTCACCATCGTCTTCAATCATGGGGATCAGCGGGCTTGGAATAAGAGCAGCAACAATAGGAACATTGCCAAAGCAGTGTTGAATCCAAGGAAGTTGCAATTCAATGGAATGTTCCGCAGCGTGATCAAGCAAATCAGCGGTCAAACCACTGCCGCATTTTTTGGTTAATTTGTCAACGACTTGCGCATCAGCAGAGCAGGTGCCAAGTGGAGTGGTGAAGCCGATCGATGAAAGCACAACACCGTCACCATTGCCAAAGTGATTCGTTCCTAGAATGACAACGCGGTCAGGATTTGCAGCGTTCTGCCATGAATAATAAGCTGAGGCGTAATTTGGCCAACCACGTTCGTAATCTAGATGCGGTGCAACAACTCCGAGAATTGCTTCCTCAAATTCTGGATCTTCTGTATCTTGAAACCACGATTCGAGTTGCTTTTTACATTCCTCAGGAGTCTTGCCCAGAGCCGCAGTCGTTCGAATACCAAATGAATTGTCTTTCACGAGTTGTGAGAGTTTTTCATCTTCTAAGGCAGTCAAAGTTGGTCCCCACAAGAGACCAACCTCATCGAGCTTATTGAGGAGATCGATAAAATGTTCAGGCGGAGCTTTTGCGGCAGTTGCAATTTCTTCGGCTGTGGCTTGCCCGTTCATTTTTTGCACAATTGCGAAGATGTTCGCTGGAAGGGCGATTGTATTCTTTGAAAGTTGAAACGGATCACGCAAACCAACAATGACTTGATCATCTTTTTTCATCGGAATAGGCTGGATATTCCGCACTTGGGGATGTTGGAGGTGGTCTGGAAGGTCCGAGAATGGTGATTGTGAAGTCATTTGGAGTCTCTGTGCAGAAGAATAGGGTGTTATGTCGTCAAAGGATACACGCTTTGGCAATGGAGAAATAATTCGTTGTTTTTAGCGTTATACAGTATCACCGCTTGCCTCTGTGCGGTGATTGTCTACAATACGGAATTACCTCTTTTTTTGGATCCATTTTCACTCACTCTCGGAAGGTTCAGTATGAACAAACAATTACTCACTACGACACTCTCGATTTCGCTTTTTGGTTTTATTCTCGGATGCGAAAAACCTGCAGATGATCAGCCCGCTCAAGTGGCTGCTGCACCTGCCTCCGAAACCCCTGAAGCACCAGCAACAGAGACACCTTCCGCACCTTCTATAGTTGCAGTTAAGGCACCAAAGAAAGAAAAGACCAATGCTGCTCCAGTTTTGAAGCAAGCCGATGGAGCTGCTATAACGGAGTTGAAACCAGAAAATCTACAACCATTTGACAAGTCCAAGATCAAAAAAGATCCGAAGGCTCCGCAAGCAGATCCGCCAGAACTTTTACCCCAAGCGGTTGAGGCATCACCTGCGATTTTAGAACTAGGGACATTCTCAACGAGTGAAAAAGGCACAGGCGTCGTAACGCTTACAAACACAGCCGAAGATGCGGTCACAATCATGTCTGCTCGTGCGAGTTGTGGTTGCACAACTTCTGACTTTCAAAAGAATACAGTGCTGAATCCGGGTGAATCTACTGACATTACAATCACGATGAGCGGCAAGGGAAAAGCACGGAAACTTTCAAAGACCGTGACTTTTACAATTGATGGTCGCCCTCCACTGCGATACGAAGTAAAAGGGGAATCTTTATCATTTGTGAACCTTGATGTTGACCCACTTGTGATTGATGAAGAAACAGGTTCTTCGACAGTGACACTTACATCAACTGATGGTGCACCATTTAAGGTTCTTTCCATCCTTCCTGCGATTGTTGCAAACTTCAATGAAGAACCTGCAGCAACACAAGAACTCCTTATTGACTGGGATTCATTTTGGGACGAGGTCCGAACCACAAAAGTCACAATTCGACTCGATCACCCAAAATGCAAGGAAATTACTACAAATGTCCGCTTGTCAGCAGAACAACGCAAGCGTTTGAACGACATTATCAAAAAGCGTCGTGCTGGTGACGATCTTCCAACGAAAGATCCAACTCGCCCCCTTACAGGCGACCAACTCGCTCGATACATCAAATCGGGCAGGGGTACGCAGGTCTTGAAATATATTACTGATGGTAAAGGCAAATTTGATGCTGTCGATCGCGGTGGTGTTTCACTGTTGAGCACTGCATCACAAGAAGGTGACGCAGCAACAGTTGCTGGTCTCATCGAAATGGGCGCAGAAGTTTCACGGGTTGATCGAGTAAACCGTACGCCACTCATGTATGGCGCTAGATCCAAAGATCCAGAAGTGATCACACTATTGATTGATGCGGGCGGCGACATTCAAGCGCGCGACAGTCTTGGTAACACTCCACTTTCATGGGCCGCTGGTTTTGGTACTGGTGACGTTGTGCAAACATTTGTGGATGCTGGTGCTGATGTGAACACGGTAGATAATGTATTGGGTTACACACCGCTCTTGTGGGCATCTGGTTTTGGCGAGCCGACATCAGTCCGCATTTTGTTGGATTCAGGTGCAGATGTAGAAGTGCACGATACTGCAGAAGGGCGAACACCACTGATGCATGCAGTGAGAACTGGTGATAACGAAAGTGTTGCGATACTTGTTGCAGCAGGTGCGAATCTCAATGCACTCGATAACGTAAGTCAAACAGCGTTGCATGTTGCCGCAGCTGGCAACAATGTGAGCATCGACAAGGTGAAATCTCTTGTTGAAGGTGGTGCGAATACAGGTGCGAAGAATAAAGAGGGAAAAACACCTCTCGATCTAGCCAAAGACCGTACTGACTCCGATGCACAAGCAGTGGTTGACTATCTCGCAGAGAATTCAAAGTCAGAATAACCAATGATTCATTGGTAATTTTGTTGTCTTAATCAACAGCCCCGCGGGTAATAAACAACCCGCGGGGTTGTTTTGTTACAATGCGAGATTACAAAAGGAACGCAACATGACCACGATCACAACATCAAAAGAATACGAACAACTGACTAAACAAACCAAAGACGCAACACTTCTTGGAACAACAATTGCATTGCTGCACTGGGACCAAGAAGTCATGATGCCCAAAAAGGGGATTGATTTTCGCGCTGATCAAATCGCACTCACTTCACGGATGTACCACGAAATGTGCA
>JACKQG010008179.1_pt1 | contig 10281 bp, 9 predicted proteins | sample 8237621 | NCBI WGS metagenome assembly JACKQG01 (sample SAMN15677084, study PRJNA649215) | marine metagenome | biome: marine; feature: Black Sea; material: saline water; isolation source: suspended particulate matter (SPM) from the Black Sea western gyre | collected 2013-06-09/2013-06-10 | depth...
TTGGCGTCCCAGCGGGCTTGGGCGAGGGCGACGACCTCGTCGGGCGCGTCAATAGTCTTCGCCTCGATGGTGAAGAGTTCCAAGCCGAGGGCGTAGAGCAGGCAGCCGAAGGCGCGGAGCAGAGCTCGGGCGCCGCCGGCGTCGAGCGACGGGGCGGGGTTCGAACCGATTACACCGAAGATTGCACCGAGGCTGGCGGCTGTATTTAGGTTTTGCCGGAGTGCATCCCAGGCTTTGGCGAGGCGGCCGAAGTCGTCCGGCGCATTGGCGGTGACGTAGCTGGCGTTAAAGGAGTCGCTGTCTTCGCCTGTTTTGGTCAGGAGGGCTTCGGCGAAGCGTTCAAGCTTGGTTAGGGCGCTTTGCGAGGCGTGGAGGCCGTCGAAGGTGAAGTTAAGCTGCTGGCGGTAGCTGCCGGCGATCAAGGTGTAGCGCACGACCACAGGGCTGAAGCCCTTCTCGCGGAGATCATCGAGCGTGTAGAGGTTACCGAGGCTTTTGGACATCTTCTCGCCCTCGACCATGAGGTGGGCGCTGTGGAACCAGTGTTTGCAAAAGTCGTGCCCGTGGGCGCATTCGGACTGGGCAATTTCGTTTTCGTGGTGGGGAAAGCAGAGGTCGATGCCGCCGCCGTGCAAATCGATGGTCTCGCCGCCGAAGGCACTGTCGACCATGGCCGAGCACTCAAGGTGCCAACCGGGGCGGCCTTCGCCCCAAGGGCTGGTCCAGTAGTTGTCCCCGTCTTCCGGCTTGCGCGATTTCCAGAGGGCGAAGTCGCTCACCGACTCGCGGTCATACTCGTCGGCGTCGTTCAGCTCGCCGGCGGAGTTTTCGCTTTGTGTCTTCAGCTCGCGCTGCTTGAGGCGGGAGAGGCGCCCGTAGTCCTCAAAGGAGCCGACGCGGAAATAGACGGAGCCGTCTTCGGTCGCATAGGCGTGGCCTTTTTCAATCAGCTTTTCAACGAGGGCGATCTGTTGGGGAATGTGAGCGACGGCGCTCGGCTCGGCGCTGGGCCGGAGCATGTTAAGGGCATCGCAGTCGGCGTGGAATTTCTCGGTCCAATAGGTAGTGAAATCGGTCAGCGTCTTGCCCTCAGCCTGCGATTGACGGATGGTTTTGTCATCGAGATCGGTGATATTGCGCACGTGTTTGACAGGTGTGCCATCGACTTCGAGCACGCGGCGGAGGGTGTCCTGGATGAGAAAGGTGCGGAAGTTGCCGATATGTGCAGGGCCGTAGACTGTGGGGCCGCAGCAATAGAAACGCAGAGTATCACCGCTCACGGGGGCGAGCGTTTGAATCGAGCGGCTGAGTGTATCGTAAAGTTCGACGGACATGCTGCGGAAGAGTGAGCAGTGAACAGTCAAAGGTGAAGTGGAAAAATGCATAATACGATATCACTAATTCGGGCTTCACTCTTTCCGCTTCACCACTCACTCTTCTGGGCATGTCTGAACGCTACCGACTCAATCTGACCCGTCGTCCTCGCCGCATGCGGCGCACGGCGAGCTTGCGCGCGCTGGCTTGCGAGACCGAGGTCTTACCGAAGCATCTAATACAGCCGGTCTTTGTGATCGAGGGAGAGGGTGCGCCCGAGCCGATTGAGTCGATGCCCGGCATCTTCCGCTTGTCGATTGCAGACTTGATTAAAGAGTGTAGGGAACTCGTGTCTCTTGGCATTTCGGGCGTCGCGTTATTTCCCAAGCTCGACGCTAGTTTGAAGTCCGACGACGGGCGCGAGGCACTAAACCCCGAGACGCTGGTGCTGCGTGCGATTCGTGCAATCAAGGCCGAGGTGCCGGAAATTACTGTGATTGCCGATCTGGCGCTCGATCCGTATACTGTGCACGGTCACGATGGTCTCTGGGACGCCGCCGCGCAAGATTTGGCGAATGACGCCACAGTTGAAGTATTGGCCGAGATGGCCGTGCTCGCTGCCGAGGCGGGCGTCGATATTGTCGCTCCCTCCGACATGATGGATGGTCGCGTTGCTGCGATCCGTGCGGCACTAGACGGCAACGATTTTGAAAAGACGGCTATTATGGCTTACTCGGCGAAGTTCGCTTCGGCCTACTACGGACCCTTCCGCGATGCGGTGGGCAGTGCCAGTGCCGCTGGCACACACTCGCTCGATAAGCGCACCTATCAGCTCAATCCCGCCAATCGCCGCGAGGCTTTGACCGAGATTACTTTGGATGAAGACGAGGGTGCTGACATTCTCATGGTCAAACCGGCGGGCCCTTATTTGGATATCATTCGTGAGGTGCGCGAAGAGACCGAACTGCCCCTGGCAGCCTATCAGGTTTCTGGCGAATACGCCCAGATCATGGCCGCCGCTGAGCGCGGCTGGCTCGATCTGGAGCGCTGCCGTGATGAGTCGCTCCTTGCCATCCGGCGTGCGGGTGCAGATATGATTTTAACGTATTTCGCGAAGGCCTTCGCGGCAAGGTAGGGCGCGATATCCCTATCGCGCCGCGGTCGCGAGGGCGGCGGTTCGATATGGCGGCGGTTCGTTAGGATAACGAACCCTACCTGTCTGAGCGTATGATGAAAGGCCACTCGGCCGCATTTTTGCATAGGTCGGCTCGAACTGGATTTTGGCGTAAATAGGATTCTTTCTCAAAAAGCTCATTTTGACTTCGGATCCGATGCTCAAAGTAGTTCTTTTGCCAAACAATACCTTCAGTCTTGGCAAGGTAGCGTTTCCAGCCTCCGATTATTGCGGAGATCGACTTTGAGCGGGTGTTCAGCGTCATCAGGCTGTGTAGGTGATCCGGCATGATGACCATGAGCTGAACATGCCATAGCGCTCGTTCGGTGTAGTTCTTTACAGATGATCGGATTGCTACAAATTGAGTCTGCCGCGCCAGTTGATTTTCTCCGCGAGGTCTGCAGTTGATCGTGATAAAATAAGTCTCTCCGTCTGGCACCCAATCCGGAACGGCGTGGGGTAAGGCTTTTCTTTTTGGCCGTTCATTCATCTCAGTGAAACCGATAGACTGGAGCTAAAAAACATCAACCCTATTGCCGGTAGGGCGCGATATCCCTATCGCGCCGCGGTCGATGTGGCGGCGGTTCGCTAGGGATAGCGAACCCTACCGTAAAAATTCCACCAGCCGCTCGGCCGTCAGTTTGCCGATGCCTTCGACTTGGGCGAGTTGGTCGGCGCTGGCGGCGCGCAGCTTTTCGATGGAGCCGAAATGGATTAGAAGTTGCTGTTTTCGTTTCGTGCCCAGGCCTTTGAAATCGTCGAGGATGGATTCACGTAGGCGCTTGCTACGCAGTTCAGCGTTGAAGCTGTTGGCGAAATGATGGGCCTCGTCGCGGATGTGTTGGAGCAGCCGCAGCGCGGGATCGTGGTGGGGTAGGTTGAGCGCCTCGCGCCCATCGCAAAAGATCACGGTCTCGTTTTTCTTGGCCAGGCCGATCAGCTCGGGCGGCTCCAGTCCCTGTCCCAGGAAGGCTTTGAGCGCTGAGGCGACTTGTCCGGCACCCCCGTCGATTACGATGAGGTCAGGAAAAGGTTTGCCCTCGTCTGCGAGTCGGCGGTAGCGGCGGCCGACCACCTCTTCCATCGCTCGGAAGTCGTCGTTACCAACAAAACTTTTGATCTTGAAGCGGCGGTAGCTCTTGCGGTCTGGATAGCCGTCTTTGAAGGCCACCATCGAGGCGACACAGAAGCTGCCCGAGATGTGTGAGATGTCGAAACATTCCATCCGGCGTGGCTCTTGAGTCAGGTCGAGCTTGGCCTGAAGTCGTTTGACGACTTGACGGTGGTTATGCGTGCCGACGAGGTTGCGTTCGAACTTCCGCGTGCGGCTGGCCGTGCGCTCGAGGGCGTTGATTCGGTCGCGCAGGGTGGCAGCCTCCTCGTAGCGACGGCCTTCGGCGGCTGCTTTCATCTCGGTCTTGAGCTCAGCCAGCCACTCGCGGGCTTTGCCCTCGAGGAATTCGCAGGCCGCTTCTAGGCGTTCGGTGTATGCTTCGGCGGTGATCTCGTTGTCGTGCTCGTAGATCTCGGCGCGGGCGTCGTCGTAGAGGCGCCAGCGACCGTCCTCGAGTTCCACGGGGGCGGCGTCACTGAGCAAGATACCGAAGCGGCGGCGGAGCTCGGCCAGAGTTTTGCGAAGGTGGCCGGAGTGAGCGAAAGGCCCATAGTAGCGCGAGTTGCTGTCGGTGCGGTTGCGGGTGAGACGGAAGCGGGGGAGCGCTTCGCGGGGGTCCACGCGGACAAGGAGGAAGCGCTTGTCGTCCGTGAAGTCTGTGTTGTAGCGGGGCTTGAATTTTTTGATCAGCTGCCCCTCCAAGAGGAGCGCCTCGGCCTCTGACTTGACGATGATAATTTCGAAGTCGTGGATCAAATCTAGCATCGCGCGCACCTTCGGCTGGGCGACAGCCATTTTGCGCGAGGCTTGGAAGTAGGTGCTGACACGCTTCTTCAGATCCTTGGCTTTACCCACATAGATGATCTGCCCGAGTCGGTCCTTCATTTGATAGACGCCCGGTTTATGGGGCAAGCGGCGGACTTTTTCTTTGAGCTGAGTTTTTCCTGCTTCGGGCATGGGTCTAAATACTATTGTAGGTTGCAGTTCTTTATAAGCTGCTCTCACTTAGGTAATTTACTATGTCTAAAACGCCAATTGTCGAAGTTATCAACTTTGGAGATGAATTGCTCGTCGGTATTCGAGAAAACTCTCATCTCACCTACCTCGGTGCGCAACTCGCCCGCTTCGGCCTGCCCATCCAGCGCAGCCGCGTGATCACGGATGAGGCGATCGAGATTAAACGAGCCTTCCTCGACGCATGGGAGCATTCGGACATCGTCATTACGACGGGCGGGCTCGGTCCTACCGCTGACGACATGACACGCGAAAATATAGCGGCGGCCCTCGGCGCGGAGCTTGTCTTTGAGCCTGCGATCGAGGCGCAGATTGTGGCACGTTTCAAGGCGCTCGGACGCCCCATGGCAGCGCACCACCGGAAGCAGTGCTACCGCTTCCTCGATGGCAAGGTGTTCCAGAACGAACGCGGCACTGCTCCTGGGCTCGCCTACCAGTGCAAGGGCAAAACCCTCATTATGCTCCCCGGGCCGACCCATGAGCTGACTCCGATGTTCGAGAAGCAAGCTATCCCTTTCCTACAGTCGCTGGGCGCTCTTAGTGAGGAAGAGGCTTACTTACAGATTCGCACCTGCGGTTCGGGCGAGTCGACCGTCGAGGAGACGATGCAGCCTCTTGTTCAGTCACACTCTGATCTGACAGTGGCCTATTGCGTGCACTACGGCATTGTCGATGTGCGTCTCAGCTCGCGCGACCGGCGCCTTGACATGGAGCAGATCAAAGCAATCGGTCAGGAAGCGCGAGAGTTGCTCGGGGAGGATTTCGTCTGTTTTGGTGATTGCTCGCTGGCTAAAGTCGTATTGCACGAGTTGCGCGCACTCGACCGCAGCTTGGCGATCGCCGAGTCCTGTACGGGGGGCTTACTCTGCGATGCCTTTACCAACCTCGCTGGTGCGTCCAAAGTCTTTGTCGGGGGTGTCGTTTGCTACTCCAACGATGTCAAAGTTTCCAAAGTCGGCGTGCCCGAGTCGATCATCGAACAACACGGTGCCGTCAGTGCGGAGTGTGCGATCGCCATGGCTTCCGGTATCGCTGAAAATCTCTGCTCCGACTACGGCCTCAGTGTGACGGGCTTCGCCGGCCCTGACGGCGGCGATGAGAAAAACCCGGTTGGCACGATTCATCTAGGCTACCATTCACCCGTGGGCGTCTGGTGCAAAACGGTGCGCTACACCGGCGGCCGACTTGACGTCAAAGCCCGTGCCGTCCACGCTGCGCTCGACTGGATGCGCCGTAAGTTGCGCAAATACAAGGTCGAGGAATTCCTTAGCTGTGGCGAGCGGGATTAAGCAAGTAGCGGCATTCTTAGCGCTTCCGCCTTGCCCTCTTCAGAGGAGGCCCCGAGACTGTTGGCTTACATGTCAGCGAAACCATTTACATTTATCTGCGGGGACGACGATTACCTTGTTTCGGAAAAGGGGAGGGCGTGGTTCGCCGAGCAGACAAAAGACCTGATGGACGACCTTTCGAAGGAGGTTGTGGACGGGCGCGCTGCGAATGTCGCAGAGGTCGAAGACGCGATTAACCGCTTTACCAGTGCGGCGCAGACGCTCTCTCTCTTTGGTGAGCGCAAGGTGGTCTGGTTGAAGGATGTTAATTTCCTCGCAGACAGCCCAACAGGCCGTGCTCAGGGGACACTTGACCTGCTGGATAACTTGAAAGCCGTCCTCGAAAAGCTCGATGCCGATTCGGTCGGGGTGCTCATGACCGCGCAGCCGGTGGACAAACGCCGTAGCTTTTTCAAATGGTGTCAGAAGGCTTCCGACTTTACCGCGCTGGCCGCAGGCAAAGATGCCGCAGAGACCTGCGCGGCGCTCATTGCTGAAGAGTGCGAAAAGGCGGGGACGGTGATGACGCGCGATGCCATCCAACTACTCATCGGCAAGGTCAATGGCAACACCCGGCTGATCGTCGAGGAGACGCGTAAACTGGTGACTTTCGCCGGAGTTGGAGCTGAGCCAATCGGGGAGCGCTTAGTCGCTGATCTGGTTCCGAATTTCGGCGACGCGGATTTTTTCGAAGCGGCTGACGCTTTCTACTCGCTCAAACTTTCCTGGACGCTCGAAGCGCTGCGAAGGCACTTTTTTACGAACAGTGAATCGCGCCCTTTACTGGGTAGTTTACAATCGCGTAACCGTCTCCTGATTCAGTTGCGAGTCTTGCTCGATGCTGGTGCGCTCCGCCTGGGCGGTCGGGGCATTTCGAAGAGCGATCTGGAGGCTGCGGCGCGCACCTATGGGCACCACTTCGCTGGCAGTGCCGAAAAGAGCAATCTCAACGTCTTTACGCAAAACCCCTGGTATCTCGGGCGTCTCGCAGAGACGGCGTCGAAAGTGCCGCTCAAAAAGTTAATCGACTTCCAGATCGCCTTCACAGAGGCCTTCGAGGCGATCATTGAGCGACCGAACGAGCAAGAGGAAGTCTGTCGCGAGCTGGCAGTGCGCTGCCTGAGTTAGCCAACTCGGCTGCCATTGAAGCCAAACGATGCAACGGGACTTCTCGAACCGAAGATTTTCGGTTCTTCGCTATTTTTAATGGAGATGCATTCTTCGCGTCCTATTTTTACCACCCACCCGCGCAGAGCGGGTTGGAGAGACCGATGCACGGAGGAGGATTGCTTCTGCGAAGACGATTCTAAACAATAGTTCTCGATGAGTGAACTTATTGAAGAATAACTCAGGGAAAAGATTATTGGTGCTGCGATTCAGGTGCACCGCTACTGGGGCCAGGCTTGGGTGAGAGCATCTATGATAAAAGCCTCGCGGTAGAGCTTGAGAAGAGAGCTATTCCATTTCGAATGGCAACTTAAACTGGAGTTCAATTACAAGGGTGTTGTTTTGGATGAAGAATTCCGACTGGATCTCATCATTGGTGACAAGGTGGTTGTTGAGTTGAAAGTGGTTAAAGAACTCACCCCTGTTTTTGACGCACCATTGTTAACTTATATGAGGCTCACAGAGTGCCTGGTGGGGCTTCTTATGAATTTCAATGTGCCTATGCTAAAGAATGGAATCAAGAGAGTGGTGCTTTGATTCTCATGCAGAGACGCCTCCGTGCCTTGTAGGTTCCCCCGTTCTCCACGGAGGACTACGATTTGGATAGCAGTGCCTTTCATCGCCGTTTCTATAACGTTATGTTCATCTGGATGGGTGACGAATTTAAAGCCCATGCGCTGGCCCGAAAGATTTCCGTCGCCGGGCAAATTCTTAAGCCTGAGACGATCTTGGGCTGTGCGCCCCCGGAGCAAAAAATATCCAAAGACCGCTGCCGCCTGAGTGGCATGCATGCAGTCATCCAGGGGGAATTCCGACCGTCACAGATACGCAAAGTTATTCTGAGTGCGCTCGGTGTGCCCGATTGACCGCACTGACCAAGGCGTGCAAGCCGGCTAGCTCGATGTTGGGATTGATGCCGCAACCGAAGAAAATATTGCCGTCATTGTGCCGGATTTGGATATAGGCGGCCGCTTTTGTCTTAGAGCCGCCCCCGATCGAGTGCTGCCGATAGTCGAGGAGCTGGAAATCCTTCCAGCCTTTGAGCTGAAGTGCATCGACGAACGCGCTGATCGGGCCGTTGCCCGTCCCCGCGACGACCATGCGTTCGCCGCCGAAGCGAATCTCGGCCTCGACTTTAACCTCGCCTGACTTGGAGAAGTCCTCGCGCTCGATGGAAATGAGCTCCAGAGGGCTGCTCAAATTTACATATTCCTGAGTGAATACTGCATGGACCTCGCTCGGCGACAACTCGCGGCTACCACGGTCAGCGGTCTTGTTGATAACCATGCCCACGTCGGGATGCATAGCTTTCGGAAGATCGAGCCCAAAATCACGCTCCAGAATATAGGCCACGCCGCCTTTGCCGCTTTGGCTGTTGATACGGATGATGGCCTCGTAATCGCGCCCGATGTCCTCTGGGTCAATGGGGAGGTAAGGTACCTCCCAGCGAGCACCGTCGGTGTTTTCTTTGGCCCGCAGGTCCATGCCCTTTTTGATGGCATCTTGGTGCGAGCCGGAGAATGCGGTGAAGACCAAATCGCCGGCGTAGGGGTGGCGCTCGTGCACAGTCATACGGGTGATACGCTCATAAACCGAACGGATGTGCTCCAACTGGCTGAAGTCGAGTAAAGGGTCGATACCCTGAGTGTAGAGATTCAAGGCCACCGTTACGATATCGAGGTTGCCGGTGCGTTCGCCGTTGCCGAAGAGAGTGCCTTCCACTCGATCGGCACCGGCTAGGAGGCCTAGCTCCGTGGCGGCCACGCCAGTGCCTCGGTCATTATGGGTGTGCAAGCTGATATAGGCTTTGTCGCGCTCCTTGAGGTTTCGGCAGAACCATTCTATCTGGTCGGCATGCACATTGGGCGTAGCGACCTCGACCGTGGCGGGCAGATTGAGGATAATCTTGTTTGTCTCGGTCGGCGCCCACTCGGCCATGACGGCTTCGCAGACCTCCAAGGCATAGGGCACCTCTGTATCGGAAAAGCTCTCGGGCGAATATTCCATTCGCACTCGTGTGTCCGGAATGGTCGAGATGAGGCTTTTGACCAGACGCGTGCCTTCGACAGCGATCTGCTTAATCTCCTCTTTCGTCTTGTTGAAAGTCACTCGGCGCTGCACTGGCGAGGTCGAGTTGTATAAATGCACGATTGCCTTAGAGACGCCCTGGAGGCTCTCGAAGGTGCGGCGGATCAAGTGCTCGCGCGCTTGGACCAGAACTTGTAAGGTCACGTCCTCGGGGATGCGCTTTTCTTCCACCAAGCGGCGGATAAAGTTAAACTCTGTATCGCTGGCCGAGGGGAAGCCCACTTCGATCTCCTTGAAGCCGATTTCGACTAAGAGGTCGAACATCTCCAGCTTTTCGTCGACATTCATTGGGGTAGCGAGGGCTTGATTGCCGTCTCGCAGATCAACGCTTGCCCAGATCGGGGCACGGGTGATCGTTTTGCCCGGCCATTCGCGGTCAGGTAAATCGATTTGCGGGAAAGGTGTGTATTTTGTGATTTTGCCAATTTGCATGGTCATCTTTTTCTATGCTGACTTGAGTCTTGTTTGTCTAGGGAATAACCTATATTTTGATAAGTTGTGAGTGATAGTGTCAGCATACTAAAAGGCCGAACGATACTCTTGGGAGTGACGGGTTCAATCGCCGCTTTCAAGGCGGCGGACATCACCAGCCGCCTAACCGAGCTGGGTGCGGATGTCTTTGTGATCATGACGGCTGGCGCTCGCAGCTTTATCCAGCCTCTTACCTTGCAGACGCTGTCGCGCAATCCCGTGGCGTCTGACCTTTGGAAAGAGGGCGAGGGCTGGCAACCTGGTCACATCGATCTGGCGGATCGTGCGGATTTGCTGCTGGTGGCGCCAGCCACCGCGCACTGCATCGCGCAGTTCGCCTACGGCTTGGCCTCGGATTTGCTCACATCAATTCATCTCGCCACACCCGCGCCTGTCATGATCGCCCCGGCCATGAATGGTAAGATGCTCGCGCACCCTGCAACGCAGGCGAATATCCATACGCTACGTAAGCGTGGCTGCCACTTCATCGATCCGGATACCGGGATGCTCGCATGTGGCTACGAAGGGCAGGGTAAGCTGGCCGCTGTTGAGACGATAGTAGACTCCGTTATAAGCTTCTTCAAAAAAGCTTAGATAGCTGCATGGATGAC
>JACKQG010008180.1_pt1 | contig 10280 bp, 7 predicted proteins | sample 8237621 | NCBI WGS metagenome assembly JACKQG01 (sample SAMN15677084, study PRJNA649215) | marine metagenome | biome: marine; feature: Black Sea; material: saline water; isolation source: suspended particulate matter (SPM) from the Black Sea western gyre | collected 2013-06-09/2013-06-10 | depth...
TGACGCTGCACTTTAGCGACGGCGCCTTCCGCGCCTGGCCGTGGACCTATCCCGATTACGCCAGCCCGCCCCTCATCGCCATCTTCAACCAGATCCGGGGGCTTTACGTCAGGCAATTGCGCAACCCTTGCGAAGGTTGCGAGTAGCCTGGGCAATGGGCCGATTTTCGGTGGAAAAAGGCGCCGGTGGTACGGAAGCTACTGCCAACCCTTCGCAAGGGTTCCCCTGGATGAGAGAGCTATTCCTTGGCTAGCAGTTGCACCTGCGATGCCATACTCTGATAATCCCAGCCTGAGGCGTAGACGCGGACGGATGTGATAAGGACGGGCTTGACATCGCCCAGTTGCTCCAGCAGATTGGGCGATTCGTAGGGGTACCACACGTAGCGAGGGATCTTTTCGCCGTTTATGATGGGCCAGTTCTCAATGGGGTCTTTGAAGTAGAATCCGTGGGTCCAGAAGTTATCGTTGCCGTTGATGTCCTTGTAGTCCAGGCGGACGATAATGGGGAACTCGGAGCTCCGGGTGCCGCCACCTGCAAGGCTTTGCTCCAGTAGCCTGACAGAGATGTGCAGTGCCAGGGAAGTGAAATCGCGGACGTCTTTGTCAATGTCCTGGATAACCCCTGTCTCCCCGTGGCCGGTAGCTTTACCCATGCGCCAAAAACGCACTGCCTGGCGATCACCGGCGATTAAGATTTCAGCTTTGCCGCCGACCTCCTTGGGATTGTCCTGTGTGTGGTAGTCTCTCCAGCCTACCGTTAGCGGTTCCTTGAAGTCACCATTGATAATGAGGTCTCGCTCCGCTGGCAGAGGCCCCAGCGGCTCCCTGCCGATTTCCACCGTTGTCCTCTCTCCCTGCCCCAGCTTCACCGTCTTCCCCATAGCTGTGACCTTAGCCTGACCATCGCGCACGGTCAAATGGAATTCCTCGCTGCTCACTTCCACCGAATAGCTCCCGTCTTCCTCCAACTCGACTACAGCATGGGGGGTTTGTATCTGGAAGTTCAGTGGAGATTCCATTGACGGCGCAACGCCGATCCTCACTCTCCCCCCGGTTATTTCCAGGACGATGGTGTTGGGCTTGGAGCTGAGGCTGAATCTGGGCGACTTCGCATTGTGGATGAGCACCTGGGTCTTGTTGTAGAGGTGCAGAGTGCTATCCTCGAAGAACTCCAGGAAAGCCTGCGATGTAGCATCGGTGGTGATGATGGATCCCTTCGGTACATCGTCCTTGGTGGCTGTGACAGCGATGGGTGCATTTGCGTCCGGCTCCTGCACCTGAACAGTGCCCCTGATGGCCGAAAGGGACGTCTCGTGCATCAGGGTGGCATTGACAATATACCAGCGGATGCTCAGAGGGATGCTCACCACCAGGAAACAAAACGTGATGAAGGCTGTGGTGAGTATTACCCAGGCTAATCTCTCAGGGTTCTTTCTCATTTCTGGATCTTTCATCTCCATAGCCAGACCAACCTGGCCCTCCTCTCGTCCAGTCGATCCAGCCCCGCATCCCCGGCCAGGCGCACCGCCTCCGCGTACTCTTCGGAAGTGATGCGGCGGTTCAGAGGAGGCAACTCGTGGGCCTTGTAGCAGGGGCGGAATTGGTCCATCACATTGAGGTAAGTGTTGGTCGAGACCTCTTGGGCCAGGAACTTGACGACCTCGGCCGTGCCGGCCAGCCCCTCAGGAAGCACCAGGTGGCGCACCAGCAGCCCCCGCAAAGCCACGCCTTGCTTGTCCGTAACCAAATCCCCCACCTGGCGATGCATCTCTTTCACCGCCGCCTGATTGATGGCCGGGTAGTTCTTCACCTTCGAGTAGCGCAGAGCCGCGTCGGCGTCGGCGTACTTCATGTCGGGCATGTAGATGTCCACAATGCCGTCCAACAGGGCCAGGGTCTTCAGTGAATCGTAGCCGCCGGTGTTGTACACCAGGGGCAGGCGCAGGCCAGCCCCGGCGGCGATGAGCAGGCCGGCCAGAATCTGGGGCGCCACGTGGGAGGGGGAGACGAAGTTGATGTTGTGGCAACCCATGTCCTGCAGCCGCAGCATCATGGCTGCCAGCTCATCGGGTTCCACCTCTCGCCCCTGGCCCAGTTGGCTGATCTCGTAGTTCTGGCAGTACTGGCAGTTCAGGTTGCACCAGGCGAAGAAAATCGTCCCGGAGCCGCCCCGGCCGACCAGGGGCGCTTCCTCCCCAAAGTGAGGATTGCAACTGGAGACCACCGCCCTCTCCCCCGTGCGGCAGACCGCGCCCTTCGCGCTCTCCCTGCGGTTCACGCCGCACTCCCTGGGGCAGACGTCGCACGCCTCCAGGCGCTTGTATGCCTCCTTGACCCGCTCCTTTAGCTCGCCGGAGCGGAGGGGTTTTAGGTAGGCGGGTTCAAAGCTATTCATCTCACTTCACTCAGGGTTCGTCTGTTTTTTCTTCGTCAGCTCCTCGCAAGAAGATGTTCAGAACAGGGACCTTGCCTAAGACCGCATTGTACAAATCCATCGCTTGTTTTCGAGTAATCACACGATTGACAACGAGAACAAAGGCGATGCTCACTAAGTCGAAAAGCAGGCCAACGATCACGATGAAAATTAGCGCCGTGCCAGATACTTGGCCAGCGGCCCAAACCAGTACGCCTATTGTGGCTGCGAAGACTATCACAGCCAGAATGGCACTGACTACTAGTTGTGATGAGTCTCGGCCTTTGCCGGAGTGGGGGGCTTTGACTATAGCAGGTGGCCGCATCGGCTGAGTGACCTGCTCACGTTCTCCTTCGGCAAGATGCCCTTCCTGAAAGCAGTCCCTAACCGCCTTCTCGAAGATTCTGTTGCGGATAACGCAATTGTGCTTGCCATCCCTTTTGACAACGCCAATAAGGTTCAGCCTCCGCGCCATCGTATTGCTCCACCCCAGTCGCTTGCCTGCAAGGACTTTCTTCAAAGCAGACTGAGCATCCTTGTCACTGTCAAGCATCTCTCTGATATGCATTATGCTATCGTCATCGGCAATGATATTGGCAATAGCCTGCTGAACCAAATCGTGGGTAAGAGTAGTGACCCCCTGATCATCCAGGATTGAGCACAGCCGTTGTGTTAGATATAGATGCCCCCCAGTCCAGTCGTGGATGTAACGCACGATTTCATCGCTCACTTTAGGATCAAGCAGTGCCACCAACTGACGCACACCATTAATATCTGTATCAATCGTGTAGGCTTTTTTCGCAACGTCAAAGATCGAACCCTTGCCGCTTCTGATAAGATCCACGGGCTCGAAAACACCGGCGAAGACAAAGATGTACCGATAGAATTCGGTGTACGCCCTGTTGTTATAGTCAGCACGAAGAACTCGAAATAGTGGATCAGCTATTTCAGAGGGTACCATTCCGACTTCATCCACCATCACGAGAATTCTATCAGTTGGCTTTGCCTTTTGGGCAAGCATCTCTAGGAACTTGGAGAATCCGATGTGATTTGAAGCGAAGCCAAGTAGCTCTGCTCGCTCAATGCTGTTCACATCTACTCTTTCTGGCAACTGGTCGAGCATCTTTTCGGCTATATGCCGATACCACCCTTTGCCGCTTTCCCTGAACGGCATGACGTCAACAAAGAGCGGTATGTAATCGTGTTCGAGTTGGAGCCGCAGACGGTGCAGAAGGCTGGTCTTACCCGTACGCCTGGCCCCAACCAGCATGACGTAGTCCTGTTGCTCCACACAAGCCGCAACCGTCTTGTCCTCAGGCCTCTCAACATACAATTTGGCATCTTCTTTTGGGTCCAAGGGCCTAGTAGTTCGGTAGTGAATTCTCTGCATGGAGGTTCTCCTTCAACATTTCTATTTCTGCTTCTACATCGAGAGCTTCACGAACCATCTTGGGAAATCCCTTTGCCAGAAAACTGTATCGCTTTCCCGTCTCTTGCAAGACAGAATACAACTTGAGATGATCCAGCGCTTCGTCTAGCTCCGCATAGGTAGGAGTTATTCCATGAGCGCCTACCTTCTGCTGAATATCGGCGAGGGTGTATTTCTCGTTCTCCAGCGTCAAAGCAATGATTTTCTCCAGCGGCGTTGCCACACCCAATATGGTTTCATGACGGTAAGTTTGAAACTCACCGGACTGGAGTACGGCATGAACATGCTGAAGCGTGATTCGACGACTACCTTCCTTGCTGATCTCCTCGATCAAAGCCGCGCACATCCGCTGAACGATGCCAGGATGCCCCGTGGAGATATCCAAGATGCGGTTCAGCAGTTCGCGTTCATTCTCCAACACGATTCCCATTGAGGTCATAGGTTCCATGATCAGTCGCTTTGCATCTTTTCGTTCGAGGTATCTAATGATCAATGTATGGCAAAAGTTGAAAAACGGAGCTTCCGAGTTATGGCTCTGGTGGTAAAGGGTTTTTATCCCCGCAAAGAGGAAACGACATCGGCCCTCCTGGGATAGTGAACGGAAGGTTTTCGCTAGTACCCAGTCATGGGCTTTGTCATAGCTTAGCAAGTGATCCACCTCATCCAGCAAGATGATTACTGGTGAACCAGCCTGCTGTGATAGCCGGGTAATCAGTTTCGCAAAGCTGAGCGGAGAGTAGTCGGTGATCGACAGACCATCTAGTTCCCATTTTGTGCTGATCAGCTCAAAGAAATCTTTGTAATCATTGACCGGGTGGCAATCGAGAAAGAGAGTAGTTCGCCCTTGCGCCTGGAGTGTTCGCTGTACTCGCAAAATGATCGAGGTCTTGCCAATGCGACGGTTGCCCACAAGAGCAAAGCTGAGATTGGCAATCTTAGTTTCTATCTCTTTCAATTCGCGATCGCGTCCAATAAACATGTTCTCTGGTGTGGGACCTGCGGTGGAGAAAGGGGAGATCACTGTAAGTTCGATTTGTTCAAGGATGGATTGTATGAGCACTTGTCGGGGATCCTTGGCCATCAGAATACGTTGGATTCTGTTCTCGCCCAAAACAACAAAGTCATAGCTGTAAACCGGACGTAGATACTCGTCTAGCATCTGCTGAACTGTTTGGGGGTCACCAAAGGTAACAATGAAAGCGAACCTGTGGGGTACGTTCATCACTGCCATCATGTCTCGCAAATCAGCAATATCTTCATCAGTGAACTGGTCACGATACAGGTAGATGACTGGGAAGGTAGAAGGTATGCCCAAACGCATCGTGGGAGTGTCAACCATGATCCCCAAGAGGCGCTTAAAGGATGCTCGCTGCAATCGCACGAATCCTAGTGTTTCACAACAAGCATCCGTGATCGCAATAACCTGCGACTCAAAGGCCTCAAACTGGTTATGGCTAATTGCATCCAACGCTTCCGTCCAGCTTGAGGAAAACGTGCTAAGCCTAGCCTGACTACGGGAGGCCAACCGTTGAGCACTCTCGACATAGACCAGATCCTGCTCTGGATGACTCTGACGGTACTTCCGCAAAGTGTGGACTGCTTTTTCCCTGGGAAGACCCTTCAGCATCCTGGCTTCTACTGCTTTGCCTCCCAGGAGGAGCTCTTGTATGTCTTGCTTCCAGGTGTCTTTATCCCATTGAATGTGCTCTATCGGGGTAGGCGATGCCCTTCGGTACATCACGAAGGACATGACTAACCCAAGGATCAACATGCCCAACGAGCCCACTGTCCCATTCCTGATACGCTGCCCAAGCGAAACATCATAGGCGTGTACTCCATTGTCCGTACCTGCATAGATGATGGGACGTGTTGTCAGGTTCAAAGCGAGGACTTCTGAACCATTCAGCCCGTATGGCACCCAACTGTCCGCACCGCGCACAGTCCTGTATAACCCATCACCATTTGTTCCAACATAAATGGTTTCACCATCGTCTGTACAGGCCAAGGCGTATATTTCTAAGGTGCGAAGACCGTCATTTATTGCTGTCCAGGATTCGCCACCATCGGTTGTTTTGTAGACCCCACCGCCCCAGGTTCCAGCATACAGGACGAGCGGGTTGTTGTGCTCAAGGGCCAAAGCCCGGATATGCGTGTTCCCCAAGCCCTCACTCACTGGTTTCCACGAAGTCCCGCCATCGCTGGTCTTGTATACGCCATTTCCCCAAGTTCCAACGTAGATGATCTGATCATTTTGTGGATCAATGATTTGACAAGTGGCAACAGAATCGCCTAGTCCCAATGGTCTCCAGTGGTCACTACCGCTAATCATCTTGAAGATTCCATTGCCATTTGTTCCTGCATACAGGCTACCATCCGGAGCTGTAGCAACACTATATACGTAGACGTTGTCGAGACCCGTATTCTTAGGCTTCCATAACCTGGCATTAGGAAGTAGTTCATATACTCCACTCCCGTATGTTCCCACGTACACGTTGCCCTGGTTATCTATAGCGATGTCATTTGTATCGAGGTTGTCGAGGCCATTGTTCAGAGCTGTCCAGGAGTTCCCACCATTCGTCCTTTTGTAGACACCGTTCTCCCTGGTTCCCGCATAGAGTATCCCAGCATCGCTGGGAGGGACTGCAAGACTATTGACGGTCTTCCCGGCCGGGCCGTGTGTCGTCCATCTGTTTTGCGTTACATGAAAGATGCCCAATGACAGCAACCCTAAGGTCGACAGGAACACGATCAATAACCCACAGTATTTTATCACACGATGTGTGAATCGAATTGCCTCTTGTGCTAGCTTGTCCATCTCCACATCGTTTCTCAAGCGAAGGTTGGCGCAAATCACTACGGAATACGGGTCGGTGGCAGCGGTGGCGTGTCCGTCGGCGGTGGTACTGGCGTGTTGGTCGGCAGCACCGTCGGGGTGGTGGTGGGGGTCGGCGTAGGCGTGTTGGTCGGCGGCACCGGCGTGGAAGTAGGCGTCTCGATGGGCATATCGCGGAGGGCCACATAGGCCGGCCGGGTGCTCCAGTCGCCACGCACGATGCTGAATTTGGCTTCTTCGCTGCCAGCTCCAGCAACGGGCCAGAAGTTGAGGTTCCAGCAGAACATCGGCCCCACCCAGCCCCAGTTCTTGGCCAGCTGATAGGCTCTAACTATGTATTGCGCTTGCTCTGCCTCGGTGTTGTCAGCCGCGTATTCATGGCCCGGATTTGGCTCCACACCCATGCCCTCCGTGGTGGCCCAGCCGAACTCGGTAGGCCAGAGCCTCTTACTGCTGTCGCCGTACACGACCATGACGTTGCGTGATCCCTCCATGGTGCCCCGGAAAACCCAGCTATGGTGGTGGTTGTCGGCGGGGCCTCGGAACGAGGCGCTGGGATCGCTCCAGGTTCGCCAGTCGGCATCGGGTGGCACGTTGTAGCCACTGGGGTGGACTCCCACAGCATCGCAGTAGTTCTTCAGTCCAGCCTGGTACATCTGCTCCAGATAAACGAGGTCATCAACGGCCAGAGGCGGGTTATCTCCACAGGGGGTCAATGCGCCGCTGACCACGATAGCGCCAGGGTCTTTGGCTTTGATGGCTCTATAGCAGGCAGCTAGCAACTGTACGTAGCGGCCAGCATCTAGGGCCTCGTTGCCCCACTCGTAGTGAAGGTTCTGCTCGTTCCAGATCTCGTAGGCCTGTACCTGCCCCTTGTAGCGCTCAGCCAGAGCCGCAACAAAATTGGCCAGGTCCTGAGGGTCAGCCGGAGGACCATCAACGTTGAAATCGGTATTACCCGGCCTGGCCCACTTAGGAGCGGTAACCACACTGAAGAGGATCTTGATGCCTGCCCCGGTGCAGCTATTGACCAGGCGGTCCATCTCACCCCATTTGATGTTGCCTCTGGAAGGCTCAAGGTCCTCCCACCGAATCTGCTGCTTGACCCAGCGGAAACCCAGGTCCTTGATGGCGTTTATGATGGGCGTGTGGTCCTGATCAATGAAATGCGCCTGGATGCCGTAGTCGAAACCGCGACCTGTAAGTGCCGGAGGTTTTGGTTTGGGGGACGCTGTCGGCTTGGGCACAGGAGTGGGTGTCGCTGTTGGTGGCGGAGTGGCGGTAGGCATTAGTGTGGGAGTGGAGGTAGGGGTTGGTGTGGGAGTAGGAGTTGGCGTTGCCGTGAATATAGGTGCTGCCGTTCCTGCGGTAGGCTGAACAACGGCCGTCCGAGTGACCGCTACTGCCGTTTTGGTAGCGGCGGCCTGGACGGCTGTCTGGGTGGCCTCCGCCGCTGTATGGGCAGTAACGGTCTGGGCAACGGCGATGGCGGTTTGCGCCTGGGTGGTGGCTCTCAGTTGCATCTCAGGCTGGCTTATCAACGACCCGACTCCAAACACTAGCACTACCACTATCAATAGGGCGGCTAGCCCGCCGAAGATGAGCCAGAGGGACATATGGATATGGAGAGCCTTTCGTGCCAACCTTGTGGTGGGTGGCTCAACCTCCCCTTTCAGCACTGTCGGCTCTTCCGTCGTTCGGTGAACCATCCGGCGCAGAGCGCTAGCCATCTCGCCTGCCCGGCGGTAGCGCCGCTGTGGCGACTTCTGCAGAGCCCGGTCCAGGATCCTATCCACTTCCCGGGGCAGTTCCCGGTTGAGGCTGCTGGCCGGCAGGTGTCGCTGATGTACTACTTGATAGAGAGTGGCGTGAGGATTGTCCCCGGCGAAGGGCAGTCGTCCGGTTAGCATCTGGTACAGAATCCCCCCCAGGCTCCAGATGTCGGTGCGTTCATCCACCTGTTGGCCTTGTCCTTGCTCCGGGCTCATATACTCCGGAGTACCGACCAGGGTGCCGGGCATGGTCACGGTAGCCTGTCCAGCGGCCTTGGCGATGCCGAAGTCGGCCAGTTTGGCCTGACCTGATTGGTCGAACAGGATATTGGAAGGTTTCACGTCGCGGTGGATCACACCTTGGTCGTGGGCGTAGTCCAGGGCAGCCGCGATCTGGGATACGGCGGTGGTCGCATCCTCCAGACTCAGGCGTCCCTGGGCCTGCAGTCGGGAGGCTAGGTTGCCGCCGCCCATGTATTCCATGGCAACGTAGTAGTAGCCATCGGCCTGGCTTGCCTCGTAGGTTGCAACGATGTTAGGATGGCGCAGAGAGGCTGCGCGCCGGGCTTCTCCCAGGAAGCGGCGCAGGAACTCAGTATCGTGCTGGAAGTAGGCTGGCAAGACTTTGACGGCCACGTAGCGTCCAAATGAGGGCTGGTACGCCTTATAAACGATGGCCATCCCCCCTCGGCTTATTTCCTCAAGTATTTGGTACCCACCTATGGTCATCCCTATTAAGTCCATGGGTCTCTCCAGCTAATGCTCTATCTACCTAATACCATTGCGCGGACGAGCCGTAACCTGGGATGGCTTGCCCGATCCTCTCGATTGCGCGAGTCTTCGCGTCCGTTCCTGCTGGTATTCGCGAATCTCCTTGGCCAGTGGATGACGGGGGGGAACTCGCAGGTGGGTGATGGAAACGATGATTGCCTCTTTGGCCTCTTCCGACAGGGTCACGTCGCACATAATACCGCCCTCGTCACCTGCGTAGAACACTCGCTTGATTTGCAGTTCCTGATCGCGAGGGATTTTGACTCCTTGCTCCCGCATGGCGCGGACGAACGCGCTCGTTGGTCGCGCTGGGATGGGAAGTTGGGTTTCCATCTTGCGCATCAGTTCCGTTGCTTTGGCATGGTCGTCAATCACAAAGCTCCCATCTAGAATCACTGAGGCCACTGACAAACAATGAACACACTGATTCAGTGTCCTCATGCTTATCAGTGTTTCAGTGTTTCCGTGTTTAACTCATCGAGTTCTCGCTCCCAATCGGGCGACGACGGTTCTTGTCGAGCTTGGGCCACCAGTCGTTGCAGAACGGCGGAAGCAGCCAGGATGGCATCCTCCGGCTCTTCCTCGCGGTTTAGCAGGTTGTCCACTATGAGCTCCATCTGATCGAATGAGGTTGGGGACTTTCTATACACTTGTTTCTCCCTCACTTGCCGCAGCGGATGGAAGCGGATAAACGGATACGTCGAGCGACCATCCGCTTATTCGTTGTCTATCCGTTGCCCCAGTTCACCGCCACCCTCCTCATCCTCCCCCGCCGGTCCAGATAATGGAGGTATTTGTTCCCCTTGCCGAATTCGTAGAGCTGCCGGGTGACCTCCACGTCCTGTTGGCAGTAGTCGAAAAGCTCCTGCATCTTGCCCTCACGCCACCAGCGGATGGCCTGCAGGCCGTCGGCCGATTTGCCGACCCCTAAAGTGGCGCTGGCCAGGGCATCCAGACTGAGGCGGAAGCCCAGGGTGCGGTAGATGTCGTCCAGCATGTCCACCGTGGGGAGCTGGCGGAGGGGATGGTCGGTGTAGGCCGTCAGCACCTGGTAGTCGAA
>JACKQG010008181.1_pt1 | contig 10279 bp, 9 predicted proteins | sample 8237621 | NCBI WGS metagenome assembly JACKQG01 (sample SAMN15677084, study PRJNA649215) | marine metagenome | biome: marine; feature: Black Sea; material: saline water; isolation source: suspended particulate matter (SPM) from the Black Sea western gyre | collected 2013-06-09/2013-06-10 | depth...
TACGAGACCTCCCTCGGTCACCTAACCACCCTTTCGTCTTCATCCCGACCCTAAGCAGACATGCTAACCCCCTATGGTAATCTCCCGTTTGTGGCCGCGTTTGCATACGGTATACCATCCCCATAGAGGCATCGAACTTCCCCCGTAGGACGGAGGGTCATCGTTAGCATATCCCACCACTGGTTCGCTTTTGCTTCGGGCTGAAGACCGCCTCAGGCTCTTCAGATTCGCACTCGCGTGCGACACCCTGCCACTGTTGGCTTCTGCACCGATACGGGTAAACAGCACAGGAGGGATTTTAACCCTCTGGCTGATTAGGTTACGAGGCACGCTCCCCGCAAGCCCTGAAAGGGCTTATGTGTAATCTTGTGGTTATGTAATTTTACATTTCATTCACGCCGGATACCCCATTTCAAGTTTCATCCGCTCCCACTTCTCATCTGAGATTCTGAACATTTTCTTTTGCGGTAAGTCCATTTTTTCTCCAATTTGCAGCGCTACCATCACCATGACGAGCACCGCCCCGACTATCATCACCGGGTCTATCCATACCTGCCCGCTCGTCAAAAAGAAGTAGTTATTCATCGCTGCTACTGCTCCGCTTATCGCAAAAACCGACAGGAACCCCGCTGTCGTCCAGTTCATCCGCTCTCCTTTATAGAGCAGAAAAGGCGCAGATAGAATCAATGCTGCGGCAACTACCTTGAAGACGAGGAACCCTGTTATTCCCTGCGTGAGAAATATCCCCCCCATCAGTGGATTGAATTCCGCACCTATGCCATACTTCTCCATCATGAGCACCGCGGTAAACGCATCGAGGAATCCAAATGTCAGGACTCCCGTTACGAACAGTGCGGCATGTATATACTTCCAGCAAAACCCGGACTTTTTATTTTTCATTTATTTCGCCAGTGATTATTTATTTCAAATCTCTATATTTAAAGCTGCTTATCGTCTATAAAACTCTATCAACGGTTCTCCAAAAAATTAGCAAAAGTTCGATACTAAACTTCACAATATGGAGAAAAAAAATTTAGTACTTGTTTACCGCGGAGCCCGCAGAGAACACAGAGAGTCAGAAAAATCATTTATTTCATCTCAGCGCTCTCCGTGATCTCGGCGGTAAACAAATACAATTATATTTAAACGGGACTTCTGAATAACAATGAGTAAAAAGCATCTTCGTTCGCTCAGTGAAAAGGAAAAGGAAAAAGAAAAGACCTCCTCGAGGAGATTCCTGCCACGGCTCATCTCCTGGAACATGACCTTCGCGTGTAATTTGGCGTGTCCGCATTGTTACATTGATGCAGGAGAAAGAGCAGGAGAAGGTGAGTTAAACACGGATGAGGGGAAGATGCTCATAGACCAGATAGCAGAAGTAAGCAAACCCATTCTCATACTAAGCGGTGGAGAACCTCTGCTCCGCGATGACGTTTTCGAACTTGCTCGCTACGCAACCGCGAAGGGCTTGACTGTGGCGATGGGCTCCAATGGAACGCTCATAACAGATTCCGTTGCAAGGGAACTCAGTGCCAGCGGTGTAAAAGCAGTTGCCATCAGCCTCGATTCGAGCATCCCGGAGCAGCATGATGAATTTCGTGGCGTGAAAGGTTCATGGAGGCATGCGTTAGAAGGGATTGACGCGTGCATAAGAAATGATATAGTCGTTCAGGTCAACACCACCGTGACGCAGCAGAACTACGACGAAATTGACGACATAATGGCGTTAGCGGAGAAACATGGCGCAACCGCTTTTCACCTCTTCTTTCTCGTGCCTACCGGCAGGGGTGTAAAAATAGAGGATATATCTGCGGACATGTATGAGCAGATGATTGAAGGCGTGCTTGAAAAAATAGCAACTGCGAAATATAACCTTAACGTTAGACCCGTATGCGCACCTCAGTTTATGCGAATCGCATCGCAAAAAGGATTGAATCTGGAACGGTGGACTCGCGGATGCATTGCCGGGCTCTCTTATTGTCGTATATACCCGACAGGAGAAGTCACTCCATGCCCTTATCTCCCTATAAAGCTGGGTAACATTCGAGAAACGAAATTCGAGAAAATATGGCTCGATTCTGATATACTAAATGCGCTCCGGGACTTCGACGACTTGAAGGGTAAGTGCGGCGTCTGTGAATATCATGACGTCTGTGGTGGGTGTCGTGCACGAGCTTATGGCTTGACGCGTTTCGTGGATGTCTGCGGTGGTCTGCACGAGCCCGAGGATTTAAAAGGCGACTATTTAGCCGAGGAGCCGTGGTGTCCATATATACCGGTAGGTGGTGAGAATATATAATTTCTGTAGAGAAAATCCTGACTTGACATTGTCAGATTAACCGCGGAGTTCACGGAGAACGCCAGAGGCTGTAGGTTTAGGTTTTAGGGTTACTAATACCTGACAACTAAAACTCGTTTAACCTGCTCCCTACTCAACCCCATACCCCAACTCCTCACAAATCTCTCTTCGCTCCTTCTTCTCTTCGTCAGTCTCTACTCTGTTCACCGAAGCGCCATCAACCACGCCAATCACTGCCCGCCCAAGTTCGGTCTCGGCAACAATAACGTCCAGCGGATTTGCAGAAGCCACGTAAATATTCGCAACTACGGGATGCGACTTCAAAGCACCCAATACGTTTATCGGAAATGCATTGTCGAACATAATAAAAAAAGTGTGAGAAGCGCCGATTCGGAGGCAGTTCTCACCCACTAACTCTTTTAGCCCTTCGTCATTCCCCGTAACCCTCGTCAATCTCGGCATCGCTTCGTTCATCGCAACTGCGCACTTTATCCCCGGCACCGTAGTCAAAAGCGTCTTGAAGATGTCATCGCAGGCAAAAACGGTAAAGTTTCCCTGCCCGATTATCACCTGCTTCTCTTCCGGATTCTTTACCTCCACTCGCTCTATCTTTACCGCTGCCTCACCTTCAGCTCCTGGTTTCTCCATTGCTTAAAGTTTGTTTTTAAAGCTTGTTTCTACTCCTCCGTCATGCTTAACGCTTCTTTTTCGCATACGTCTATGCAGACCTCACAATCGGTGCACTCCTCGTTGTTTACCACTGCATGCTGTTCGCGTCCATGTGGAGCACTGCTTGCGTCATCCTCAACCAAACTTATGCACTCTACCGGACATTCCTCTACACATGCGCTCGTTCCCTTATCCTTCCTACCCGTACAGCCATCACACTTTTCCAAATCTACTAATACTCCCATTTCTTTCTCATCACCTATCCCATCCTTCTTTTTTCATCCTATATATAAATTGCTATTTTTTCATGCAATTAGATAAACAAGTAGGTTCATCCTATCTTCTTTCATCGCTTTCAAAAAATAAAAAGGAAAGGAATCAAAATTCCTTATCCTTTTCAATCTTTTATTTTCTTCCCGCTCTCTGCTTCTACCTCGTTTATGAATGCATTCATTATGTTGTCCTCGGCATTGAGCATGTTGTTTGCCTGATCTTCTTTGCCATCCTCTATGAACTTCAGTGCATCTTCGTTTTTGCTCCTCGCAACCCCTGAAACATTGTGGACTATTGCAATTCCAACGTCTGTAATGGCTTCCACAGTATATACATGCTCTGCTGATGCAGTAACCAGGTATGTGCCGTTTTCATCTGTTAAAGTTGTGAATAGATTACTTCCACTTTCGTCATAAGCGTTAATCGTCGCATTAGGTATGATGCTCTCTTCTATATCAGTAGCAGTCCCTTCTATTCTGAATGCTTCTTCTTCAGGGATAATATTGAGTATGCCATCTACGCCAAGAGTTGTGTTTTCTATGTGGATGAATCTCTGTTTGTATGGTGCATATCCATCTAAATTTACTACGACATCATGGACTCCGTAGGGGACGTTATTTAGCAAGAAGTTTCCATTTTCATCTGCGAATGTGTAGTAGGGTTCTTCGCTTAAAATAACGATTATTGCACTGATTGTATCGCTTCCAGAAACAGTGCCTGTGATAAACCTGTCTAGTATCGGTATGATATCGTATGGATTGTTATATCTTGTTTGGGTCCAAGGGTGAGTGGGTGGTTCTCCATCTATGGGAATAGGCGTGGTTATCCCACCAGGCACTGGATTGACTAAATATATTGGCGTTATAGGATCATCAAATCTCTCCAATCCTCCAAACTCGCCTATGAAGTCACTGGTTATTTCTTTTAGGGTATAGTGGGCTTCGTTATACTCTATTCTCTCTCCTTGATCCCATGGAGTTAACCATACAGTTATTAGGTTCCATGGATGAATAAAGCCCACAACTACCGGTATTTTTATCCCTGTGTAATCGGAAGGTACTGTTCCCCATTGTAATCCCCATGCCCCTGTATTAGTTGTATCGGGGGTCCCATCATTGTATTTATCAGTGCAACTTGCATGTGAACCCCCCTCAATAAGGACTCCAACATGCACTCCTACCTCCAGTTGGGGATTTTCAAGCATATTATTTATAAATCCGCCTACATGAGCTGATCCTACTACTCTAGTCACATTCCCTGTTGCTTTATCCACGAACACATACACCGTCTCCCAGTCATGATAATGCTTATTTACCCAGTCGTTATAGGCATAATAGAACCAGTATTCATAGACAATCTCCTCTCCAGTATCAACTGTATGGTAGTATATCGTAAAGTTATCCACCTTCTGATTGAAACTCAACGCATAATAGTCATTTTTGTTGTCTTCACCGCTGAGGTCTTCGTCATCGAAGAATGGGCTGGTAGGATATAACTGCTCTTCAGAGTCGAACCATAAGTTCGGTGCGTATTTTAATACATCCTCCGGTATCGTCGGCACCACGAAATAGAAGTCATCAACAGCAATCCATCTTGTATGATCCCCCATGTTGCACCAGTGACCACTGTAGTCAAACACCATTACCCTCAACGTTACGGTCTGTCCACTCCATCTTGAGACATCGATCCAGAACTCATTCCATTCCGGTGTTATGTGCGCAGGTGTATAATTCTCACCTGTATCAGAATCTGTTATTGTCCCCATGGGTCTGTGACCTCCCCAGTTTTGGCCTGCCAGCCAGCCAGTGACCTATCTTTTCTGGTGATGTGTCTGCCGGGCTAGGGCCATAGTGCGATGTGTCGATTGTTACGCCACTATATCCACCCCAGTAGTCCCCGCCTGATCTCGCCCAGAAGTGGAGGTAGAGGGGCGTTACATCTGGAAAAGGGATCTCTCTGACAAGTCCCCCATCACCGCAATAACCAGTATCGCCGCTATGAACCCATCCCGAATAAGGCGAACTTATATACATACCCGAATAGGTGGGTGAACATTCTGCCAAGGAATCTCCAATGGTACAGGTACCCGTACATCCACCAGTAAGATCGTTCTCATAACAATCCCAATAAGCTCCAGTAGGATCACTGAAATCGCCATTGGTTATCGGAATCACTACTCCTGTTATCCTCTGCGAAGAAGAATTACCTTCATAACTCGGAAGGATTACATTCGTTGCATTAGTCGCATCTGAACCTCCGGTGAATGGCTCGACTGCTTCAGGTTCATAACCTTCAGGTGGTGTCGTTGAGGTGATGTCTGAATCAGCCCCCACTACTGGTATTACCGCCAAAATGCTCGCAATCATTATCGTCACAAGCGCTATTCCTATTGCTTTCTTTCTACTTCTTTTGTTTTTCATTTTTTTCTTTATCACCTCCCTACTTTTTGTGTTCTTTTAAGTTTACACCTTCGCCTTCTTCAGGAACACAATAAAAATTTCTGTATTCGTATAGTCTTAGTAATTCGTATAGTGGAATAGAGAATAAAAGGCTTCCGCTGAATCGAATTTTTAAAACAAACGTTTGTAGTCTTATTAACGAATATTTGAAAAATTTTTCTATAATTAGGCGTAATTAAAATTTAATGACTGGAAAGAGAATGTGAAGAAACACATTCTATCGCGAGATAAACCTCCTTCTCACCTATTTTCCATTTCTTCTCGTAAACCTGCTCACCTTTCGCAGAACTCTCTTCTATACTCTCAGCAAGCGTCTCCTCACAGATATAATCCGAGAATCTATTTATCGCCTCTTTTACCTCCTCGTCGCACTCGTACATGACCCTTATCTTCGCCGTATATTCCAGGTCGAGGTCCTTCCTCATACCCTGTATTCTCCTCACAAGGTCTCTAACCAACCCTTCTTCTATGAGACTCTTGTCAAGGCAAGTATCCAAAAACAAGGTTGTATCTTCATCCACCGCCACCTGTTTATATTCATCCGCAGCAGCAAACTCGTTCTTTTGCCCAGCATCTTCTAATTTCACGTTACGAACGTTCAACTCATCCTTCAATATCCCCACCAAAATCGCCACTTTCTCTCGTTTCACCTCGCTACAAACGACTACAACTTCTTTTAACGGCTGTCTTATCTTTATACCCGCATCTGACCTCGCTCGCCTACCTGCCTCTACTAATCCGGAAACCAGTTCCATCGAATCCTCCAACTCCACTTCTATTAGCGAATCATCAGGAGAAGGATAGTCGCAAAGATGCACACTTTCAAACTCGTCCCTCGCTATATTCTGATAAATGTATTCGGTGACGAACGGCACGAAAGGAGCGAGCAGTTTGCACAGCGAAACAAGAACCTCGAACAGCGTTAAGTATGCACAATCCTTATCAAAGTTCTCCTCGACAATCCAGAACCGCCTCCTTGACCGCCTTATATACCAGTTGCTCAAGTCGTTAATCACAAAATCTTCTATTTTCCTCGATGCAACGTGAATTTCAAACCGTTCAATCGAATCAATTACTTCCTTCGTGAGTGTGTTCAACCTCGATATAATCCACCTATCCATCGCATTCCGCTGCTCCACTGCGATTTCCTTCTCCTTCGGATTGAATTTATCTATGGTGGCGTAAGTAACGAAGAAGAAATAAGAGTTCCAGAGCGTATTCAAGAACTTCTTTTGCTTCTCTATTATCGCATGCTCGGAGAACCTTACGTCGTCAGATGGAGAACCCGCGGTGAAGAAATACCATCGCAACGCATCTGCTCCTTCATTATCAAATATGGCATTTATGTCAACCACGTTTCCCTTGCTCTTACTCATCTTCACTCCCTTCTCGTCCAATATATGACCCAGCGAAAGCACGTTTAGATACGGCGGTGCATCAAAAATAGCAGTTGAAACCGCGAGAAGAGAATAGAACCACCCCCTCGTCTGGTCTATCGCCTCTGTAATGAAATCAGCGGGGAAGTTCTGCTTGAACGCTTCATCCGCAAACGGGTAGTGCCATTGTGCAAAAGGAGCAGAACCTGAATCATACCAGCAATCTATCACGTCCTTTACCCTTCTCATTTCTCCGCCGCAATCATCGCATTTCAGCACCACTTCGTCAATATAAGGTCTGTGCAGGTCAATGTCGCTGGAAACGGGATTCTTTGCCCTTTCCTTCAGTTCCTCTATGCTCCCAACACAATACCCCTTCCCACAGCCGGTGCATATCCATATATTCAACGGAGTGCCCCAGAATCGCTCCCGGCTGAGCGCCCAATCCTCAATGTTCTCTAAGAAGTTACCAAATCGCCCGTATTTCAAATGCGCCGGATACCAGTTTATCTTTTCGTTTGTTGCAATCAGATTATCACGTAGCGATTTCATTGCGATGAACCACGATTCCCTTGCATAATACAAAAGAGGCGAACCACAGCGCCAGCAGAAAGGATACGAGTGCAAATACCTGCTCTCTTTATATAAGTCACCACGTTGCTCCATCATTTCTATTATGTGCTTATCCGCGTCCTTCACGAAAATTCCTTCCAATGGCGGAACATCATTCGTAAAGCGACCTTCATTATTCACGGGCTGTGAAAACCCCAGCTTTTTATCCCTGCATACCTCATAATCCACTTCTCCAAATGCTGGTGCTATATGAACGACACCAGTGCCTTCCTCAAGGGTAACGAACTCAGCGGTGATTACTTTTTGCGATTCTCCTCCTCCTTCTATCTTTGCATACTCGAATAGCCTTTCATATTTCATACCCTCCAATTCTTTACCTTTAAATCGTTCCAATATTTCGTATTCGTCTTCTAAAACGTCTAATCGGGCTTCCGCAAGGATTATATTCTCTTCTTTAGCTCCATCTTTTACTTTCACTCTTGCCTTTACATACGTGTGTAACGGATGAACGGCAAGTGCGATATTCCCCAACAGGGTCCAGGGCGTAGTTGTCCATGCTAACAGGTATAGCGGTTCAGACTCCTTTTCTTGCTTCAATTTGAACTTCACATATACCGAGGGGTCTTCCACATCCTGATAGCCCTGTGCTACTTCATGGCTGCTCAGCGTTGTCTCACACCTCGGACAGTAAGGCACGACTTTATGCCCCTTATAAAGCAAGCCCTTTTTCCATATCTCCTTTAACGACCACCAGACCGACTCTATATATTCGTTATCAAAAGTTATGTAAGGGGAATCCATATCTATCCAGAATCCCACACGCTTCGTGGCATTTACCCATTCCTTCTCGTATCTGAAAACCGAATCCTTGCATCTCCGGTTGAATTTCTCTACACCGTATTTCTCTATCTCCCCCTTGTTATTTATTCCCAGCTCCTTCTCCACTTCTATCTCCACCGGCAGACCATGCGTGTCCCAGCCCGCTTTCCTTTTCACGTAGAAGCCGCGCATCGTTTTGTATCTAAGCACGAGGTCTTTCACAACCCTTGTAAGAATATGCCCCGGATGCGGAAGCCCGTTTGCAGTTGGAGGACCCTCGACGAAAACGAACTTCTCACAGCCCTCCCTCTGCTCTACGCTGCGCTCAAATATCTTTTCTTTATCTCTATCCCATAGCGCTAATATTCCTTCTTCCAATCTTGCAAAATTTGCTTTTTGCGATTCACTTCTGAAATACGGCATGTCTCTATCTCCGTCAAACATTTATGATATTTATTTATGAGAGTAGGTTAATTATAAAATACCTTAAAAGTGATGAAGATGGAAGTAGAAAGAGCAGAAAGTTACAGAAGGAATAAGCCCACACTTCTGGAAATACCTGTAAAGGAAAGAATAACTTTTAAAGAGATTTGCTGTGAAAATGATATATTGAAGCGGAAATCACCAATACAGGTGGAAGGTGAGTTATCGAGTGAAGGCTGGATTTTTTATTACAAACCTCTGGATATATTGGTGAATGCACCCACCTTAGACAGTGCGAGGGAAGATTTTCAGGAGGAGTTTTGTCTGCTATACGGGGCATACGCTAAAGAAATAGATGAGAAATTAACAGAAGGTGCTCAGAGGTTGAAAAGGAAATTGATTGATATGGTTCAAAATGACGCTCACGATTAAGACAGGAAAAATAAAATCCGCTTTAACAAGTAAGGGTTTTGTCGAGGAGGAAAGGTCAAAACACACTTTTTAGGTTTTCATAGCCTTGTGGATGTTCTTCGCTGCTTTCAAGCCGTCTTCTGTGATTCTAACCCTGTAAGACGCCACACCGGATGCACTTTCTTCTTTTTCTACCTTGTTTATCTCAACGAAATTCAAAAGCTCCAGGAATCTACAATTCTTTTTCACCGTGTCATAATTCGTTCCAACAGCTCTCGATAGATTATAATATGTACGCACTTTTCCATCTAACAAAGCCTTCAAAATCTCTATTTTCTTCCTATCACTTATTAGCAAGTCCCTCATGTGTGCCTATAATCCTGTTGTGCACACGATAGAACAGGAAGGTTTTTAAAGGATAATGCACCAAATAGTAGTGAACACCACAATTTAGTAAGGGGGGGGGTATCATGTTGAAAAGGGGCGTATTTCATCCGGAAGGGAAGGGACAGATCATAGAGAACCTAACTGCGTTGATTAGTCTGTTATTTTTGGTAGTTATGGTAGCGATGGCCTCTGCTTTGCCTTTAGATAGCGGTAGTGACAGTTGTGCTGTAACCGAAGCAAACTTGTCTTTAATGGGTGAGTGGGTTAAGAAAGCTTATACTCTGGCAGCAGGTGGTTACGGAGAAGCGGTGGCTGGCACTGGAAAGAATATCTATATCGCCAGATGCCTTTATGTCACCTCTGTTCCAACATTTTGGCATTATAATCCCAAAACTGATGCTTGGAGCTCACTAAGCATTTCAGGAGTCCCAACTGGTGCATTTAGAAATGGTGCAACTCTTGCGTGGGATAGTGGTGATTATATCTATGCATTGCTTGGTGGCAGATATAGCGATACTAATCGCCGCCTTTTTTATCGGTATAGCATATTAAACAATAGCTGGGAACAACTGGCAGATACTCCTCACGCT
>JACKQG010002256.1_pt1 | contig 10277 bp, 5 predicted proteins | sample 8237621 | NCBI WGS metagenome assembly JACKQG01 (sample SAMN15677084, study PRJNA649215) | marine metagenome | biome: marine; feature: Black Sea; material: saline water; isolation source: suspended particulate matter (SPM) from the Black Sea western gyre | collected 2013-06-09/2013-06-10 | depth...
CAGTTACTCCCAATACATGGGCGGACCATGGCTCCCGGCTTCGGGCAATTTCATGTTACGTGCAATCGTATGGGGCCAGGGCGGACCGCTGATGCTGGATGCTCTTCCCAACAATACACCTATCACAGCCTCGGAAATTGATGGCGCTATTTACAACCACCAGCCGGAGACGGTTACAGGTGTTGAAGGCCAGGGATGGTTTTCGAATTTTGAATGGTCTACATTCAATCCGAGCAATACCCCACTTCCTTATATCAGTGGCAGCAGTCCTAATCAGGAAACCGTTGATGTAGCTGATGGAGGTACTAATGTCGACTTTGTCGGTTCATCGATTCCATTGAGCACATCAGAAGCTGTACTGTACGACAATGGCCCGCTGGTGAACAGCCCGGGTACAGGTGCAGGTGGCGCTGATGAGAGTGTCATTGAGGCTCCGCTTAATCTTTATGGGTTTGGCTTCCAGAATACAGCTCCCAACGTTATGGCCGATGACTTTACCGTGACAGGAGCCGGATGGAATATAACCTCACTGGAGTTCTTCGGATATCAATCCTATTCTCCAGGTACGACCTCTACCATTACCGGGATCTTTGTCCAGATTTGGGATGGAGAGCCAGGCGCTGGAGGTTCCGTAATCTGGGGTGACTGGACAACCAACTTGCTTGCCAGTACCACCTGGTCGAACATCTATCGCAACAATGATGGTCCCGGCGGTAATGTCAACCGTCCGGTTATGCAGATCGTTGCTTCGACACCAGGATTATCTCTTACTCCAGGTACATACTGGGTAGACTTTTCAGCTACCGGATCGTTGAGTTCAGGTCCATGGGCACCACCTATTACCATCAGTGGACAGCCTACAACGGGCAACGCCCTTCAGTATACAAACAGTAGCGGTACATGGAGTCCTGCCATGAGTGGCACCACCTATGCTCAGGGAATGCCTTTCATTGTGAACGGTATTCAGATGAGCCCTCCAGGTGATATCGATTACCAGGTATGGCGCCTGCTGCAAGGTGATGAATTGAATCCAGGAACATGGACTTCGATTGGCACAACCGCTAATACATACATTACCGATAACAGCTGGCCGTCACTTCCATGCAATCCTTACCGCTGGGCAGTGAAAGCTATCTATCCGGGTAACCGCGTTAGTACTGCAGCCTTCTCAAACGGTTTAGGCAAATGCTGGACAGCTGAGGTTACAGTAAATGTACATCTCTCTTGCGATTCCAGTCAAGTTGAAGGAACAGTGGTCCAATTGGAGAATCTCGATTACGACTCTACCTATTCCGCTACACTTCCAGCTTCCGGAACCGCAACGTTCGATAACGTTTATCTGGGGAATTATGAGCTGACTGTTACACAAAATGGATACGAAACGCATACGTCTAATCACCTTATCATGTCTGATGTTGTGATTGATGTGAACTTGCTGCAGCTTCGTATTCCTCCAACAGATATGTTCGTCGATGACAAAAGCCTGTTTTCCACCTGGAGACCTCCTAGTCCCTTAGTAACGGTCTTTGATGAGAATTTCTCTGGAGGCTTTACACCAAATGGATGGACAGCACAAGCAAACTGGTCCGTTAATAGTTCCTTTGGGAATCCTGCTCCATCGGCACAATTCTCATGGGCTCCCACACAAACTAATTATGAGTTAGCATTGACAAGTGAAGTTTTCACTGGACCGGGAGCGCCTGACTTCAACCTGAGTTACGACATTAACCTGAATAATTTCTCAGCGTCAGGAGCAGAACATATGACCGTGCAAATCAACGGTGGTAGCGGTTGGGTTACCCTGGCAGACTGGGCTAACACGGCCAACATTCCATGGACTACCGATGTGGTTAATATCGGAGCTTACACCAACGCAACATTCCAGATCCGGTTCTTGGCAAATGGTGCGGATAGTTGGGACATCAACTACTGGTATGTCGATAATGTACAACTCATTGCAGTAGTACCGGATCCAACAGATTGTGTCCTTGCCTATAACGTATACCTCGATAATGCTCTCAGTGGGGTTACTCCGGATACATTCTATCTTATTCCCGGAACCCATGTAAACTATGGCCAAGACTATGAGGCATGCGTGAAAGCGGTTTACGGAAGCGGATATTCTGATGGATCTTGTTATGACTTTACATCCGGATTCCTATGGCCTCCACTTAACCTGCAAGTAGAAGCTGTTGAGTGTGCCGCTTACCTGACATGGGAACAGCCTCAAATTGGAGTCCGCGTAGATATTCCAACATTCCAGGGTGAAATTGAAAAGAGTAGTATTCTTCCAAGTGCGGGACCCGCACCTATCGACGCTTCAGATATCAAACTGACACAGAACAGTGATCCGAATCCCGATTCAAGAGGTTCTATTGCCTTTGGATTTGAAGCAATCAATGATATTTTTATTGATTTTGATGTGGATGACTTGCCAGCATTTATTACCATTGGACCAACCGCCACTCCGAACTTCGTTGGCGGATTAGCTTTCCCGATGAATGAAACAGCATTTGCCTATGGCGTTGTTTATGGCTCCACAAACCTCTACTCGTGTGAACGTGCAACGGGAATCTCAACCCTCGTTGGCAACTATGGTGGGGCTGGCTTTAATGACTTCACCATAGATCCGACTACAGGTACCTATTATGGAACCGACGGATCGAATCTTTGGAGTGTTGATCCAAGTGGTCCGAGTTCAATTAATATCGGACCTCACGGCGGCGCTGCTAACTTGATGATTGGTCTTGCTTGTGATGCCAATGGAGACCTGTGGGCATATGATATCGGAAACGATCAATTCTATTCTATTGATAAAACAACAGGCTTAGCCACTACAATCGGATCCATTGGTTTCAATGCCAACTATGCTCAGAGTATGTTTTACGATCCGGGCACAAGCACCATTACAATGGCTGCCTTTAACCTTAGTAATTTCAATGCAGAAATCAGAGCGGTTGATGTTACTACAGGTAATACCACGCTCCTGAGTTCATTGTATTATCATGAGATCACCGGATCCGCACTTCCTATTATAGGTGGTGGTGGAGCTCCTCCGGGACTGCTTGGATACAATGTATACCGTGATGGCAATTTCATAGCTCTGGTTACAGACGGGGATACAACATGGTATTACGACTTTGATGTTGATCCTGGCACACACCAGTATGGTGTAACTGCATACTATGATTTGACGCCTTACGGCTTCCCGGGAGAGTTCGATGAGTCACTTATAGAAGGCCCTGTTGAGCACGTAGTTATTTGTGGTCGCGACCTTCCATTCTGTGAGACCTGGGATCAAGCCAGTTTTGCTTACAATGATTGGACGTTTGCACCTGATCAAGGCAACTGGGAAATCACTACAGCCGTGGGATTACCTGCTCCGGCAGCTGACTTTAACTGGGTACCGATTCTTATAGACTATGAGTACTCACTGGAGAGCCCGATTCTGAATGCAGGTCCGTGGAACTGTGCTTCTGTTTGGTTAGACTTTGACTGGAAGCTGGTTGATCGGCATGCTACTGGCGTCGAAATGCTGATAGTTGAAGTTTACTGGAGCGGTATGTGGCACGAAGTACTTGAAGTGGCCAACAACGGTTCTGTTGACTGGACCTATGAGCACATCGACATCACGGATGTCGGGGGCAAAGCCCTTAAAGTACGCTTTACCGCTTATGGCGAAAACAGCGAAGACATCCTTCACTGGTATGTAGACAACATCTGCGTATACGGCATATGTAATCCTCCTTTGGATCTGACTTTAGTTGATGTATCTGCGTTCGACGTTTACCTCGAATGGACCGCTCCTACTTGTACCAGTGGCGGTGGCGGAGTTGTCATGGACTTCATCTTTGACGATGGATCAGCTGAGAATGGCTGGGCAATCAATCCGGGCTTCCTGGCTTGGCTAGGAAATGAGTTCCCGATCGATCCCAGTTTCAGCGGTGTGATTACCTCCGTAGACGTATGGTTTGGTTTTGGTTCCGGAGCTTCTCCAGGACTTACCATTGATTTCTTCGATGGTGCCCAGACCCTGGTTGGTTCTTCACCTACCTTTACATCACCTCATGAAGATTGGCTGAATATCCCGATCAATAATGTTCCTTTCTCCGGATTGTTCTATGCAATGGTGAAATGGGATATGGTAGGAGGAAATAACTACCTTGGATACGACGAAAACGGTCCATTTGCATCTCAAGACCTTGAGTGGTATACTGACGGTACTGTCTGGGATAAACTTACCGTTTTAGCTGGTGCACCTCCGGGAGTATTCCTGATTCGTGCTACAGCTTTAGTAGGTGGAGACCAGGTGGAGGTTCTTTTAATTCCTGGCTCAGAGCCAATTGCCATGAATAATACAATACCTGACGGTATTCTCATACAAAGTGGCGAATCTTTCGATACGAAGAACTACCAGACAATGGGTATAATTCGTGGCGAAGCTGATACTGCTCAGCTTATGGGCTACAATGTCTATCGTGCATTTGAAGCCGATCCTTTTGAGGTGGTTGGTACTACTACCGACACCACATACCATGACGTACTGGATCCTACAACACCAGTAGGCAGCACGTTCTACTACTATGTAACAACTACTTACAACGATTCGGAAACAAGTGCGTTCCTGTGTGAATCACCCGGTTCGGATACGCTTACTGTCGAATGGCCGGCTGTTGGCATAGATGATCTTGGTGCCGGTTCGATCACCGTGTTCCCGAGTCCGGCAACGGATATTGTAACTATTAAGAGTAGCTATACGATCAACGAGATCGAAATAATGAGCTTCCTTGGCCAGCAAGTATACACCCAGCGTGGTGTAGATGCACGGGCAACGAAGGTTAACGTTTCGAATCTGAGAGCAGGCGTTTACTTTGTGAAGGTAACCACCTCCCAGGGTATTCGTGCTGTGAAGATTACCGTTACTCACTAACAACCGAACAGATGCGATTCATCGCATCTCATAAGGATACAAAAGAGGCCCGATTATCGGGCCTCTTTTTTTTTTATTTTTGCAATTTAATTGGATTGATATCGTTTTACGTCTAAAGAATAATAAGATATGAAGATACAACGACTAACACAAGGACTTGTCTTTGCATTACTTCTTTCCTTAACAGCTTGTACACCTGCAAAATTCAATACCTATATCATTGGCAGATGGCAACCGCAAAAGATTGGCAACCATGATATTTATCCATCCACTCTGGCGGAAGACACTGAATCGAAGCCCAGTTCCTCTCCGGATAATCAGGCGCTGGATTTGCTCAAGCAATCAATCTATGATGCTGGAAAGAAGCAGAAAGGGACGACGATAACTGATATCAAGGCACAGTTCAAAAAGGCCAATAAAGAAAGCCTGACGACATATATCTTTACTTCACCCGGAAAAGGAACCTTGGTAATCCCTGGTGGCGAATCAATGGAAATGACCTGGCGGTTTAAAAAAGGGGGAAAACTACTGGTAATAAATGGTCCGGGAACCTCTTATCGGGTTAAACTTGCTATCGAAACCCTTACCATGACAACAATGCTGATTAGGAACAAATCCAGTCTTCTCAAAGGAATAACGGTGACCTATATTAAGCAGTAGATTTTTTCAGAATCACTTTTACCCTCAGATTCTTTATCATTGGGAGAGGCTGCATGAGCAGCCGGATGCTAACTTTCACGATGAATAATCTCCTTCGACAGCTTTCGTAAACTACGCTTCCGGGACTCTTTTATTCGTACCTGATCAAGATAAAATATTGCTTCCTTCAGGTACTCTTCGATAATTTCACGGGTGTGGGTGTCGATCTTCAAAGATCGGTAAATCTCCTGAATCCTGGAGACTTTCTCATCTGAATCTACTTCATTACCATGAATGAGTCTGTTCAGTTCATCCAGGGTGTCGCCTCCGGCCAGTTCAAAAGCTTTCAGGTGGAGAAATGTTTTCTTATTGGTAACAATATCCCCGCCGATCTCTTTGCCGAACTTGGAAGTTTCACCGAAAGCATCCAACAGGTCATCCTGCAGTTGAAAAGCCATTCCGAGGTTCTCCCCGAATTTATAAATATGTTCGGCATCAACCGGATCAGCAGAAGCCATGATAGCGCCTACTTTGACACAGCAGGCAATCAACACAGCCGTCTTCAGCCGTATCATCATGTAATAATCTTCCAGGGTAACCACCGGCTTTGTTTCAAATTCCATGTCGTATTGCTGTCCTTCACACACCTTGCGTGCAGTATCATTGAAGGTAGCCAGAACGTCCGGCAATTTCTCAGAAGTTACACGGCAAACATATTCATAAGCCATCACAAACATCGTGTCTCCGGAGAGAATGGCAACATTGGTATCCCACTTCTTATATACTGTTGGAAAACCACGGCGAAGCGGCGCTGCATCCATGATATCATCATGAAGAAGCGTGAAGTTATGAAAGATCTCAACCCCCACGGCAGGAGGCATAGCTTCATCAGGGTTGCCGCCAAACATCTCACACGACAGCAATACAAGTAACGGACGTAACCGCTTCCCTCCCTGCGACAGGGTGTATTCAATGGGATCATACAGCTCCTGAGGGACACCAAGAAACTTCCCTTTCGGAAACGCTTCCTGAATCTCATTCATAAGCTTTTCAACAGAGCGCATGGTGATCTATTAAGGTAATGAACCGTTCAGCTTCATGAGATATTCTCCATATCCGCTTTTGACCAATGGTTGTGCGATCTCATGAAGCTGGTCACGGGTAATGAAATTCATGCGGAAGGCGACCTCTTCAATACAGCCGATCTTCAACCCCTGGCGGTTTTGAACTACCTCTACGAATTGTGCAGCCTGCAGAAGTGATTCAAACGTTCCGGTGTCGAGCCACGCAATGCCACGTCCTAACACACCCACTTTCAGGTTCCTCCGTTCGAGATAAGCCTGGTTGATATCCGTAATCTCATACTCTCCCCGGGCGCTGGGTGCAATATTTTTAGCGACTTCAACTACCGTATTGTCGTAGAAATAGAGTCCGGGAACAGCATAGTTGGATTTGGGCTGTTCAGGTTTCTCTTCAATAGAAATAGCGTTGAAATTCTTATCAAACTCAACAACTCCGTATCGTTCCGGATCGTGAACATGGTAAGCAAAAACGACTCCTCCATCCGGATCGTTGTTAGCTTGCATAAGCGGATACAAACCGTTTCCGAAGAAGATGTTATCCCCAAGGATCAGAGCTACTTTCTCTTTTCCGATAAACTCTTCTCCGATCACAAATGCTTGTGCCAGCCCGTTGGGAATGGCTTGTTCAGCATAGGAAAAGCTACATCCCAGCAGTTGTCCGTCGCCAAGCAGTCTCTTAAAATGAGGGAGATCGTATGGTGTTGAGATGATCAATATCTCCCTGATCCCTGCCATCATTAAGACCGACAACGGGTAGTATATCATTGGTTTGTCGTAAATGGGCATAAGTTGTTTGCTTACGGCAAGCGTAAGGGGATGAAGACGTGTTCCGGCTCCTCCTGCAAGAATGATACCTTTCATCTGGATTAATTTTGGATAAAGATAAATATTTTATTCGGGTTTAGTCTCCTCTTCAAGAGTTATCTCCAGGTCATCGATCTTGGCATCTTCCCCCTCTTCATCGAGGATATGCAGCATCGGTTTTTCAAAGGATTTAGTAGTACTCCATTTATCAAGCGTGAGGATCAGAGAAGGGAGAACGAAGAGGTTAAGCAATCCGGCTATCATTAAGGTGAATGAGATGAGGATTCCGAGTGCCTGGGTGCCTCCGAATTCAGAAAGCACAAAGATCCCGAAACCGAAGAAGAGAATGGTCGAAGAGTAGATCATGCTGTATCCGGTCTCCTGCAGGGCGGAGATGACTGAGTAAGGAATGTTCCGGTTGGAGTGCTTCAGCTGGAGCCGGTACCGCGAGAGGAACTGGATAGAGTTATCTACGGAGATTCCCAGGGCAATACTGAAAATCAGAATGGTAGATGGCTTTATTGGGATCCCCAGAAAGCCCATCAAAGCGCCGGTCATCAGCTGTGGTATCAGATTGGGAATCAAAGAGATAATGATCATTCTCCAGGAAGTGAAAAGAAAAGCAAGCAGGATAGCGATCCCAATAATAGCGATGATAATACTTTCAAAGAGGTTGCGGATCAGAAAATTGGTTCCCTTCATAAAGACAATACTGGTTCCGGTAATAGAGACATCGTACCGGTTTGGATCAAAGATGGTGTCGATAGTGGATCGAACTTTTTTCTGGATCCTTTTTATCTCTTTGGTGCCCAGATTAGCCATCTGCACACTGATCCGGGTGATCTGGAAATTGGTGTCAATAAAATTGCTGATGATGGTTCGCTTCTTCGACTTCAACTCAGGGATATAGCTTCCCATGAATGTGATCTCATTGGAGCTTGGAAGATCGTAGAAATTGGGATCTCCACCGTAGAAAGATTGTTTGGCCGACTTGATAACTTCTACAATAGATAACGGTTTTGCCAGTTCAGGATGAGCTTTGAGAGAGTCCTGCAACCGGTCGATCCGGTTGAGTGCAGATAGTGTCAGGACTCCTTTCTTGCGTTTTGTGTCAATCGTAATCTCCAGGGGCATGATCCCTTTGAAATTCTTCTCAAAGAACATCAGGTCGGTGTAGAGCTTGTTCCTGTGCGGAATGTCATCAACAATCCGGCCACTGGTGGTTAGCCGTGAAGCTCCGATGATTCCGACAATGATCATGACTCCCAGGATGATATAAATAACATTTCGATACCCTGTCACCCACACCACAGCTTTGTTGATGATCGCCCGGGCAATACTCTCTTCCTGATGTTTGACATCCTTCAGACGAGGAGGAGGAAGGTAACTGTAAAAAATCGGCACCAATGACAGGGAGAGCAGATATACCACCATGATGTTGATGGCTGCAATGACGCCGAACTCCACAAGCAGATTATTTTGTGTGATGGTGAACGCAGCGAATCCGATAGCAGTGGAAGCATTTGTCAGCAGGTTGGCATTCCCCACTCGCTGGATAACCCTCGATAACGCTTTTATTTTGTTCTGATGAAGACGGTATTCGTAGTGATACTTATTAAGAAGAAAGATGCAGTTTTCCACGCCGATCACGATCAGAAGAGGAGGAATGATAGCGGTGAGCATCGTGATCTTATACCCAAACAGGCTCATCATCCCCAATGCCCAGATCACACTGATCACGACGATGATCATTGGATAAAGGACGGCTTTAAAGGACCGGAAAAAGATAAATAAAAAGAGAGCAGCTATTGAAAGAGATAACAGGACAAACAGTTTCATCTCATCTTCCAGCATTTTGGAAGTCACTGTACGGATGAATGGAAGTCCGGAGTAATGAATCTCAGTATTGTATTTCTCCCCAAACTGATTGGTCACCTCCCTGATCTCGCTGATCAACCCGATACGTTTTTTGGTATTCAGCAACCTGTTATCCAGTGTGACTGCAATAAGGGTCACGCCGGTCTCTTTGTTCAGGACCAGCCCTTCATAAAACGGAAGGGAGTAGATCAGGTTCTTCAGGGAGTCTATCTGAGCTTGAGAAGCAGGTTTCCTGGGCATAAGCGGCACAAACTCAAACTTTTTCAGGGAGTCGTTCTTGACCAGATTATAGAGGCGTGTGATCGAGACAACCTCTTCCACGCCGGCGATTCGTTTGATCTTTTCCGATAGGTCGTACCAGTCGGAAAACTCACTCATCTGAAACAGATTTGTGTCCTGAATGCCGATAAACAGGACACTTCCATCCTCGCCGAACTGCTTCTTGAAATTCTCATAAATGATATAGGTCGTGTCGCTGGCCGGCAAGATCCGGGTCATCTCATAAGAGAGCTTCACTTCCCGGCCCATGAACGACATATAAGCCGTAACGGCAAAGATTACGATCAGGATTTGAAGGCGGTTCCGAAGGATTAGCCTAACTAGAAATGTCCACACAAAGCTTCCGTTTGAGGCGCCAAATTTAAGATTTTATCCGGGAATATCGAAGAAAACAACCATTAATCACCCTGAAGTCTTAATTTTGTGATTGGGATGGAAAAACCAGGAGATACGATCCTGCTTATTGATCAGGTGCATCCGTTAATTCAAAAGGAATTGACCGGTCATGGCTTTGGCTGTGAGCAGTTTTCAGGAGAGAGCAGGGAGGATCTGATGGCGATTATCGGCAGCTATTTCGGGGTGATCATCCGGAGCCGGTTCAATCTCGATCGCGAGATCCTGGAGAAAGCGGAGAAGTTGAAATTCATTGGCCGGATTGGATCAGG
>JACKQG010008182.1_pt1 | contig 10277 bp, 11 predicted proteins | sample 8237621 | NCBI WGS metagenome assembly JACKQG01 (sample SAMN15677084, study PRJNA649215) | marine metagenome | biome: marine; feature: Black Sea; material: saline water; isolation source: suspended particulate matter (SPM) from the Black Sea western gyre | collected 2013-06-09/2013-06-10 | depth...
GCCGAATTTGTCTTGAATTCTATTTGGAAATGAAATTCAAGACACAGATTTTCGCAAGAATTCGGGAAGATGGCAATCCCGAACTTTGGCAAGTTCGGCTACCATCCAATTCCTCATTCCCTGCCTTCCCTTTCACCCTCTCCTTCCTTGAGATATATTCAAAAATTAGTTGACCATCTCGCAATCATATAGTATAATTTCGGTGATTATGGAAAATGAAATTACTGAACTCAGAAAGCGTATGAAACGCTTTTATGAAACTTCAGAAACTTACAAAGGATTTCTCGATGCTCATAACGAAAGTTATCTGCGCACGTATATCAATTTAGTGTCTGGATACTCGAAACCTGGCTCCAAAATGCTTGAGATTGGAGGCGGTAATGGATTAGCTGCTCGACTATTGAATCAATTAGGTTATCATGTTATCAGTACAGATATTTCTCTTTTTTTTCTGAAAGACGCTAAAAAATGGCATAACGAAAAATTAAAATACGCAGTATGTGATGCCTTAGATTTGTCCTTTAAAACTGAGAGCTTTGACGTAGTTTGCTCAAGTGAATTAATTGAACATGTACCTGATGCGGAACGAGCTTTATCTGAAATGGCGCGGGTAGTCAAAAAAGGTGGTAAAATTATTATCGCTGGTCCAAATCTTTGTTCACCTATTCTTCCGTTAATTGATATACTGCGGATGGGTATGGGTGGGAATGGCCGTCCAATCTGGAGTGAAACAAAACGACAAGCGATAAAAAATATGTATATAAATCTCACTCGTTCGTTGAAAAAAAGATTCGCATCACAGCCGACTTTTCTATATCGGAAACCAGACATTGAATACCAGATTATCGGTGGAGATGCTGATAGCGTTTACTATGCGAACCCGTTGGATTTAGAACGTTTTTTTAAAAATGCCGGTTTGAAGATTATTAAATTATCTGTTGGCTTTGGGTTCCAAGGCAGATTGATGGCCTCGCTATTTCCGCGGTTTAGTCTTTACATCAGCATGGTGGTGGAAAAATAATGCGAAATATTGCCCCAACCGATTTTGTTCTGGAAATTGGCAGTGGACATGACCCGAAAACCCGTTCAGATGTGCTATGTGATAAATTTATCGAAGATGATATTCAACGCGGTGGCAAAATAATCACTGACCGTCCTATCGTTGCAGCCGACGGCCAATATCTCCCCTTTGCGGATAAATCCTTCGATTATATTATCTGTTCGCATGTGCTGGAGCATGTTGAAAATCCAGAATTGTTACTTCGTGAATTAATGCGAGTTGGTTACCGAGGTTACATCGAAACACCCACAGAAATTGCGGAACGGCTCTACGGTTGGCCATATCATAATTGGATTGTCAATCTGGTCGATAGGAAATTGCTGATACAAAAAAAGGTGTGCGATAGTCAATTTGGACAACTATTTCACTGTCTGGCAACTCATGACAAAGATTTTGCAAGATTTCATAATCGGTATCATCACCTTTTTCTTGTCCAGTATGAGTGGAATAAAAAGATTGACTATGAAATGCTTCCGCCTGACCCTTCACCGCTGGATTTAGGTTCAATGGAAACGGCTGAACTAATAATGAATCAAACGCTAAGGGAATCATTAGCAAATAGTCTGAAGTCGAAAATCAAAAACGTCCTTCCACAAAGTATCAGAACAAAGATTAAATCTATGATTGTAAAACAGAAAAAATCTCTGAAGAGGGAAATCCATGAAATCTTAGTCTGTCCAGCCTGCAAAGGGGAAGTGGAATGGCGAGAAACTGAGATTCTGTGTAAAAGATGTGATATCAGTTATCCTATCAAAAATGGGATTCCATATTTGTTGATTCAATGAATAGAACATTGAGACAATCATGCAAAAGAAAAAAATTGACGATAGCAAAGACAAATACGACAATGCCGCTAAGATAGTTTTTCAGGAACGCCCAATGGATGTTATTCGGTTTGCGACAGGTTATACTTCGCCGACGATAGAACCGCTTAGAACATCGCTGGAAATCCGTAGAAGACGAGAGGTTGACACACTTGCGAAGATAAAAATACCTTCAGAAAAAAATCCCAAGAGATTGATTTACGTGATTGCGCATGTTGAGTTTCAAACGGAACCTATGTCCATTATGCCCTATCGCATGGCTGAATACAAAGCGCGATTTTTGTTTTGATTTCTATAAGGAAGTGAAATCAAAACTACATAAATTGAGAGTATACCGAATACCTGTCATTTCAACAGTTATCTACTTTCGCGAGAAAAAAGGCGGTAAAAGGGACATGGGTATATTCGAACAAAACTATCCTCAAAGATTTCTGGCGGAGTACAATGTTATCAGACTTTGGGAACTGAATGGTGAAGAGGCGTTGAGAGATTGTACACCAGGAAGTGTGCCTTTCATCCCACTGATGGCACCGCCAGAAGATTGTAGCAGAGAACAATGGCTATCAAAATGCGTATCTGTCGTTGAAGAAATTACCCCGCAAGAAAATTTGCCGAATCTGCTATTCTCGATGAGTGTTCTCAGCGGCTTAGTTATTCGCGACACTGATACCATAGAAAGTATTATCCCGGAGGAAATTATGAAAGAATCAGTATACTACCAACATATTGTAAACAAGGCAAGGGATGAAGGTTTAGCAAAAGGTAAAGCTGAAGGTAAAGTTGAAGGTGAATCTCTTGGTATTATTGAAGCATTAATTGCCCTCATAAGGAATCGATTTACCTCCGTACCGAGGACGCTTTTACGGAATATAAGATCTATTCGTGATAAAGAAACCTTGCTTAGGATTCAAAAACTGGCGATTGATGCTAAAACCAAAAAGGAGTTCGTCGAAGCAATTAACGCTCTTTATATTTAGGGCATACATAAAAACGGTAATTGGGTAAAGTGGAAATTTGGAAATTACCCAATTATCATTTTACCTTTGAAATGTTGGAGTAAAAAATGATTATACTCTGTATCAACTCTGGAAGTTCATCAATAAAATATCAACTGTTCGATATGGATGGCGAGGTATGTCTTGCAAAGGGTTTGCTTGACAAACTGAATATGGAAAAATCTTCGTTAAGTCATGAAGCTATCGGAAAAGCTAAATATGAAATTGAAACGGACTCATTGAATTATGAATCCGCGCTCAAATTGGCTATAGACGCCTTACTTGATTCGAACCACGGTGTTATCAACTCAACCGAAGAGATCGCCGCTGTTGGGCATCGGGTTGTCCATGGGGCTGAAAAATTTTCGGAATCCACTATCATTACCGAAGAGGTTGAAGCGACCATCAAAGAATGTTTTCCGCTAGCGCCGTTGCATAATCCGCCGAATTTTATGGGGATTTCTGCATGTAAACATATTTTTCCTAATATCCCGCATGTGGCGGTTTTTGATACTGCTTTTCATCAAACAATGCCTGAACATGCATATTTGTACGCGATTCCTTATAATTTATACAAAGAACATTCTATAAGACGTTACGGCTTTCATGGAACTTCCCATCGGTATGTCGCTAATCGGGCAGCACAGTTGCTTGGCCCATCACTGGAATCGCTGAAGATTATAACTTGCCATCTGGGGAACGGTTGTAGCATCGCGGCAGTAAGCAAAGGCAAGTCCGTCGATACCAGCATGGGGCTTACGCCGCTTGAAGGTCTGGTTATGGGGACGAGGTCTGGCGATATTGACCCGGCGTTGGTCTTCTTTCTGATGGAAAAATTAGAGATGACTTATCAACAGGTCGATAATCTTTTGAATAAAGAAAGCGGTTTGTTAGGATTATCAGAAAACAGCCAGGATGTTCGCGATCTAATTAAATCCTCTAAGAACGGTGATAGACAGTCAAAACTTGCGCTGACTATCTTCTGCTATCGAGTAAAAAAATATATTGGCGCTTATGCCGCAGCAATGGGCGGGATAGATGCTGTCATCTTCACCGCGGGTATTGGCGAAAATGAGAGTGAAATTCGTGAGGATATTTGCGATGGTTTGGAGTTCATGGGAATTGAGTTGGATTCAGAAAAAAACAAATCAGAACAGCGCGAAAAATTTATCAACACCGAAAATTCTCAAGTAAACATTTTGGTTGTTCCGACTAACGAAGAATTATTGATAGCGCGAGATACGCTTGAAGTTGTGTCAGGATTACACACTGGAAAGGAGTAAGAAATGAAAAAACTTTTTTACGTTGTCTTAGATGGACTTGGCGATTTACCCATTTCAGAGCTCGGAGATAAAACCCCTCTCGAATTTGCTGAAACTCCAAACATGGATAAATTAGCAAAATGTGGAAAAACGGGAAAAATGTACTCCGTCGCCAAATGTATTGCCCCAGAATCAGATACTGCCGTTATCAGCATTTTAGGTTATGACCCTTATGAATATTACACCGGCAGGGGACCGCTGGAATCTTATGGCACGGAACTCATCGTAAACGATGGCGATTTGGCTCTACGAGCCAATTTTGCCACGGCAAAAGGATGTGACATTATCGACCATCGAGTGGGTAGAGATTTAAACACGGAAGAAGCGAAGGAATTGGCGAAAGCCATCAACGCAGAAGTGAAGCTAACCAGCATTCCTACTACGTTTGAATTCAAAAGCACTACCGGTCATAGAGGCGTTTTAGTCATCCGAAGTAAAGAGGGAAAACTATGCGGCGAGATTGAGAATGTTGACCCCGCCTACTATAGAAAAGGAAAGTTGAGCGTAGCTAAAGGTAAGGAAGAAAAGTTTGACGACATTGTTCAAGAGTCAAAACCGGTCAAGGATTATGAAAAAAATCCTGAAGCGCAAAACGCCGCTAAATTGGTCAACGAATTTGTCAAAAAAAGCCGTAATGTTTTGGAGAATCATCCTATCAATCACAAACGCGCTGCAGAAGGTAAACTCAAAGCGAATGTGATTTTAGCGCGTGGCGCAGGCGATTGCTTGCCAAAATTTCCACCTTTCAAAAAGCAGTTTGGAATTAACTTCGCTACCTTTGTTGAAATGCCCGTAGAGCGCGGCATTGCTAAAGCGATGAATATTGAAATTGTGGAATTGCCTCAGCCCTCCGGCGATTTAGCAGCAGATTACCAACTGCGTGCAAAGATGGCATTAGACGAAATCAAAAATTACGATGGCTTGTACATCCACATCAAAGGTCCTGATGAACCCGCCCACGATGGGAAAGTAAAAGAGAAGATCAAGAGTATAGAGTTAATCGACAAAAACTTCTTCGAACCGCTTTTAGCAGACCTTGATTTGAAGCAAGCTATCATCGCTGTTACCGCCGACCACTCCACGCCTTGCGCCAAAAAATCGCATTCCGCTGACCCGGTGCCTCTGTTGATTTCAGGAGGCGACGTCGAACCAGATAACACAACAAATTTCAGCGAGAAGGAATGCGAAAAAGGTAGCTTGGGTTTAATTGAAAAAGGTACGGAATTGATGCCAAAGCTCTTATCGCTACTGTAACTCTATCTTATCACTTCCTTTTCCTTAACCATAATATTGTTGGCAAATGTAATCTATATCCTGGAGGTATTCAGCCATGAAAGTTTGTTGCATTGAACTTCTCCTCATCGCGTGTTTGTCTACGACGGCGGTTCATGAAGATGAGAAAAATTTAGTGGCAAACCCTGGTTTCGTCTCTCTTGAAGAAGATAATGGAATGCCGACCCACTGGTCTATTTGGACGCCTATCTGGTCGGAGGCTAGCTGTTTTGTCCGAAGTGTTCCCGGAGGTCTCTCAATTGCAGACCCAGAAAAACCATTTGCGGTCGGTGGCGTTTGGCAAGAAATCCAGGGTATTAAAGGCGGACAGGCGTATGCTATCGAAGCTATTTGCCAGTTGCAAGATATCCGTTTTCTGCATCAATCGGTGCTCGTTCGGGTTAATTGGACCTGCGATGGGAAGTTGATTCATCCCGCGGGGATGCTCATCCGAGGTCCAATCGTCACCAACGGGCTTGCGAAGTTAGAGGATGTTCTTGTGGCTCCTGATGAGGCTGATGGCGCACAACTTTTCCTTGAGGTAAAATGGCCGCGTGGTGGCTCTGTCCTGTGGAAAAATGTGAGCGTCCGTCCAACATCACCGCCACCGCCACGCAAAATCAAAGTCGGAACTGTCTACCTGCGTCCTCGTAATAGTACGCCAGAGCGGAATTTGGAACTCTTTTGTGAACAAATCGACGAAGCAGGAAAACTAGGTCTGGACATTGTTTGTCTTCCGGAAGCACTCACGCTCGTAGGGACTACTGCAACTATCAATGATTGTGCTGAACCGATTCCGGGTCGGGCGACTAAGCAATTAGGCGTTGCAGCCAAGAAGAACCAGATCTGGGTTGTAGCAGGGCTTACTGAACAAGATGGTAAAAACGTTTACAACACTGCTGTGCTGATAAACCGCGAAGGGCAAATAGCAGGAAAGTATCGGAAAGTTCATCTGCCCCGAGAAGAATGGAAGCAAGGAATAAAGCCGGGGGATGACTATCCCGTTTTTCAGACTGATTTCGGCAAGGTCGCTATTCAGATATGTTACGATTGGTTTTTCTCTGAGCCGGAGGCTATTTTTGCGCTTCAAGGCGCAGAAATTATCTTCGCCCCCACTTGGGGTAATACTCTTCCCGACCAGGACGGTCGGATTCAGGGTGAAACAGTATTCCGTGTCCGCGCCAGAGATAATGGCGTCTACATGGTTCCCTCCGTATACGACGGCAACAGTTTAATTATAGACCCAATGGGGAGGATACTGGTCTCAAGCGATGGACATGAGGGAGTATTCTGGTGTGAGATTGACCTGAATGACCGTGAATGCCTTCCATGGGTAGGTTACTGGCGGTCAATCGGCATGCGCGACCGCATGCCGCATACTTATATTCCACTGCTGGAGGAGCCGGATGAGTAATAAGAATCGGGTAATTTTTCAATAATCTCTGGTAAATTGAGCGAATGGAAAAGTAATTTCATTCCGAAGACAAGCTTCGACACAAAGATGATAAAAAAGAAACGGGAGAACTACCAAAAAAGCGCGACTTGCCTGTTTTTCTGAGGGCGGATTTACTTCGTAAACCACGTTGAAAATCAAAATTCCGAATGTTATAATAAATACAATAATGTAATGCCAAATACTTAGGGGAAAATATGTACTATAATACTAAAACCGTTTCACAAATCATTGGGGTAACGGCAAGACAATTAGGATATTGGGATAAAACCGGACTGGTAAAACCTTCTATCGCTCAAGCAGAGGGGAAAGGTACGCGGCGACTGTATTCCTTCTTAGATATTATTCAAATCAGAACAGCTAAAGCTCTCAGAAACCAGGGTATGAGTTTACAGAATATTCGGAAATGTGTAGCATTTCTCAGAAAACATGCGCCTGAAATAGAACATCCGTTAGCGGAATTGAAACTGCTTACAGATGGACAGACCATCTTTGTATTAACTGCTGATAAGGATGTTATCATGGATACGCTTAATTCCGGACAGCTAGTCTTGAGTTTGGCAATTGGACAATTTGTCAACAATATCAGGGAAAAGATTGTGCAATTGACGCAACGTTTTGTTGAAACAGTTGTTGTTGATGATTTCGAATATCAGGTTATTATTGAATCTGACCCACAAGCAGGTGGTTATGTAATAGAATGCCCGGCGATTAAGGGATGTGTCTCGCAAGGAGAGACAAAAGAGGAAGCAATTGATATGATTAAGGATGCCATTGTTGCATGCTTGGAAGTATTGAGCGAGAGAGGGAAAAGGAAAGCGTATGCCGAAGTTGCCTAGAAATATGAAAAGAACGCAAGTTATTAGAGCTTTCAAGCGTGATGGATGGTATATAAGACCAACCAAAAAGGGAAAGGAACACGCTGTTTTGGTCAAAGATGGTGTGGATGCTATTTTGTCTATTCCACGCCATTCTACAATCAAACATGGAACGCTAAACAAATTGATTAAGCTTGCTGGTTTAACAGTAGAAGAGTTTTTAAATTTATCTAAATAATATGACTAATGACTAGGATGTTGGGGTGTTTCCGTTACCCATTCGGATTAAGTGAACGAATTCGATTGTAGTGCGCTGCTCAACTTATCCTGATTGATTTCTTCCGCTGGATTTGCCAATCCAGCGGGAGCGGCACCCCGCCGCTCGTCGTGGATTGGCAAATCCACGACATATATAATGACGCTACATTCCTATTTACCAAAGTCGAAGTAATATCTAAGGAGAAATTACAATGAGAGATAAATATATCGGATTCAATAAAAATGCGGATGCTGCCCCTGCTCGAAAGGTTGGTGACAAGGTTATACAACCTGAGAAGGAGATTCCTGTTTTAGCAGAGACAGATGTTTTAATTTTAGGCGGTGGTCCATCGGGATTTGTAGCAGCAGTCGCAGCAGCACGCCAGGGGGTAAAAGTGACTTTGGCGGAGAGATATGGCCACCTTGGCGGATTAGCGACAGGAGGTTTGGTGCTATACCTTGACGGCTATTGGGACGGCGAATGTTCGGTTGTCCGGGGAATTGGAAGTGAGATTGCCGACCAGCTCGAAGAAATGGGAGGAATAACACGTCCTGGGCCAGGTCGCGATGGAACCGCAGACCCAGAACTGCTCAAATATCTTGCTCTGAAAATGGTGCGTGATTCTGGCGTAGATTTGATATTGCATTGCTGGGCATTTGAAGCCATTGCTAACGACGGAAATGTTCAAGGTGCGATAACTTTGAGTAAATCTGGAAGACAAGCAATATTAGCTAAAGTAGTAATTGATGCAACCGGTGATGGCGATATTTTTGCGTCAGCCGGGGCTGCATTTCACGAAGCACAGCGAGGGATTGGCTTGCCATTCAGAATGGGCGGTGTGGATACTGAAAAAGCCAGGCAGTTTCAGAAAGAGAATTCTCAGAAATACAAGGAACTGATGGATGAGGTCCGGAGCAGAGGCGGCTTTACAGGCATAGGAGCTCCGGCTGTTCACCACGGTGTAATCTGGTGGAATAACTGGGGTAACGTTCTTGATGCGCTTGATGTTACTCACCTAACTCGTGCGGAAATCGAGGCACGGGAGGCAATCATGACAACTGTTACGTTTCTCAAAGAAAATCTTCCTGGGTTTGAAAATTCTTTCCTTCTGGAAACAGCGCCCCAACTGGGTGTGAGAGAAAGCCGACTTTTAGTGGGCGAATATACTCTCACTCACGATGATATAACACGATATGCGACATTCGATGATGTCATCGCACATTTCGGTATCCTGTTCGAAAGGAAAGGAAATGGATTTGATGTGCCTTATCGCTGCCTCATTCCGAAAGAAGTCAACAGTCTCATTGCGACGGGCAGGTGTATTTCCACAGACCATCCCGTTCAAGACCATATCCGCGTTATTCCGAAATGTTTTGCCTTAGGTCATGCTGCTGGCACAGCCGCGGGATTAGCTGTCAAAGCAGGTATTCAGCCAAGAAACATAGATATTTCCGACCTGCAAAAACAACTAATGAGGGAAAGCGCATATCTCGGTGACACGCACAGAGGTGGTTCATAAGTTCTCTCGGAAAGTCTAAAATAACTTATAAACGTGGAAGATTGGAAGGAAGGGAAGGATGGATGGTAGCCGAAGTCGCAAGACTTCGGGCATCCCAATTATTATACCGAAGGAGGATGGAAACAATGGGAATTTTTGCTGCTATTTATCCATCTGTTGTGCGGGTTGGATACAAACTTCGCATGCCTCTGTCTAGATTGACAAATCGATTCAGGGATAACAGTGGTATGCCTCTGAAGTTTACGGATTATAAGGAATTTGCAGAGTGGTTTAAAGCAAACGCCAAATGGGAGCACGATGAGTTAAATGGGCTTTTAGATAATATTTCAACGATAGGTAATATGTGGGCGCAGTGGCACCAAAATGGCATAATGAAAGGCGATTGCGATGACCTGGCGAACGTTTCCTCCAATATTCTAAAAGATATGGAGCATCAAGCTTATATTGTGACATTGACACCTCACCTCGGATTTAAACGACCAGGTAGAAAAAAGAAAAGTTGGGGGCATGTTATCACTGTCTTTCAGGTGGATGAAACGTGGTGTGTGTTTTCCAACACCTCTCTATACGACCAGTATTTTGACTCGCAAGAAGCGGCAATTTTGGAAAATGACTTCTATCCCAAAGATGACATCGTTCTGTATGAAATAAGGACACACGACTTGAAGCTAGTCAGAACAGTGAGAGTTTGAATAGCACCATAGTTCCTAAATCCATAGACAACTATGCAAACTACAACGCACGACTTCGTCTTA
>JACKQG010008185.1_pt1 | contig 10275 bp, 6 predicted proteins | sample 8237621 | NCBI WGS metagenome assembly JACKQG01 (sample SAMN15677084, study PRJNA649215) | marine metagenome | biome: marine; feature: Black Sea; material: saline water; isolation source: suspended particulate matter (SPM) from the Black Sea western gyre | collected 2013-06-09/2013-06-10 | depth...
GCTGGGCCCTTCATCGTAAAACCACCCTACGTGCTCCAGTTCCTTCATACACGCGGACATGCGTTGAACACGAGTGTGCTTGCGTGCATCAAGCGGCAGGTCAAGCTTGCCGTAGACGGCGGTCATTTTTTCCAACTCAACGTCGCTGGAAACCAAGTCACGGGCGATGGTATCCAGTTCACTAATCAAGCCGTCGATTTTGGCCAGACGTTCTTTGACGCGTGGCAACGCCAAGGCTTGCACCGCACCAATGACCAGGTGCAGTACCGTTTTTTCACCACAACCCATGCAAGCGCCGTCGCCGCCGGCCATAGAAAGATAATTTTCCTTCTTTAGCAACATGGATGACAGCACGCCAATGCCCTCTTCCAAATTGGCAATCTTGATGTACTTGTCGTCGGTTTCGGGCAGGGTCTTCCAGAAGTCCCAATTGCGCCGCATCGACTCGACGATTTCGTCGGTCTGCTTCACCGTCTTCAACGCACCGTCAGGGCAGACGTCCACGCAAATGTTGCAACCTTTACAAGTTTCCGGATTGATGGTGATAGAAAGCAGTGCGCCTTCGCCTTTCTTTTGACCTTCGGGACCGTCAAAGAAAGCGCCGGTTTTGGCCAGCGGGAAATCGGCTAGTACTTCGTAAACGGCAGTGAACTCAGTTTCAAGCTCTTTACGGCGATCCGGCGCAGGCGCCATCTTTTCGATCGTCGTTTTGAAACCAGCACTCAAAATATCGGCAAAGTTGTGGAAGCTGCCGCTCTTCATTAACTTGCGGCAGGAAGCGGCCAACGGTTTGACGATTGTGGAAAAACGACGCATTTTGGTCGTTTTACTGGCGGCGTCAGCACCTTTTTTCAATACATCGTCCACCGACGTGACCAAACCAGGGATCGCGGTGTCGGGGCATTGGGTCCAACATTGGCTACAACCGGTGCAGTTTGCTGGAATGAATTCCGGAACTTCGAAGCGCACGTTGGTCATGTCGCGCATGGTTGCCGACAGCGCGGGCATGGAGCTGGTTGCTACAAACGGATCGGCGATGATGTCCTGGCCGGTCTGATACATGTGTCCGACCTGCTCCCAAAAGCGACCGGTGCTGTATGGACTATCTTCGGCTTTGATCGCCACCATGCGATCCGGAATGCTCGGCAGTTTTTCGCCGTCGGTGCCTTCGTTACTTAACGTGCTCGGATCCAGCTTGATGATCTGCTCATAACCCCGCTTGATTACGCGCAAGTTATCAGCAACTACGCCATCGCCAAGGTGGCCAAACTTCTTCTTCAACTGCTTGTGCATGGCGTCGAAGAAAGTGTCTTCTTTTAGGCCAGCTTCGTGCACCATCGGCGCAGCGTTGAAGAATGCACCCATGAACGCGGTACCTTGCATGCGGTAGCGCAACTCAACATTGGAAGCCTCTTCCGCCGCAATTTTGAAGGCGTCCAGTATATATACCTGAAATTTCAAATCCTGAATGTGCTGCTGCGTCATGCGCGGCAACGTATTCCAGAAATCTTGTGGGCTAAGTTCGGACTGAATGATGAACAGGCCACCACGCGCCAAACCGGCCAGCGGATTAGAGTGGCGGAAGACGTTTGGATCTGGCGCCAACACGACGTCGACTTTGGCCAGCTCACAATTGAGGCGAATGTTGGTCGGCGCGAGCGACGCATAAAACGTCGTCGGCATGCCTTTTTTCTCCGAGCCGTACTTCGGGTTGGCTTTCATTTTCAAGCCAAGCAATTCCGACGCAGTCACCGCCAGGTTTTTACCCATGGTGATGGCGCCCCAACCACCGATGGAGTGTACGCGGATAGAAGTATTTCCTTCCGGCATCAAGTCGACGGGCTCAGATGGATCCAGCGAAAGATTTTCTATATGCGGATAAGACTCCAGCAACTCCTCTTGCCAAATCTGCAACTTAGGCAAGCGCGTATTACGCTTAATAAAATCAATACCCAAGTAAAATTGGCGCATGTGACGCCCGCCGTCCATCATATTTTCGACGGCAGCAATAATGCTATTCGGCTGCAGGTCGCGCGAACCCATACCGAAGCAACCGGAGTAGAAGTTCGGCACCTCATTCGGCTCTAGCTTGGCCAGGTCCTTATAAGGACGCGGTTCGCCAGCGCGGCCATTTTCGACGCCTTGACTCATCGCTACGCGAATTTCGCGCAGCAACGGTGCTTCAACGGAAAGCGGCTGATCCAAACGCTCCAATACCGTGACTGCTTTTTTGCCACGCAACATTCGCGTAATCATGTCGGCAGGGAAAGGCCTGAACATGGTCATGTTCAAGACGCCAATCTTGATGCCTTTGCTGCGCAAATGGTCAATTACCGCTTCCGCATTTTCAGTCACCGAACCTTGGCCAGCGATGACGTATTCAGCATCATCCAACCGATAGCCCATGACGCGGGAATACTGACGACCCGTCAGCGCGGCGTACTCGGCCATCGCCCGGTCGGTCAATCCAGCCACGTGATCAAAGTAGTAAGGACGTTGCGCGGCGACGCCTTGAGCGTAGCTGTCTTGGTTTTGCACCACGCCCAACATGGCCGGGTAATCCAAGTTATAAAGCTCTGGAATGCGCCGACGTTGTTCTCCATAAACCAACCGTTGCGCGGCGGTCGGAGTATCGATCATGTCGGCCGGATCGCCGAGGAATTCACGAATCAAATCGTTTTCAGGCAGGATGGCCGATTCAATCGAGTGGCTGGTCAAGAAACCATCCTGGGCGCAAATGCCCGGCGTCAGCGCCAATTCGGCGACGCGGTGGCAAATCAGGTTGATGTCAGCTGATTCGGTTACGTTTTTGGCGAACATCTGGAAAAAACCAGTGTCGTCGACCGCATGGTAGTCATCATGACCTGCGTGCACGTTCAGAGTGTGCTTGGTCATCGCGCGGCATGCCATATTGAGCACATAGGTCAGGCGCTTGCCGACGGCGGCGTAAAGCGACTCGTGCATATAAACGATGCCTTGGCCACTAGAAAAGTTGGTCGCCCGTAAGCCGACCATGCTCATGCCTGCGGTAACTGCAGCAGCGGCGTGTTCGCCTTCAGGCTCGAAGAACAGCAGATTGCGTCCGAATACGTTGGTCTTGCCGGCCGAAACTGCAGCCGCCCAACCTTCACCCATTTGCGTAGACGGGGTAATCGGGTAGGCGCCAGCAGCTTCACTGGCGTGAGTCTCCATTTCCACAATTGCAGTGCTGCCATCGATGGCACAGTCAACGCCAGGGTACTTAGGAGTGGTGGAGGATGCGTTGGTGGGTTTGCTCATACCTCGATGCCGCTTTTGTGGACCTGTTGGTCTGGGAACTGGGCCCCGTCAATCCAGAGAATTGCTTTGGTAGGGCAGCGTTCGACCGCCTTTTGGGCGGCTCTGTGATTGTGTTGATAGTCGACCACCGCAAGGTTGTCGACGATATCGATGACGCCATCTTCAGCGTCTTTGGCGCAAATGCCGCAGCCAGTGCATGCCACATCGCACAAGTCGGTGGCCTCATGGCCTTCCAGCAAACTCTTGCATTGCACCACCAACTGTTGTGTGATGGGCATCAGCACGAAGAGATCTTTGGGGCACACCTCGACGCAGTCATTGCAAGCGGTGCACAAGTCCGGGGCGACCACCGGCAAATTGTCTGCACCCATGTGAATCGCGTCGAAATCGCAGGCGATGTCGCAATCGCCCAAACCTAGGCAGCCCCAGGTGCAGCCTTTGCCGCCGCCGGAAACTGCGCTGGCTGCTTGGCAAGTTTGATGGCCGTGGTACGCGGCTTTTTGCACCGCCACGTCGGAACCACCCGCGCATAACAAACGCGCGATCACCTTGTCGGCCTCGCCAGCATCAACGCCTAGAAATTCGGCCATGTCTTCGACCTCTTCCGGCCCCATCACCGTGCATCCCGACGGCTGTCGTTCGCCATTGTTCAGCGCTTCAGCAAATGCGCGACAGCCGGGAGTTCCGCAGGCGCCGCAATTGGTGCCGGGCAGGAGTTCCTCGACCTCGGCAATACGTGGGTCTTCCCAGACCTTGAGCTTGCGGTTGGCGAATGCAATGCATACACCAAAAAAAGTGCTGACGCCACCTAGTACGGCAGCGGAAACCAGGATCGGCGTGGCCGACATAGGCGTTTAGACTTCTTCGATGTTTGCTTTGGAGAGCAGGAATGCGGCGAGTTGATCGACCGGGTTGACCGGGGATTCATCGCGTGCTTCCAGTGGAGTGGTGGCAGCGCCGGACAATGCCGACAGCATGGCGAGATCTTCTTTCTGCTGTTGGGCGCTTAAGCTGCCCAATGGAGAAATGCTCGCGTCTTCAGGGGCAAAATCAATCTTCAATGCGTTGCCGAAAGCAGTGTTTCCGGCCGGAGCGTAAGTGAAGATTGCGGCGCCAGTAGGCACGATGGCAGCAACGCCATGACCGGCCCACGCGGCAAGTCGATCCAAATCGGTGGCAACTTGCGTTTGCATGACGAAGGTATTGGGCGAAATCAATCGCGCCAGAGTTGCCGGGGCGCACGGGCCATCGATGAGCAGCACGATCTTTACGCCACCGTCCATGAACTCAGCCAACGAAGATGGATGCAGGCTGCGGCCTTGGACATGCACTACTACCGGTGGTGCCATCGCGCGTTCGGCTTGATTCCAGTCGGCGAAGTGCAAGCCTTCCATCATCTTGCCATGCTCGGCGTCGTTGTAAGTGCCGGCTTTAGCCAACTCAATGCAGCGCGCCGCACCAAAAGCACGCCCAATGCGCGCCAAGCCCCGAGAGACCCCACAACGCACCGTTTTGCCAGCAGCGACCTTGATTTGAATGAGGTCTTTGCCGGTATCGGAAAGCTCGTTGAGCACCGCTTGGGCTTTTTTCAGCGTTGGCACAGCGCCGGCGTTGACGGACCTTTGACCGTCAGCAAAAGTCGAAAACTTTTCGATGTTGATGCGGCCTGCGGCAAAACCTCCAAGTTGGGTTTTGAGCAGGTTATTGCGCGTATCCACATCGGCGGAAAGGCCAGCTAGAGTGCCGCGCACCTGTTCGGCGGCGGCGGCCAAGCTGGAAGCAAACGCTGAGCGCGGGCCTTCCAGGCTGGCGAGGACCAAATCGGTGAGGTTGTCAGACGGCATAACGGTCGAGCTCGGCGTTAAGCAGGTTGATCTTGTCTTCAGCGGTGCGTTTGGGCACAGCGCGAAGTTGTTCGTACTGAGGGAACGATTGGTCGCGGAAGAACAAGCCGACGCGAACCTTGTCATCCGGATTGGCGAGGCGACGGGCTTCGTTGATGTCTTTCGGGTCGTGGTAAACCTGATTTTTGTAAATCCTTTCCAGGCTAGCATCGTGCACGCCGTCGGGATGGACCAGGATTTCCATGTGGTCGGGATTCATAATCGCGTCCTGGAAGACGTCGGGAGTGAAAACCGGGCAGCGCTGCAGAATGCGCACGAATGAGAATCCTTTGTGCTTGTGCGCCGCATCCAAAGTCATCGACAAATGCGATGGCATCCAGTCGGCCGTTTGCGCGACGAAAGATGCGTTGGTGACGCCCAAAGTAGTTACCAACGGGTTCAACGGCGGCAAGAAACTACCGCGCGGTTGAGTATTGGACTTTAAACCCTGTGGCGTAGTCGGCGAGGTCTGTTTTTTGGTCAGGCCATAGATGTTGTTGTCCAGTAGCATCACCGTCATATCGATGTTGTATCGAATGGCGTGGATCCAGTGGCCGGCGCCGATGGAACAGCAGTCGCCGTCGCCCATGGTGACGAAAACGTCTAGGTCCGGGCGGGCCAGCTTGACTCCGGTAGCTACAGGCAAGGCGCGGCCGTGCAGGCTGTGAAAACCAAAGGTCTTTAGGTAGTGCGGGAAACGACTGGAGCATCCAATGCCGGACACAAACACTGTGCTTTCCGGCTTCAGTTGTTCGGTCAGTAGCAAGCGCTGCACCGACGTCAAGATGGCGTGGTCGCCGCAGCCTGGACACCAGCGAGGGGTTGGGCCCTCATAGTCATCCATGGTGAAAGAGCGGTCATCTTCCGAAGGGCAGCTCAACAGGGAACAGTTCATAACGGACATGGCTTGATCTCCTTAGGCGAGCTTGGATTTGATGACTTCAAGAATTTCACCGGGGCACAGCGGCTGGCCCAGCACCCGCGACCAGCTGTCGACGTCGACCAAGGTGGCCGAGCGCAGCAATATCGCCATTTGCGATCGACGTCGATTTTCTTCGGTGATGTAGGGATCGCCTATTTCGTCGCTGTAATTGATTTCAACGGCTAGCACCTTTTTGGCCTTTCTCAGGATGTCGCCAATGCCTGGTTGCAACGGTGACATAAAGGTGAGGTGGGTCGAGGACACACTTAAGCCCTCAGCCCGCGCTTTTTCACAAGCCTCTTCGATTGCACCTTTGGTGCTACCCCAGCCGATTACCATCAAATCAGGGTTTTCCGGCCCGAAGACTTCAGGCGCTTGCAGCGTGCTTTGCAGTACCGCCAATTTGCGGCTGCGCATGGTCGACGAGTATTGGTTGAGGCAAGGGTCGTAGGAAACCTTGCTGCCTTCATCGTGGGAAAGGCCGGTGGCAATGAAGGCGCCGTTGACTTGGCCAGGGATGATGCGCTTGCTGAGGCCGGTTTCAGGATCCCACTGCATGGCTTTGGTGCCTTTGGGGACCGGCAGGATTTCAGGTTGGGTGCCTTGCCAGTCTGGATCCAGGACTGGGCGGGGGAACGGCGTCACCCCGGTGGCTAGGTTGGCGTCGGACAGCACAATTACGGTGCAGCGGAAGACCTCGGCGATCTTGCGAGCGGTAATCATGATGTGAAAGCACTCCTCAATAGTGGCCGGGGCCAAGATCACCTTAGGCGCGTCGCCAGGGGAGCCGTACATGGAGGAGAGTAGGTCGGATTGCTCCACTTTGGTCGGCAAGCCGGTGCTGGGGCCGCCACGTTGCACGTCGACAACTACCAGCGGGGTTTCGGTCATGACTGCCAAACCAAGGAATTCGGTTTTCAGCGCCATGCCGGGGCCGGAAGTCACGGTGAAGGCGACGCGGCCGGCGTAGGAGGCTCCAATGGCCACGCCGATGGCAGCAATTTCGTCCTCGGCCTGGTGGACTATGCCGCCCATGTCGTCGTAAATTTCACTGAGGTAGTGAGATACCGACGTGGCGGGGGTGATCGGGTACATCGAGCACAATTCCAAGCCCGACGCCACCGCGCCCATGCCCAACGCCGTATTGCCGTTCATCACCACCAAATCCTCGGTGACTACTTTGGTTGGTACGTCAATACGGAAGTCCATGTGCTCTTCCGCCCACTTGATACCAGCGTCAAGCAGCTCAATATTGCGCTCATACACCTCTTTGGGCTTGTGCCGAAATTGGTGCTGGATCTGGCCACATACCCGATCGTAGTCGCGGTTGTAGATCCACGACATCAAGCCGAGCGCAAACATGTTTTTGCCACGGCGCGGGTTATCGACGATCTTCAGGCACTCTTTTTCCAGAGGGCACAAGGTTATGCGGTAGTTATTCGCCGACATTTCCTCCATGGCATCTTTCCATGCCTGGCGTATGTTTTCGTCGGGGTGGTCTTCCCACATATTCTCAAGCAGGATCACCGCATCGTCGGCCAGGTCACCCTGGCGGTGGCGCGAAAGCAGCACTTGTTCGTTGAAGGCGATGACCAGCTTGGTTTTGTCGCCCCAGTTCGTAACTGCTTCAGTACCAATACGGATACGCACGCCAGATGCACCGGCAGGGCTGCGTGGCGGAGGCTGAATTTCAGCCGGAATAATTTCTACCGTCCAAGCTCCGTTGCCCATTTTGGCCGACACCGATCCAAAACTCTGACCACACTTTTGGGCACCTTCTCCGGAATCAGAGACGATCTCCAGGACGTGTTCTGGCAGCGTGTAAGTGGTTGGTTCGACTGCTTGTGAGGCAGCGAAGAGGGGCGCCTGATCAGGTGGCGTTTGTGAGCTCATGGCACATCAGTCCTCTTGCCACTGGTTTGGGGTCGGTGGCGTGGGTTTCTGGCGCAACATAACCCCTATTTGTGTCTAGGGGAATGGTCATTGCGCCATCTCTTATTCGTTTTTTAGCAACTCTGGCCCTAGACTAGGCTGAAATATGTGAAGAACGCGGTTAGACTAGAATTTGGCCGTCCTCTGGCAGGGGCGGTACTCACCAACGCCGCAGTTTCAGTTTCACCCGAGGAGGTCCCCGCATGAGCGATACCGAGGTACTCATAGTCATTTCCAAACTTAAGAAATACATCAAAGGCAAGTCCGGCATGAATACGGCCGGCAATGTCGCCCCAGCACTGAGCGCTATGATTTCTCAGCTTTGTGACGACGCTATTGCCCGGGCCGAAAAGGATCGTCGCAAAACGGTCATGGATCGTGACTTCCAGTTTCCGAGCGGCGGTTCGGACGATTAGGCTGCAGCCATTGGCGAATCCTCCTGTGCTGAGCCGTAGTTAACTCTCACGGCTCAGCAAACCACCCGCTCGGCGCGCAGCTTCTTCCACGCCGCGAGCGAGCACACTGCGCAAACCGCCATCCTCCATGCGCAGCAATGCACTGATTGTGCAGCCAGCAGGGGTGGTGACCGCGTCCTTGAGTGCAGCTGGGTGCTGACCGGTCTCCTGGACCATGCGCGCGGCTCCCAAAGTGGTCTGCGTCGCAAGTTCGACGGCTACATTTCGCGGCAGCCCCGACATCACTCCGCCGTCGGCAAGGGCTTCGATGACCAGGTATATGAAGGCTGGGCCGCTTGCGGATAGACCCGTGACCGCGTTGATGTGCTCCTCCTCCAAAATCAACGCCCGGCCTACCGCTTCAAACATCCGTTTGACGGTTTTGATTTGCTCAGAGCTGGCGGAAGGGGCAGGGCAGATCACGGTCATGCCCGCACGTGCTTGGCATGGCGTGTTCGGCATGGCTCGCAACAGCGGCTGAAGCGCGGGCAGTGCTGTTTTTAGATCCGCCAGATTGACTCCAGCGGCAATACTGATCACCGCGGCATGCTTTTTCAGGGCTGGGGCGACGTCGGCCGCGACCTGCAGAATGTTTTTAGGCTTCAGGCACAGAACGACGAGGTCGGCGTCGGCTACCGCTTGATGATTGTCGGTGAATATGGGCAGCCCAAAATCTTCGGCTACCTTTGTTGCGGTCTCGGTGCTGCGTGTACTCGCCACCAGATCCCAGCCACCAGCGGCTTGCAGGCCTGACAGCAGCGTGCGACCCATGACTCCAGCTCCAATGATTGCGGTTTTCATGATAGATTGCGTTGCACTCCCATCGGGTTAAGGCGCGATTGGCTTAAGCGGGAATTCCCGCAACGTTAGCGCCCAGGCAGCGTAACGCCTTTGCACTCTGTTTCGAATTCCCCCATGAAAAAATCCCTCCTACTCGCTCTAGCTGCCGGACTTTGTTTGGTGAACCTCGGTGCGGCTCAAGGAACCCGATTGCTGCGGCAACCCACGGTTAGCCAAAATCAGGTTGCCTTCGCTTATGCAAATGATCTTTGGATCACCTCACGCGATGGTGGCGACGCGCGCCGCTTGACCAGCTTCCCTGGCGCCGAATCTCAGCCGAGGTTCTCCCCAGATGGCAGCATGGTGGCCTTCACCGGCCAGTACGACGGCAATACCGATGTTTATGTCGTGCCAGCCGTCGGCGGTGAACCAGTTCGTTTGACCTTCCACCCTGGGGGTGACACTGCACAGGGTTGGACGCCCGACGGAACCAGCGTTTTGTTTACTTCTGGGCGTGACAGTGCGCCCATCCCTTATTCCAAGTTTTGGACGGTGCCGGTGACTGGCGGGCCGCCAACAAAATTGTTGAACTCGAGGGTTTCCGAAGGCTCTTTTTCAGCGGATGGTGCTTATCTTGCCTATCAAGAAAAGGAGCCTTGGGAAACTGAATTCCGCAACTACCGTGGTGGCCAAGCCAACCCGATTTGGGTGATGGCAATGAAGGACCATTCCATCACCAAGCTTCCTTGGCAAGGCGAGCAGCAATGGAATCCGGTTTGGTTGGGGGATAGCGTTTACTTTTTATCCGATAAAGATTTTGCGATGAACTTGTATCGCTATCAAAAAGGTGCTCGCGACGTTGAGCAGTTAACTCACTATGTTGAATTCGACGCCAAGCAATTGCAGGCCGGTGGTGGGGTGTTGGTTTATGAGTATGGCGGTTATTTGCAGTTGTTCGATTCGGTTTCAGGCAAGGCGCAGCAATTGGAGATTGAAGTCCGTGGCGACTTGCCTTGGGCGCGAC
>JACKQG010008186.1_pt1 | contig 10274 bp, 4 predicted proteins | sample 8237621 | NCBI WGS metagenome assembly JACKQG01 (sample SAMN15677084, study PRJNA649215) | marine metagenome | biome: marine; feature: Black Sea; material: saline water; isolation source: suspended particulate matter (SPM) from the Black Sea western gyre | collected 2013-06-09/2013-06-10 | depth...
CAAAGTTGGCTTTCCGTCCCCAGAGACGCTGATTATCCTGCGCTTATTGCAACAGGTGTCGGATTTCTGTCCGCTGTAGCGCTGTTTGGGTTGCGGATGCGTTTCGTCTGGTGGATATTTCATCCCGCCGGATACGCTATCTCCGGCAGTTGGTCGATGAATCCGTTCTGGTTTTCCATATTCCTCAGTTCAATCATCAAATGGGTCATCCTACGATATGGCGGTCTAAAAGCTCATCGCAAAGCCATTCCTCTTTTTATGGGGCTTATCCTCGGCGAGTTTGTTGTCGGAAGTATCTGGAGCATTTTGGGCATCATTGTCGGGCAACCGATGTATAGATTTTTGTATTAAGAAACTTTTTGCGCTAAATAATTCCGTACTCACGACCGGCTTGATAACAGATTTGCACATTATGAATAGGTGTGTCTCGGGTGATAAATCCCATAATCTGGAAGCGGCCAGGGACCTTAGCTTCGGGCTGGAGTAATTGCTGCATCATGGAATTAATCTCAGTTTCAGAGCCATACGCTAAAATGGAGTGGTCGGTCTGAGCTCTGAAACTGAAATCGGCCCCAAATTCCTGAAAATAGCGGCCGTGGTCAACAAAAGGACCGGGGCCGTCAATCGCCGTAACGTTTAGTTTATGCCGTAGTACGTTGTAGTGCTGTGAGGCTCTACCGCAAAGGTGTATACTCCGCTTTCCTTTAGTCATCGCAGAATATAGATGTTCGTGACCAGGAAGAATAAACCGCTTATACGTTTTGGCAGAAAGCAGTTGAAGACTGTCATCACAAAAGTGAAATCCTCCGTCAGAAGGCATCTGAAGGTCAGATCCAGTTGTTAGTTTATGCCACGCCTTGATGCGACCAATAGTCTTCTCCGTCACCAGATGTAGAAGTCTCTCCACAAAATCCGGGTCATCGTGCATGTCAAGACAAATCTGACCCAATCCGCGAATTTCTGCCGCCTTAGTAAAGATGCCATGGGTGCTTCCTCCTGGCCGTATGACTTCTACGGGCTTTTCAACAAAAGCCATCCCGTTTGACAATTCCTTTAATGCCTGATACATCTTGAAAGTGCTGCTCTGCCGCACACGTTCCTCGGGATGGATATCGGACAAGAAGCGTAATAAACTCTCTTTGTCCAATGCCAAAGGTTTAGCCCACGCATAGTCGTCCTCTTGATATATGACATCGCAGCCAAAGAATTCGTTTTCTTCCATCCACAGTTGAACCGATACGCTCCACTGTTCAGGAGGTCCTGGTATCATATCACCAATGATGTTTTGGCAAAACCAATGTTTTCCTTCTAACTGGGCTTTAAGATGCACTTCAGGAGTAGTATAGAATTCACGGAAAGTATATCCCGAAATTTTGAGCCAGAGTTGTTCATCGCAAGCAAAAGTAATAGGGACACGTTTATTCTCCTTATGACTGTAAGCTGTCCCGAGAGATTTAACCTCTCGGGCATGTTGAGATAGGTCAGTTGATATATCATTTTTATTCTGAATTATTGATTCTAAGCTCATAACTTTAATCCTCTCAAGTACCTTAGACTGTGAATAGCCTGCTCTTCCGTGGCACACTCGACCGAAATTGTTCCGGCAAAATTGTTTTGGCACAGGACCTTAACTATCCCTTCAAAATCAATGACCCCATCTCCGACGGCTACACCCATTGGTGTGCTGGTAACTTTTCCACGCTCTGCCTCCGCTTGTTCCTTCGGAATATCCTTAGCATGTATGTGCATTACTCTATCGGCTACTGATTCAAGCATCTCAACCGGGTCATTGCCAGCCAAAAAGGCGTTGCCGGTGTCGAAATTGACCTTTAGCCAGCGCGGGTCGCCCATCTCCAGGATACGTCCCAGATATTCAGACTTAGTGGTAAGAATTCCGTGAGGTTCAATTCCCAGCATCACTTCGTTTTTCTCACATGCTTCAAGAATAGGACGCAGGCTCATCTCTATCAGACGTAAGCCTTCTTCAGGAGTCATCCACTCAGGCATCTGCCCCTCATCGGTGTTGACCACCGGCGCGCCCAGAGAATTTGCCCATTCTATGGCGGGAATTAGAGAGGTCGGAGCAAAATTGGGTGACAGAAGCTGGCTATGACAACTAAACCCCGATAACTTTAAACCCAACTTTTGAAGTTTAGCGCGGATATCTTCAATTGAATCTTCCGTTGTATCAAGGTGATGATATTCGCGGTATGAAACAATCGTCAGATGTGTGTTTATCTTTTTGCGAAAAGAGGTGAACACGAACGGCTCTACGGTATCGTAGCCGCAGTGCTTTGCCGCTACAAGAGCCTCGTCAAAAGTTTTACCGGAATGGCGGATAAATTCCAGGTTGATGCCAATTGAAATGGTATCCATAAACTTCTCCTAATAAATTTTCTCGGACGCCTGATTGCTTCGTGCCTCAGATTGCTTCGTCGTTCCTCCTCGCAACTTCGACTTCGACTTGTTGAGGAAAAAGCCCTACCCATCTCTGCCCCTCTACCCTTCAGGGGCGGACACTTTAGCTCCGTTAGGAGCGGAATGTTTATAGTTAATGGCAGACTACCACACCAAAGTCCCGATGTATATCGGGGGCGACATGTTTCGGTAACAACTGAACATGTCGCTCCTACGGAGCTGTGGTAGGGGTTAGCTGACCGATATGCTATAAACATACTACCCCATGGGGTTAGGCACTGCAACAGCGGTAATCAATCATCAATCTGTCCTACGAATCAATTCGTAGTCTCAAAGCTCAAGTCTTCCCCCTTCCCAAGAGGGGACTTCACTCTTCACTCTTCAATCTTCAATTGTTTAACCTTCTCCTATTTTTAATTCTAGAGCCGCTGATGGTTTGATTAATCAATAATCAGCGGCTATTTTCATACCACTGCAAAAACATCGCATGCTGTTCAGACTGGAAACGGTTGATATCGTCAGGCGTCATGTGGGTCAGCGTTTCCGGCCGGTCTTTCGCCTGCCATGCTTTTTGAGCTTCATTAACACACTGAACTACATCGTTGAAATCCGCTTCGCGGTCACGCTTTGGAGAAACTATCAAGCACGCCCGAGGCGCAATCAACGCCAGCACATCGTCGAAGTCGTAGGGGATGTCCGGTTCGCGACCGTGGAATATGCCCAACAGCAGTTGAAGGGCGTGCCACTCATAGAATCTTCGGATGCCGCCCGTTATCTTGGCGTCTGTGTCGGTGCGCAATGGTGTGAACCCACAAAATGATGCCACGCCGGCAATGCGTTCGTCCAGCGCCGCTGCGTACAACCCAACCATACCTCCCAGTGAATATCCAAGGACGAATATTGAATCTTGCCGAATTTGTGGCATTGAGCCTTTGGATTTGCCTTTGCCGTTGACCAGGAAATCTACCGCCGCATGTACATCGTAAATCATCCGTCCGAGTCGTGACCACTTTGGATATCTTTTGTAGAAGTCTCGCCCTTCCAAAAGCCGCAGTCCGAAACCTACCTGGTCATAAGCAAGCACCACAAAACCCTCCTGAGCCAGCCGGTGGTAGACCGTTGTGTTTTGGACACCGTAACCCTCGTTGTATCCAGTTTGGTACGAATACGGATGCAACCAGATTACGACAGGCGCAGGACTTATCACACTTGGGTTGTAATAGATGTTGCCGCGAATGTTGTCAGCAAAACTAACGGGCATTCGAGCAGTGTTCTCAATCTCCCATCGGTCATGGTCCATCCTCTCGGATACCGCATCCGTTAAAAATGTGTATTGGCCATCCCAGTCGATTTTATTGGGAGCCTGGCCGAGCGCCCACAGGATTCGCGCCCGCCGGTCGTCCAGATCTTCAGACGATTGAACTGTGTTAAATGGTACCTTCAGGTCATCTTCATTCAACTGTGATTTCCACGCATGCCAGTCGAACTTGTGAATGAAAGCTTCGGGGAAATCGTTTTGCTTGACCGTACCCCGGCCGAACGACAGGTCGAACCAGTCCATGTTCTGTTGGAGGTGCTCATCAATTATGGGGTCATGCCCGCCGGAACGGTAAATGACACGCAGGTTCTCAGGATGTCCAAGGAACCGGTAGACCTTCTTGCCTTCCAGGTAACTGCGCTCGACTGCGAAGGTGGGTTCGCATCCGTCTTGATGGGCAGTATGAATCATACAGCGTCGTGGTGCAATCAGGGCTAACCACCCATGTGCATCAATGGGTAGTTCATGCTCTCGGCCGGTATAAGAACGTAAACTCGGCAGGAACCATTCGCTTGGGAAGTCATCTGGCGCCTCGGCGAAGGTGTTTCGTGAGGTGAACCGATAAGCGCACGAACCGGGAGACCCAGGACTGCGTGCGACGACAGCCGTGATTCTATCATCGAAGGCGGCAGCAATCAACGATTGTTTACCGTAGCGCGAATGCCCGATGATACTGACTTGTCCTTTAGCGGTGTTGTAACCGTATTTTGAATCCAAAAGATAGTCCAAAGCCCGGCTTGCCAGCCACGCTTTGGTCGAAATCTCCGTCCACGTTGCTTCAGGATATTCAGCGCGGAACTTTTGCCAAACGCTGTCGTAATCAGGATAATCATCCTCGCGATGGTGGCTGTCAACGCCTGGGTAAAGACATACCAGGTACCCGCGCGACAGAGCCAGTTCCGCCCAGGGAATTTGGTAGTAACGCGGCTGAGTCAGCAGGATTGGGAACGGGCCTTCGACCTTGGGAATCCAAATCCACATCTCGAACGACGCTTTATTCTCCGTGTCGAACGTCAACTTGACCCTGCGTCGGGTTGAGCCATCATCTCTTTTTATCTCGTTAAGCACCTTGGCATCAATGATAGCAGGAACAGTTGTCGGAAAAGCACCGATGAAGTATTGACATATAAACCGGCGGATTTCCTCTCTACGACTTATCCAATCCTTGAGATTCTGAACAGGTATCCCATCAAGAAATTCCAGCAACGGCGGTAGATGCGGTCGTGAATATCCTGCTTGGTTCGGAGATATTTCAGCAGGTACACTAACCATTAAAGACAGCAGACATTCCATAGCAACGCCGAATTGTTTCATGACGCTTGCCTCCTCATACATAAATTCCAGTTGACATTTGTAATCTTTTTAGGCTATACTTTTAACAGAAGTCATCTATTTTGACTTTGGTAAATAGGAATTTAGTATCACTGTGCAAAAAGCAACCAACGCCTTCGGCTTATGGCAAGAAACAACCGACGCTTTCAGCTTACGGTATGTCGTGGATTTGCCAATCCACGACGAGCGGTCCCACGGCCGCTCCCGCTGGATTGGCAAATCCAGCGGAAGAAATCAATCAGAATAAATTTAACAAAGCATTACAATCAAATTGTTTTTTCAATCTACCAAAGTCAAGCTATATTTTACTCTTTTTGTATAGACATTTCAAGCCTATTTGCATCTTAAGAAAAATAAGGAAGGAGAATTTTACAATGACGCAGGTAAAGATTTCAAAAAATTTAGGCTCTAAACTTTTAGCGTTAGCGTTGCTGACTCTGTTATTTACAGTGGTAGCGCCAACACCGGGTTTCTCAGATATGAATGACAACATCACCGACTTTGGGCTCATCCCACTTTATGCACAGACATCCTGGCCCACCATTCATAGGGACTCACGCAATTCCGACTTTGCTCCCTTCGTAGCGCCGGTATTGGTAGAAGAAAAGTGGACAGCTTTGGATGATGCCACTGTTCTTACAGCGGTGACAATAGGCCCCGAAGGTAACCTTTATGTCACAACAGGTAAAGAAATTGGTTATAGCAATCTTCACGCTTTTGACCGAGATGGCAATTACCTCTGGAGCAGTGAACCCGTTAATAGTATTGACGATTTAGACGGAGTAGTGGTTGGTAGTTCAGCTATTGTGGATTCAGAGGGTGATGTTTACATAGGTGATTTCAACCAACTTTGGGCATTCCACCCAGATGGAAGCGTGAAGTGGGTTGTACCAATTCCCGCCAATTTTGTTACCGCTGCTTTTACTTTGAATAATTATGCTGGCATTATGAATGGGTATGTTGGCGGAATTACAAAAGACGGGGAAGTATTAATGCTAAATCGCGATGACGGCTCATTGGCAGCCCCAATTCTTGAACTTCCTGGCGGTCCAGGTCCAACGCCTCCGGAGACACCTCTTGGTCTATGGCAAAATCTTATGGACCCACTAATCATCGACGACCTATACGCGGCCTTATTCGGATACAAATTCGAGGTGACTAATACACCCGCAGTCAATCCATTAAACAACCGCATCTATATAGCTGCTGCTGGAGCTACTCCTGATGAGGGCGCGTTCTATGGCATCGACTTTACACCAGGGAACTTAACCATTGCCTTTGAGACGCCGATGGGACCTGGTACTGGAACGAGCCCAGCTATTTCACCAGACGGTTTACGCGTTTATGCAAGCGACGGGCAGGGCAATCTGTACGCATTCGACGCAGACACCGGTGCAATTGGATGGACGTTTCCTGTTGGCGAAAATGCCGGTTCACCATCAATCGGTCCTGAAGGGATAATCTATTCTTTGGGCGATTACTTAGTGCATGCGATAGCTGACCACGGAACTTACGCAGAACTCCTCTGGAGTAAAGATTTTGATGCGATAGCTTCCCAATACTTAGAGCCATATCCCCCTGAAGAACCAGAGCTTTATCCAATTTCTAGAGCTAATAGCATTATCTCAGTTACACCAAATTATCTTTATATCGTAGCTAATCTTGGGTATGAGATTTTATTACCAATTTATGAGAAATACTTCCTCATACCCCAAATAACTGTTATGCTCATCGTGGACCCGGCTGATGGCTCTGTTGTCGAAAATCCGGTGGAATTACGTGATACTTGCGATGGAGTTATTACTATTGGCTCTGATGGAAGTCTCTATATCACCCATGGGTCTACACCGCGTTCCATTACATATTATGCTATAAATGAGCTTTTACCGGAACCTCTTAGAGTGGAAAAGCCCATCGCTGGAATATCAGCATTGGAGCCGGTATCATTCCTCGACCTTGCAGTATCCGGAATTCATTGGGTGCAAGACCTTGGTGCGGCAGCATTGTCCAATCTCGACTCAGGAGAGATAGATGAGGCATATACACAGGTGCGCCGTGGTACAGTACAGTTAGGGGCTACCACTAACTCTATCGTTGATGCCGAAGAGCGCGGCGAAATTGATTTGAAGAGTTCACTACAGGCGCGGCTTTGTGTTTATAAAGCGCGTAAACTCCTTGATAATGCGAAAGGCGTTATCGATCGCGCTAGAAAAAAACCTCATGATGCTCTTCTTAGGTATGCAATAAAACTCATCGAAAAAACGGAGAATCAACTAGAACTTGCTCTCTCAATTCTGGAAGGTTTAGAGGCTCCTCCAATCACAAGTACAGTCTCAAACAACAGCGACTTTGACTAAATTTTGCTAACGGATTAACAACCCCTGAAAGGTCTATGGGAGGGGGTGGGTACTTCGTCCCCCATACGGATCAACTTAACGGGATTGAGCGCGAAAACAGTGCTCAAAAGGAACAGAACGACAGTCCCGATAAATCGGGAAAACCAACCGAAAGTCTGGTTGTCAGGTTGTCAGGTTGTCCTTTTTTCTCTAGCACCTTGAATGAGATGTTTAGCCAGCAAAAAAGCCTTAAGTTGATCCCAATGGGGGTGGGTACTTCGTGAACCGCTTCGCGCAACGAACACATCTTGACGAAAAACGTCGATTTTGGAAAATCGACCTACGACAACCTATCGGAACAAATTTCACAGTGCACTACTCTTCAGTTCAGAAATTCTCTTCTGGTATTGCATCAGCTTCGGCTGTTCATCCTCAACAGAAGATTGCGGTGACGTGGGGAAGCATTAAGCTATAATCTTATTCCCACAGTTGTTGAGTTTTAAAAATGAACGCGGGGAAAGGAAGGAAAGGAAGAAACTCGTTTTTACCCATACGCATCAACTTTTTAAATAGTTGGGAATGCCAAACGCCTTGAATTGATTCGTAGGCTAAAATTGATCGGAAAGGAAGAAACTCATCTTTACCCTTTCCTTCCATAAAATGGGCTTATTCCGGATTTTCTTCTGCTGTTAATACGGCAAGTTTAATAGCTCGAACTTTTCGATAGACTTCTTCTGGTGCTTTTTTGACGCCATCCACTGTTAAAAGATCAGCTTCAATGGAGATGCCAAAAAGTCTGTCATTTTCTTTAAGATATGGCAAAATCAATTCCCAGTCTGCTTCTGTCATCGGAGCAAATTCGCCTCCATTGAGTTGTTCTTCCACCAATTGCTGATGCGGGTCCCTAACGTAGATAGCGCCGCCGGATGCGAGTGAAAAAAGATTGCTTCCCGGATAGGGCGTAGGTTGTTCTTGAACGTTCCCCTTATCATCAAAATGGATACCGTTTAGTACGACAAATCCACCACCATTGAGTGGGTCGCCCGCCATAAATGATTCCGCCAGGTAATCAAGGCAGGTGCCGTTGATAACCACGCGCGGTTTGCCGACGGCATTTATCAACGGTCTGCCAGCGGCGTTGCCCATGATGTAGACTTCTCCACCTTTTGCACCGTACATGAAGGTCTGGCCGACATCCCCGAAAACAACAAGTTTGCCTGCTTTCATAATCTGCCCTAACTGGTCTTGTCCATTGCCGTGTACGTGAATCTCCAAACCGTCAATTCCTGAAGCGAGATAATCTCCCGAACTGTCATATACATCAATACGAACACCTTTCGTGTCTGGCCCAAGACCACAGCCGCAGAATCTCTGTCCTCTGTATCCATAAGCAATGAAATGCTTCCAGCCCATATCATACGCTTTACAGATGAATCTAGCGTCGCAGGAATCATCTTCTGGCGGAAATTCCTCGGCGTTGATGACGAGTACCTCCTCGCCAGAGTTTGGCGCTCGCAATAATTCTCGTGTTTTCCAATCGACGAAACGGTAACGACATTGAGAATTTTCACTGAAGGAGGGAATAGCGGCGAAAATGCCATGTAGTGCTTCGCGGATTATCCGCAAGACGGAACTGCGCTTTTTATCGCCGGTGTCATATTGTCGGTCATTTAACAACGTCAATGCTTCAATAATTGTATCTTTGTATTCGTTGCTTTTGGAAGCGAGTGTTTTCAATTCGTTGAGAGACCAACGGAGGGTGTTATAGTCCCAATTGACGATATTATCTCTGAGATAGCCAAAAAGTTCAGAGGGCTGGCCGGTTGCGACAAGTGTGGATAATTGTTCTTTCAGTGGATTTTCTTTTTCTGGCGCGGAAATTTCAATCGTCGTATCGCAATATTTTTGATTTTGCGGGATTGAAACTACTGAGCCGAATTTATCTGTGCAGATGAGTTTTTTGGCGCCATTTTGTCCATTAACGTCTTCGAGGGTAAAGATAAACGCGCCGCCGTCGGTGTGGCTGCCACCGCGAGCGTTCCAGTATTTGTCGGCTATTGGGTTGAACCGTTTATCTTCTGCCGCTAAACTGTGCAGTGTGGCGTCGATAGCTTGTTTTTCCGAGCAAATTAAACCAATCTGGACATCCTCGTTCTCAAAAAGAGCGAATACCTGTGGACGCAACATTGATGTATCGGTAATACCCAACAACTGAAAACGCTGTTTGTATGGGTCGTTTCGGGCAATGATGAAAAACCACGGACCATCAGGTGAACCATGCATGTGCGTTGCTTGGATTAACTGATATATTTTTTGCTTATCCTGAGGTAGTAGGTCGAAATCACTTTCAGTAGTGGGCGCAAGAGCCTCAATGATGTATTCTAAGGGGTATTCATAGACGCGATTCCACAAATCAAATAAGAGCGCTGAAGCTTCAGTATCCGTTAGAAAAAGTGGATAAATATTGCGTTGTCGAAGGTATTCTGTGATAGCATAGTAATTGGCAAGATCACCGTTGTGAACGAGCGCTTCGTTCAAGCCAATAAACGGATGTGCGCCGCCTGGATGCCATACCCGTCCCCTAGTTGGATAGCGTTGATGAGCAATCCACGCATGCGCTAAAAAATCCTCCAATTGGTAATATCTGACTATATTTTCCGCATAGCCGACAATTTTAAAAATCAGCATATTTCTGCCGTGCGATAATACAAATGCTCTTTTTTCGCCCAATGATGCATAAAACTTTTGATTGAGTCTAAATGTATTTTGATAGATGAATTCATCTTCTGCTTTTCTGATGAAGGGGACACCAAGGGTTTCCCCTTTCAAAACCCCTTCCTTTAGGGAATATTTTTGGATGTCCAGATTTT
>JACKQG010008187.1_pt1 | contig 10273 bp, 9 predicted proteins | sample 8237621 | NCBI WGS metagenome assembly JACKQG01 (sample SAMN15677084, study PRJNA649215) | marine metagenome | biome: marine; feature: Black Sea; material: saline water; isolation source: suspended particulate matter (SPM) from the Black Sea western gyre | collected 2013-06-09/2013-06-10 | depth...
GAACATCAAGTGCGTTGAAAGCCTTGATATGCCATTGTCCAGTGACGGCAAATTGGTTGATCGGTTATTCTGTATGACTGTCTTCGCCCAAGACTAGACCCCAGCTTCAAACGGACATGGGGTCTAGCGTTCGTCCTCATTCACAAAGTTTGCAGCGTCATAGCGGTTGCCGCTGGCCAGCATTTCCGGCGTGCCGATCAGGGCGTTCATTGCATCGAAGTCGATCATCTGATCCCGGAAAGGCCCGATATCACCATGGCTCTGCAGACTGGTGAGGTAGCGGTCCATCAAATGGCCCACCGCACGGGCCAGGCCGCCGGGGAAAATAACCATGGAATAGCCGATTTCCTGTAATTCCCTGGCGGGCAGGTTGGGGGTCTTGCCGCCTTCCACCATATTCGCCAGCAGGGGCACCTGACCGCCCAGGCGGGCGGTGACGGTGCGCATTTCAGCCACATCCCGGGGCGCTTCCACGAACAGGATATCGGCGCCGGCCTCGCGGTAACGTTCGGCCCGCGCCAGGGCAGCGTCCAGGCCCTCCACCGCGATGGCATCCGTGCGCGCCATGATCAGGGTATCGGCGCTGCGCCGGGCGTCCAGGGCGGCCTTGATCTTGCCCACCATTTCAGCGGCCGGCACCAGGGTCTTGCCAGCCAAATGGCCACAACGTTTGGGCAGATCCTGATCTTCCAATTGGATGATGGAGGCGCCATTTCGTTCGAACAATTTGACCGTGCGGATCACGTTCAAGGCGTTGCCATAGCCGGTGTCGGCGTCCACGATCAACGGCACCTGGACCCGTTCGCCAATGGCCGATAACACGCTGGCCACCTCGTCCATGCCGACCAGGCCCAGGTCGGGCCGGCCAAACCGGGTATAGGCGATGGAGGCGCCCGATAGATACGCCGCCGGAAAGCCTGCCCGCTCTACCATCAGGGCGCCAAAAGCATCATAGATCCCCGGCGCCACGACGATCTCGGGGGCCTGTAACAGATCGCGAAGGCTGGGATTGTCGGACATGATGGTGTTTCCCCTGAAGATTTGATGCTGAAGGTTTGATGCTGCAGATTTGCTGACGAAAGTTTGCTGGTTCCAATGGCAACACGATAGGGTAGATGGCATTGAACGACACTGTAAAAGTTCAGCGAAAAAAGTTCAGCTTGGCGCCTATTCCCTCGTTCGCCCGGTTCAGCTAAGCTTGGCGCGAAATACGGGGGGTCACATCGAACAAGCACCGCTTTTGCAGGTCGAGAACCTGCATACCCATTTTAGGACGGATCGGGGCCTGGTCCGTGCCGTCGATGGTGTATCTTTTACGCTGGAACAAGGCGTCACGCTGGGTCTGGTCGGCGAGTCGGGCTGTGGCAAGACGATCCTGTGCCGTACCTTGATGGGATTGTTGCCCGCAAGCGCCAAGATATCCGACAAAGCCAGCATAATGTTCAACGGCCGTGACCTGCGCGGCCTGAGCGAAAAGCAGTTGCGCGGCATCAGGGGCCGGGAAGTGGCGATGATCTTTCAGGATCCCATGACCTCGCTTAATCCGGTCATGAAGGTAGGGGCGCAGATCTCCGAAACCCTGGTTCACCATCTAGACATGTCCAAGCGGGAGGCGCGGGAGCGCGGCGTTGAGCTGTTGCGGGCGGTTGGCATATCAGGGCCCGAACGCCGTATCGACCAGTATCCGCATCAACTATCGGGTGGTATCCGGCAACGGGTGGCGATAGCCATTGCGCTGGCGTGCGAGCCGAAACTGCTGATCGCGGATGAACCGACGACGGCATTGGACGTTACCGTACAGTCGGGCATCCTGGATCTGTTGCGCGCCCAACAGCGGGAACGAAATATGTCGATGATCCTGATCACCCATGACCTTGGCGTGGTGGCCGGGCGGACCGATGAGATCGCGGTGATGTATGCCGGCAAAATGGTCGAGCGGTCGTCGACGAAGGCATTGTTCGGCAATACCCGGATGCCCTACACCCAGGCCCTGATGGAGAGCATTCCCCGGCTTGACCATCCAACTCATACTCGTTTGAAGACCATCAGCGGGCAGCCGCCTAATTTGATCTATCCGCCGCCCGGTTGCCGCTTTGCGCCGCGCTGCACCAGGGCCGAAGAACGTTGCCAGCAGGACGAGCCGGTATTGATTTCGGACGGTGCGCCCGATCACACATTTGCCTGTTGGCGGCCCGTCGGCATGCCGGCAGCGGGGCGTGCGGCATAATGTCGGAGGCAACATCATATCAAGTCGCAAAGCCGGAGCCCGTGCTGAGGGTTGAAGATCTGGTGGTTGAATTTCCCCTCGGCCGGGGCGAAGTCGTGCATGCGGTGTCCGGCGTCAGCTTTGAGATTTATCCTGGTGAAACCTTGGGACTGGTCGGCGAGTCGGGCTGTGGTAAATCCACGACCGCGCGTGCCGTCATGCAGTTGCCGGCGCCGACGTCGGGCAAGGTAATTTTGAACGGAATTGATTTGGCCGCCCTTAACAGCGGCGAACTGCGGCGTCAGCGAAAGCAGTTCCAGATGATCTTTCAGGATCCGATTTCCTCGCTCAACCCACGCCGCAAGGTTTCGGATATTGTCGAGATGCCCCTGGTGGTGATGGGCGAGGGAACGCCCGAAGAACGTGCGGTACGGGTGCGTGAAGTGCTGGCAGCGGTCGGACTTGATCCAGAAGCCTCGCTGGACCGGCGGCCGTTTCAGTTTTCCGGCGGACAATGCCAGCGCATCTCCATCGCCCGCGCGTTGATCTCGGAACCCGCGATGCTGATCTGCGACGAACCGGTATCGGCGCTTGATGTTTCTATCCAGGCCCAGATCATCAATCTGATTCAGGACATGCGGAGACGCTATGACCTGACCATGTTGTTTATCTCCCATGATCTGTCGGTGGTTAAGATCGTCTGCGACCGGGTGGCGGTGATGTATCTGGGCCGGATGTGCGAGCTTACGGATTCCGAGACCCTTTACCGCCAGCCCGCCCATCCTTATACCGCCGCCCTGCTGAGCGCGATCCCGGAGGCGGATCCAAGCCATGAGCCCCGGCCCATCGCCATGAAGGAAGGTGAATTGCCGTCGGCGACGCGCCCACCGCCCGGATGCCGCTTCAACACCCGCTGCCCAAAGGCACAGGATATCTGTACCCAGGCCGTGCCGCCAATGACGGATATCGCGGCAGGCCATGCCGTGGCCTGCCATTTCCCATTGATCTAGAGCGAGCTGAAAGCCGGAACTTTACCCGTTTCAGAGGGCGCTTTCGCGCAGGCCCGCCAGCCGGCTCCGCAGGGTGTCGCCCACCAGATTGAAGGACAGCACGGTCAGAAACATCACCGTGGCGGGAACGAAGCTGATGTGCGGCGTTTCGCCCAATGTCTCGCGCCCTTCGGCGATCATGCCGCCCCAGCTTGGCGTGGGCGAGGGGACACTGAGGCCAAGGAAGCTTAACGCCCCTTCGATGACAATGGCGAAGGCGACGACAACCAGACCATAGGCGGCCACCGGCAGCACGACGTTCGGCAGAATTTCAAGCACAATTATGCGTAGATCGCGGGCACCCATGGCCTTCGCCGCCACGATGAATTCCCGCTGCGCAAAATTCAGGGTGTTGGCCCGGCTGACCCGTGCGAACGCCGGTATCAGCAAAAATCCAAGGCTGAGGCTGACGACGGTCAGGCTACCGCCGAAAATGACCGAGGCCAATAATAGTACCACCAGGCCCGGGATCGCCAGCAGGGTGTCCAGGCCCAGGGTGATCCCGGTTTCGATCCAACCCCGGTAATAACCAGCCAACAGACCAATCATCAGGCCGAATGTCATCCCAATAGCGGTCGCGGTAACGCCTACGGTCAAGGAGACACGGGCGCCGAAAATAATGCGGGAAAGCACGTCACGGCCCTGTGCATCGGTACCCAGCGGATGTCCCTCGGCCTCCCAGGGCGGCGCGGCGAGGGCGGTGAAATCCATCTCTTCATTCGGCTGCAACGGCAGGATATCGGCAAAGACCGCGCAAAACACAATAAAAGCCAACCAGGCTGCCGGCAGCCAAAAAAACAGGCCGTAGCGGGCGCGGCGGCGCGCGGTTTCCTGTGCCGCCCGGTTCTCCTGTTCCTGCGTAGTGGCGCTAGCCATGGGACTTCGCCGATCTGACCCGTGGGTCGAGCAGGGCATAGCAAATATCGACGCCAAAATTAATCACGACATAGGCCACCGCGATAAAGGTGACGCAGCCCTGAATGACCATGAAATCGCGGGCGAATATGGAACCGATCAGCAAGCGGCCGACGCCGGGTAGGGCAAAAATGGATTCGATAATAATCGAACCGCCGATCAGCGCGCCGACCTGTAGGCCCAGCAGCGTGATCAATGAAAACGAGGCCGGCCGCATGGCGTGAACCCACAGGATACGGCCTACCGGCATCCCCTTGGCCCGCGCCATGGAGATATAATCCTCCTGCAACACGCCGATCATGTCCGAGCGCAGCACCCGGGCCAGCAGGGTCCATTCCGCCAAGGCGAAACTCAACGATGGCAGAATGAAATTCCGCAGGTTGATCCACAGGCCTTCGGATATAGGTTCATAGCCGGTCACGGGGAACCAGTCGAGCCAAAGGCCAAAGACATAGATCAGGATGATCGCCATCATGAAATTTGGCACCGAGAGACAGAAAAAACCGCCCACGGTAACGATCCGGTCGAAACGGCTGTTGCTACGAAGGGCACTGATGATGCCCAGCGGCAGGGCCAATAACAGGGCCATGACCTGAGCAAGCAGCACCAGTTCCAGGGATACCGGAAAACGGGTCATGATGGCATCAAGCACCAATTCACCGGTGCGGAAGGAATGCCCCCAATCGCCGGTTAAAATCCCGCCCAGCCATTCGGCGTAACGTACCAACGCCGGACGGTTGAGGCCGATTTCCTGGCGAATTGCCTCGACCTCTTCCTCCGACGAGTCAAGCCCGGCGATATCGTAGGCGATATCGCCGGGCAGAACATTGACCAGCATGAAGGTAACAAAGGTAACGGCCAGCAACACCGCCAGCAAATGAACAAACCTGGCTGCTAGATAGCGCATTGGCTACGTCCTTGAAAAACCGGGACGCTCAACAACCAGCCGAGGATCTAGCCGTTGTCCTTCCACATATACCAGACATACGCGGTGCCATAGCTGAAGCCCCGAATGCCCTTTACGCTGGGTTGGGTGATTATGTGGTAACGATTGCCCTGACCAAAGGCCATGTTGCTGGTCTTGTTGATATAAGCCGACAATTTGCATTGCATGGCTTCACGGGTTTTCTGGGCCTTCGCGGTACGCATGCCAAGCGCCAGCATGTCCAACTCTTTCGTCTTGTTGCGTGTGATGTTGTAGGGGCTCTTGGAATACGAGAGAGCGAAGAGTTGCGCGCCGACATCAATGGCGTCGGCGATCCGCCAGCCACTCATCATGTACTTGTTGGTAAACACGCGTTTGACCAGGATGCTCTGGTCAACCGGGACCAGTTCCAGCTCGATGCCGGCTTTTTTCAGCAGCTGCTGATGGATCTCGCTGCCCTCGCGGCCACGGGGCGTGGTGGTGTGGATCATTTGCAGCTTGATCGGTTTGCCGTATTGCTTGACCAGCGCCTTGGCTTTTTCCAGGCTGTGCGTTGGATAGTTCACATCGCCACATTTGAAGGGCATGGGATGCTCGACATACGGCCGGGTATCCTTCCACAAAACCTTGTTGGATATTTTCTGACTCAGGGCATAACGGACCGCTTGCCGGACGTTCTCGTTGTCCAACGGCGGCTTGCTGGCGTTCAGCAGGAGAAGATTGGAGCCGCCACCATCCTGCACGAAAACATTTATGCTTTTGTCTTTCTTGGCATTGATGATGGAGTTTGCGCGATCGGTCCAAATCACGTCCACGTCACCGGCCTTCAGGCTTTGAAAGCGCGTTTGGGGGTCGGGCAGGATACGATAGACGATCTTGTCCAGGTGGATCTTGTCCTTGTCCCAATAGTTCGGGTTCTTGGTGACGATGATACGGTCACCGCCGCGCCATTCCTGGAAGATGTAGGGACCTGTGCCAATGGGCGAACGGTTCTGCTTGCCCGCCGCCGTTTGCTCCGGCGATTCAATTAACGACGCCATGTCACGGCCGCCGATTGTCGGTAGGAAACCCTGCCAGGGATGCGCAAGGGTAAAACGGACCGTGTGGGCATCCACCACTGCCGCACCCTTGATAGCGGTGATAAAGCCGCGTGAGCGAGATTTGTTTTTCGGATCCAGGATGCGGTTGTAATGGGCCGCGACGTCGGAGGCATCAAAATCACTGCCGTCGTGGAACTTTACGCCCTCGCGTAGCTTTACCGTCCAGGTTAATCCGTCATCGCTGTTGGACCAGGATGTCGCCAGAAAGGGCTTCCATTGTCCGTCGGGCGTGTACATCAACAGCGGTTCTTCAATGGCGCCCGCTACGGTGCGCCCGGAGACGCCGTACACGCCGCCCTTGACCGTATCAAACCCCCGGACATCGGTTTCAAGTCCGACGGTCAAGGTGCCGCCGTTTTTCGGTGCCGCCTGCACGGAGCCGGCCACGGCGGCAATCGATGCCGCCAGAACAAGCGCTGCGCCGCGGCGCATATTGGTAGATACTGCATCTTTCATGATCATGATAATCTCCCCCGCCTCTTGTGATTTATATTGCTTGGCCGATCCCAATCAGCCAGCCAGTGTTGAGGCCCTGCCATGATACCGCCAAGTGGGTTGGGCGCAACAATAATACCTTACTAATTATAGTTGGGTGCTGCCGCGATTTGTATGAATTCCGGCAATATAAGTGTGCCCATCAGCACGATTGCCGAAAAAACGGCTGACACGCACGCAAATGTAACAAAATTAATAAATTATTTAGCGATTGGACATAACGTGCCAACAGGGGCGATTATCTTTTGGGGAATGTTGTGCGAATTAGCCGTAGGGACATATCAACGGAACAGTCGGACGCGGTTCGCCGTCAGTTGAGCCTGCTTTCCGCCGCGGCGGATCAGGTTTGGCCCGTGTGCGGCCCGACCTGTCCAAGTAGCGTGGCGCAAAATTGTCATTCCGGCTGTCCGGATATTCCGCGGGCGCTGTCGGATGCGCCGGAGGAACACCCTCTGGAGGCCAGGATTGCCCCCTTGGTTTATGAATTGCGTCGGCTGGACGGCTTTCGCGCCTGTTGGTCCTGTGAAGGCCACGAGAGATTTGGCGGCCTATGGAAGCTGCCGCAGGTTTGGTTTTATGCGGAGTCTCAGATTAATGTTCGGGTGCTTGCCGATGCCATCGCGGCATTGGGCCAAAAGGGTGCCTTGCAGGCCAAATGGGAGGTGGTGGTTACCCATTCCGATGCGGACAATCCCGATACCACCTATGCCTTGCGGCCGAAACATGGCGAGGATCCGAAGCCGCTTAGCGCCTTGCAGGCGGACGTGGTGAGCATCACCAATTCCCTGGTGGCTATCTGCCGCGATCAGGCCAAATCCCTACAGGCTGTGGTCTCCTGATCTGCCGCGCGCTGGCCGGCCCCAGTCGGATTGTGCTACACGATCCAGCTTGTTACCTGTGGGCTAATGAAGCGCATCACGATGCCGTCGCGCATCCGTTAAGTTGTCCGTCCGTTAAACCAGGAAGCCTCAAATGCAAAATATTGATGTGAATTTCTCTGCCCTGGCGGAGGAGGTTTATGGCCTGATCCTGGTCTATGGTCTGGATATCCTGGGCGCATTCTTCATTCTGTTTGTCGGCTGGCGGGCCGCCGGCATGGTGGAACGCGCCACGGCCCGGGCCTTGGACCGGGTGCCGCGCATGGACGAAACCCTAAAGCCGTTCCTGGGCTCTCTGGTCCGTTATGGCATTTTATCGGTTACCCTGGTGGCGGTGCTGTCCCAGTTCGGGGTCGAGACCACCTCGATCATCGCCGTTCTGGGCGCCGCCGGTCTGGCGATTGGCCTGGCCCTGCAGGGAACCCTGCGGAATATTTCGGCCGGCGTGATGTTGTTGTTCCTGCGGCCCTTCAAGGTGGGCGATTTCATTGATACCGGCGGTATCTCGGGGACGGTGAACAGCATCGGTCTGTTTACTTCGGAAATGACCACGGGCAACGGCCTCTATCTGTCGGTGCCCAACAATCAACTTTGGAATACCGCTATCACCAATTATTCCCGCAGTCCCACCCGGCGCGTGGATATCGTCGTTGGTATTGGCTATGACGACGATATTGAACAAGGACTGGCGATCCTGTTGGCCTTGATGCAAGCTGATCCGCGCACATTGAAAGATCCGGCACCAGAGACCGCCGTCGTCGCATTAGGCCCCTCGTCGGTTGATCTGAACATGCGCTATTGGTGCAATTCCAGCGAATTAAGGGGGTTGCAATTCGATTTGCACAAGGCGGCCAAAAGGCCCTGAATCAGGCCGGTATTTCCATTCCCTACCCGCAGCAGGACGTGCATATGCACAAGGTCGGCGGCCCGCCGCTGGATTAATACCAACCGATGCTGATAGGTCCCTATCAGCGTCGGTTGGTATTAATCGTGATCCCGTTGCCACTGCGCCCGTTTTCCCATGATTGCCCCCCACGTGGTCACGCAGTAGGGAACCGCATAGGTTAATGCTATTTTTAGCGGCGGTGGCATCCCGCCCGCCAGGATGACATCGCCATGGTTGATCGCGGTCAGAATGGTCCCCACCACAAGCGCGGTAAGGAAAGCTTTCTTCGGCGTGTTATCCCCGAAAATCAACTGTGACAGCGGTGGCGCGGCGGTATGATTGACGCTTTGTGACATTGGCAATCCCATATTCGACCGGCCCGTTGATAGGACCATGGATAATCGGACCCTGGATAATGACCTAAATTTTTCGCCAAAACCATGAATCCCGTATCACATTCGTGCGCACGGCTACCGATACAGCGCCGCGTCGCATGCATCTGCCCGAAAATTACCGCAGAGCGTCTCAATGGGTTCCTATCGGGGCAACCTGGTATTACAGTCATTGCCTGTTCATCGGCATGCGTGGGGATCCCAACAATGTTATCGACAGTGGACGAGTTAAACGAACCGTTGCAATGGCCCGAAGACGGCATCACGCGGATACCCTATCGGCTGTATTCGGATCCAGAAATCTATGCCCTGGAACAGCAGCGGATCTTTCGCGGCCCGGTGTGGAACTTCCTCTGCCTCGAAATCGACATACCCAATGCGGGCGACTTTAAAACCTCGACGGTGGGTGAAGTTCCGGTCATCGTCACCCGCGACGAAAATGGCGACGTGCATGCCATGGTCAACCGCTGCGTCCACAAGGGCGCGCTGGTCTGCCTCAAGGAAAAGGGCAATGCCAAGCTGCTGACCTGCATCTATCATTCCTGGTCCTATGATCTCGCGGGCAACCTGAAGGGCGTGGCCTTTCGCAATGGCCTGCGGGGCAAGGGCGGCTTGCCCGACGACTTCGATGCCAGCCAACATAGCCTGGAACCATTGCGGGTCGAGACCTTCTGCGGTCTGGTCTTCGGCACATTTTCCGAGGCCACGCCGACGGTGGAAAGCTATCTGGGCAAGCCCATGTCGAAATTCATCCGCCGCAACCTTGGCAAACCGTTGAAGCCCCTGGGCATGCACAGCCAGATCATCCACAATAATTGGAAGCTGTACGCCGAGAATGTGCGTGATTCCTATCACGCGACCTTGCTGCATACGTTTTACACCACCTTCAAGATTAATCGCCTGGACATGGATGGCGGCATTATCCTGGCCGAGGATAAATGGCACAGTATCAGTTATGCCAAGCGGGCGACGCTTGACGAGGCGCCGGAATACAAGGACGAGAAGGTCCACGCCGCGCAATATGACGCCGATTTGGCCGGGCCCAGGTTGCTGGACGCCTGGCCCGAATTCGAAGACGGCATCACCCATTCCATTCAGGCGATCTTTCCCAATCTGGCCATTCAATTCACTTTGAATTCCCTGGCCGTGCGTTTCTTCGTGCCCCGTGGCATCGATCAGACAGAGCTGTTCTGGTTCTATGTGGGCTATGAGGACGACGATGAAGCACAAACCGCGATGCGGGTGATGCAGGGCAATTTGACCGGAGCCTCGGGGCTGGTCTCGTTGGAAGATGGCTGCATCAACGAATTCGTGCAGCGGGGCACACGGGGCAGCCCGGACGGCATGGGCTTGGCCGAAATGGGCGGGCGGGAGGTCGAATCCTCCGATCATAGTCGGGCCACGGAAACAGCGATCCGCGGCTTCTG
>JACKQG010008188.1_pt1 | contig 10271 bp, 9 predicted proteins | sample 8237621 | NCBI WGS metagenome assembly JACKQG01 (sample SAMN15677084, study PRJNA649215) | marine metagenome | biome: marine; feature: Black Sea; material: saline water; isolation source: suspended particulate matter (SPM) from the Black Sea western gyre | collected 2013-06-09/2013-06-10 | depth...
AAGGCATTCGTACTACGGATCGAAGCGGTGGTGATGGATATGATGGTGGAAACACCGTGACAATTGACGGAACTTCATTTGCTTCTCCATACACTGCCGGTGTTGTTGCGCTCATCCTCTCGGTTGATCCAACATTGACTCCCGACGAAATAGAAAACGTCCTTTCCACTACGGCTGTTGATTATGGTAGCGGGGGATACGACACAACGTTTGGCCATGGATTTGTCAACGCAAAAGCAGCATTGGATGCAGTAGACGATGGTACTACATGTGTGGGCGATCTAGATGGCGACGGAAATGTTGGCGTTGGAGATTTGCTTAGTGTTGTAGAACAGTGGGGTGCATGCAACGGATGCATCGGTGACATCGATGGCGATGGCTCGGTGGGCGTAAGCGATATTTTGGCAATCGTAGACGCATGGGGTGCATGTTAAGCAGCGAGATAATTACTTGATGTACGACTTTCGCAAACGAAGTTTGGCGTTGTGCACATCGATGCGTATGGCATCGGACTGAATCGAAGGTGCATCGGCAACGGTCAAAATCGGTACATCGTTCAGGTAGACAACGGTTCTGCCTTGTTCGTCATCCTGATTGATTTCTATCGTGCACCATTCGTCCTGATCAACAAGGTTTGCTTTGATTGGATGCCCCGTAATGCTGCCAGTTTTCTGGTCGCCTTGCGTTGCAATGAATACTTCTAGGTCTCCGATTGTTACCACGGCATACCCATTTTTTGTTGTGCTGAATGTTGTGTCGAAGCGAATAGAAGTAAAATTAGAGTGCGGAAGAGTTTTAGTTTGTGACGCTACGCCTTCGAGTGCGATTTCAACGCCGTCTGCTTGGAGGGGTTCCCACGTTGTACTGTCAAGCACCTTTAGGTCTGTTTTGAGCCGCACATCACCAAAGGCGAAGTTGCCCTTGATACATTTGATTTCAAGTGGAGACGGTTTTACAAGTCCGCTAGATGTGATGATGTCAACGTCGGTTGTAACGTTGTTAATTTCAACAGAAGTAATTTTTGGCGGATTTGCTTGGAATTGTATACGCGCTTTGTGCCAGATACCCGCACCTAAATAACCACCATCTTGTTCATCCGAAAGAACAACAGACATGCCAATTGGAAGTTTTATCTCCGCTTCGCTCTTCTGCGCAAACATGTATGAAATTAACAGTTCACCATCGACAATATCAAACTTTGTCGCCATAGACTCGCCTACACTTGCAACAAGAGAGCCCATGCCTTCGCTCGTCTTAAATTGTGTTGGAACTTGGATGTCGAGTTCTGCGTCGCAAAGTTCAACGCCGTTGTTCGTCCACATATCCGTGGCATCATCCCACGTGAGGTAGAGCCAACCCTCCACTTCCTCGCCGCGTTCTACAGGGGGCTGCACTTGTTTTGCGATATATATCAATTCGCCACCGGGGAGTGTATTGATGGTGTACGACACTTCGTTATGCAGGAGGGATAATCCATCTGTGTCGGTGGTATCTTCAAGTGTAAGCATGACACATTTACCAGCTTCAAGATTATCTATAGTGACTGTTACGGAAAGGCGGTCTTCTGAAAGTGTAACTTGCGATACTTCTAACTCTTCGACGTGTTGCTGTGGTGAACCATATTCCCACCAGTAGTTGTAATCGTATTTAGTTCCAGTTACTGTTGGAGAAGATGCTAGGCATTTATTGAAGGTCAGTACAAACCCATCTTTAAGCAGATTCGCACTTTGCATTTCAAGTGGTAACTCACCGTTGTACTTCACGCGAGCAATTCCGTTGCCCGGAGCAAGTCCACCCCAGCCACGATTAGTCAACCCAGCATAGAGTGTTCCATCTGGTCCGTATTCAATATGGTAAGCAGATCCGATTCGCTTATGTGCGATCCAACACGCGCCTTGCAACACGCCGTTAATTTCTTCAAACTGCGCACGAAGTATTTGCCCGTTCGTGAGCTCTGCGATGAGGTACTGTCCATGGAAGGGACCATCCGTATTGTCTTTGATAACGTTTCCAGTGGAACGCGACCACTGATAGGGAAGCCACAAAACGGGGTGTTCTCTACTGACTTTTGTAGGAATCGTGTCGCTTGGTTCAGTGTCGGGTTGATCTTCGTACCAACGTAGCGATGCTGGATGCCCGTAAAACGCACCATCTTTAATTGCATACACAGGACAAACAGCCATCCAATCCCCTTGGTTATCCGTGACAAGTAACGTTCCATCGTCTAATAGTCCCAAGCCCGCTGGCGAACGAAGCCCACCTGCAATTGGTGTGACAGTACCATCGGGTGCAAGTTTTAAAACCCACCCTCGGTATGGAGCTCGAGATTTACCGTGCCACCAGTGAGGATTCCAAAAACCAACATTCAATGAAAAATACATGTTTCCATCTTGATCAACGGGCAAACCAAAACCAAACTCATGGTAGTTCCCGCTCAAACCCCAATCTTGTGTGATTGTTTGCACTTCATCAATGATGGTGTCGCCATCGAGGTCAACGAGTTTTGAAATTTCACCCCGTTGCATGATAAAAATTTCATCCTCAATAACAGCAAGCCCTAGCCCTTCGTGCAAGCCTTCGCAAATCAAAGTGAACGTTGCGTCATTTGGATTGGTCGCGTTTGGCGAGTCAACTCTCCAAACCTGACCACGGCGTGTGCTTGCTACAAGATCTCCATCGGACATAAATCCGATGCCACCAACTTCAAGAACCGCGCCCGAGGGTGGAGAAAGGTAATCTACGGACCAAAAATCGTTTTGTATTTGTGTGAATGTGAGCATGAAAAGAAGCGGAATCATTTTGTACTTCCTCTCGTGGCATGGATGAGCGTGTGCACCGATTCGCCGATTGGCGCCAGAGTGGAGTCGCTCATGACCGTGCCTTCAAGAACGAGAATTTGCACGGGCTTTGATGCATTGATTGTAAATTGTTGTTCGATCAGTGCCCTTGCACCTGTTGTTGGTTTGCAAATTTCTTTTACAGTTGCCAATTGAGAACCATCTTCGCCAAGCAATGTGTAGGCGATGACACCATAATTGCCAAGAGTATTTGTCGAGGTGAGTTTCGCGTGCAGTGGTTTTCCGTCGGTCGTTCTAAAGATAGCTTTTGGATTTCCATCTTCGACAAGAACAGAAATATGTCCAAGAAGTGTTAAGGGGGCGCCTCCCCGCGCACCCCAGTCGGTACGTTCAACGAACCTTCCTTGACGAATTGCGAGCAGTCGAACGTCATCAACGCGATATTCATAACTAAAACCATCAGGATTTCCAACGACTAGCCCGCGTGGGTGCAAAGATAAGCCATCCTTTATGGGAGGAAGCATGCCCCGCACAACGAGTGGCGTATCCATAACAACCATCTCAGTTTCTAGCGTAGTAGCCTCTTTGAGCGTTGGGGCGAAACTACGAACGTGCTGGGACACTAATGTAATTTGTTCCGTACTTAGGACATCAATAAAAGGTGGCATTGGTGTGCCCGGTATGCCAGAAGCAGTCGTTTTAGAAATCGCGTGCAGCGTATTGCCGAACGAAAAACCACCGTCTATAAAACTTCTTGCTGGACGATCGAGTTCAAGGGTTCCCTTGCCATCTCCAATTGCACCGTGGCACTGCGCGCAGTACATCATGTAAATATCGTTGCCAGTTTGCTTTGGAACTCGTTTTTGGTCTGTGGTAGTTTCTTGTTGGCTTGATTCGCCGCACCCAATCAAGCAGAGAACGGGCAATGTGAAGTGAAGCAATTTCATTTCGCACTAGGGTACAGGATGTGCGAGATCAATTGCGGTTAAGAATACGAGTTGTGCAGTTTTTGCCGCAAGTTCTGGAAGAATTTTCTCTGTGTGATCCGTTACTCGATGGTAATCCTCGTGGTCTTCAACGCTGAGAAAAATACACGGAACGTTTTTTTCAAGAAACGGCGCTTGGTCGCTTCTATAGAGCCAATCGGTGTGTTTGTTTCGGATGATATTGAGCCCAACTTCTTTGTTGGCACGAACAATTGCCATGTTAATCCGTGGGGCATCTGGTGCACCTTCTAGAAAAATGGTGTTTGGTTCGCCGCGACTAATCATGTCAAGGTTAATGAGCCCTCGGATAGCGTGAAGTGGAATCGGTGCATTGTTTGCAAAATGTTCAGAACCTACTAACCCAGCCTCTTCGCCAGTGAACGCGACGAGAACAATTGAACTTTCTAACGGTGTTTGTGTTTTAGATAACGCGCCAGCGATGGCGAGAAGTGCTGCTGTTCCAGAAGCATTGTCGTCAGCGCCGTTGTAAATTCTGTCTGTTCCAGTTTTGCGAGGTTTTAGGTGATCGTAGTGCGCTGTAAGCAAGACATAGGTGTCGCCGCTTCCTTGATACATTGCGGCAACGTTGGGCGAATCGCGCGGGTCATCCGTTGGAATGTACATCGATGTTTTTGAAGGGAGTGGTGTGAGGCCTGCGAGTTTCCATTTGTCTGCTATGTATTTTGCTGCTTTTCTCGCTTCAATTGAGCGGTAGTGCCTTCCTTGCATTTCATCTGAAGCAAGCCATGAAACGTCTTGCAGAATTGCAGTTTGTGTGATGGATGCAACGGGATTCGTTTGCAGATTGGTGCATCCGCAACTTGCTATGAATAGGAAATACACTAAAAAATTACGCAAGTTCAACTTCGATTCTTCTCGCAGCAGCGAGTCCAAGGACGAGCTCTTTGCCTTTGGATTGTATGGTTATTGAATCAGCGGTGTCGTTTCTGTTCGTAATCTCTATCGTTTGACCTAGGAGCAATCCGTTGTCTTCTGCGAACTTCAAAAAAGATGTATCTTGATTTCCAATGCGCGCAATTGAAACGCTGTCACCTTTATTGCAAAACGAGAGGAGGTGCAGAGTACGAACGGGCAATTTGCCATCTGGGGAAGGTATGGGATCGCCATGTGGGTCATGGGTTGGTTGTCCTAAAAGTTCGTCCATCTTTGCGATGACTACGTCTGAAACCACGTGTTCGAGTTGCTCCGCTTCTTTGTGAACTTCACCCCAGTCCATACCTAGAATTTTGACGAGAAAGAGTTCTACTATTCGATGCCTCCGAACGACGTGCACGGCTTGACTGCGCCCCTGATCGGTGAGTCTTACACCGTAGTGAGGGCGGTGCTCAACGAGACCTGATTGAGCAAGGGACTTGATCATAGAAGTTGCGGAGCCGGGCGTAACATTGAGGGATTTCGCAAGTTCACCCGTTGCGACCTCTTTTATACCGTTTGGATCAAGTAAAAAGAGCTCTTTAAGATAATTTTCGACAGTACTTGAAAGCATGGCTTGACTTATAGCATACCATAGATTAAACTTTTGATTAATCAAAAGGAGTGTTTTATGCTATTAAAAACAGTGCTACTCTCGTTTGGAATTTCAATTTCAGCGAATGCAGAGCTCAATATTGTTGCAACCACAGGGATGGTTGCGGACATAACAAGGCAGGTGGTGGGTGAACATGGAACAGTTTCAGCCCTCATGGGAGAGGGTATTGACCCACACCTCTATAAACCAACGGCAGCAGATGCCCGCAAAATCATGAATGCCGACATGATTTTTTATAGTGGCTTGCTCTTAGAAGGGCGTATGACGGATACCTTCCTCAAAGCAGCGCGGATGGGCAAGGTTGTTTTTCCAGTGACTGAACTCATAGAGGAAACGTACTTGCTTGAACCTCCGGAATTTGAAGGGCATTGGGACCCGCATGTCTGGATGGATGTTTCAGCATGGGGGCATGCTGTCGATGCAGTTGCAAACGCGCTTTGTGTGCAAGACCCAAGCCATTGCAACGAGTACAAAGAAAACGCGAACGAGTACAACAAGCAGTTAAAGGAATTGCATACGTATGCAATCAATGCAATAGCTTCTATTCCACCGGAACAACGGGTTTTGATTACAGCGCACGACGCTTTTAATTATTTTGGGCGAGCGTATGGTATTGAGGTCATCGGAATTCAAGGTCTTTCGACAGAATCCGAAGCGGGCATCGAAGATGTGAACAGGCTTGTACATATGCTTGTAGATAAGGGTATTACTGCTGTTTTTGTCGAGTCAAGTGTTTCAGACAGGAACGTGAATGCGCTCATCGAAGGCGCTAAGTCAAAAGGACACACTGTCACAATTGGAGGTCGACTTTTTTCGGATGCAATGGGGAAGGGTGGCACCTATCAGGGCACGTATATCGGGATGCTTGACCACAATATCACGACAATTACAAACGGCCTAGGTGGAGAGACTCCTGACAAAGGGTTTGTTGCTAGCGTGCAGGATGAAAGAGTTGACCAGTGATGAAGGTTGAAGCAGGACATTCTTCGAATGCTCCAGTTTCAATTCACGATCTTACCGTTGCGTACCACCGCAAGCCCGTCCTTTGGGATGTTGACCTTGATATACCAGAAGGCAAACTTACCGCAATAGTCGGACCAAACGGTGCAGGTAAAAGTACGCTCATAAAAGCGGTGATGGATCTTGTGCCAAAAGCTTCGGGCAAAGTGATGATTTACGGCAAAACATTCAAGAAGCAACGAAAGTTAGTTGCCTACGTGCCCCAGAGAGAATCAGTTGACTGGGATTTTCCAATTGACGCGATCGGGGTAGTCACAATGGGGCGATACAGCAGTATCGGTTGGTGCAAACCTGTTGGCAAACGCGATAAACAAGCGGCTATGGAAGCCCTCGATCGCGTGGGAATGTCTGACTATGCGCACAGGCAGATAAGCCAACTTTCTGGCGGGCAGCAACAACGTGTTTTTCTTGCAAGAGCTTTGGCTCAGGATTCTACTCTTTATTTTATGGACGAACCATTTGCAAGTGTAGATGCTGCAACGGAAAAAGCGATAGTACAAGTGTTAAGCGATTTGCGTTCAACAGGAAAAACGGTTGTTGTTGTGCATCATGATTTACAAACTGTTCGTGAATATTTTGACCACGTTATTTTGTTAAATATGCGAGTTGTGGCACACGGCCCAGTGGATGAAGTGTTTACAGATGAAAATCTAAAGAAAACATACGGCGGTCGATTGACTCTGCTCAGTGAGGCAGCCGATAGGCTAGCTCGCCATTGAATGTAAGCCATTCCATTTCGGATGCTTCGGTGAAGTTACCTACTTTCGAAGAGTTGCTTCGAGTACTAACACTCGAAGAGTACAACACACGAGTTGTTGTGCTCGGAGTTATGGCTCTTGGCACAGCTGCGGGCCTTGTCGGGACTTTTTTACTTCTTAGAAAGAGAGCGCTCACTGCAGATGCGTTGAGTCACGCGACGCTTCCAGGTATAGCAGTCGCATTTATGGTAATGGTCGCCTTTGGTAGCGATGGTAAAGCATTGTTAGGGCTGCTTCTTGGGGCTTTTGTATTTGGTTGCATCGGTGTTCTTGGAATTCTTGGTATTCGCCACACGACGCGCTTAAAAGATGACGCAGCAATTGGAATTGTATTAAGTGTTTTATTTGGGCTAGGTCTTTGTTTATTAAGAATCGCTACAGAGTTGCCAAGCGGCAGCGCGGCAGGTCTTGGCGGGTTTATCTTTGGCAAGGCGGCATCAATGGTTGCCAGTGATGCTATAACGATGGGTGTTGTTGCATTGGCAATAGCCTTTGTTACAGCATTCCTCCGCAAGGAGTGGACGATGCTCTGCTTTGATGAAAAGTTTGGTGCAGTGCAGGGATGGCCTGTCATTTCACTTGACGTACTCCTTATGGCAATGGTTGCAATAGTGACTGTCATCGCACTGCAATCCGTTGGCCTTGTTTTGGCTGTTGCAATGTTGATAATTCCTGCAGCTTCTGCGAGATACTGGACGACGAAAATTACAAGCATGCTTATTGCTGCAGCACTTATTGGCTGTTTAAGTGGGTGGCTTGGCGCAGTTGTAAGCGCCCTCGTGCCGCGCATGCCAACGGGGCCGATTATCGTATTGATTTGTGGATTTTGGTTTGTACTTAGTTTTGTCGCAGGTCCCAATGACGGTCTTATTGTTCGGCAGTTTGCACGGGTTTTGTTGAACAGACGGATTGCTATGCAGCATATTCAAAGAGCGATGTGGGAACTGTGCGAGGGTGCAGCAAGTACAGAATTTTCAGTAGATGAAGTTGTGCATATACGGTCTTGGAATACTCGAACAGTTACGAAACTGTTGCATCGTTGTGAACGAAAACAATATGCAAACAACGTGTCAAAAGACCAGTGGCGATTAACAGAAAAAGGAGCTGCGACAGCTTCAAGAGTTGTCCGCAACCACCGGTTGTGGGAGGTGTACCTCATAACGTACGCAGATATTGCACCTACACATGTAGACAGGGATGCTGACATGATCGAGCATGTCTTAGGAAAAGAGTTAGTGCATAAACTAGAAGCTCTACTTGAACAATCTTCGATTCCACAAAGTCCACACCCAATTGGGGCAGGCGTATGACTTGGTCAATTATTGATACTTGGATCGTAATTATTGGCGCACTCTGCGCTGCTGGTTGTGCGATTCCCGGAACGCTCTTGGTACTGCGTCGAATGAGTTTGATGGGCGATGCAATTAGCCATACGGTACTTCCGGGGATTGCTATTGCATTTTTGATTACAGGAAGCCGAGACCCAACTGCAATGTTGCTAGGCGCAGTGATCGTTGGGCTGCTAACGGCGTTTCTCGTACAAGCAATTCAAACACTTGGAAAAGTAGAAATCGGCGCCTCCATGGGAATTGTGTTTACAGTGCTGTTTGCATTTGGACTTGTGTTGATGCGGCAAGCGGTAGACCACGTCGATATTGATCCCGACTGCGTACTATATGGTTCGATAGAACTTGCTTGGTTTGACCAAGAGCCCGGTGGCAATGGGATACCGCGTGGAGCAATCGTAAACAGTGTAATGTTTATTGGTAACCTCATAATAATGCTTCTGTTTTATAAAGAATTTAAGATCACTTCTTTTGATCCTGCTCTTGCAAAATCGCAAGGTGTGCAGCCATCGTTCATGCACTACATGTTAATGACAATGACAGCAACAACCGCAGTGGCGGCGTTTGAAACAGTTGGATCAATTTTAGTTGTTGCCATGTTCATCGTTCCTCCAGCAACAGCGTACTTACTTACGAATAAATATGGAGTTATGTTTATACTCGCTATTGGATTATCAATCATTGCAGCAGCACTTGGTCATGTTGCTGCGATCACAGTCCCGACTTGGTTTGGATTTTCGGGCACAAGTACCGCAGGCGCAATGGCGGTGCTCACGGGTTGCTTGTTTATCTGTGCTTGGATTGCATCGCCAAGCCAAGGAATTGTTGCAAAGATGTTGCATCGAATTACAGTTCGTTTACTCGTTGTTCGTGAAGATGTTTTAGGTGTTCTGTGGCGATTAGAAGAGCGAGGGCAACATACATTGAGTCACATGCAACTCTCAGAGGCCATTGGCTCAACACGATTGACGATTAGAGTTGCATTACTAGTACTGCAAAAGAAAAATGCTGTGACAAAAGATGCTTCGAGGTGGGCACTTACCGACGAGGGCAGAACGAGGGCTACGACACTAGTTAGAGCTCATCGTCTTTGGGAAGTGTACTTGGATAAACACTTTCCGCAAGATACGCATCAATTGCACCAGTCCGCATCACGCTTGGAGCATATTACAACTTCGTCCATGCAATCATCTCTTGGAGATGCAGATGAAGATCCCCACGGGAGCAGAGTGCCAACTGACGAATGAAGTAGAAGGTGTTATGCTGCTTGCATGAAGATAACCCTTATAATTCTTAGCGCCTTCTTTTTGATTTCATGTTCCATGTTCTCCAAAGATACGGGCGAAGTTATTTCTAAACCCCTTACTGCAGTCGACAGCAATCGTAAGGTTGTCCTTCCGCAGGGTCATAGTTTCAGAATCGTTTTGCCGAGCAACCCAACGACAGGGTACACATGGAAGGCTGTAGTCGATAATCCAAAAGTGGTTACAGTTGTTTCAAGTAAATTCGATGCTGACTCAAGCGGGCGCATTGGTGTTGGAGGCGAAACCACATGGGTTCTTATGACTAGAAACAAGGGGGACGCTACCTTATCCTTTTCCTACCAGAGATCGTGGGAAGATGATATTCCACCAACCCGTGTAGTAGAGTTTTTATTGAGCGTTCGTTAGTGCGGTTTGGTATATATTTTCGTAGCCCGCAGCAACGGTATCGGAATCGAGCCAGCCTAGAATGTGTTTTCTTCCTTTTGCTCCGAGCTCCTTGCGAAGAGTGTTGTCAGAAGTCAGCGTAGCGATTGCATCTGCGAATGCAGT
>JACKQG010008189.1_pt1 | contig 10271 bp, 10 predicted proteins | sample 8237621 | NCBI WGS metagenome assembly JACKQG01 (sample SAMN15677084, study PRJNA649215) | marine metagenome | biome: marine; feature: Black Sea; material: saline water; isolation source: suspended particulate matter (SPM) from the Black Sea western gyre | collected 2013-06-09/2013-06-10 | depth...
TTGAATCCGCGTGAATCTGCCCAATCTGCGTTATCCGCGTTCCGATTTTTAATATATTTGCTCAAATGTACGGTAGCGAATCCCTAGCTTAATCATTGATGTTACGCAACCTAAAGAGAAATATCCCGCTATGTTTGCATAACATGAGTTAATCATTTAATCAACCAAAACTGGTCATCACACCTGCCGATCGATAATATAATTCCCCAACTCAAATAACGCTTCCCGTTCCACGCTCTCCGACATCTGCCCAAGGAATTCCAAACTTCGCTCAACATATCCACGCGCCTCCACGAAGGCGTCCTGGATTGCCCCGCTTCCACGGATTGCTTTCACCAAACGCTCCATGCGAGCTTCATCGGCAAATTCTCCGTTCAAAACCGCCTTCATATCCTCATCATCAGGATTTGCCTCCTGATAATAAATCGCTGGCAAAGTCACCAAACCCTGGCGTAGATCGCTTGCTACAGGTTTACCTACAGCTTCCTGCTCACCTGTGAAGTCTAAAATATCATCGACGATCTGGAAAGCCATACCGATCTCGTAACCGAATTTGCGCATTGTTTCGACAATCCCTTCATTGCACGAACTAATCAAAGCCGCTGACTTTGTCGCCAAAACAAACATCGAGGCTGTTTTGGCATATATGCGCTGGTAATAATTATCACGGCTGGAAATCCCCCGGCTGGTAAACATTTGCGTGATCTCGCCATCGACGATGGTAGCTAAGGCTTCGGCGAAACTCTGCATCACTTCAACCGAGTCGGTTTGGGCGGCCATTTTGGCCGCGCGAGCAAAAATATAATCCCCCGCCAGGACAGACGCAGCGGGGGACCATTGGGCGTTGACTGTCGGGATACCCCTGCGCAGTAATGACCCGTCGATCAGGTCATCATGCACCAGAGTGGCGGTATGCAGCATCTCAATCGATGCAGCAAGGGTAATTAAACGTTGCGGATCGGCACCGAACATTCTTCCTGTTAGCAAAGTCACTGCTGGGCGCACTCGTTTTCCGCCCGATGACACCAAGTGCTCTACCACGGTATGCAAATCAGGATGATGCGCGTCTACCTGCAGGCGCATCAACTGCTCCACTTCTTGCATCCCGTCTTCTACCAAATTAAAAAAACGAGTACTCAATCAGAATTTCTCCATCTAAATAAATTCGCCGCATTGTCACTGGTGATTTTTGCAATCGAACGGGGCGACTCTCCCCGCAGTTGGGCAATCTTCTCCGAAACGTAGTACACATGCGCCGGCTCATTGCGTTTTCCACGGTGAGGATGCGGGGTTAGGAAAGGACCATCGGTCTCGATCAGTAATTTTTCGAGAGCAGTTGAGGCGACAACATTCCTCAACTCAGTCGCGTTTTTGAAGGTCACCGGTCCAGTGATCCCAATAAAAAAACCGAGTTCCAGGGCCTGATGCGCTTCGGGTTCACTCTCCAAAAAGGAATGGAAAACGCCTGGATAATCATCTGATAGCTCGTCACGCATTTCTTCGATGATCTCGACGATATCGGTGAAACAAGACCGGTCATTGGGGCTGGTATTACGCGTGTGAATAATAATGGAAAGATCAGCTTGCCCTGCAAGTTCAATCTGTTCCCGAAAGACGCGCTTTTGAAGACTGCGCGGCGCCCGATCGCGGTAATAATCCAGGCCGATCTCACCGATGGCGACAACCTTAGGGTGAGCGGCCAATTCTGTGAGTGCAGCGAGGCTGCCTGCGTCCCAGGTGGTTGCCGAGTTGGGATGCACGCCAACTGCAGCGTATACCTGGGAGTAAGCCTCAGCCAACTCTATTGCCGCGCGGCTGGAAGGCAGGTCAATGCCTGGAACCAAGATCCGCTCGACACCCGCCTGCCACGCCCGAGCAAGGACTGCATCCCGGTCTTTGTCGTAATTATTAAAATACAAATGGCAGTGGGTGTCTGTTAACACGCCTTATTTGATTCCAGCGATCTTCAAACCGTCCTGTAGAATGGCCTGAACTTTATCTTCGTGAGTGGTTTCGCAGTAGACGCGGATGATCGGCTCAGTGCCTGAGAAGCGGATCAACAGCCAGCCATTATCTTCGAGCTGGAATTGATAGCCATCGATTGTCAGCAATCCTTCCACCTTCAATCCGCCAATCGTTTCAGGGTTTGCATTTAGAATGCGGTCAATCTTCTCCTGGCGCTCTCCCTCGAAGGGCGTATCGATGCGGTCGTAATGATGCGCACCGACCTTGCTGAAGAGCAGATCGAGCAACTCAGAAGGCTTGCGCTCCAACTTGACCATCATATCCAGGAAATACAGGCCCGCCAGGATACCATCGCGTTCGGGCACATTGCCGCGGAAGGCATATCCACCGGATTCTTCGCCGCCGATCATGGCGTCAGTCTCGAGCATCTTGGGGGCAACAAATTTAAAGCCCACACCGGTTTCGTGTACTTCTACGCCATAGATATCGGCCAGCTTGTTGAGCATCTTGGTGGTAGAGATAGTCTTGACGATGGGGCCTCGCTCTCCGCGCACTTCCAGCAGATAATAAGCCAGCAGGCCATAGGCCCGCAGTTGGTTGATGAACTCGCCGTTCTCGTCGCCAAACCCGACCCGGTCTGCGTCACCATCGTTGATCAACAAGACATCGGCATCATATTCCAGAGTGGCCGCTAAACCGACATCAATATTGGGCGGAATTGGCTCGGGGCGGCTCATTTCGGGGAAGAGGGGATGGCGAGTGTTGTGAATCTCGATAACCTCAGTCTTTCCACCTGCCAACAATTTTGGGAACCATCCCGCGCCATTGCCCCACATCGGCTCGATCAGGATCTTCAGACCAGCCTCTTTGATGGGCTCTACATCGACCAAGGTTTTAATATGCGCAATATAATCAGGATCGGGGTCGAAAAAACTAACAAAGCCCTGTCGGCGCGCTTCGGCTAATTTCAATCTTTTAGCGTCTGCTTCGGTCTCAGGGATGAAGCTTTCAATTTCTTTTAGGCCTTCAGGGGGAATGGCGCCGCCATTTTCATCGCGCACCTTGAACCCGTTATCGTGATAGGGGTTATGTGAAGCAGTCACGTTAACCGCCCCCACAGCTTTTCGCGCAACGACTGAATAAGAAATAACTGGTGTTGGCGAAGATCCATCGGTTAAATAGACGCGCAAACCATTGCCAGCCAACACTTCAGCAACTGCGGCTGCAAAGTTCTCGCCGTGAAAGCGCTTGTCGTAGCCAACAACAACCCACTTGCCTTTATGCCCGTGCTTTATCAGATAAGACGCGAATCCCTGGGCACAGCGACGTACATTTGCAAAAGTATAATCCTCGGCGATCATTCCTCGCCAGCCATCGGTTCCAAATTTGATATCGTGAGACATTAGTCCTCCAGAGTGAAGTTACGAATGATAGCGCGGGTATTATATCAAAGGGACGCCAATTTGGCGGGTGGGTCTCTAGGCAATCGGGAGATGTGATAAACATGATTGTTGGGCGAATTGCCCAGTGGCAATAACATGGAATCCCAAGCAATCTCCATGCTATAATCTGCGATTATGATTTCAGACAAAGTTTATCTCGATTATGCAGCCTCAACCCCTGTTGACTCGCGCGTGATCGATGCAATGTTGCCATACTTTGACCAACACTTTGGCAACCCGTCTTCGACCCATTTTTACGGTCAAAAAGCCGAAGCGGCTATTGAGAATGCGCGTGAAACCATCGCCAGGGCGCTAAACTGCAATCCCTATGAAGTAGTTTTTACATCTTGCGGCTCTGAAAGTGACAACCTGGCACTGCGCGGCGCAGCCTGGGCATCTCGTCAAGAGCGCGGCGCCGATCATATCCTCATCAGCCCGGTGGAGCATCACGCAGTCTCCCATACGGCCCAACAACTGGCGGACCTCTTTGAATTCGAACTCGAATATCTCCCCATCGACGAATTCGGCATGGTCAGACCTGATACAGTTGCCGAACTTCTGCGACCCAGCACAGCAATTGTATCTGTCATTCATGCCAACAATGAGATTGGAACACTCAACCCCATCGCCGAGATCGGAACTGTCTGTCAAGAGAAAGGTGTCCCGTTCCATTCAGACTCTGTGCAAGGCGCAGCGCATCTGCCCGTTGATGTTCAAGAACTCAACGTTGATCTACTGGCAATCGGTGCACACAAATTTTACGGTCCCAAAGGCGTTGGCGCGCTTTACGTGCGCGAGGACATCAAACTTCAGCCCAGCCAGACTGGCGGTTCACAGGAATTAGGTCGGCGGGCTGGGACGCAAAACACACCTTACATCGTCGGCATGGGAGAAGCATTTCGTCTTGTGCAAGCAGAGCATAATCAACGACATGACCAAGCATTGGCTATGCGCATTAGAATCATTGGGCACGTGCTGGAAGAAATCCCTGATGTTGTGCTTACTGGACACCCCTCAGAGCGGCTTTCCAATCATGCCAGCTTTGCCTTCAAAGATGTCGATGGCAACAATCTGCTGATGCTGCTCGATGTCGAAGGTTTCGCCTGCTCCTCAGGTTCAGCCTGCAAAACTGGCAATCCAGAACCATCGGGCGTACTCACCGCACTGGGCTTATCACCAGATTGGGGCCTTGGCTCCTTGCGCGTCACTGTTGGCAAAGATACTACACCCTTGGAAGTTGATAAGTTCCTAGAAGTTTTGCCTTTGGCAATTGAGAAAGTGCGAAAAATCAACCACAGATGAATAGGATAAACACAGATTGTTGAGTGGGAGAGAATTCATGGATAGAGAAACCAATGATCTCACGCATACTATCATTGGTTGTGCGTATACGGTCAGCAATGCTCTGGGCATAGGATTTTTGGAGAAAGTTTATGAGAATGCAACTGCCCACGAAGTTCGAAAATCTGGGCTTTCCGTCGTGCAACAGCACCCAATCGATGTAATATATGACAATTTGGTTGTAGGTCAGTATTTCGCTGACTTGTTAATTGAAAACCATGTTTTAGTTGAAGTTAAAGTAACTAGAGATTTAACCGATGTCCATGCAGCCCAATGCTTGAATTACCTTCGTGCTACAGGAATGCCAGTTTGTCTACTAATCAACTTCGGCCGGCCAAAAGTACAAATTAAACGTATCTTGCCTCATAACGATTGGAATGAGATCAACAATTAAATCCAATTCATCCAATTTATCTGTGGCAAATTATTATTAGATGAAAAAGAAAACAGTCGTAGTCGCCATGTCAGGCGGGGTGGATAGCTCGGTAACGGCAGCCTTGTTGAAAGAGCAGGGCTACGACGTTATCGGCATGATGATGCGTTTGTGGAGCGAGCCTGGTAGCGAGGCCGAGAACCGCTGCTGTACTGTCGACGCTATGAACCTGGCCCGTAGAATGGCCGCACAGCTTGAGATTCCCTTTTACGCTATTGACGCTAAAGATGTCTTCCGCAAGACTGTGGTGCAGTACTTCTTCGATGGCTACCGTCAGGGGATCACGCCCAACCCATGTCTGGTATGTAATATGCATATCCGTTGGGAATTCTTGCTCAATCGCGCCCTGGCCTTGGGGGCGGATTTCATGGCTACCGGGCATTATGCGCGTTTATTGACGGCGGACGGCGGACGGCAGACCGCGGTCGGCAGTCCACGGTCAAGTTCATTTGAGGCGATCAGACTTCAAAAAGCCCTTGATGAAAACAAGGATCAGTCCTACGTGCTGCACGTGCTCAAACAGGATCAACTAAAACATGCCCTCTTCCCCCTGGGAGATTACACCAAACCCCAGGTTCGTGATTTGGCACGCAAATTCGATCTTCCTGTTGCTGAACGATCCGACAGTCAGGACCTTTGCTTCCTGGGCAATGGCACTTACGCTGAGTTCCTTGAGCGCAACGCACCCGAGGTCAATCGGCCCGGCCCGATGCTCAACTCCGCGGGCGAAGAGATTGGCCAGCACCGGGGATTGGCCTATTACACTATCGGCCAACGACGCGGGCTGGGTATCGCTGCACCAGAACCCCTCTATGTCATCCAAAAAGACAATAATAAAAACTCGCTACTCATTGGTCCCAAAGAATCTCTAGGAAGAAAACAACTAACTGCCCGCGAGGCAAATTGGATTTCTGGCTCACCACCCGAATCTCCATTCCGTGCTCAGATCAAAATTCGTTACAAGGCCGACTTCGCCTGGGGATTGGTAACACCCCAATCTAACAACGGTTTTCAAATCGAATTTGATGAGCAACTTCGCGATATCACACCTGGCCAGGCCGCGGTCATTTATAACGAAGATATTTGTCTCGGTGGCGGCATAATCGAATAAGCTTACCGGAAAGTGTCTGAAAAAAGTGTCACTCTGAGCGTACCAACGGCAGGCCTACGACCAGCGAAGAGACTCCTGCCCTCGCCAGGGGCGCACCTTCGATGAGGCAGAGATCCTTCGCCCCGCCTTCGGCAAAGGGCTCAGAATGCTCCAAGCTCGCAGTCGATGGGGCGAGGAAGTGCGTAACATGAGTTAATGAATAAAATTATTTAAGCCCTAAAGTTTAAGGAGAAAAATGTCCGAAGAAAAGAAAATGGACGAGAAAGAAATGCACCGCAAATTTGCAATCAAAGCCTTCAACAGCACCTGGACCTTGCTCGACAAGACTGACCGCACCAAAGAAGAAGACCTTGCCATGATTCACATGGCACATGCCTCTCGCTATCATTGGGGCCAAATCGGAACGCCGTTGAACTTCGCCCGTGGCGACTGGCAGGTCGCGCGTGTCTATGCTGTGTTGGGTTTTGGCGTGATGTCCTACAAATATGCCAAAAGCTGTTTGGATTTATGCGAAGAACATGATTTCGGCGATTTCGACTTAGCCTTTGCGTACGAAGCCTTGGCGCGGGCATCACAAGTCTCTGGCGATGTAACAAACGCATCAGGTTATATCCGCCTCGCCAAAGACGCCGGCGAAGCAATCGAAAAGAAAGAAGACCAAGAGTATTTCTTCTCTGAACTGAGCACGATTCCCGGTTACGAAGATTATCTTGCCGCCTGGAACAAGTAGTTTTCAACTGGCAAAATGATATACTTGCAATATGACAATTCCTAGCCTATTCATCGGTCTGCTGATCTCTAGTTTGTTCGGCTCACTCTTCCATTTATGGCGCGGCGGAGGCCCCGGCCGTTTGCTGCTTTACCTATTCTTAGGCTGGCTTGGCTTCTGGGGCGGACATGCCCTCGGTGTCCGCTGGGGTTGGGATTTCTTAAGCTTGGGGCCCCTCTATCTTGGTGCAGCAACTCTTGGAAGTGTGATCACCTTAGGCTTTGGATATTGGTTGAGCCTGGTTGAAACGGGAAATATGGACTAATCCCAAAAATAATCGTGATAGAAAAGGAACCCGCATGTACCGAATCGAATCATTTCTCTCAGCGCGTCTATTCTTAGTTCCTGAATTGATTGGGGAACGTATCTATTTTGTCAGCAATCTCAGCGGCCATCTTAGCCTCTACGTCATGGACAAAGTCGGCAGTGTGCCTGAACCATTGCTGCCACCAGAAATAGCCCTGCAAAACCCTCACCTGCTGGAAGGTAATCTCTTCAAAGTTTTCCCAAAACTCAATAAAATCTTGGTGATGATCGATCAAGATGGAAATGAAGATTACAAACCCATGTTAATCCCAATAAAAGGCGGCTATCCCGAACCGGCCATCAGCGAGATGTTTGATGAGCACCGCTTCTTCCTCACAAGGGCATACCCTGAAGACAACCTCGTATACCTGCGGGTTGCCTCGCACAAGGAACCTACTTTCGCGGCAGTTCGGCTGAATCTCGAAAATGGCACTTTATCAAAAATTCACTCTAGTGTTCATGGTGGATTTGTCGATGGAGTCAACCACGATCACAGTAAGGTCATTCTCCTGGAAAGCTACTCGATAGGAGATCACGTGGTTTCTCTTTGGGATGCCGAGAAGGATGGGTCAGTCCGGACAATCTATGGGACCCCGGTTAACGAGCGTCAACCCGATAAAGAGTACCCTCCCAATGCAATGGGAAATAGCAATTTTGTGCGAGACGGTGCAGGCTTATTACTCGGCACAAGCATCTATGAAGACACGGGGGGACTGGCCTATTTTGAGATCGACAATCCTGATGGAATCAAACCTGTCCCAATCAATGGTATCGTTCACACAGGGATGGGTGAATTCAATGGAATAGATCACTTAGATGGCGACCGCTATCTGGTCAAATACAACATCGATGGCGCAGACTGGGCTTACGAAGGGGTATTCGATGAAGATAACCTGGAAATCAATCTCAAGGCCGTCCTGATTGGTCAGGGAGAAATTTTCAATGGTGTGCTGGAACATATTGGGTGGGAGAAAGCCAGCGACACATTTACCCTATCATTTTCCACAGCGATCTCGCCAACCCAGATATATTTGATTGAAGGTGCTGATCGTAAAACGATATCGAGACAGACCAATGAGAAGATTCTCTCTATTCCCGAGGATTTACTTTCGCCCGGGCAGGATGCATCTTTTACTAGCTTTGACGGGCTGCGTGTATCTGCGCGTTTGTATTTGCCCGCGGATTCCCTCGGGTTCGAGGGCCCTCGCCCGGTGGTTTACTACATCCATGGCGGTCCACAAAGCCAGGAGCGCCCCGATTTCGCCTGGTTCTCTATGCCTTTGATCCAGTTCCTAACATTGAATGGTTTCGCTGTTTTCGTGCCCAATGTGCGCGGCTCAACGGGATACGGCCTGAAATATACAAAAAAGGTCGATCGCGACTGGGGTGGCGATGACCGCCTCGATCACGTCCACGCCATGACGGAAGTGCTCCCCAAGGATGCCCGCCTAGACACTTCAAGAGCCGCGGTCGTAGGCCGCTCCTATGGGGGCTATATGACGCTCACATTAGCTGCGCGCCACTCCGAACTTTGGAAAGCTTCGTGTGATATGTTCGGCCCGTATGATCTGATCACCTTCGGCGAACGCATCCCCGAAACCTGGAAACCTTATTTCAAAATGGTCATCGGCGATCCCGATATCCCTGAGGAGCGCGCCGATTTAGTCGAACGCTCTCCGCGCACGCATATCGAAAATTTGGGCGCTCCGATGCTGGTCATCCAGGGCAAAAATGATCCACGTGTCGTCGAGCAAGAATCCCACGATCTCGTTGAGCATTTACGTTCGATTGGCAAAGAGATCGACTATTTGATGTTCGAGAATGAGGGCCACGATGTGCTCAAATTCGAGAACAGAGTCACTTGTTATAACGCCATTACCGATTTCTTCAAAAAGCATTTGAAACCGTAGAGCGGAGAGCGTAAAGCAGTGAGCGAAAGCACGCTTCTCATCGCGCTGCCCAGAAAAAATGTCCGAACAAACAAACCCAACACTCGCTCAAGAGGGCGACATCGCCCAGATCATTGGGCCGCGCGACAAGACGTTTATCGTGCAGCTCAAACCTGGTGGGCGGCTCCAGACGCATAATGGCATGATCGAGCACGACGATCTGATTGGACAGTCTTGGGGTCGGCAGGTGCTCAGCCATCTGGGTAAAAAATTCCTGGTGCTGCAGCCAAACTTGAACGTACTACTGCTTAATTTACGTCGCGCTACCACGATCATGTATCCCAAGGATATTGGCTTCATCCTAGTCAATATGGCCATAGGCCCGGGCCAGCGTGTGCTCGAAGCTGGCTCTGGATCGGGGTCTTTCACCATCGCCCTGGCTCATACTGTTGGACCAGATGGTCACGTTTTTAGCTATGAGATCCGCGAGGATAATCAGAAGGCGGCTCGTGAAAACATTGAGCAAGTCGGGTTCGCCGATCGAGTAACCTTTAAGCAGCGCGATATTGTTGAGGGCTTCGACGAAACTGGGGTTGATGCGCTCTTTTTAGATGTGCCCAACCCCGAAGATTACCTGCAGCAAGTGCGAGCCGCTCTCAAGCCGGGTGGCTTCTTTGGCAGTCTTCTGCCGACTACCAATCAAGTGGGTTTGTTGCTCAAAACTTTGGAAAAATCAAATTTCAAATTCATCGAAGTTTGCGAAGTTTTACTGCGCTATTACAACCCAATCTCGAAGAGATTGCGCCCGGAAAATCGCATGATTGCCCATACTGGATACTTGATCTTTGCGCGACCGATTGACATCTATGCACAATAATTCTCGTACTATGTTTCACCAGTAGCACGGTAGTAAACCGTGGAGCGTCCCAAAGTGTCATGGCCGGAGGCCCGCCTGTGGCGTGAGCGACAAAAGGAGCGAAGAATCTATGTATTTGTCACTCAAAGAGTAAGATTC
>JACKQG010008190.1_pt1 | contig 10270 bp, 9 predicted proteins | sample 8237621 | NCBI WGS metagenome assembly JACKQG01 (sample SAMN15677084, study PRJNA649215) | marine metagenome | biome: marine; feature: Black Sea; material: saline water; isolation source: suspended particulate matter (SPM) from the Black Sea western gyre | collected 2013-06-09/2013-06-10 | depth...
AAACGGTGATATTGTACCTAGTAGAATGGGTAATAGTCATCCTAATGTGATACCTTATCGGGTCTTTGCTTCATTAGATGGACATTTAATAATAAGCTGTGGGAATGATGGACAATTTCAGAGATTATGTCATGCTCTAGGACTTTCAAAGATCTCAAATGATCCCAAATACAAATCGAATGAGGCGAGGCTTAAAAACAGAGAAGCTCTTGAGGATGAACTACAGTTGGTATTGGAAAAAATGAAAAAACAAGGTATTATTGAGTTACTTGAAGCCGTGAATGTTCCTTGTGGCCCTATAAACAATCTGCCTGAAGTGTTTTCAGATCCACAAGTTGTTGCAAGGGAAATGGAAATTGATCTTAAACGCTCTGATGGTGTTACTATAAAAACAGTTGCTTTCCCGGCAAAGCTTAGTGAGTCACCAGCTACCTATAGGAATGCACCACCAATTTTGGGGGAGCATACAAAAGAAATCTTACTGGACTGGGTAAAGTTATCAGATGAAGAAATTAAATCATTAAAGGAAATGAAAGTAATCTAGAGTAAAGTCCCTTTTGAAAATATACTCATTACCTTAATTATAAGAGAATCAATTAAAATATAAGGTGTTGGTGGAGCCTAGGGGGATCGAACCCCTGACCTCTTGCATGCCATGCAAGCGCTCTCCCAGCTGAGCTAAGGCCCCAATGTCAACTGAGTGATTTTTTAAACATTTTGAGAGAGAAAGCCAAGTGACTTATTCTTCTTTTGCGGGCACATCAGCTATATCATCAAGACTAATCGTTTCTTCGTCATCATCTTCAAGTAATCCATCATTTTCTAAAAGATCATCCTCTATAACTATATATTCATCATCTTCTAAAACTATTTCTGCATTTTCGTCTATGATATCATTCTCTTTATTTTGTGCATCAGGTTTGTCAGCCTCCATGGTGCGCGACTTGTTCCCAAGAAGAACCTCAAGAGAGAATTCATGACCACATGCTGGACACAACATGGGATCTTTTTTAAGATCATAAAATCTTACTGAGCAACTAGGGCAAACACGTTTAACCCCCCATTCTTCTTTGGGCATAATTTTCCTCTTTTAAAAACAAGATATTCTAGACTAGGCAGTTGCCACAGGCAGAGCTTAGTGTCAAAGACTTTCGAATATTTTTCTTATGACTTTTAAAGTTTTTTGTACTTGTTCACCTATAATAGTGCGTTAGGGGCTAAATTTATGGATAACACTGAAAAATTATATTCTATTACTGTGGGTTTTCCTGGGGTGCAAATTTTCGTAAAAAAGTCACAAAGAGCCAAAAGAGTTTCTTTGAGAGTATCTGGAGTCGATGGCAATGTCTTTTTGATTGTTCCAGTGCATGTTAACATGAAAGATGCCGAAAAATTTGCATGTGATAAAGTAGAGTGGATCCGTAAGCAGATAGTGAATAAAATTGAAAAGGTTTTGGTAAAACATGGAACCGTTTTACCAATAGGGGGAGTTCCACATACAATAATAGCTGGTGATGGGAAAAAAATAATACTTAAGGAAGGTACTATAATAGCACCGCTTAAAGAGAAAAACTTTAACCTTCGTTTGAAAACATTTTTGATTGAGTTAGCTCGCCAAAGGTTTTGTGAACGGACAGATTATTATACTAAATTGATTGGAAAAAAATACTGCAGGATCACTATAAGGGATACAAAGTCTAGGTGGGGTTCATGTAGTGTAGAAGGCAATATTTCGTACTCCTGGAGACTTGTTTTAGCACCAAAGTCTGTCTTAGATTACCTGGTAGTTCATGAGGTTAGTCATTTAATAGAAATGAATCACTCAATTAATTTTTGGAAGCAGGTGGAAACATTAATGCCAAATTATAGAGAATTTAGGTTCTGGCTAAAGCAAAATGGTGAAAGACTACATTCATATCAATTTTAGGGGTTTGCTATTATTTAATTTTGTGATCACATACTGACATGAGTAAAGGTAAATTAAAACAGTTTAGCTTAGGTTTGGAAGTTAACTCCGAGGTTCCTACAGGTTCTGCAAATGAATATATTTATCGGCGTTTGAGATCTCTAATAATGCATGGAGAGGTTTTTCCTGGAACCTCTATGACCTTGAGAGGAGTAGGGAAAGAGTTTGGGGTTTCTATGACTCCGATCCGAGAAGCAGTAAGGCGTTTAGTAGCAGAAGGCGCATTAAACCTCTCTATTTCTGGTAGAATTTCTACACCAGAGTTAACAAACGATCGAATAGAGGAGTTAGCCTCGTTACGCGCCCTTTTGGAACCAGACCTTGCAACTCGTGCGCTGCCGCGCGCTCATCCAGCATTAATAGAAAGATTAGAAACTACTAACGATTTTATTGGAAAGGCCATAAGGGCGGAGAGCTCTGTAGATTATATCAGGTATAATCTAGAATTTCATAGGTCTCTATATTTGAGAGCTCAAGCGCCAGCGACACTTGCTCTATTGGAAACAGTTTGGTTACAGTTGGGTCCAACGATGAGGAGTTTATATGGTAAATTGCAGCGAACTAATTCTCCCCAACACCATCAATCGATTATAGAGGCGTTGAAGTTAGGCGATGAGCCTAGTTTACGTTTGGCTGTTAAAGCTGATGTCACACAAGGCCTTAAACTTTTGGCTCAATAGTTTAAAAGATTAAATAAAATACTAAATCCACATCAATACTAAACTCTTGCCAGTTTTATGCCCCTGTGTTTTTAAATATATTTAATTAGTAGGTGAAAGGTTCTAAATGAAGTCAATATTAGTTTTTGGAGATTCTCTTGTTTGGGGGCGTAATGCGAGCAAAAAAGATCGTCACCGTTTTGTAGATCGTTGGCCAAATGTTCTTGCTGCTACTTTACAAGGTGTAACCGTATGGGAAGCTGGCCTTGGAGGAAGGACCACAGATCTTGAATTTGAAGACAAACCCGGACGAAATGGTTTAACGTACTTACCTGTAGCGCTGCAACAAGCTGCCCCACTGGATCTTGTCATTTTAGCGCTGGGAACGAATGACCCTTTTGCATTAGCTGGACGCAAGCCACAAGATACGGCCAATGCAATGCGGACTTTGATTTCTACTGTGAGAGATTTGCCGTTAGCTACAGGAAGTTCTGTGCCTAATACCAAGCCTCCTAAAGTGATGATAGTCTCTCCTCCAAATTGTTTGCCATTATCTTCTGTGAAAGGAGAAGGTCATCCCGAATTGAATGATCTTACACTGTGGTTGCCCGAACTGTCTAAGCTATATGGAGACTTGGCGGCTGAGCAGGATACATATTTTGCAGATGCCTCTAGTTTTTGCGAGCCAGACCCAATAGATGGATTGCATTGGAACTCTGAAAATTCCCGTAAATTGGGACTTGGAATTGCCCAAACCCTTGTTCTAAATGGTTTTGCCAGCTCTAATTAGAATATGAACTTAAAGTTTTTAGTAAACCCGTGCTTTTGGAGCAATTTTCTTTAGGTCGATGCCACCGTCTTTTTGTTGTGTTAAAGGCTTTAGGTGTACATCTCTGTATTTTAATGATGTGCTTTCTCCACAATACACTAAGGAGTGTTTGCGCCACGCTTCATCATCTCGCTCAGGGTAGTCTTCATGCGCGTGTGCTCCGCGGCTTTCTTTTCGGGCTTCTGCCGCAACAATAGTTGCTATGGCATTTGGCATTAAATTTGTTAACTCTAGTGTTTCCATAAGGTCAGAATTCCAAATCATTGAACGATCAGTAACTTGGATGTCCAACATCTTTTTAGATACGGCGTTCATTTTTTCTACACCTTCTGCTAAAGTCTTGTCAGTCCTGAAGACTGCGGCGTCAGATTGCATTGTTTTTTGCATTTCAAGTCTAAGATCAGCGGTAGGAATAGCGCCTTTTGAATAACGTAGGTTATCAAATCTATTTAATATTTTATCAACCTCATTTGAAGAAATTGTAGGGTTAGGAGATTTTCTGTCTACAACTTTGCCTGCTCGAATACCTGCTGCCCGCCCAAAAACTACTAAATCTATCAGAGAATTAGAGCCTAATCTGTTTGCTCCATGAACAGACGCGCACCCTGCTTCTCCGACAGCCATTAACCCTGGAACCACTCGATCATGATCAGTATCTGTTGGAGATAAAACTTCACCCCAATAATTAGTTGGGATTCCGCCCATATTATAATGCACAGTTGGAAGAACAGGGACGGGGTCTTTTGTCAAATCAACACCTGCAAAAATTCGAGCACTTTCTGATATTCCTGGTAACCTAGTTGCTAAAGTTTCAGCAGGAAGATGGTTGAGGTTAAGATGAATATGGTCTGAGTGCTCGCCTACCCCGCGACCCTCACGGATTTCCATAGTCATACATCTTGATACAACATCTCTAGAAGCTAGATCTTTATAGGTTGGGGCATACCGTTCCATAAAACGTTCACCTGAGGAATTAGTTAGATATCCACCTTCACCTCTGGCACCTTCGGTAATTAAACAGCCCGCACCATATATTCCTGTTGGATGGAATTGAACGAACTCCATATCTTGTAGAGGTAATCCTGCTCTTGCAACTAAGCCTCCTCCATCTCCAGTACAAGTGTGTGCAGAGGTTGCAGAAAAGTATGCACGACCGTACCCACCAGTCGCTAAAACAACCATTTTTGCTGAAAAAAGATGTAAAGTTCCATCTTCTAATTTCCAACATAAAACACCTGTGCAAGTGCCGTCGGGCGTCATTATAAGGTCAATAGCAAAGTATTCGATATAAAATTCGGCATTATTCTTTAATGATTGTCCGTAAAGAGTATGTAGCATTGCGTGACCTGTTCTATCTGCCGCTGCGCATGTTCGTTGTACAGGAGGCCCTTCACCAAACTCTGTTGTATGTCCCCCAAAAGGCCGTTGATATATTTTACCTTCCTCTGTCCTTGAGAAAGGTACCCCATAGTGTTCTAACTCATAAACGGCTTTAGGAGCTTCTCTCGCCAGGTACTCCATCGCGTCAGTATCACCAAGCCAGTCGGAGCCTTTTACTGTGTCGTACATGTGCCACTGCCAATTATCTGGACCCATATTTGAGAGAGATGCGGCTATTCCTCCCTGAGCTGCAACTGTGTGAGATCTGGTTGGAAATACTTTTGTTACACAGGCAGTTTTTAAACCCTGCTCTGCCATACCTAAAGTGGCCCTTAGTCCGGCACCACCAGCCCCCACAACTACAACATCATATTCATGGGTTTCATATTTATAAGATTGCATTTGCGATTGTCTCCAGGAGTTTAGAAGTAGATTCGGATTATTGAAATAAAAGTTATAGCAATTGCACTGTAGCAAATTAAACTTGCTATAGTTAGGAGTACCGTTTTTGCTGAACCCCTTACATAATCTTCAATTAAAGTTTGTACACCAAATCTAAAGTGTAGCAAACCTACGCACATAGTTAGAATTACTACAATGGCGTTGGTAGGTTTTAAGAAAAAAATATTTGCGTCTTCATAGCTAGAACCCAATATCTTACCAAAAGTGAAAATAAAAATTGGAGCTACTACGGCTAAAATAACTGATGTGACTATCATTCGAATATGTTTGTCTGTGCCATTACCAGGTTTTTGAAAAAATACTCTTGGATTTATAATTTTAAAATAATTCATTTTTTCTTTCAGAGACTAATTGCTGTCAATAATGTTAGAATGAAAGATCCCGCTATCACGCCATATGCAAGATATTTTGCATGGATAAGATCAAATCCGCGGCCAGTATCCCAATATAAGTGCCTCAGCCCCGCTAAAAAGTGGTACCAAAATGCCCAAAGGGATAAAAACAATATTATTTTGACAAACCAGCTATTTAATATCTTATTTACAGTCTGAACGTGTTCTGAGCTTACTGAAACAGCGAAAATCCACCACACTATTAGTAGTGATGCGATTAAGAGTGCATTCCCAGTTATACGAGTAAAAATTGATGTTACTGAAGTGAATTCAGGTCTATAAATCGATAAATGGGGTGAAAGAGGCCGTTTGTTCTTCGTTGGTTCTTTCATTTAAAATCCTAAAGAAAAGATAAGTTAAAACATAGATAACACAAAAAACGGTAGTGTCACTCCCGGTAACAATCTATTATTGCGGTATTTTGGCACATATTTGTTAACTTCCTTTTCCTGTGGTCCCAAGTTTTTAGTAAGATTATCGATGATGCGTGAAATAGTTTTAATAGATTATACTGGTCGAACTAATAATTTCTACCTAGTTAGTTTTAAATCATAAATGATAGTAATTAAATTGAACTTTTTTGAATCCATTTGAAGGAATTTATTCAAGTCAGAATCCCATCATAAAGGAGTTTTGTTCCCGCTAAAAATAACAAAATATATGTAAAAATAAAAAATAACGACTCTGGTATAATTTTATGAACATGAGCGCCAGCTATTGTGCCGAAAATTGCAATGGGTGCTAATAATATGTCAATTTTTACAGTTTCCCAAGTAAAAAAACCTAAAAAGCTATAAGGCACAACCTTAAAAATATTTATTGCCCAAAATGAAATTACTGTAGTGGACTGATAAAGTGTTTTACTCATTTTTTGGGATAAAAGAAATAAGGCCACCGGTGGTCCACCTGCGTGACTTATAAAGCTAGTGAAGCCGGCACTGATGCCAATAAATACGCCTATTTTGTTATTAAAAGTCATTCTACTTATTCTAAGTATGAAGGAGTTTTTTAGTACTTCAAAGCAAACAAAACCTATTGAGATTAACCCAAGAAGTATTTGTATCAGATTAGTGCTTGCTACTCGATGAAAAAAGATAGCTATAATTACACCAAGTAAGCCTCCCAGAATGATTACCTTTGCGTTATTATGATCCCATTTTTTCCAATACAGCTTTAAAGAAACGGCATCCATTACCATTAGTAATGGCAACATAATCCCTAATGCTTGAGTGGGTTCAATCACAAGAGCAAGAATGGGTATGCATATAAAAGATGCTCCGCTACCGAAGCCCCCTTTTGAAATACCAGCTAGGAGTACAGCAAGGATTAATAGTAAAATAAATAATGCACTAATATCCATATATGCTTAAAACCAAATTATTTACCACCCGAGCCTTGCGCGACTCTACTCAAAAGTCTAGGTCTGAAACCGAAATTATTAAATAGGGGAATATTACAAATGGCGAGATCTAAAATAGTTTTAATAGGAGCTGGGCAAATCGGAGGAACTCTTGCACATTTGGCTGCGTTAAAGGAATTGGGTGATATAGTTCTCTTCGATATAGCCGAGGGTACGCCAAAAGGTAAGGCACTGGATATTGCCCAAGCAGGGCCTTCTGAAGGATTTGACGTAAAACTCAAAGGTACTTCTGACTATAAGGATATAGAGGATGCTGATGTTTGTATTGTAACTGCTGGAGTCCCAAGGAAACCTGGTATGAGTCGTGACGATCTACTGGGTATCAATTTAAAAGTAATGAAGGCAGTGGGGGAAGGTATAAAAGAGTTTGCGCCTAATGCTTTTGTTATATGTATTACAAACCCACTGGACGCGATGGTTTGGGCGTTAAGGGAGTTTTCTGGGCTTCCACATGAAAAAGTTTGCGGTATGGCTGGAATTCTTGACTCGGCAAGGTTTAGGCACTTTTTAAGTCTCGAGTTTAATGTGTCAATGCGAGATGTTACTGCATTTGTGTTGGGAGGGCATGGGGACACAATGGTTCCATTGACTCGTTACTCAACTGTGGGTGGAGTGCCATTGCCTGACTTAATTAAGATGGGGTGGACTACGGAAGATAGGCTAGAAGAGCTAGTACAGAGAACTCGCGATGGTGGTGCAGAGATAGTGGGTTTATTGGGCAATGGCTCAGCATTTTATGCTCCAGCTACTGCTGCAATAGAAATGGCAGAGGCCTATCTTAAGGATCAAAAAAGAGTATTGCCTTGTGCAGCCTATGTTGAAGGAGAGTTTGGCTTAAGCGGATTTTATGTGGGGGTGCCTGTGATTATTGGAGCTAAAGGTGTAGAAAAAGTTGTGCCGATAATTCTTACAAAAGATGAGCAGGTGATGTTTGATAAGTCGGTAAACGCAGTCGAAGCACTGGTTGAAGCGTGTAAAAATATAGATAAGAGTTTGTGAGATAAAAACTTAGCATTTTTTACTCTAAAAAGTACGTAATTAACGATATTTATTATATTTGTGATCACATAATTTTTTATTGTGATCACATAATCACTTATTTTAACATTTTTATTATATTTTTGTTTATCTTATCATTTTTCCGTGTCAGAAACTTAACTCGAGTATAAGCTCTATTACCATCTGGGAAGATACACTTACAAGTAGTCAATAGATTATAAAAATTAGTTGGATAATTTTATGTCTGATAAGTTAAGTAATAAACATGAAGGCTCCTCCTCAGCGATGCAGGGTAGTAATACTTTGTATCTCGAAACCCTTTACCGGAGGTATCAAAAAGACAACAATGCAGTTCATTCTAGTTGGAAAAGTTTTTTTGATAATTTAGAAAGTTCTCCAGGTCTGACTGAAGATTGTAATATTGGACCTAGCTGGGTTAGAACAGATTGGCCTCCTGACGAAAGCAAAAAGAGTGATAATTTCTTCAATGATGATCAGGCTCAAAAAGTTACAGAAAAATTAAGTGCGTTAACTTCTAACTCTGATGGCTCTGTGTCAGAGGACACATTAAAAAGAGCGGTTTTAGATAGCATAAGGGCCTTAATGTTAATTAGGGCGTACAGAATTCTTGGTCATTTGGCTGCTGACCTAGACCCTTTGGGAATGAAAGACAAGCCACAGCACACTGAACTTAACCCAGAGAGTTATGGGTTTAAAGAATCTGATATGGATAGGCCAATTTTTATTGATAATGTGCTTGGTCTGCAAATAGCTTCAATTCGAGAAATTTTATCCATAGTTAAGAGAACTTACTGTGGAACTTTTGCGCTTCAATATATGCACATATCAAACCGTGAAGAAGCAAGTTGGTTAAAAGAACGAATTGAGGGGTTAGGCAAAGAGGTACAGTTTTCAAGAAGGGGTCGTAAAGCGATCCTAAATAAACTTGTTGAAGCAGAAGGCTTTGAGAAATTCCTTCATGTGAAGTATATGGGGACTAAGAGGTTTGGACTTGACGGTGGCGAAAGTCTTATTCCGGCCATGGAACAAATAATAAAACGTGGTGGGGCTAGGGGAGTTGAAGACATAATTATTGGCATGCCGCACCGAGGAAGACTATCAGTCTTAGCAAACGTATTAGCAAAACCTTATAAAGCAATTTTCAATGAGTTTCAGGGTGGTAGTTCTAAACCTGAGGATGTAGCTGGTTCTGGGGATGTTAAGTACCATCTAGGAGCTTCTTCAGACCGTGAATTTGATGGTAACTCGGTCCATCTTTCATTGTCGGCTAACCCTTCACACCTTGAGGCCGTTAACCCCGTCGTATTAGGAAAGGCAAGAGCAAAGCAAGATCAATTAAATGATCATGAGCGCAGTCGTGTTTTACCTGTTCTTATACATGGTGATGCAGCTTTTGCTGGGCAAGGTGTAGTAGCGGAAGGTTTTGGATTATCCGGTTTACGTGGTCACAAGACTGGAGGAACGATCCATATAATTGTGAATAATCAAATAGGTTTTACAACAGCACCACATCTTAGTAGATCAAGCCCGTATCCGACAGATATTGCGTTAATGGTCGAAGCACCAATTTTTCATGTAAATGGGGATGATCCTGAGGCAGTAGTTCACGCAGCTAAAGTCGCTACTGAATTTCGACAAACATTTCATAAGGATGTAGTCTTAGATATAATTTGCTACCGGCGCTTTGGCCATAATGAGGGTGACGAACCTATGTTCACAAACCCATTAATGTATAACAGAATAAAAAAACAAAAAACAACTTTAGCAATTTATGAGGAGAGACTTGTAGCTGAAGGCTTGGTTTCTTTAGAGGAAGTGAAGCAAGCCAAGGTAGAGTTTCAATTAAAGTTGAATGACGAGTTTGAGGCAGGAAAAAATTATAAACCGAGTAAGGCGGATTGGTTGGCCGGAAAATGGGCGCATCTGAAAAAAGATAATGAAGTGTATCAGAGGGGTGATAAGTTCGTTTCAAAAAAAACCTTTGATGAAATTAGTAAGGCCTTGATTGCAACTCCTAATAATTTTAAAATGCACAGAACGGTAGAGAGATTACTTTCTGAGAAACAAAAAATGTTTAGTGGTAGTGTCGATATAGATTGGTCCACTGCGGAAGCTTTGGCTTTTGGCTCACTTCTAATAGAG
>JACKQG010008191.1_pt1 | contig 10270 bp, 11 predicted proteins | sample 8237621 | NCBI WGS metagenome assembly JACKQG01 (sample SAMN15677084, study PRJNA649215) | marine metagenome | biome: marine; feature: Black Sea; material: saline water; isolation source: suspended particulate matter (SPM) from the Black Sea western gyre | collected 2013-06-09/2013-06-10 | depth...
GACGCTGTCAGCGATATAGAGGGGCCCCGAACTTGACGCCTTTTTAACCGGCAAACAGGATGGCGTCTGGGTGAACGATTTCCCAGTGGATGTGAATCCAGCACTGCTCGAGCGAGGCCGAGATCGTTACGGAGTTTTCTGCTCCAGTTGTCACGGTCATTCCGGATACGGTGACGGCATGGTTGCGGGGCGCGCCACGGAGTTGCAGCAATCCATGTGGACGCCGCCCTCCAGCTTCCACAGCGATCTGGTGCGCGGCCGCAGGACTGGCGAACTTTTCAACACGATTAGCATGGGCATTCGAAACATGCCGGCCCATGGATCGCAAATTCCCGAGAACGACCGCTGGGCCATCGTGGCCTACGTGAAGGCGCTGCAGAAGAGCCAGTACGCTTCGATGGACGAGGTGCCTGAAGATGCTCAGGCAGGATTGAGGTAAGGACAAGCGATGCACACCAGGACTGTGGATCTGACGAAAGAAAAACTCCTGCTGGGGGATTTCGGCACACGCACGAGCCGCATGGCCGCCATGCTGGGTCTGCTCGGTCTGGCCGCCACGGCTATCCTGGCATTCATGGGCGGGGGCGAGCGATTCTTCCAATCCTGGCTGCTCAGCTTCGTCTACTTCCTAAGCATTTCCCTGGGCGCGCTTTTCTTCGTGCTCATCCAGCACGTGACCAGTTCGGGATGGAGCGTGGTCGTGCGCCGTTTGGCCGAGGGAATCGCCGCAAATCTTCCCTGGCTCTTCTTCTTTTCGTTGCCCCTGCTCTTCGGCATGGACAAACTCTACCATTGGGCCGATGCCGAGCACGTGGCGCACGATGCTTTGCTCCAGTGGAAGCAGCCCTATCTGAATCTGCCCTTCTTCTATATCCGTCTGGTGATCTACTTCGCCGCCTGGACTCTGCTGTCCCGCGGCTATCTCAGAAGTTCGGTCAGGCAAGACTCCACCGGTGACATCGAAACCAGCCGGCGCATGAAGCGTTGGAGCGCACCTTCCTTGGTGATCTTTGGCTTCACCCTGACCTTCGCTTCGGTGGATTTCCTCATGAGTCTGGACGCCCACTGGTTCAGCACCATGTTCGGCGTCTACTACTTCGCAGGCAGCGTGGTGGGTTTCTTCGCCTTCCTTCCTCTGCTTAGCGGCATGCTGCAGAGGAAGGGTTTCCTGCGCCGCAGCATTTCCATCGAACACTACCACGACATGGGCAAACTCATTTTCGCATTCTTGGTTTTCTGGGCCTACATCGCCTTCAGCCAGTACATGCTCATTTGGTATTCGAACATTCCGGAAGAGACCACTTGGTTTTTGCGCCGTCAAACCGGCAGCTGGGAAACCTGGAGCTGGTTCCTCCTGGCCGGGCACTTCTTCCTGCCATTCGTGGGATTGCTTTCGGCCACTCCCAAACGTCGAGGCCGTTACCTGATGCCCTTCGCCCTGTGGGTGCTCGTCATGCACTGGGTGGATCTCTACTACATCATCATGCCCGAATTCACCGCGGCGGGAAGCCTGGGTTTCCACCTTCTGGATCTGACGACATTCCTGGGAATCGGCGGCATCTGGATGGCCCTGCTCATGCGCACGTTGGGTAAACAGTCCTTGATACCCCTGAAGGATCCGAGGCTGGCGGAGTCGCTGGCCTTCGAGAACGCGTAGGTAAGCATGCATCGCTACGACGATCCGCAATCCGCATCCAGCCTCTTCGTGGGCATCGTGGGTATTATTTTGGTGATTCTCACCATTCTAGTCGCCCAGGCCTATTTCTTCCGGATGGAAAAGGAAGAACTGGATCGCAAGAATCTACCCGGCATGGGTGAAGAGGCCGCTTTCCTGCGTGCCGCACAGGAAGGCCAGCTTGAAGGTTATGCGCCGGGTGAAAACGGCATGGTGAAAGTACCCATCGAGCAGGCCATGAATCTGGTGGTCGAGGAGTTCGGGCCTTAGCCCGAAAGAACATGGCTAATAAAAAAGCGATTCTTCTGGCCGGCTTGCTGGCGCTGCTCTTCGGCATTCCGGTGAGTGCGCAAAGATCGGAAGAGCTTCCCTCCGATCTTGAGAACATTGGTATATTCGATCGCTCCGGTGCCCAGATGCCTTCAGACCTGCGATTCGCGCGGGCCGAGGGCGACACGATTCGCTTCGGGGATCTTTTCGACGGGGAGAAGCCCGTCATCATGAACCTCGTCTACTACAACTGCCCCATGCTCTGCAATCTGATCCTGGACGGGCAAATCGCGGCGCTGAGGCAGATGGAATGGAGCGCCGGCGACGAGTTTCGCATCGTCACCGTGAGCATCGATCCGCGGGATCGACCCGAGAACGCCATCGGACGCAAGGCTCATCTGCTTGGCGAATACGATCGTGATGGCGCGGAGGCCGGCTGGGATTTCCTCACCGGTGCCGAAGTCAACGTGAAGGAAGTCGCCGACTCGGCGGGTTTTTACTATGAGTTCGACGCGGAGCGCGGCGAATTCAATCATGCGGCGGGGATCTTCATCCTCACACCCGATGGCCGGGTCTCGCGAACACTATTTGGGATCGAGTTTGATCCCCTCACCCTCCGGCTCAGCCTTGTGGAGGCCTCGGAGGGCGACATCGGAGGAACCGTGGAGCGCGTGCTGCTCTATTGTTTCTCCTACGACGCCGAAAAAGGCAGTTATGCCTGGGCGGCGAAACGAATCATGAGGGCCGGCGCGGGTATCACCGTGGTTCTGGTCTTCGGAATGATCCTTCTCTTCGGGTTGCGGGAACGCTCGCACCGGAAGGGGACCGTGAAGGGGAGCTCGTCTTGATGAAGGGAATCTTAAGCAACCCGCTTTTAGCCCAGGGCTTCTGGATGCCCGTGAAGGGCTCCAGCATGGCCGGGGAGGTGGACTGGATTTTTCAGTTCATCCTTTGGGTGGCGCTATTCTTCTTCGTGCTCGTGGTGGGAATCATGGCCGTATTCGTCATGCGTTACCGCCGTCGCCCGGGTGTGGAGCCCGAGGAAAGTCCCAGCCACAACACCAAACTCGAAATCGTATGGAGCGTGATCCCCATCATATTGGTGATGATCATGTTCTACGCCGGTTTCAAAACCTACCTGGGTATGGAAACGCCTCCGCGAAGTTCTCACGAAGTTCAAGTGGTGGGCCAGAAGTGGCAGTGGACCTTCATCTATCCCAATGGTTACAGCGACCCGGTCTTGCATCTGCCCATCGATGAGCCCGTGCAGCTTCTCATGCGTAGCGACGATGTCATCCACAGCTTCTTCGTGCCGGCCTTCCGCGTAAAGAAAGACGTGGTGCCCGGTCGATTCACCAAGGCCTGGTTCGAGCCGAATCTAGCGGGAGTCTTTCCCGTCTACTGTGCCGAATACTGCGGTACGGGCCACTCCGACATGACCACGGCCGTGGTGGTGCACGAACCCGGTGGCTTCGAGGAATGGATGGCCACTGCAGCCAATCTTTATGCCGACCTGCCACCGGCCGAAGCGGGGAAGATGCTCTACGCGGCCAAGGGCTGCACGGCCTGCCACTCCATCGACGGAACGAAGATGGTGGGGCCGAGCTTCAAGAGCGTCTTCGGAAAAACCGAGACCATGAAGAGCGGCGAAAACATCACCGTGGATGAAAATTACCTGCGCGAATCCATCTACAATCCCCAGGTCAAGGTGCTGGAGGGCTACGAGCCCGTCATGCCCACTTACCAGGGAACCATCAATGATGAGGAACTCGGTTATATCATCGAGTTCATCAAGTCCCTGGCCGAATAGGCGGAGGCCATGAGTAACTACTTGAATCATACGAGCGGATGGAAGTCCTGGGTCTTCACCCTGGATCACAAACGCATCGGCATCATGTACCTGGTGGCCATTCTCAGCAGTTTCCTGCTGGGAGGCATTTTCGCCATGCTCATCCGCACCGAGCTCCTGTCACCCGGGCAGACGATCATGGACGCCGATACCTACAACCGAACGTTCACGCTGCACGGCGCCATCATGATCTTCCTCTTCATCATTCCCAGCATTCCCGCGGCACTGGGTAATTTCGTTTTGCCGGTGATGCTGGGCGCAAAAGACGTGGCCTTCCCTCGCCTGAATCTCATGAGCTTTTGGCTTTACTGCTTCGGCGCTGTCTTCGCGGTGTTTTCCCTGGTGACCAAGGCCGTGGACACGGGATGGACCTTCTACACTCCCTACAGCACCACCACCAGCGCAAGCGTGATATCCATGACGCTGGGGGCAGTGATACTCGGATTCTCGTCCATTTTCACGGGCCTGAACTTCGTGGTGACCATCCACAAGCTGCGCCCCAAGTGGATGACCTTCTTCAAGATGCCGCTATTCCTCTGGTCGCTTTACGCCACCTCGATCATTCAGATTCTTGCGACGCCGGTGCTGGGCATCACCCTGCTGCTGCTCATCGCCGAGCGGACCATGGGCATCGGCATCTTCGATCCGGGCCTCGGCGGTGATCCGGTGCTCTATCAGCACTTCTTCTGGTTCTACAGCCACCCGGCGGTCTACATCATGATCCTGCCGGCCATGGGTATCGTGAGCGAACTGATCAGCGTGTTCAGCCGCAAGACCATCTTCGGCTATCGCGCCATCGCCTACAGTTCGGTGGCCATCGCGCTCTTCGGATTCTTTGTCTGGGGACATCACATGTTCACCAGCGGACAGAGCACCCTGGCCAACATGATCTTCAGCCTGCTCACTTTCAGCGTGTCCATTCCCTCGGCCATCAAGGTCTTCAACTGGCTGGCCACGCTTTACAAAGGGTCCATTAGCCTGGCCGCGCCCATGCTCTACGCGCTCATGTTCATCTTCCTTTTCGCCATCGGCGGCCTCACGGGACTTTTCCTGGGAACCCTGGCCACCGACGTGCACCTGCACGACACCTATTTCGTGGTGGCTCATTTCCACTACGTGATGTTCGGCGGCACCATGATCGCCTTCCTCGGGGGGCTTCACTACTGGTGGCCGAAGATGTTCGGGAAGATGTACAGCGAGAAGTTAGCGGCCCTGGCGGCCGCCCTGATTTTCGTGGGTTTCAACATGACCTTCTTCACCCAGTTCGTCATGGGCACGCGCGGTATGCCACGTCGCTACTACAACTATCCCGAAGAGTTCACCACGGCCCATCAGATTTCCAGCATTGGAAGCTACATCATGGGCTTGGGTTTCGTGCTCATCGCCTCCTACCTGGTCTACTCACTTATGTGGGGCAAAAAGGCACCGGGCAACCCCTGGGGCGCCGCCACACTGGAGTGGTCGCATTGTCCCTCTCCGCCACCCCATGACAATTTTGCGGAAGTGCCGAGCCAGGATACCGATCCTTACGACTACAGCATTGTGAAGTACGACGAGGAGAGCGACTCCTACCATCTTGCCTGAGGAAGGACGACGGCGTATGTCCGAGCACTCTAAAAATCTGGCGCACCACTTCAGCAACACCGAGCAGCAATTCGAGTCGGGGAAGCTGGGCATGTGGTTGTTCCTGGCTACCGAGATTCTGCTTTTCGGCGGACTCTTCGCGGCCTACGCCGTCTATCGCGCCAACCATCCTGAGATCTTCGCCTACGCACATCAGTATCTGGATCGCAACCTGGGCGCGCTGAACACGGTGGTGCTCATCTGCTCGAGCTTCACCATGGCCTGGGGTGTGCGCATGGCGCAACTGGGCAAGCAGAAGCAGTTGCTCTGGTCACTCATGCTCACCCTTGTATTGGCCATCGCCTTTTTGGGCGTGAAGGGTGTGGAGTACGAGTCGAAGTGGAAGCACGGTCTGCTCTGGGGCAAGAATTACAATCCCGTTGAACATGTGGAAGCGGCGCCCGCGCACGGAATCGTGGGAGAGGCCGCGCCGGTGGATCCTCCGGAAGTGCCGACGGGCGAAAACGCCAGCCTCATCGCGCCGGCGCAGACCGGTCCCGCGGGTTTGGCCCACACGAGCGGCGAAGCGGCGAAAGCCCACGAAGAAGCGCCGGACAACGTGCACATCTTCTTCGGTATCTACTTTCTCATGACGGGTCTCCACGGTCTGCACGTGCTCATCGGCATGGGACTCATCCTCTGGATCTTCGCCCGTTCCTACTGGGGGCACTTCGGTCCCGACTACTACACGCCGGTGGATCTGGTGGGGCTCTACTGGCACCTGGTGGATCTCATCTGGATCTTCCTCTTCCCCTTGCTCTACCTGATCCGCTAGGAGGCGACATGAGCGACGCAAGCAACACTCACAAGCCTCACGTGGTGGACGCAAAGATCCTCATTGGAGTTTGGTTCGGCCTGCTCTTTCTCACCTTCGTCACGGTGGCCGCCACCTGGATCGACCTGGGTGCCTTGAACATTTGGCTGGCCCTGGGCATCGCCACGGTGAAGGCTTCGCTGGTGGCTGCCTACTTCATGCACCTGCGCTACGACAAGCCCTTCAACACACTGGTGCTTATTGCCGCACTGGTTTTCCTCATGCTCTTCATTGGGATCCTGCTGCTGGACACGGGACAGTATGCTGGGGACATCATTAAAGGCGCGGCGCCGGCGCTCTCGTACTGATTACCCTTCACGATTCACGACGAGGCCCGGGTTCGATCAGAGCCCGGGCCTTTTCGCGTCCAGGATCATGATGATAAGCAGAAGCGGCAGATACATGACGCTGGCCAGGAATAGGCGGCGCGCGGCATCCCGACCGGGATTGCGATAAAGACCCCAGGCGCGCAGCAAAAAGAAGACTCCCAAGAAGATGGATGCCACGGCGAATACACGCCCGTTCACACCGGCCAGGGAAAGGGACAGCCCCAGAGGCAGTAAGGGCGGGGTGTAGAGCAGTGCGACCTGCGCGGTAAGTCGCCCATCGGGATCGCGATGGGGCAGCATGAGGAAACCACCGCGCTCGTAATCCTCGCGATAGAGCCAGGCCAGGGCCAGAAAGTGGGGGATCTGCCAGAAGAACAAAACGGCGGCGAGAATCCACGCGCCCAGGGGCAGGCTGTTGGCGGCGGCGGACCATCCCATCATGGGAGGTAAAGCACCCGAGATGGCGCCCACCAATGTGTTCAGCGGGCTGCGCCGTTTCATGGGCGTGTAGGCCACGAGATAAACCAGAAAGGCGCCCAATCCCAAGAGCGTGGTGAGGCGATGGGTGAAGAGGAAGAGCAGAAGTGCACCGATGATCGACATGGCCAGGGAAAAGAGCCCCGCGTGCATGCGTCCCATTCGACCACTGGGCAGGGGGCGGCCCTTGGTGCGATCCATGAGGGCGTCGCGTCGCCATTCCATCCACTGATTGAAGCTGTTCGCACCACCCGAGAGCAGGGCAGTGCCCAAAGTCGCACCCAGGAGCAGGTGCCAATCGCTCAGCCCGCCGCCGGCGAGCCAGTAGCCCACGAAGGCTGTGGCGGCCACGAGCAGGGTGAGGCGGATCACCGTGAGTTCCTGGTAGATGCCGATGGCGCTTAGTGTTTTTCGAAAGCTTGCGGCCAAGAGGGCCTCCCGTTAGGATCGCGGGGACAGTAGCAGAGCCGCCACTCCAGATGAAGGGAATTGCTGCATGACAAGCGCCTCCCCGATTTCGCGATCCGCCCTCCTCACCTTTGGATTCGGAACCAGCGTGGCTATGTGGACCCTGGGCTACCTGGGGCGCGTGCCCCCTGCGCTCACGCCTAGCTGGCTGCTTGGCCCCCTTATGCTGCTCTGCCTGCCGCTGGGCGGATACTTGGCCGCGCGCTACGCCGGCGGCGGAATCGTCCGCGGGGCCACTACAGGGCTCTTGGCCTCGGTGCTGAATCTGCTCATTTTGGGCAGCCTTCTGGCTGAAGGCACAGGCTGGATCTGGCTGCCCGGCTCCTTGGTCATGGGAGCCGCCTTGGGCGCACTCGGCGCATTGTTCGCCGGCAAGGGCGAAGTACAGCCACGCGATTTTACTCCCGACTTTGCCTATGTCACTGCCGCCGCTGCCTTCCTGCTACTTGTGGCCGGGGGACTTGTCACCAGCAAAGACGCGGGACTGGCCGTACCCGACTGGCCCAATTCCTTCGGCAACAACATGTTCATGTATCCGCTCTCGCGAATGAGCGGCGGTATTTACTTCGAGCACGCCCATCGCCTGCTGGGCACCTTAGTGGGACTCAGCACTCTCGTGCTTGCCCTTCAACTTTGGCGAGGGTCCTTTTCTCGTGGCGTGAAGCGCCTGGGTGCATTGGCCTTGAGTGCCGTGATCATTCAGGGAATCCTGGGCGGTCTGCGTGTTACAGGACGCTTCACCCTAAGCCAGGACGCCGCCGAACTGACACCGAGCATTGGCCTAGCCATGCTGCACGGGGTGTTGGGCCAGGTCTTCTTCGCGGGTCTCGTACTGCTGGCCATTCTTTCGGGAGGCCGCTGGGCGGATGCACGCCCCCGCGAGCGAGATGGGGTTATGAAACTGGCGCGCGCCTTCGTGCTTATCGTCGGCCTTCAACTGGCGCTGGGAGTTTTGGTTCGCCACGTGTCCTGGGGACTTTGGATTCACATTAGCGCGGCGGTCATCGTGCTCGTGCTTGGGCTCCTGGCGGGCGCGCGGGCTTGGGAATCGGTGCGTGGGCCCGCTGCAAAGTTAGGTAAAATTCTGGTTGCCTTGCTGCTAGTGCAGGTGACCCTAGGCACCTTTGCGGCCTTCTTCATATGGACGCGCGAAGGTGGAGAAGCTCCAGCCTGGGAAGTATTGCTGGCCACGGCCCATCAGGCCACCGGCGCCCTGATTTTGGCCATTGCTACAGCTCTTGCCGTCTGGCTCTATCGCGAACCCGTCTAGGAGAGTTCCATGCTGAGACTCCTACAGCTTCTATCGCTGATCCTGCCCTCTTTGGCCGCAGCTTTCCCTGTTCCTGAAATCGAATGGGCTCCCAAGGGATATCTCTGCCCTCGATCCGCCGGTGAAGTGATCATCGATGGAGTCATGGATGAAGTTCAATGGGAGCGAGCGCCATGGACCGATCCATTCGTGGACATCGAGGGTGACCGGAAAAGAGCGCCCCATTATTTAACGCGAGTGAAAATGCTCTGGGACGACGAGTATTTCTATGTGGCCGCGAAGATGGAGGAGCCGCACCTTTGGGCTAGCTATCGTGAGCGCGATTCGGTGATCTATCACGAAAACGATTTTGAGGTATTCATCGATCCAGACGGTGACAACCACGAATACTACGAACTCGAGATCAACGCCTTGGGCACGGAGTGGGATCTCTTCCTTGGCAAACCCTATCGCGACGGTGGCCCCGCCATTCACGGGTGGGATATCGCGGGACTGAAAACAGAGGTGGCGCTCAAGGGAACCATCAATGACAGCTCAGATCAGGATCGAAGCTGGACGGTGGAGATCGCCTTCCCTTGGAAGGCGCTTGCGGAGGCTGCCCATCGAGATTGCCCGCCCCTGCTCGGCGATCGCTGGCGCGTGAATTTTTCCCGTGTGCAGTGGCAATTGGATGTGACGCCTTTGGGCTATTCCAAAAGGCCGGGACCGGGAGGGAAAGCACTGCCCGAGCACAATTGGGTCTGGTCGCCGCAGGGGTTGATCGCCATGCACTATCCGGAAATGTGGGGATTTGTGGAGTTCGCCGAGGAGGCGGGCGAGTTTGAATTGAGGCCGGCCGACCACACACGCTGGAGGCTTTGCCAGCTTTACTACGGGCAGAAGCAAAGCTTCGAGGAAACGGGCGCTTATAAGGATTCACTCGCCGGCGCCAAGGTCCACATCACGCCTTCCGGATTTGAAATCATCGCACTTGATGCGGATGGCGGCAAGCACCACATCGACGAGACCGGTCACCTCTGGTAAGCAAGGAGACATCGTGAATCTTTCTCCCCTGGATTGGCTCATCGTTCTGGCCATGGTGCTCGTGATGTTCGCGGGTCTGACCGCCAGCCGGCGGCGCATGAAAAGTGTGGCCGACTTTCTCGCGGCGGGACGCAGCGCGGGCCGCTACCTGATCAGCGTGTCGGGAGGCATCGCGGGGCTCGGCGCCATCACCATCGTGGGTCTGCTGGAAATGAACTACGTGGCGGGTTTTTCCATGAGTTGGTGGGGCCTGACCATGGGAGTGGTGATTCTGCTCATGACGGTGGCCGGTTGGGTGGTCTACCGTTTCCGTCAAACTCGGGCGCTAACGCTGGCCGAATTTTTTGAACGACGCTACAGTAAGCGCTTCCGGATTTTCGCCGGACTCATCGCCTTCCTGTCGGGACTCATCAACTTCGGGATTTTCCCCGCCGTGGGTGCGCGGTTTTTCATCCACTACTGCGGTTTTCCC
>JACKQG010008192.1_pt1 | contig 10269 bp, 6 predicted proteins | sample 8237621 | NCBI WGS metagenome assembly JACKQG01 (sample SAMN15677084, study PRJNA649215) | marine metagenome | biome: marine; feature: Black Sea; material: saline water; isolation source: suspended particulate matter (SPM) from the Black Sea western gyre | collected 2013-06-09/2013-06-10 | depth...
TCAGGGTGTTTTTGGCAGTGCCCAAGATGCATCAGGAGATTCCAGGCTTCTCCGGCATCGTGCAGAGCATTTGACCTTCTCGGGATTGACTCATTTGGTCCTCCAGCGTCTCCCGGCCTCCTTCATAATTGAACTCCAACAAAGGGCACAACTCCTCTGGCTGTGAGACCACACAATGCGGCGCTGCAACCCACGGACTTGTAATGTGCGGGACCACCTTGACGCCAGGATGCCGCCGCGCCAGCTCGCATACCCTAAGCCACTCGGAGATACCGCCACACCAGACCGGATCAGATTGGACATAATCCACGCACTTGCGTTCCAGGAAAGGCTTGACTTGCCAGCGTGTACACCAGTGCTCGCCGCCGGCGATCATAACACCTGTCTCCTCCTTGATCCGCGAGTAGCCATCCACGTGCTCGGGACAGATGGGTTCCTCGACCCAGAAAGGCTTGTAGGGGGCAATAGCCTTGCATAGCTTCACCGAGTAATCTACGTCGGAATAGTACCGGATGCTGTGGTTGTCGAACATGAGCATCGCGTCCGGCAGCTCTTCCCTGAGAACGCGCACCAATTCGACGTTCTCCTTCAGTCCTTCATCCCCGTCCTTGGCGCTCTTGGTGAAGTACCATTTCTGGTAGCGGTAGCCCTCTTCATAAGCCTCCCGCGCTCGTCGGCAGGCATCGTCCAAGCCCCTGCTAGCTTCGCCCGGTCGCCAGTAGACAGGGACTTGCCTTCGATCAGCTCTTCCGATGATCCGGTATGCTGGTTGTTTGAGTAGCTTGCCGCGCAGATCCCACAGCGCGATATCGACCGTACTGAAAGCCATGAATACCCGTCCGGTTTCAGTGTGGCGTCCTTCTCGGGGTTTGTTCGCGATCATTTCACCTGTCAAGGGATCTCGACCTTGTGCGAAAAGCTTCGCCTTGCCTGGATAGATCGTCTCCCAGAGCAGTTCTCCTTCCAGCGTCGGATTGAAGGGGTCTCTCCCTACCAGCAGTTCTCGAATCTTCGCGACGTGCTCCGTGAGGATCTTGAGGTTCTGCGCGCCGCTGCCCTTGAAGCTGCCCTCCGTCCCATCATCAGCCTCAATCGTCACGCCGCGTTCGATCCTCAGATCTTTAATAGTGATCGTCGTTCTGTTCGCCTCCTGTCCGCCTGTGCTCTCATGGATGCACATTACGCCAGCGGTGATAGCTCCAGCGGTTTTGAGAAACCGCCGACGGTTGAATATTGACGGCATCATTCTCATCGGTTCCCTTTTCTCTTACCACTACCCTACGTGGCAGCGGAATGCCACAGCAAATGATACCATAATCAGGACGATTGAGGCAAGATTGGCACCTGAATGACTGGAGTAAATTACAGATTACACACACCCCACAAAATCTTCTAGAGTAGTCCACACTGGTGTCCTGCGCTCGTAGATTCGACGATCTTCGCCCGAAGGGTATCACAGGCCGTATTTTCAGAGATCGCGCTTTAAATAGGCTTGTAGTGTGCTACGATGATGTGTGAAATGTTCAGTGGCTTGCAAGTGTTTCAGCAAAGTGTACAGGGGATCCCGATTATTTGTTTTTGTTCTGCTGAAGGATGAGTGATATGAGAATTCCAGCCAGGAGTAATATATTGGTGATATTACCGCTTTCATTTGTATTCCTGTCTCCAATTGCTACAGCGACGTACCCCGTTACTGCGGGTACCGGAGGAACGGGCATCGATCCATCTTTGATAGGTAAATCATGTACTTCATTTGCAGCTGGCAAACTTGCTACAGTAGATGGGAGTGTCATGGCTGGCCATACTCTGGATGGTCCATTTGACTTTACTCTGAGTATTGTGCCAGGGGGAAGACATGAATCGGATGAAATGGTTCGCATTGACTATACAGGGATTCCTGGTGGGTATCAACACAAGGTGCAAGGTGAAACCAACATTCCTCAAGTCAGTGAGACTTTCAAGTATTTCCATTCAGATTGTCCCCTTGCGAACGAGTATCAGGTATTCTTTGGTGAAAATACCTGCGGCACCAAAAAGGAACTGAGAACACTATCACCCGAGGATGCTTTGCTTGATTGGACACAGGTCGCAAGGTTAGCTTTGCAGAGAGGGAGAACCGCACGAGAAGCCATCAAGGCTGCGGGAACTCTTATTGAGGAACATGGCCTGAGCGGGGTGGGAGAGAGTTTTCTGGTCTCAGATCCAAACGAGGCATGGTGCTTCGAAATACCCGGCTTCACAAATGAGTGGGTGGCCCAAAGAATCCCCGATGACCATGTTTGCCCACATGCAAACAGGATGAGAATAGGAGAAATAGACCTCAGTAACCCAGACTTTTTCATGGCTTCCTCTAATCTAATCAAATTAGCTCAAGAGAAGGGGCTTTATGATCCAGCCAAAGACGGACCTTTCAATTTTGCGGAAGTATATAACTCCAAATATGGGCACATCAGTATAGACAACAGACGGCGTGAATGGAGGATGATGAGCCTTCTTTGTCCCTCGAAAGACTGGGACGCCGATGCCATAAGTTACCCATTCTCGGTGAAGCCCGACAAGAAGATTTCTGTTAAGTGGTGGATAGACAAGGTATGGAGGGATCACTTGGAAGGTACTGTCTATGATAAAACAAAAGAAATTGCAGCGGGTCCATTTGGCTGTCCAGATCGTCCGAACGTAAAAGGAACTCGTTCTGAACGCAGTATCTGTATCGGAGAGATGGCCTATTCTTGGGTATCTCAGTCAAGATCGTGGCTTCCAAATGGCATTGGGGGCGTCTTCTGGCTCGGATTGGATTGTCCACGCTCGACCTGTTATGTGCCTTTCTATGTTGGGATTTCTGAGATTCCAAAATCTTGGCAAAGTGGGGACTACACTACGTTTTCCGAAGAGTCAGCGTGGTGGTATTTCCAAACGATAGATTCCTTTTCGTGGCTTAGGTACAACGAAATTCATGCAGATGTGAGGAAGACTTTTGGCGCTATTGAACAGGAACAATTCTCTGCTCAGTCTGATATTGAGAAGAAGGCGGTGGAACTCTATGAATCACATCCTCACGCAGCACATGAATATTTGACAAAATGCTCAAATGATCATGCCCAAAGGGCCGAAAAGACAGCACGAGATTTGTTCTATTCCTTGATAGTGAAATACAGGGATGGCATGCCGAGAACGACTGTGAGTGAAGAGTGGATAAAGAGACTGAATCGGCGGTAATCATTTCTTTCGAAACCGCACAGTGAAGTATGTCTGCAACGTAACGCCGAAAGAATCGCCATAAATCAGTTCCCAGCAATCACCTCCCACCACAGTCTCGAAGAAATGCTTGCACTCAGCCCCGCAAGGAAGCATGATTATATCCTATTTGGCATCCAAAAACTCTGGGGCTCTACAATGAAGCAACTGACCAGTTTTGTCTTCATAACGACACTCATAATTAGCGTCAGTCAGGCGGATTCGTCACACGACGGACAGGAACGACGGCCTAACATCGTCTTCTTCATGGCGGATGACTGGTCGTGGCCACATGCGGGAATACTTGGCGATCCGGTTGTGAAGACGCCTGCATTCGACCGGATCGCACGGCAAGGGGTGCTCTTCGAAAATGCGTTTGTTTCGACACCGTCCTGTACGCCCAGTCGATTGAGTATTCTCACAGGACAACATCACTGGCGCCTTCAGGAAGGCGACAGCCTCGGCGGTTCGCTGCGTGAAGAATACGACGTTTACACAGAGATGTTGGAGAAAGCCGGATATCGCATCGGCAGATATGGGAAAGGCGTTTGGCCCAGCAAGCACGCTTTTCGCCATAGTGACTCGTTCGGCGAGCGATATCGGTCATTCGATGAATTCATCGAAAAACTCCGACCAGGTGAGCCCTTCTGCTACTGGCATGGCGGGCAGGACCCACACCGTCCGTACGAGTTGAAGGCAGGCGTTAAGAGCGGTATCAAGCTGGAGAACGTCAAACTTCCAGGCTGTCTGCCCGACAACGAGATAGTGCGCAGTGATCTCGCGGATTATCTTTGGGAAGTACAACGATTTGATCGTGAGGTGGGGCGGGTCGTTGAGCGGCTCGAAGCTATGGGTGAATTGGAGAATACGATCATTGTGATTAGCGGTGACAACGGCATGCCATTTCCACGTTGCAAGGCGACACTCTACGACCAGGGAACGCGCGTTCCACTGGCAATTCGCTGGGGCGATAAGGTCAAGGGAAATCGTACGATCTCTGATTTTGCCAGCTTGTGTGACTTGGCGCCGACATTCCTGGAAGCGGCCGGTCTGAAACCATCGGACCAGATGACCGGCCGAAGCCTGATGCCGATTCTTCTGTCGAAAGATGCTGGCCAGATTGATCCATCGCGAACCTTCGTTTTGACGGGTATGGAAAGGCACGTGTATTCGTATCCAACTCGTGCCCTGCGCACTAAGGACTTTCTTTACATCCGAAATTTTGACTCCGAGAACTGGACCACTGGTGAAGTCGAAGGCCATAATCCGCAATACGATTTTGCGGCCGAACCCTGGCCAACGGAGAAAGGCGCTTTTTCCTTTAACATCGATCCATCCCCCTCAAAGCAGTTCTTGCGCTTACACCGTCACGACGGAGACACCAAGCCTTTTGCAGACATGGCCTTTTCCCCGCGCCCGCCGGAGGAGTTGTACGATCTCGCCAAAGATCCGGATCAATTACGCAATGTAGCCCAGTACCCGGACTACGCGAAGGACAAGAGCCGACTACGAAGAAAACTTGACTCGGAACTCATCAAGAGCGGAGATCTCCGCCTGGCCAAGTCACGCCCCAATGTGTTGTTCATTGCCGTTGATGACCTCAACGATTGGATTGGCTGTCTGGGCGGGCATGAGCAGGCGAAGACTCCGAACATCGACCGCCTTGCTGCCAGTGGTATGCTGTTCACCAACGCTCACTGTGCCGCGCCGGCATGCAATCCCTCTCGTACGGCCATCATGACCGGGTTGTCGCCGCACACGTCTGGACTTTATGCCAACGGCCAAAAAATGCGCGAGATCCTGCCCGATGCCGATCTCCTGCCAAAATATTTCTCTAATCATGGCTACTGGGCGGGTGGCTCAGGGAAGATCCTGCACTACTTCATCGATGCGCAGTCTTGGGATGAATACTATCCTGCGAAAGAAATGGAAAATCCCTTTCCTCGAACAATGTATCCCGCACAACGTCCCGTTAGTCTGCCTCGCGGTGGCCCTTGGCAGTACGTCGAGACCGACTGGGGCCCGCTCAACGCGACGGATGAAGAGTTTGGCGGCGATTGGCTCGTCTCGAAGTGGATCAGTGAGCAACTTCAGAAGAAACACAGCAAACCGTTCTTCCTGGCCTGCGGCATCTACCGTCCCCATGAGCCGTGGTTTGTTCCGCAGAAGTACTTCGACTTGTTTCCGATCGAGGATATTCAGTTACCACGTGGTTACAAAGAGGACGATCTTGATGACCTCCCACCGGAGGGTCGACGTCGTGGTCCCAATCGCTATTTCGCGCACATTCGGACACATAAGCAGTGGAAGCAGGCGATTCAAGGATATCTTGCGTCAATTGCCTTTGCCGACGCCATGGTAGGACGAGTTATTGATGCCCTGGACACTGGTCCGAATCGTGACAATACTATTGTCGTACTGTGGGGCGATCATGGCTGGCATCTGGGTGAAAAGCAGCACTGGCAGAAGTTCACAGGTTGGCGGGTCTGCACGCGCGTTCCTTTGATCGTTCGAGTTCCAGCCGAAGTTCCAGGGTTGCCCAATGGCACACTGGCCGGACGCACCTGTGCGAAGCCGGTCAATCTCTTGAGTCTCTTTCCCACCCTGACCGAACTTGCTGGTCTGCCGAACAAGCTGGATAATGACGGCCCGCGCATAGTTCCATCGCTAACAGACCCGCAGGCCGACTGGCCTCATGTCTCGGTAACGTATCTGGCGGATCCTGGAAGCTACGGACTCAGTGCTGAACATTGGCGGTACATCCATTATGCCAACGGCGACGAAGAACTCTATGACTGCAAGGCGGATCCCTATGAGTGGACCAACCTGGCGGGCTCGGCGGATCATTCCGCAAAGTTGGAGGAACTCCGTGATCTCGGCCCAAGAACCTTTGCGCCACTAGTGCCGCCGAAGGAAGAGTCTCTGCCCAAGCTTAAGTGGCATAGGGCCGGCAGGTCACCGATACCGGCCTCGCGGCCAGACGGGCCCGCCTGCGACATCGTCCTTGTCAGTCAGCACAAGGACCAGGTAAATCTTTATGTCATGGACCCCCAGGGAAAACGGAAATCCCGCGGCTCGATTCCCACCGGTTGGCGCATACGCCGAAGCACGCAACCAGGATCTGTATGGCTTGTAACCGACACAAAGGACAAACCGCTTGGTTATTTTCTCGTTGGCGACCGCAGCGCCCGGGCTACCATTCCGTTAGATGAGTCGCAAGATGAGAACTGACACAGGGACGATTTACACCTCGAGGACAGACAATAATACGCCGCACGAAAGGATAAGGGATACAGAACCATGTCTGCAGATCAACTGTGCTTAAGTAGAAGGCAATTCATTCAGAGTACATTGGCGAGTGTATCGACCGGTCTACTGTTCGGCTGTCAAGATTCCAACATGTTATCCGGCAGCAAGGAGTCTCACAAGAAACCCAATATCCTCTTTGTCATTGTGGATGACCTCAGGCCAGAAATGGGCTGCTACGGCAATCCGGATATCAAGACGCCACACTTTGATGCCTTTGCCAGGAAATCCATGCTCTTTGCCAACGCCTACTGTCAGAACGCCTCTTGCGCGCCTTCGCGGGCCAGTGGTCATGACCGGCTTGCGGCCGGCCTCCACACGTGTCTGGAGTCTCGGCGACAAATTTCGGGAAACCATTCCCGCCGTAGTGACTATGCCCCAGTACTTCCATAAGCAGGGCTATCACACAGTTTCCATAGGCAAGATTTTCCATAACCACATGCCGGACAGAATATCCTTTGACGAACCTGACCTCAGGCCCGCCGAGTACATAACGCGGGAAATGGTCGACCGAGATGCTGAATCCTTCTACTACGACGATGCGCTCAAGGCCGAACTGGCCGAAGTGCGGAAACAACGTCTGGCCAGGAATCCGAACGCCTACGCCGACGGCTGGGCTTACGGCCGTTCGACAGAGTGTTCCGACGCACCGGACGAGGCTTTTTATGACGGTGCTCAAACCAATCTGGCGTTGGAGACCCTCAAACGTCTTAAGCACGGCAGCAAGCCCTTCTACCTGGCCCTGGGCTATTTCCGACCTCACTTGCCTTTTGTGGCCCCCAAGAAATACTGGGATCTCTACGACCGCGACACATTGCCCTCAGCCAGCAACCCCTATACACCTGAAAACTCACCGCCGATGGCCATAAACTCATGCTACGAACTCAGGGGCTGTTACGATCTCGAGCATGTGAAACACCCGGCCATTGAGAAGCTTGATGAGAAGACCGCCCGCAAACTCAAACACGGCTATTACGCCTCAGTCAGCTACGTGGATGCCTGCTTCGGCAAACTCATGAAGGGTCTCAAAGCACTTGAACTGAACAAGAACACAATCGTGGTAGTCTGGGGCGACCACGGCTGGAAACTCGGTGAACACGGCAGTTGGTGCAAGCAGACTAACTACGCCATTGACAACAAAGTTCCGCTTTTGGTCTATGCGCCCGGCATGAGCACCCAAGGCAGAACCTGTGAGCGTTTGACAGAATTGGTGGACCTCTATCCAACGCTATGCGATCTGGCCGGAGTGGAGATTCCTCCAGAATTGGAGGGGACAAGTTTTGCACCGTTACTCGAAGATCCCGAGCAGGAATGGAAAAAGGCGGCCTTTTGCCATTATGTTCAGCGTCCCAAAGCCACTCTCGACAACAAATGGTATATTGGCTACTCCATGACCACCGAACGATACCATTACGTCCAGTGGCACGACTGGGACAATGACGTAGAACAGGCCGGAAAGCAAGTCGCCGTGGAACTCTACGATCACCAGGTTGATCCCGATGAGAATATCAACATCGCCGGTCATCGCAGACATTCAAAACTTGTCAAACAGATGAGTGAACAACTTATGGCTGGTTGGCAAGCTGCAACACCAGACGGGTAACCTTCGCTGCCTCGCTCGACGTGCTATAGATTAGTCTCACATCGAGAGTTCAAAGGATACTATGCTCACATACAATACTGTGCAGCATGTCAACTGGCTGACACTGTCACTCTACATCATCACAGTTCGAGTGTTCATCCCAGGCTGCTCAGACGATCTATCAAGCGTAGCTGAGAGGTTGCAGCATGGGTGCCTCAGAATAGAATGTGGCCACGTGGATGCTTGCATTGAACTTTCCCCTCTTATCAGATACCTATGAGGAAGAAAAGGTGCTTGTTCTGTGGAATCCTGTACAATGGATTATTATCAGCTGATGTTCAAAAGGAGGCAAGTGAATATGAAAACAGGTATGATTTCAGGGTTCTTTGCTGTCGCCTGTATCGCCGGCACGGTAGCCGTATCTGACGCTTGCGGCAACACTTCGAGAGGGCAAATACTCGAAGAAGCCGAGTCGCGACTGCGTGCAATCTATGAGCGGGGGGAGTTCCGTGCCAAGAGATTTCACGCAAACTGGCTTGTTGACAGTTCCGGCTACACGGTTCTGGAGCCCGTTGCAGGGTCCGACGAACGGGCACTGGCGCGTTATGATGCCGCCAGCGGGAAACGCACCGTGCTGGACTCACCTAAGAAAGAGGACGACGGCAGAGCTGGCAAGATTTCCCCCGACGGCCAGAGCGTCCTCTACTCAGATCAGGGCAATGTGTACGTGCGCGATCTGAGCAGCGACAGAAAGACTGCTCTCACGAAAGATGCAGCCAGCAGCTCGGTTTCAAACAACCGGGCGGTCTGGAGCCCAGATGGAAAGCGGATTGCCTTCGTGCAATCGGACGCCTCTGACGTAAGGTTGAGGTCGGTGCTCGTACCAGGAGATCCAACGTACCCGGAAGTGAAAGAAGTCCGATTTGCCAGGGTCGGCGGGACCATACCGACACTACGTGTCGGTGTTGTTGACTACCAGGGAAGAGAGACGCGCTGGCTCTCCATCCCCGTACCGAAAGAGGGTTTCTATCTGGGACAGGTGGATTGGGCCGGCAATTCCGATGAGCTGCTGGTAGAGAAATTGAGCAGGTTCCGGGACGAGCGCGAGTTCCTAATCGCCGACATCCGCACCGGCGCGATCACCCGCATCTACCACGAATCCGATCCGGCATGGGTCATTGCGAGTTACGGTAAGAATGCCGGGCTTGAGTGGATCCGCGACGGCCGTGCATTCATTGTGTTGAGCGAAAAGGACGGCTGGCGGCACGCCTATGTCTACTCGCGCGACGGCGATGAACTGGCTCTCCTGACACCTGGCGAGAGCGACATCATCGAACGTGCCGTGGTGGACGAGGCGGGAGGTTGGTTTTACTACTACGCGTCGCCTGATAACGCAACGCAGAAGTATCTCTACCGTGTGCGACTCGACGGAGCAGGACAGCCCGAGAGAGTCACGCCTATGAACCAGCCCGGAACTCACGACTACGAGTATTCGCCTGACGCCAGATGGGCATTTCATACTTACTCGACATTCGATACTCCTCCAGTTACCGAACTTGTGGGACTGCCCGAGCACCGAGTCATACGTGTGTTCGAGGACAACAGAGAACTGCGCAAGAAGATGGAGTCGCTGCTCTCTAGGCCGACAGAGTTCTTTCAGCTTGACATCGGCGGCGGTGTTGTTATGGACGCGTGGATGATCAAGCCCAGCAACTTCGATCCCTCACGAAAGTATCCAGTCTTTGTGCATGTTTATGGTGAGCCTCACGGACAGACCGTGCTGGACGCCTGGGGACGCAGCCATGCCGACTACCACCGCGTGATCGCCGACCTCGGTTATCTTGTTGTATCCATCGACAACCGTGGCACACCGGCGCCGAAGGGGGCCGCATGGCGACGCTCAATCTTTGGCAGCCTCGGCCCACTTTCCACTGAGGAGCAGGCTGGAGGTCTGAAGGAACTGGGCCGCACGCGGTCCTACGTCGACTTGTCCCGGGTTGGTATTTGGGGCTGGAGCGGCGGTGGCTCCAACACCCTCAACGCGATGTTCCGCAAGCCGGATCTCTATCACGTGGGGATCGCTGTTGCGCCCAAGCCACAGCCGCATCTCTACAATGCATGGTTCCAGGAGATCTACATGGAGACCC
>JACKQG010008193.1_pt1 | contig 10269 bp, 6 predicted proteins | sample 8237621 | NCBI WGS metagenome assembly JACKQG01 (sample SAMN15677084, study PRJNA649215) | marine metagenome | biome: marine; feature: Black Sea; material: saline water; isolation source: suspended particulate matter (SPM) from the Black Sea western gyre | collected 2013-06-09/2013-06-10 | depth...
CCCAGACCGCCGCGAAAGCTCCGAGCCACACGGCTGCGAGGGCCGCGGGCTGCGCCGCCTCCCCATACTTCGGGGCCATGGCGAGCGCCAGGAGCGTGAAGACAATCGCCATGACGGCGAGCCCTCCCAGGAAGATGCGGACATTGCCACTCATGGCTTCTCTTTCTCTTCCTTCTCTTCCCGCTCGACTTGTGATGCCTTACTGTCTCGCATCACTTCCCGGTAAACCCAGATGAATCCCCCGACGGCTCCCAGAGCCACTCCTAATAGAGTGAACCAGGGCATCGTTTCCAAACGCTTGTCGAGCCACCAACCACCGAGACCGTAGACCACTACCGCCAGGGCATAGGTTAAACCCAAGTGGGCCAGAGAGGCCGAGGCTGATTCCCTCGATCGTTTCCGAACCCAAACCCTCAATTTACCCAGAGGTTTTTGGGATTGGTTCATGATTTCGTTTGGGAAAGGGAATTTCTGAGAAGCGGCCACAGAATAGTGTCTCCCCTAGGGATGTTCAAGTCCGATTCCTTGCTTGATCTCTGAAACTAGAAAAAAGGCGGACCCAGATGGGCCCGCCTAGCTCTGAGTCACTAACCGCAATCACTCAGAACGGGCGCCGAAACGCCCTACCGGATGCTCGTCGGAGGATGGACCCGACGAACGGCTGAATGGGGGGAGTCACCCCCCAATCCCTACCGCAAAGGACATGCCTCGATCGCCAACAAATCACCACTGTAACCCATTTTGTTGTTGAATTTATATTACACCCAGAAGAGAGGTATTGAGAACGACTCTGAAAAGACAAAAAGTTGTAAGGCTGGCTGGACAGTATTCGGAAATTGAAAAAGGACGAAGCGTCGCTCCGTCCTTCAAGCACCTCAGTTAACCCAGGGGGTTAGTCAGAAAACCTAGGCATGAGCGAGGTTCTGACTTTTTGTGGGAGCCTCTTCAAGGGGCTCTCTCATAGCCCCCCGTTGATCGCATCCGACACTCATCCACAGCAAGGCTCGTGCCCCTCTTTCCACATTGGGCGACTCTGGAAATCCCCGTTGGCATTGGATTTCGGCCTGTTTCAAATTTCGCATGGGATATCCACCGCTCGCCCCGTCCGACTGACCGAACAGGTCGGCGGATCTCCGAACATGATCATCGTGGAAGGTCGTGAGCTTTCATTTTGTCGTAGAGCGTTTGGCGTGAAACCCCCAAAGAGCGGGCTGCCGCGCTGATGTTCCCCTGGGTCTCGCTCAATACACTCCGAAGATGCTCGGCCTCCATGCGAAAGACGAAAGCCCTAAGTTTCTCCCCGGAAAGGGCCTTGGGCTGGGCGCCAGCTTTCGCCTCATCGAGGAGCAATTCCTTGGGAGAGATCACGGGCGAAACATCCCGCATGGCCAGGGTTCTTTCCAGGCAGAGAAAGAGCTGTCGCACATTGCCCGGCCAGGGGTGCTCCATCAACCTGCGCGCCGCAGCTCTGGACAAACGAGGCTTCTCCTGCCCGAGAGTCTGAGCCATGAACGCGATACGCTCTTCCGCCAGGAGAAGGATATCCTCAGGGCGTTCCCTCAGTGGCGGCACCTTCACGTTCAACACGTTGACTCGATAATAGAGGTCTTCCCGAAAGAGTCCCTCCTCGATGAGCGTTTCAAGATTGCGGTGCGTAGCCACCACAAGGCGAAAATCAACGTGACGCTCCTGATTGTCACCGACACGGCGGATGACTCCGTCTTCCAGGACCCTCAGCAATTTCACCTGAATAGGCAGGGGGAGATCACCGATTTCGTCCAGGAAGAGCGTGCCACCATCGGACTGCTCGATCAAACCCAGTCGGGTCTGGGTGGCCCCGGTGAAGGCCCCTTTGGTGGAGCCAAAAAGCTCCGATTCCAGGAGCGACTCGGGAAAGGCCGAACAGGAAAGGGACACGAAACTGCCATCCGACCAAGGCCCCTCCTCATGCAGGATACGCGCGATGAGGGTTTTTCCCGTACCCGTCTCACCCTCCAGGCGAACCGTTGTTTTCAGGGGAGCCATGCGCTGCAGTTGCTGAAGCACACGAATCATTTTGGGGCTCTGAGCCGAAAGCCGCCCCAAGCGGGATTGCCCGGAAAGCACCGAGCGCAGCTCCTGATTCTCGAGCTCCAACCGGCGCCCTTTCAAGCGGGCCTCATTGAGTTGATCGAGCTGCAGCATGGCGGTGGCTGCAAGTCGCGTAAGGGTTTCGAGAGTTGGGATATCCCCCGAGCTGAATTGACCGCGGCTTTTTCCATCTAGGTAGAGAACGCCCATGAGCCGGCCTTCCGCTTCCAGAGGCACCACCACCACAGTCTCCAATCCCAAATGAAGCACACTGTCGCGTTCCATGCCCCGAAACTCCTCACCCTGAAGGTGATAGAGAGTTCGGCGATTCTTGAGTACATCGCGGACAAGAGTACGGCTGATATTTTCGAAGCGAAGGTCCTCGGGCAAAGTCTGCTTGAGCCGAAGCGCCCCCGCCTTGTCGAGGCGATAGAATGCGGCGCGCTCGGCATTCACCAGGTTCATGGCCATTCGCAGTGTGTTGTATATCAGAATGCCCGGATCGCTCGCGAAGAAGAGCTGGGGCTGGTCCTCTAATATGGAAAGGAATTTCTGATAAGAGGCGGCCGTATCCCGCAGGGAGGCGATGATCCCTTCGGCCTCCCTAAGGCGTCGATCCTGGACGGCCTTCCCCCAGCCTTCGCCGACAGATTCCCCCGGCTGAGAATCATCTTCACGGGCCGGCGCTGTGGCCTGTCCCTTCTCAAGCATTTTGTTGAGAGATTCCGGCCGCTTGGGCCTCTTATTGGACGGTGAATTTGAATCCATATCGACCCTCGGACAGGACTGTAAGGCATTCTGGACAGCACTGTCAAGAGTGTCGGGAATTACAACCCCGCTTCGCGCAGGGCCTGGGCCACACGCGCCAGCACACGCTCCATTGTTTCATCTTGTGGACCCACTAGTTCACAGCCGGATGCCGAGAAATGACCTCCACCACCCAGATCCGCGGCCACGGCCTGAACGTTCACCTCACCCTTGCCCCTAAAGCCCACTTTCCAGTCGCCGTCCTTGAGCGACTTCTTCATCTGAACCACAACGCGCACGGACTCCAAACTGCGAGGAAGATTGATGAATTCATCCTTGCCGAATTCTGGGCGGACGGCCTCGGGGAGATCCTCGGGTCGCAGCAGCAGGAGGGCGACCTTTCCATCCTCGTGATAGCTCACCGAGTTGATGGCATTGGCCAGCAGGGTAAGGTATTGGGGATTGCGACGATCGTTGACCAGGTTGGCGCAGTATGCGGGATCGGCGCCCGCTTCAACGAGAAAGGCCGCAGTGCGGAAGGCGTGAGCATCAGTGCTGCTATAGCGGAAGCCTCCGGTGTCGGTCATGAGGCCGGTATAAAGACAGGTGGCCACTCCCTCGTCGATAGCCGATTCATCGAGGACGCGCAGAAGATCTGCGATGAGCAAGGTGGTTGCGGCGTAAGAGGTGTCCACCAGGTCGAGATCGTCGTACTCAGCCCCGCCAATATGATGGTCGATGCGTAGCTGCCGGCGGAAATCGCCCTCGGCGAAACCGGTGCGATCGGCACCTGTGCTGTCCACCACCATATAGAGAGTGTCGGCGAACTCGGCATTTCCGATTTCATCTCGGCCGGTCACGATGTCTTCAAAGCCAGGTAAAAAATCGAACTTAGCGGGACGATCCTCGAAATTGCCGAATACCCCCACATCCACACCCTTGGCCGCCAGGAAGCGAGCCAGACCCAAGCAACTGCCCATGACGTCCCCATCGGGATGCTTGTGCAGCATCAGACGCACGCGTTTCTGCTCGAGAATGAAACGACCGGTTTTCTTGAGTCTGCTTTGCTCGATCATGGTGGCCTCCCTGGGAACGGGAGAATGTAAGGGCAATGGGCCTCCAGATCCAGGGCTTTTGCTAGTCCAGCGACCGATAGCGCTTGAGAACATGGACTCGATCGGGTCGGCTGAGGAAGCGATCGCTATCCTCCTGACTGGAGAATCGCCGCGAGAGTCCTTCGATGGTTTCCATGGCCTTGCCGAAACTCGCATGTGCGACAGACCTATCTCCCAATTGCATGGCGATCTCACCGCACTCAGAATAAATCGGCCAGAGAAGACTCGGGACATCCAATTTCGTCACATGGTCCAAGGCTTCCTCGCATGCGCTTTGGGCTCCCCGCAAATCCCCTCGCCTACGACGCAAAATCACACGAGCAAGAAGGGCCTCGCCGTGAAGGATCTCCTTCCCCACTTTCTTAGTGGCAAAGATAATCGCCGCTAATTCCTCTTCCTCAAGCTCTTCAAGATTGGCTTCCCCGCAGAGCAGTGTCTCCGATCGCATGTCCAGGAAGTCACCGACGCTCATGTCTTTTTTGAAGTCCTTGGCAAGACGATCAAGATCCGCCTTCGCGGCTTCGTGCATATTCCAAATTCGAAAGAGATATGCTCGACGCAACAATGCTCTCACCATAGCCGATCTGGATCCGGTTTCATCGGCAAGAGCCAAGTACTCGTTCAAGTGCTTCAGACCTTCTTCATATCGACCGATGGCGATGTAAACCCAGGCAAGGGCCATGCGACCGGAGCTAGCGTTGGAAATTTGATCGGTCACCTCCACCTGTCGTGAAATCTCACGGAACAAGGGCATGAGGCGAGAGAAGTCGGAACTGCGTAAGAGCGCATAGACCAGATTGGTCTGTATTACCATTGGCACTTGCCAGGAGCCTTCCGCCTTGGCTTGGTGTATGGCCAGAAAATACAATCGCGTGGATTCCGCGAGATTTCCTCTCGATTTTTCGTAGAGCCCTCGGGCAATGGTTACATGTACGCCCAAGGCCAAGTTCTTCGATTGCCTCATCAAAGCTTCTGCGTGATCGAGGTGAATAAGAGCCTGATCATGATCACCGAGTAGGGTGAAAGTGCCTGAAAGCTGGATATGCAGGGAGAAGCGATCCCGCAACTCAGCATCGCCAGGCATTCCTTCCAGGGCACGCAGTGTGGCTTTTGCCGTGGCAACACGATCGCGACGATCCCGATGAATCAAACCTTCCGCCCAATCCAGGTAATAGAATCCATCACGCCCGGCGAATTGCGTTTTGTATCGCTCCAGCAACTCCAAGGCCGAATCCATTGAACCCATGCGTCCGTGACTCATGGCTTCGCGAGCAGCCACACGAACCTCGAACTCCGTTCCCGCAATCTCCTTTCCTCGAACCTGTTTCCATCGCTCCTGGCATTCGAGTCCTTCATCGGTATTTTTTAGATCGATGAGGTCGTTGACCAGGCGCCTGGATAATTCCGCGCTCTCCGTCAATTCAAGTTGCGCTTCATGGAGCCAAAAGATCTTGAGGGATTCAGGCAAATCGCGTGATCGGAGCCTCTCAACACATGGCAATATTCCCAGTGAGCCTGGAAGGGACAGCCTAGATATTCGAAGACAAAATCTTGCGAGGGATGAAAGAGAAACATCGTCGGCAAGTTTCAATATTTCCTTGGCGGGCAAGGAGGATAGCCAGAGCGAGGCTTCTTGCTTAAGAGCTTGGGCGAGCAAAAGAAGCTTCGACTCCATTTGCTTGCCGCAGCGATCCCAAAGTTTGGGAAAGAGTTCCGATTTCAGGGTAAAATCTGGATCGCCTTCAACACGATGGCTTCGAACTTGAATCAGACCCTCTTCCACCTCTGAATCCAGACATCCAGCTTCGCGCAACTCACCGACAATCCAAGCAATAGAGTTTTCCCCCATACTCATGATATCCCGGCACTCGTGTTCGCGTAGAGGCGCACCCAAGGAGCTTAGGATTTCGAGGAGGCGACTCGCCGCCTTGGAAAGTCCTTCTCGGCGAATTCGCCCTTGCCATTTGAATTCCCAATCGGCGAAGGGGGCGAGAAAGCGTGCATATCCCAATTCAGCTTTGAGCAGCCCGAGGTCGATGAGAAAGATCAGAGCCTCTTCCGCTTGGGCCAAATCGCCATGGCAAGATCCCTGCAAAAACCGCAGTTCCTCATTTCCCAACGCAACACTTTCGCTCGAGCAGGTGAACAAACCCTTCTCGAGAAAGGAGGGAAGATCGTCAAGTCGCCACTGTGATGTTTCAAGCAGGAGCGTGTCCGAACGATGCAGGAGGTAGGCTTCCACCTCTGCGCCAAGCTCCAGGGATGAGACTATTGCCGAATGGGGTGACTCATTCGCCGAGCGTAGTGACTCCATGGATTCGATCCACCGACGCGGGTTTTCCAAAATCGAGGTATGCATCAAAGCGGGCGACGAAACACCAAGCTGCTCGCGCAAAACTTCAGCTTCACGGAGCCCTCCTCTTTGAAGCAGGACCACCTTTCCCAATTGAGTGTCTCCCTCAAAGGGCTGGGAAAAGAAGTCACGAATGGTGGTGAGCAGTTGACCATCGGAAACTTCGGGGGAACCATAAAACAAACTCGCTGCTGCGGGCATCAAGCCAAAGGCGCGTCGTATGGGATCCATCCAGGATAAAATGCCTCTGTCGAAACCCTTCATGGAAAATGCTCTCGAGAAGATCTCATCCAACTCCTGAGGTAAAGCAGGACGAAGAGTGCTGAGAGGATGGACCTCCTGTTTCAAAATGGAATGAAGGAGACCCTCACCTTCTGTCTTCACGAACGGCAAGTGTCCGCTCAGCAATTCGAAGAGGGATACGGCGAAGGCGAAGTGATCATCGCTGGGAAGAATCGGCTCACCTGCGATTCGCGAAGGTGACAGATAGGCTGGACTTCCGCTCTGTCCGGAATCTCCGAGACGTGATGCAAGGCCCAGGTCGACAAGAAAAACCGGAGAATCCTCGTTACCTTCCAGCAGATTGGCCGGCTTCACGTCACCATGAAGCCAGGCCGAATGGTGCAACACATCCAGGCAGTCGGCCACGAGGCTCATCGACTCAACAATTTCCTCTGGCTCTAAGGCCATCTGCTTGATGTTTCGGCCACTGAGTCGAGGAAGGATGATCCAAGCCAAACCTTCATCGTCGACGCCAAAATCATCTATCGGCAGGAGGGTTTGGTGTCGTAGTTCCGAGGCTATCTTCGCTTCTCTTAGCAGAGTCTCGTTGAAGCTTGCATCACGAGACAGTTTGACGACGCGATCGTCAGCGTCTTTCAAACCGTAGACGCGAGCCATAGAGCCCTCGCCGATCAAGTTCCCGAGTTGCGGTACAAACAATGTCGAATCCATACAACAGTATTCGTATAAAAAAAAGGACCCGTCAAGACGGGCCCTCCAACTAAAGGAGCGATTGCGGGTTTTGTGATCAGAGGCCAGGTCCGGTGCCGTCGCCATCTTCACCGTCACCGTTTTCTCCCCCATCAAGCGCGATGGGGGTTGTTCCGATGGGGGTGTTCGGAATGATCTGCATTGTGCCGATCAATCCCATGAAGGCAACGAGAGAAATGATAAACCAATTCCGGAACATCATGACCTCCTTGTTTGGGTCGATCTTGCCTTTGCAGGAAGATCGCCCAAAGACTCAGAGGCCGGGCCGGAATGCATTTGACCGCACAATACCAGCTTCAAACGAAGATCTTAGTTTCGCAATTCCTTCCACAGCAAGCAGATGCCCGAAGCAGGTCCGCTCCGAAGAGCTATCGACTTATAAATCTTTAATCAGATTGAATTAAGCTAGGAATTTGAGTCAATTATTCTGGGGAAAATGCCCCGAGGGCTCCGAGAAAGAAAACGGAACTTGCAGGAGTTTGAAGGAACGAGAGACGGTGTTCAGTGAGCCTGAGCAATGCCGGCCTCTTCCAGGACACTGGGGGATTTCACCCGCCGCGAAAAGCGACCTGGCTCATGCCTCCCTATGCTTCCTTACGATAACCCAGAGCTGACAGTTGTGCCGTGGCGGGAGTAAGGATCCCGTCGAACTCGAGACTCGTGAGTAGCTCTAATTCAGCGCGTTTTCGCACAGGTCCTAAATAGAGGCGACGCCCACTTTCGCGGCAGGCATTCAATAAGCTGAGACCACCCTTCAAAAACATTCCGCCTTTGCGGCGACGTCTCGAGGGAATGAAAAGTTCGCAGCCAGTACGGAGGAAGGCCAGCTTCGGCTCATCCAGATAGGACATGCCTTCGGCGAAACGAGTGACCTCTGCACCAACCGGCCAAGGTGATTGTTCCAAAAGCGTTTTCACCATGCGCCGGTCGGCGGAGCAAAGCTGAAGATCCAGAGATCCCTCCCACTTCTTCAGGATCTCCAGCACCCTTACTGCCGTGGATTCGATAATGGGTCTCCAACGCGGACTGGAGCCCACCGGCACACTTAGCTGAAGAGCTAGTTTTTCGGAATCGGCAAAATCCAGAAGATCTTCCAGTCTAGGAATGCGCTCCACACGGCTCCCTTGACCGCCGAAAGGCAATTCACGCAGACGCAATTCGAAGCTGCTTAAACGATGGAACCAGCCATGGCTGCCCGTGAGTCGATGCATGGAGGAATCGGCGAAACAAAAGACGTCGCTGTCACCACTCAAACGTATTTCCGAGCTGATGCGATGGCAACCAGCCTGACTCGCCCGGTGGAAAGCCGTGAGTGTGTTTTCAGGAGTCACCGCGGAAAAACCGCGAAAAGCGACATTCTCCATCATCCCCCAGCTGTCGAGGGTCTCGTCAATCCAGGAAACGCATGTGATCGCGCACCACGGTCAAGCGTCCCCGCATGAAGGTAACGTACTGCGCCAAAGATGAGTCGGCATCCAAGGCTGCTTGGGGTATCTCATCTAGGATGGCCAAAGCCTCATTGTGTTTTTCAAATCGCAAACCCACTATCTGTGCGCGCTCAGCTTTGTGTCGAGGAAGGCCTGGAGTTTCCGCCTCTTTCGCATCGAGTTCATCCAGAAGACGCTGAGCTCTTTCATCCCAATTATGGTTGAGCAGAGGAATCATCTCACGAACTTCGGACAGGCGCTCCTTCAATTCAGGCGCTAAAAGCTCCGCCTTGTCGATGCACTTCTGCGCAAGGATTGGACGCGAGTAGTCGAAGTAGAGTTTTGCCAAATTACCATAGGCGTATCCGAAGTTCGGATCCAGAGCGACCGCTGCCCAGAGACAATTCTCGGCGCGCACGAAGTCACCCTGCTCAAGGTAGGCGTATCCCAGGTTCTGCCAGGCCGGTGCCGATTGATCATTCTGGCGAATGGCCTCGGTACTGTAGAAGGCGGCCTTGGCGTAGTCCTTCTGTGAAAACCAGAAGTTGCTCAGAACGTTGAACTCTTCTTCGAAATGGGTTTGGCTGACCAAGGGAAGTCGCACTAAAACCAATCCGATAAATAGAATCCCCATGGCCGCGCCCAGAAGTTTCCAACGTCGTGCGAGAAGCGTTTGACCCAAAAGGGCAAGGCCGAATCCGGCGAAGGGAAAGAGGAGAGTGATCATGGGTAGACGGTAACGGCTGGTCACGAAAAACAGAATCACGGTAAGAGCCACGGCCAGAAGGCTCCATGCCTGTCGCCGGGTGCGACGATTTCGCCGGGCTCCGAATGCCAATCCCAATAAGCCCAGAGGCAACACCATGGAGTAAGCCACGAGAGGCCATTTGAGCATGGGCGCGTAAAATTCCCGGAAGAAGTAATAGTTGTAGTGATTGGGAATCTCATAGTGGTTGATTAGCAGGCCTGTCTTGCGAAGCCATAACCCGGCGGCGTCCCCCGGGCGGCCCGAAAAATAGGCCAGGGATCGATCGATCCAGAAACGGCTGACTTCCGATGGCTTGAGTGGGCGGCCTTTCGCGCTTTCGGCAAGGTGCCGGCTTCCGCCTTCCAAGTTCGTGGCCAAGGCCGATGGCACCTGGAAGCCTCCATTGGCATCCGGGTTGTTTCCGATAAAAAGATTGATGCCTCCATTGCTGCTGATGAGCACCCAATCGTCCCCAGCTAATTTGTTACGCAGGGTAAAGGGCAGAATGACGATCAGGAAACCGGCCGCCAGCAGCAATCCCTTGCGCCAGGCCCAGTGGCGTGCTGAATCTTCGGATCGGTGCAGCCCCACGCTGATCCAAAGGATGGGCGCCAAGATCAGCAGGTTTGGTTTTCCCAAGGCCGCGAGCCCGAGCAGGGCCCCCACTCCCAAGAGGCGTTTCAGTCCGGGATCTTCATCGCGAGCCAGGAGCCAAAAACCCCCGGCAAGGAAAAACAGAGTGAGCGTTATCTCCAGAATCTCGCCCGAATAGAATAGGAAGGGACCATGGAGTATGGTCAGCAGAGCCGTGGCCAC
>JACKQG010008194.1_pt1 | contig 10269 bp, 11 predicted proteins | sample 8237621 | NCBI WGS metagenome assembly JACKQG01 (sample SAMN15677084, study PRJNA649215) | marine metagenome | biome: marine; feature: Black Sea; material: saline water; isolation source: suspended particulate matter (SPM) from the Black Sea western gyre | collected 2013-06-09/2013-06-10 | depth...
ATCTGCCAGATTTTGGGCGATGTCCGCGACGATGGGCCGCTGGGATATGACCCGCAGATCACGCGCGAGATGAGCCCCGGCTTGGCCACGTTGTCGATGCCGTCAACGCCGTACATGTCGCCCGCCGCGATGGGCAAAAACAGGTCCAAATTGCGCGGATGCCCCTTGGCCTCGAACGCTTCTCCGATGGCCCGCATGGTGGAATTGGGGCAGCCCAACGCGCTGGATGAACTGATTGCCACATGCGCGTCGTCCGGAATAAGCGCGACCGCTTTTTCAACCGAAATAACCTTCGATGACATGATCCGTGTTTCCCCATTTTGTATTGATTTGCACCGAAATGTTTAGCACGCGCGCCGGGGCCGTTCCAAAGGAATTGACGCCCCCTATGGCGGGCCTTACGTTCGGGGCGGATTTAATTGGGTTGAGGGGTTCACGCGTGACGAAACATCGCATGGGAATTGTGGGCCTTGGCATGGCGGTAACGCCGCACGCCAAGAGCCTGATGGATCTGGCCGACCGTGTTGAAGTCGCGGGCGCCTATAACCGGGGCGAGGAACGGCGCAAGGCGTTTGCCGAAAAGTTCCCGCAGTTTCCGGTGACGGATGATCTTGATAGCCTTCTGGCCGACAGTTCCATCGATTGCATGCTGGTTCTGACCACGCCCGACAATCATCTGGAAACCGTTACCAAATGCGCGCAAGCCGGAAAACACGTGCTTCTGGAAAAGCCGTTGGAAATCACCACAAAGCGTTCGGTGGAAATGATCCAGGCGTGCCGCGATGCAGGTGTTACCCTTGGTATCGTGTTGCAGCATCGCAGGCGGCCGGGCGGCATTCGCCTGCGTGAAATCCTTAAATCGGGAAAGCTGGGCCGCGTTGCCGGGGCGTCCGTGTTCGTTCCCAACTGGCGGCCGCAAATCGGGTATTACGACCAGCCAGGGCGCGGTGACAAGTTGCGCGACGGCGGCGGGGTGTTGATTACCCAGGGTATTCATACGATTGACGTGTTTCTGTCGCTGACCGCACAGCCGGTCGAGGTCACGGCCTACGCCCAGACCAGCCCGGTCCATCAAATGGAGACCGAGGATATCGTGGCTGCCTCCGTGCGCTACGAGGACGGCTCTATCGGCGTCGTCGATGCCACGACCACCGCCTATCCGGGCTTTCCCGAACGCATCCAGTTCTATTGCGAAAAGGGCAGCGCGGTCATCACCGGCACCGAATTGAAGGTCGCCTATCATGACGGCGAACGCGAGGTGATCGAAGCCGACCCGGCGGTGGGCGGCACCGGGGCGGACCCCATGGATTTCCCGCATGATCACCACCGAGAAATTATGGCCGATTTTCTGGATGCCTTGGACGAGGGCCGCGATCCACTGATTTCCGGGGAAGAGGCGTTGAAGACGCATCGCTTTGCGGACGCAATCTTGCAATCTGCGGAACAGGGACGGCCCGTGGCGGTCGTGAAAGGATAAGCCATGCGATATCGTCGATTGGGCGGAACCGATCTGGATGTGTCCGCCGTGTGTCTCGGTCCCATGCGGGCCGCCACCAAGGAACCGACCGAGGATGCCAAATCAAAGGCCGGTGAGGATGCGCTGCGCTTCGCCATTGATGCGGGCGTCAACTTCATCCATTCCAGCTACGAGTACCGCACCCGTTGGATGATGGAACGTGTGCTGAAGGATCATCCCAAGCGCCACGACCTTCATCACGTCATTAAAGTGCCGGTGCCCGATTTCAAGGACGGGGGCCGGTTCGATGCGGCGAAGTTCAGGGAACGTATCGAGGAGGCCTTGCGCGACCTGCACGCCGAACGCATTGCCGTTCTGCAATGGATGTGGCGATCCGACCCGAATGATGATGATCTGCGCGTTCCCATGCTTCCCGGCCTTATGGATGACCTGATGGAGGCGTTCGAGCGTGTGCGCGACGAGGGGAAGGCCGGTTACATGATGCCGTTCCCCTATACCGTCGCCAGCACCCGCGCAGCTATGGAAACCGGAAAATTCGACGGCATCATCGCCTATTACAATCCCATCGAAATGGAAATGGCCGAGCTGTTTGAAGAGCTTGAAGAACGCGGCATGGGCTTTTTGTGCATCCGCCCGCTGTATCAGGGAATTCTGACGGATCAGCGCGCCAAACCGGGCGCAGACGATCGTTTCAGCGACCCGAAATTTGCCGACGACTTGGCCAAACGCGCCAAAGTCGCCGAGGTCTTTGCCGAGGAAATCGGCGGGTCGATGACCGGCTTTGCCATTCGGTTTGCGCTGGCCCATCCCGTGGTTGCCAGCGTTATCGTAGGCCTTAATTCGCCAGCGCAGGCGGAAGGAATTATCGCCGCCGCCGAGCAAAAATTGCCGTCGCCGCGCGTTGTCACCAAGGCGTTCGAGCTATGGAAAGCGGGATTCGGAATTTAGAAAAAGCGATCAACCGAGAAAACTTGAACAAGGAAGCGACTAAATGGATACGGTTTTGTTGACCAAGGAAATTCAGCCCCAGATGAAGGCTATTCTGGAAGGCAAATACGAGCTTTACGACATGACGGGGTATGAAAAAGTCGCCGATATTCCGGGACTGGACCCGGCAACTGTGCGCGCCTGCGTCACCAAAGGCGAGACCATTTTCGGCGCGGATTTGATGTCGCAACTTCCGGCGCTGGAAGTCATCTCCAATTATGGGGTCGGGTACGACGGTATTGATGTTGCTGAGGCCATTCGCCGTGGCGTGACCGTCACCAACACGCCGAACGTTTTGACCGACGACACCGCCAATATGTCCCTGTTGCTCACCCTTGCGGTTACCCGGCGTTTGGTCGAACTGCACGAACACGTTCGCGACGGCGAATGGGAAACCGCCGAAGGCGAAATTCTGGCGACCAGCATTGTTGGAAAAGTCTGCGGTGTCGTCGGCCTGGGCCGCATCGGCGGGGCCGTCGCCGAACGACTGGCCGCATGCGGTGCAAAGGTCGCTTATAGCGATCCCATCAAGCAGGACGTTCCCTACGATTATTACGCCGACGCCGCTTCGCTGGCCGCTGCCAGTGATGTTCTCGTCGTTTCCTGCTTTGGCGGCGCCGGGACCTTCCATCTGGTTAACGCCGAGGTGTTGGACGCGCTGGGGCCGCAGGGCTTTTTGGTCAACGCTGCTCGTGGTTCAATCGTCGATGAGGCGGCGCTTGTTTCGGCACTCAAGGACGGCAAGATCGCCGGGGCCGGGCTCGACGTTTTTGAAGACGAGCCCCGCGTTCCGGCTGAACTACGGTCCATGCCCAATGTGGTGCTAACCCCGCATCAGGGGAGCGGCACCCACGAAACAAGGCGGCGCATGGCCGAAGTCTGCCATTCTAATATCGAGGCGTTTTTCGCGGGCAAGCCGGTCGTGACACCGGTTCCCGAACACAGCAAATAAGACTGAAGATGCTTTAGGTCGTCCAGCCACCGTCCAGCGTATACGTCTGGCCGGTGGCGAAGGCGGCCTCATCCGAAGCAAGATAGACGCACAATGCGCCGATTTCCGCAGGCGCCGCAAAGCGGCCCATGGGCTGGCGTTCCAGGAATTTGGCGCGCATTCCCTCGTAATCGCCCGCCGCCGCCATGCGTTCGTTCAGCGAAGGACTATCCACCGTTCCAGGGCACACCGCGTTGCATCTGATGTTTTTGCCCACGAAATCAACGGCAATGGCCTTGGTCAGGCCGATCACGGCGGCTTTGGTTGCGCCGTAGGCGAACCGGTTGGGCGCAGCCGTGATTGAACTGGCCACCGACGAGATGTTGAGGATGCTTCCACCGCCCGCGTCGATCATGGCGGGCAGGAAAGCACGCGTGACGCGGTACATGGATTTGATGTTCACGTCGAAAGACAAATCCCAGTCAGCTTCTTCGCAATCCAGTATCGTTCCGTTGTGAACATATCCGGCGCAATTGAAAACAACATCGACCGCGCCGAGTTCGGACGCGATCTTTTCGATGGCTTTTCCATCGGTCACATCCAGTGTGCGGGTCTGGATGTTGGGGCTTTCGGCTTCCAGCGGGCCAAGCAATTCAGGGTTTTTGTCGGTGGCGATGACGGCTGCCCCTTCATTGGAGAAGGCCAATGCGGCGGCGCGTCCGATACCCAATCCAGACGCCGTTGCGAAGATGGTTTTTCCTGCAAGCCTGCCGCTCATGCCCCACTCCCTTTCGTTACAGCGTTACCATTCCCACCAGGGCCGAAAACGTGACCACCGCCAGCGCCGTTGAAACGATGATGGCAGTGGACGCGCGAACCGCATAGACGCCGAAATTGTGGGCCACGACGAAGATGTTTCCGCCGATGGGAAGGGCCGCGCCCAGCACCGCGATGATCGCCCATTGGGGGTCTATGTCGAACACCATAAACATCATCACCCATGCGATAAACGGATGAAGAAACAGTTTGCATCCGCTCATGAACGCCACTTCGCTGAACTTGTCAGCGATGGGGCGGCCCGCCAACGACGCACCGACCGCGAACAATGCGCAAGGTGCCGTCGCCCCGCTTAAAAGCCCGGTAAAGCTATCTATGGGGCCGGGCAGGGGAAGTTGCAAGGCCGAGACCGTGACACCCAACGCCATTGAAATGATAAACGGATTGCGAAGGAACCCGCCGACGATCTTGAGAATCATCGCCAATCGGGCCGCGCCTGCGTGCCGATTGGCTTCCAGCAGCGCCATGGATGGGCTTTGGATAAAGAACATATCCACCAACATGGCCAGCACGGCGGGAATGGTCGCGGCATCGCCGAACAGCGCGATCAGAAGGGGAAGGCCCATGTAGCCGATGTTCGACACACAGGCAGCCTGCCCCTGAATGACGGCGACGCCCAGGTTGGTCTTGAACAGAACCCGCCCCATTGCGGCGGTCAGGATATAGACGGTCCACCCCGTCACCGCGTAGGCGGCCATATACTCGAACTCGACCAGCTCGGCCAGCGGGCGCAGCGCCAGCGCCCGGAAAATCAGGCAGGGCAGGGCGAAGTTCCAAACGAAGGCATTCAGCCCGCGCACGGCGTCCGCCGAAAATAGCGGCGAACGCCCGGCCAGATAGCCGCACCCGATCAGCGCAAAGAACGGGATGGTAACCGAAATTATGTTTTCCACGCGGGCCAGATCTCCTTCGCGGGCCAGATCTCCTTAGGGCATAACCATGCCGCCGTTGACGTCGAGGGTCTGTCCGGTGATGTATCCGCTCATGTTATCGGACGCCAGGAAAAGGTATGCGCCGACCAGATCCTCGGCGTCACCCAGACGGCCCTGCGGGATCATCTTTTTCCACGCCTCAGCGGCCTCGGGCGGCGTTGCCGCGTGGAAGGGTGTCCAGATGGCGCCCGGCGAAACCGTGTTGGCGCGCACGCCGTCAGCCACCAGTTCCTTGGCAAAGCTCTTGGTGATGGTGTGCACGAAACCCTTGGTGCTGGCATAGATCGACGTGCCGGGTCCGCCACCGTGGCGGGCCGCGACCGACCCGGTGTTGATGATGTTGCCGGAGCCCTGCTTGCGGAAATGCGGTACCGCGGCACGGGTTGCGGAGATCACCGAACGCAGGTTCAAATCAACAATGGCGTCGAAAATTTCGTCGTCGTTGTCGCCGACCAATGTGCGTTCCACCAGACCACCGGCGTTATTGATCAGAACGTCGATGCGCCCGAAGGCGGCCACGGTTTCTTCAACCACGCGTGCGGCCTCGGCGGATTTGGTGACGTCGGCCTGCAACAGGATGGCTTCTCCGCCGGCCTTTTTGATGTCGGCCACCACTTCTTCGCCCGCTTCACGGCTGGCGTTGCAATGCACGGCGACGCGGCTGCCGCAATCGGCAAAACCCTTGGCGACGGCAGCGCCGATGCCGGTGGACGATCCCGTCACCAGAACCACCTTTCCGGCCAGATCTTCAAGATAATTTTTCATGATGAACCTCCAAATACGTTGAGGACGACAAACCGGTTTCAGCCGGTTGCCGCCCTCAAACAAGGACAAAAACAGTGTTTATTCGTTGGGCTTGATCGGCAGGCCGTGCTTGGCCATCAGTTCAAGATAGTCTTCGCGCGGCGGAATGAAGACGTCGATGCCCTTGAAGCCGGTCGTCGTCGTGCCGCCGTGGACCATACCCGACGGATGGATGCACACGTCGCCCGCCGTCATGGTGAATTTCTCGTCGCCGCAGACGTGTTCTTCGGAGCCTTCGAGGATGATCAAAATCTGAACTGCATCGTGGCTGTGCATGGGGAACACGGCGCCCGGAGGGTTCTGGATGAAGCTGAGAAGCGCGCCATCGGCGGCCACGAAACGCGTGCTCGACGTTTCGGTCAGCGGAACCAGCGGGATGTCTTCGATGGTGTAGACGTACTTGGATTTCTTGTTAGCTGCATAAGCCATTTTCTTCTCCGTTTTTTAACAGGGGTTTTGTCTAAAAAGCGAGCCAGCCGCCATCCACGAACAGGACATGTCCGGTCACGTAGTCGGATGCGTCGGAGGCCAGGAATACGGCAGCGCCCATAAGGTCGGCGGGTTTCGCCCAGCGGCCCAGCGGGATGCGCGTGTTGATATGATCGAAGCGCTCTTTGTTGGCGCGCAGAGCGGCGGTGTTTTCGGTTTCGACCCAGCCGGGGCCGATGGCGTTGACCTGGATGTTGTACTGCGCCCAGTCATTGCACATGGTTTTGGTAACCTGGGTCAGGCCGCCCTTGGATGCGGCATAGGCCGGGACCGTGCGTCCGCCCTGAACGGCGATCAGCGACGAAGTGTTGACGATTTTGCCCTTGTGTTTGTGCGCGATCATCACCCGCGCGCAGGCTTGAGCCAACGCAAACGGACCAACCAGATTGACCTGCAATTCTTCCTCGAAGACGTCGAGGTCGAAGTCTTCGGTCGGTGTGCGATGGATGGTCCCGGCGTTATTGAACAAGAAGTCCACCGTGCCGAATTCTTCTACGGTTTTATCGACCAACGCCTGGATGCTTTCACGCGAACGCATATCGACCAACGCGCCAACCGCCCTGCCGCCGCCTTCGATCTTGTTAAGTTCGTCGGCCTTTTCCACCGCCTTGTCTTCGAGAATGTCGGCGATCATCACGTTGCCGCCCGCTTCAAGAAGCCCTTGGGCCAATGCCGCGCCGATGCCGCGGCTGGAACCCGTAACGATGCCGCTTTTTCCGGCCAGGCTGAATTTATCCAAAATCATGTTTGTTATCCTTTTGGCAGGGCATCCGATATCGCGGCGGCATATCTTTTAGTCGCCTCGATCTCGGCATCGATGCCCCTGTCGCTGTTAATGTAAGAGGGGAACGTGATGCTGACGGCGCCGACCACGTCATTCGGGGAACCAAATATCGGCGCCGCCACACACATCACACCTCGGGTGATTTCTTCACGATCCAGGGCGTAGCCCAGCTTGTACACCTCGGCCAGTTCGGCACGCAGGTGGTCAGGATCAAATATGGTTTTTGCGGTAATCGCATCCAGCGGATGGGAAAGGACGCGTTCGCGGTCCTCTTCGCTGCCGAACGCCAGCAGGGCCTTGCCCATTCCGGTGCAATGCAGCGGAAAGCGCTTGCCCACCGCCGAAAACAGTTTGAAGCCGTAGTCCTGGGCTTCGATCTTGTCCAGATAAACGCCTTCGTCTCCGTCGCGGATTCCCATGTGCGCGTGATGGCGGGTCTCCTCGTGCAACGCCTGCAAATGAGGATGGACCAGGGTGCGCAGATCGAAATTGGCGGTGACCTCGCTGCCCAGATTGGCCAGTTTGAGGCTGCCGCGATAGCGCGCCGTATCCGCCGAGAACGTCAGTATCCGCAATGCCACGAGTTCCTTGAGAATGCGGTGCGCACTGGCTTTCGGCGCCCCGGTGGCCGCCACGATCTCGGCAAAGGTCAGGCCTCGCGCCTGATCCGCCACGACCGCTTCGACAATCCCAAAAGCTTTTTCAAGTGTGCTCATAATCCCAGTCTTTTCGCGTCAAGTTGCCTTTGGCCGGAAACAATCGACAATCGCCCTGAACCCCTGAACGATATTGCGGATGGAATAGGCCACCATGATGAAACCGGCTACCGGCATGGGGGCATACCACCAGGTCATGGGCCATGCAAGGATCGGCGACGTACGACCAACGACGATAGTCAGATCCAGACTGTATTTTGCGAAGAAGAAAATAAAGACGGCGGTGCAAATCTCAATAGCAAAAGAAAATACGATACCGAACTTGGTTCCGGCCAAACGTTCGGCCAGGGCTTCGATGCGGAAATGGTCGCTCTCGCGCCATAAAGCGGCTGCGGCGATGAAGATCAGCGAGGCCATCAGCCATTCGATGATTTCGTCCGACCAACTGAGTTGGGCGATGGGGAAAAAGCGGATGAACACGACCGCCGCCAACATCACCATAAGCGCAATCAGGTTGGCGATGCAGAAGAGGCGCATGGCCTTGCCCAAATAGCTGTCGATGGTTTTGAGTATGTTCATCATTTCGTTCACTCCGGCATCAGCATGTTGGGAAGCCACAGTGAAATCTCCGGAATATAGGTAATCAGGAGCGTCACGACGAAGATGCCCAGCAGGTACGGCCACAGTTCCTTGGACAGTCGACCAACGCTCACGCCGCTGATTGATGCCACCGCGTAAAGGCTCATGCCCACCGGCGGCGTCAGCAGGCCGATCATTGAGCACAACACCATAATCACGCCGAACTGGATGGGATCGACCCCGAACTGCGTAATCAGCGGCAAAAACACCGGAATGGTGATGACCAGCACCGCGATCCCTTCAAGAAAACATCCCAGTACGATAAGGACGGCCACAATAATTATCATCATGGCCCATTTTTCGGACGTGACCGTGGTCAGCCCTTCGATCACCTGTTGCGGGATGCTTTGGTGAACCATCAACCAGCCGAAAAAGCCCGCCGTGGCGATAATGAAAAGTACGCGAACGCTTTGTTTTACCGATTCCCAAATGATTTCGGGAACGTCCTTCAGGCCGAATTCCCTGTACCACACGCCGCCGATCAGGAAGGCATAAAGCGAAGCGACGACGGCGGCTTCCGTGGGTGTGAAAATACCGCCCAGAATGCCGCCGATGATGATGATCGGCATCAGGAGCGCCAGAAACGATGCCTTGAAGGTGGTCCAGAGCAACCTCAGGGTGGGCGAGGGGTCGGTCGGGTAATTGCGTTTTTTCGCCACGAAATAGACGGCGTTCATCAACGCTAGACCCATGAGAATTCCGGGAACGAACCCGGCCATAAATAGTTTAACAATCGAAACGCCGGTAATTGACCCATAAATCACGAAGGCGATGCTGGGTGGAACCACCGGGCCAATGGTCGAGGACGCCGCCGTAATTGCAGCGCTGAATTCCTTGTCGTAGCCGTTCTTGGTCATGGCCTCCATTTCGACCAGACCCAGACCCGCGGCGTCGGCGACGGCAGCGCCGGACATGCCCGAGAAAATCATGCTGGCGACCACGTTCACATGCCCAAGGCCGCCGCTTAAATGGCCGACCAGGGCGCGGGCGAAATCAAACACCCTTTGTGTAATGCCGCCGTAATTCATCAAATTCCCGGCCAGGATGAAGAACGGGATCGCCAGCAGGGTAAACCCCGTGGTCGCCACGTACATGCGCTGGGCCATCATGGGCAACACGAAACCTTCACCTAACAGTATGAATGTTCCGGCGGCCGTCAGGCCCATCGCCGCAAATATGGGGACACCCAACATAACCATGCCCACCAGTACGGCGAAGATCGCAAGCGTCAGCATTTTCCGTTCTCCATCCCGATCCGGGTTATTGGTTTTGGACCAACAAAATTAGTTGGTTTCCTTGACCATCTTCAGGAAGGTATCGACGTTTTCCTTGCCAGCGTATTCGGCGATGGCGTCATAAGCCGGACCCATCATGGCCTTGAACTCGGCGCGGTCCGGACGCGTAACCTTCATGCCTTTGCCTTCGAGCTTCGCGATCAGGCTTTTTTCTTCTTTCTGCTGTTCGTCACGGAACCACTGACCAGCCTTGGTGGCTTCTTCGCGCAGAATTTTCTGCTGCTGGGCGTTGAGTTTTCCCCAGGACTTCTTGCCGATGGTGGCCATCATGGAGTTGTAGACGTGATAGGTCAGCGCGAGGTTCGGCTGAACTTCATACAGTTTGTAGTGATAGATGACGGAAAGCGGGTTTTCCTGGCCGTCGACCACGCCCTGCTTCAGAGCCATCGGAAGTTCTTTGAAGTTGATCTTGGTGACGATGGCGCCGGCGGCTTCCAT
>JACKQG010008195.1_pt1 | contig 10268 bp, 7 predicted proteins | sample 8237621 | NCBI WGS metagenome assembly JACKQG01 (sample SAMN15677084, study PRJNA649215) | marine metagenome | biome: marine; feature: Black Sea; material: saline water; isolation source: suspended particulate matter (SPM) from the Black Sea western gyre | collected 2013-06-09/2013-06-10 | depth...
CGAATGCATGGACGCATGGGGTGTGTGAGCAATTGCAAGATGCATCGAACTCCCCCCATGGGTGGCGGGCATCGTCATGCCAATTGAATTGATCGCACCTGGCTGGGTTCAACAGGGCCGGAAATGCAATGGCCATACACACTGCGCATATAATACACGAACAACTGAGGCCGCGCGCGCGAGTTGAAGTTGTCGTTTCATCCCGAAGTCGCCAACGATCCGCACTATGTATGGAACGGTGAATGCGATGGACCGACCTTGCTGGCCTTTCGGTTTAATAGCGCGCTTGATTTTTCGTCGGCAGATAGTGCGGTTCGCTTTTGCACGAAAGTGGTTGGCGAATCCAAGCTGCATTTTGCGTTGCAGGCCGACGGCAAATGGTACGCGTCGGCGCATGAAATTTCTAATCAGGCGAATTGGGCGGAACATGAAATGGTTTTGGCCGAAGCGCGTTGGAGGTTGCTGGATACCAAGTCCGCAGAACTAAAGGAATCAACTGCCGCGCCGTCATTCAAAAACGTGACTAGTTTCGGTTTTGTCAGTCCAATCAAGCCGAATGGTAGCTCAAACTGCACGCGTTTGGATTGGTTTGAAATTCGTTCGACATCCGCCCAAATGACACCGGAACGCGGCGAAAAATTCGGTGGGTTTTTCGAAGCCGACGTACCGTTGTTACGTTCGGCGATGATAGTTCGTGGTGGTTTGAAGCCGAATCGAAGTCGTCGCGGTGTGATAGTTCATGCGGGTGGAAATACGTGGGCCTGTTTCGATCCCGACCTGCTGCGCTGGTCGGCATTTTGGACCACGCCATTTGACGTTGCGCCGCTTAGTTTAGATTCGATGGCTGCAGTTTCCTATCCGGCGCGTTCGGCTAAGGCTTCGCAACCGCCGCATTTGGTAGGCGAGATTCTGATGACTTCGTCGGAACAGCCAGGCGTGAATACAGGCCGCATCGCGATTTCCGATCCGCGTACCGCCAGGATCGTTGGTAAGTCGGATCCCGTCGGCCCCTTGCCCGCCCCGGAGTGGAAGTTTGAAGGTGTGACCTTATCCGGACGTACGCCGGTGATTCAATATTCCGTCAGTGGCTGCAGGGTGGAAGAAATCGTGCGCGTTCGCGGTGGTAGCGACCAGGGGGGAAAAGGTTCGAGTTTCCCAGGGGTGGAGCGACTGATTCGAATAGCTCCATCCGTTCACGATTTGATTTTTAGGCTAGGGCAAAACAAAGGCGGGGGAGGTGGACATATCGGCAATGAAAAATCGATGATCATTCCGGCATCTACCCGAACCCGTACTGTGAGTCTGATTTACTCTCACAATGACACCGGTCAAGTCCTGGGAGCCAGCTTTCCTGAAATTGAACCAGCTGCCAGCAATTTTGGCGCTGAGATTCCAGTTAAACACGCCGCTGGCAAAGACCAGCCCTCGCCCACCGCTAATGCGAATCTTGCGGTACGTACACTGGAAATTCCGCAAGGACCACGAAAGATTCGACCAACCGACATCGGCTTTCTGGCGAATGGTGACGCTTTGATCACCACCCTAGATGGCGATTTGTGGCGTTTATCCGACCCGGAGCAAAACCAATCTACTTGGCACCGCGTCGCAACCGGCTTGTTTGAGCCAATGGATATTGAAATCGGCGAAAATGACGCGATCTACGTGCTCGGTCGCGATCAAGTTTCGCGCCTTTACGACGACAATCACGACGGCCAAATCGATCGCTTTGTGAATGCCTCCCATGCATTTTTGCAAACTTTGCATACGCGTGATTTTGCTACGTCCCTTGCTTTGGAACCGGACGGATCCTTTCTCGTCGCCAAGGGTGGAATCATGGATGCTGGTGGCGGCTTCAACGAACTTTCGCGCCACCGCGGCTCCATTTTGCGCTTGCCCAAAGACGGCACCAGCGCCGACGTACTCGCCGTCGGCTTGCGCATTCCATTTTTGGGCCGCCGCCAAGACGGAAGTATTTTTGCGTCGGATCAACAAGGCCACTTTGTTCCGAGTACGCCACTGCATCGAGTCGGTCCGGGCAAGCCGTTTTTGGGTTTTGATCCGACCAAGCACGACGAACAACCGCTGACGTCGCCAGTGTTGTGGTTTCCTTATCAGGCAAACCGTTCCGGTGCAGGATTCACCACTCTATCAAAACAGGCCTTTCCGTCGGCACCCGGCGCGTTTACTCACGTTTCCTGGAACGGTCGATTATTCCCTATTCAAACCCCGAACGAAGGAAGCGACTTCGCGTGGTGCTTGCCGTTGCAACTTGATTTTCCGGCCTTGAACGCGGCGACGCATCCGGTCACTGGTACTTTGTATGTGATCGGTTTGGGTATTTCTGGATATTTGCCAACGACCAAAAACAAAATTGGCTTAGCTGGCGTACGCCAAGTCGGAAACATGGTGGTGCCAGAACGCGTGCACATCGAAGCGCGCCGTCTGCAAATTGATCTAGCCCAGCCGTTGCTCGCCGACCAACAATTACTACTCACCGGCATGCGCTTTTTTAATCTGCGCCGAACAGCCAGTTACGGTTCCGGTCATTACCGCTGGGATGGCAAGCCGGGGGAGCACGTCATTGTTCCGGTGGCAATGGCTTTGAGCAAGGAACGCACTCGAATGGAATGGACTTTGCCAAACCTATACCAAGCCGACGTTTTGGTACTCAACTTATTTGTGGTGGACTCTCGCGCGCCAGGTACGTCGTACCCTCTGGAGGTTTATCTAAAACCTGATCATCTGCCAAAGCCCAACCCCGCCGACCTTGTCGCCGTCGCCCAACGCGAAGCCGCGCCAGGTCAAAAATTGCTTCCCGGAATCGCCGCCGAAGGAAAAAAAGTATTCAACCGTTACGCCTGCGCTGGCTGCCATTCACTAACCGGAGAAAAAGTCGTCGGCCCGCCGCTGAATGGAGTTCACGGTCGCCACCGCGAACTAAGTGACATCGACAGCTTTTTGCGCCTAGCCTTGCTCGACCCCAATCAAACCATCGCCGACGGCTACCCTGCAGTCATGCCGCCCTACGCCGGAGTCATTCCTGCGCAAGAATTCGAGCACTTGATCGCCTATTTAAAAACTCTCAAATAAGGTCATTGTTTCATCTTTTCTGCAATGCGCTCCACTAAGAGCTCTCGATCCTTTCTTTCCGGATCCTCTTCAGCGGTGAGCTTCACGAGGTCTTCCGCCAATTTTTTAGCTTCCGGGAGTTTTTGCATATCTTCCATTAGCCACACTAACGCCTGCAAATTATTAAGCGTAACTGAATCACTTTCGCCAAACTCCTGACGTCGAGCTTGCCAGGCTTTGAGCAGGGCCTCTTCGGCTAGCTCATGGTTTTTTAAACCGTGATGGGTCGTTCCTAATCCGAACAGGGAAACCAGCGTTTCCGGATGGTCTTCGCCGAGAAGTTTTCGGCGGATTTCGTAAACCTCAACAAAGAGTGGGAGTGCTTCGGAGAAACGATCCAAATCACGTAGCAAGGTGCCGAGGTGATTTATGGCTGTCAGCGTCTCCGGCTGATCCATTCCAAAAGTTACCCGCATTTTTGCCACGGCTGAGGAAAGAAGCACTTCCGCTTCTTTATGTTCAGCAATATTCGCCAAGCTTACGCCTAGGTTTTGCTCAAGGAAAATTGTGTCGGGGTGTTCCAAGCCCAAAACCTCGACCGATTTATTAAGCGCGATGCGGGACATTTCTACAGCCTCATCGTTTCTTCCCATCTTTTGATAGAGAGTGCCTAGTGAGCCGTACGCCTTGATGGTGTCCGGGTGAGAATCTCCTAATACCTCCGAGCACTTGATTGAGCAATCGAGGAGCAATCGCTCAGCTTCTTCCAATTCCCCCAAGCGCATTAAAAGTACTCCCAGATTTTGCACGCTAAGCAAGGTCGACCGATGGGTAGGCCCCAAAATTCTGGTACTGATCATCATTGCCTGTCGCAAATAGGGCTGTGCCTCGTCCATCTTATTGATTCGCATATTGATTACACCCATGTTCATATACGCGAGCAAAGTGTCGGGGTGGTTTTCACCGTTAATGCGTTTACACATTTCCAAATCTCTTGCGTAATAAGGTAAGGCGTCGTCGAGGCGACCTTGGGCGGAAAATAGCGAGCCCATATTGCTGACCGCAATCATGGTTTCAGGATGCTCCTCGCCTAATACCTTGATACATGCGGCAATGCCCTCGCGGTAATACACCTCGGCTTCTTCATAACGCCCCATTGACTCCATCAAATATCCATAATTATCAATCAATGTAAAAGTAAGAATATGTTCATTGCCCAACTGGCTTCTGGCGGCGGCAAGAGCTTCGGCCAAGAACTTTTCGGCTTCTTGGAATTTGCCTCGAGATTCGAGCAACTGCCCTAGGTTTCCAATCGCGGTAATAGTCAAGCTATCATTTACGCCAAGGGACCTTCGAGAGATGTCAACCACCGCTCGATACTGTTCTTCTGATTCGTCGAATTTTCCCTTTGCCCGCAGTACGTAGCCAAGTTCATTCCTTGAACGTACTGTGTTCCTATTTTCGGCACCCAAAATCCTTAGGTTACCTGCCAGGGCCTGTTTGATCGTTGTTTCGGCTTCGTCCAACTTCCCTTGGGCAAGCAAGACTTTTCCCATGCCGGACAGCAAAAAATAGGTCGTTGCATTCCCTTCTGGGTAGATCTTATTACAAATCATTCGCGCCTCTTCAAACGCATTTTTTGCTTCATCAAGGCTGCCCTTTGAAACTAGCACATTGCCATGAATGGCCAATGAATTTAGGATGTCCGGATGATCCTCGGCCAGTAGTTGTTTTCGGATTTCAAGACTACGTCTAGCGGGCTCCAACGCCATATCGTAAATGCCGATGCCATGCATTGTGGTTGCCAACACATACAACAAGCGCGCTTGCAATAGCGGTTGATCCTCAAGTTCTTGCAAGGAATCCAGGGCTCCTTGGAAGACATTATCGGAGAGTATGGAAATAGCTAGGCCAGTGAAATCTACGCCTGCGATAATCCGCGCGGCATCCTTTTGGTCGGCCTCCGTTTGAGCAGGAGTTCGCTTCCTGCGTTGGCTTAGACTCTGAATTTCCTCTAATAACTCAGCTCTGATGCTCCATCCCATTTTGGCTGCATCAATCGATTTCAAACGATCCTCTTGAAATTCGGTTAACTTTTGCAACTCATTTGCTTTCTTTTCCGTAGATTTCAGTGCGTCAATAGCTCGCTGACGTTGTGTCGCTTCTGATTCACGAGCACGAATGGCACTCACAGCTTCTTCTCGTGCAGTTTTTTCTGCTCCCACTGCGCGAATCAGAGCTTTTCCCGTTTTGTCTCTTTCACTATCAATTTTAAGAGCAAGCAGGGAAATGGCTACCAGGGCGACACTGGCCACAGCTCCACTTAAACTAATGGCAGGATGTCTCCTGCTCCATTTGACAGCCCGTTCCAATGGCGATGGCGGCCGCGCCAAAATCGATTCGTTATTGAGATAGCGACGTAAATCCGCCGCAAGGTCTGCCATGGTCGAATACCGCTTTCTGGGGATTTTTTCCAAGCACTTGAAGCAAATTGTGGCAAGGTCGGTTGGAATGCGGCTGCGGATGGTGCGTGGGTTGGGTGGCTCTTCATTCAATATTTTTTGGAATACTTGCTGGCTAGTATCGCCAATAAAAGGACGCGATAAGGTCAGTGCCTCATAAAAAGTGGCTCCCAAACTAAAGATGTCAGTCCGGTGGTCCATGCCCATGCGTTTTGCCGCAGCTTGCTCTGGACTCATGTAATACGGAGTTCCCGCCAAAAGTCCTGTTCTGCTCAATCCTAAATCGTCTTGAATTCGAGCTAATCCAAAGTCCGCGATTTTGGGTTGGCCGGTGGCGTCGAGCAAAATATTTGTAGGCTTAATATCGCGGTGGATGACGCCATTTTGGTGGGCGGCTTCCAGGGCGTCGGCGAGCTGTGCGAATAGTTGGGCGGTTTGCTGATAAGAATCGCTTGGGAGTTCCTGTTGCTCGCGCTTTGCAGCTAGGTGAGTGGCCAGAGTTGTGCCTTCAGAGACCAACTCTTGGGCAATCCATTTCACTCCATCCGTTTCTCCTACCCCATAGGTCTGCACGATGCCTGCATGCTGCAATCGCCCGCCGGCTTCGGCCTCGCGTTGGAAACGTTTCAGCGCAGAGGGGCTAAAGCTAAGTTGCGGTTTGAGGGTTTTTAGCGCCACTCGCCGCTTCAGGGAGATTTGTTCGGCTTCCCAAACTTCACCCATACCACCCCGGCCTAGTTCTCGAATAAATTTGAAATCACCGAGAATTCGGCCGCATCTCTTTGATGAGTTTGAAGCGCCCAATGCCTCGCGCAATAAGTTGTAACTCTTAAATTTTTCATCCAGAGCTTCGCGCAATTCAGATGGATGTTTGGCTAAAAATTCATCCTGGTTAGCATCCTTGTTTTGGGTAAGGATATTTAGCCAGTCTTGAAAAATTTGATCTACTTGAGAGTGGTGCGGGGATTTAGACATGTAGCCATATTGGTTTGGGAATCCCTAAAAGGGGTTCTTAGGATACAAAAATCAAGGAGCGAGTCGTTTAAGTAGCTGCAAATATAGACCATCCCTGCTTCTTGGGAGTGAAAAATATTTTGTCAGAAGTTTGCAGAAGGGAACTAATCAGAATTAATTTAGGCGCGAGTAGGTGCCGGATCAAAAACGCCATTGCAAACCAATGCCGACGCCATTTTGAATCGGATCAATGATCGGCACCATTTCGGCACCCAGTACTTCAACTTTGTGGCGGCCGGCAACAGCAGACGCAACTACCCAGCCCAAAGTGAAACCACCGACGATGTCGTCCAAATCGTGCTCACGAGAATCTAGGCGTTGAAAAGCGACCATTCCGCTTACCAAAACGGCCGGTACACCGATCTTCCAGCCATAAAGCTCCCCCAGGGTTGTTGCCGCGGCCATGCTCATGGCCGAGTGGCCGCTGGGATAGCCTTCTGGCACGCCGTTTGGACGTTCGTCGCGGAAAATCGCTTTTAATCCTAAGGTGCTGACCCCCGTAAGAATCAGCGCCGACGCCAAGGTCTGACTATGTGCCATCGCTTCTCGGTCGTCGACCAGAGTGCTGTAGCCATACCATGCCGCTGCGCCACCGAGCAAGACGACTCCGGAACCAAGGTGGTCGAGACCAGTGCCCACTTTGTCATTGAGATAATTGTGCTTATCAAAGCGATCCGCCAAGTCGTCTTCCAAACCGTAGTGATCTAGGACGATGCCTAGCCCGTAGCCACCCGTTAGATAAAACAAGTTTTCTGGCGACCCATAAACTGCTTTGGTGTCTTTCCATAACCGCGGCATGAAATCCATTCCGTCCACGTGTGACGTGGTGGAGTTTCGATACGGCGCCGGACGATCTGGCATTGTGATGGAGCTGCAACCAAATTGTGCTAGAAGCAAAACCGCCAAACCGGATGCCAGGAGATGAGAATTAATCATTGCTTGGAGACCACGATTCATCCTACCTTTCAATAATGAAATGGAGCAAGCCCGAAATACGGCTGCTTGGGCACACCTCCAAAAGATTCTGTCTTTTGTTAAGCCTACGTTAAGCAAGCAGGAAATTTGCCGCTTTCTTGAGTGCTGCGCGGGCTTCCGGAATGTAGCCGTCGAAGGCCTGCCAGCCATGAAATACGTCGCGGTAAATGGAAAATTCCGAGGTACCTCCATTCGCCAATAATTGATCGTGTATTCTTTTGGCGTCGTCGAACAGGAGTTCGGTATCGCCGACTTGAATATGGATGGGTGGCAAGTTTTTTAATTCGCCAAATAGTGGCGACACTGCCGGGTTCTTCCAGTTTTCTTCGGCTGTATAACAAGCGGCAAAATGCGGAAGATTTTCGGGGCGGAACATCGCGCACTTGCCGTCGTTGTAATGAACCGAATTGCCGCTGCCGGTGAGGTCGGTCCATGGCGAAAAAAGAACCGCGCGGGCGGGCAGGGGAAGTGCAAGTTTCTGTAGTCGGTGCATGAGCGCCACCGCCAAGCCACCACCAGCAGAGTCGCCGGCTATGCCAATAAAATTGGGATCGATGTTTTGATCCAGCATCCAGCGATAGACTTTTTCCGCATCGTCAAGCGCCGCTGGAAAAGGATGTTCAGGTGCTAGTCGGTAATCCGGTACTAGGACTCGAGCCGGAGTTAACCGCGCCAATGCTGCCGTAATTGGACGATGCGTGGCCGGTGAGCAGGAAAGATATCCACCGCCGTGCAAATACAAAAGCACGAGCGTAGTTGGCGTCGGCGGGTTGAGTTCTTCCACGGCAATTTCTCCAACTAGGAAGCTCGACCTTTTCACACCTAGGCTGCGAAATAATTGCAAGGCCCGGGTAGTACCAAAATGCCGACGGGCGCGTTTTGCCAGCTGCATCCCTACCCCCCAATTTCGCCGTCGAATGAAGAGGCGAATAAATGCTGCGGCACCACGAGCGCGGAAGCTGCTCATTCAGCTACCACGATCTTGGCAAAAGTACGCGAGCGCTTCAGCGCAACAAAGCCTGCCGCAATAGAAATCCCGATGGGTATTAGGTCCCAAAAAAGGTCGCCCATGTCCAGCTCGTTGGTGTGCCCTAAGCTCAGTTCTTGGGTCGCCCGAGCGAAATACCGAACCAAACTAACGCTGGCATTGAAAATGAAATAAAGCCCGAACAGGCGAATGATGCTTTGAGCGAGTTGCAATGACATGGATTCGATTTGAGTAGACAAGGAGTGTGAGGACAACTCCCTATATCATACTCACCCCAAACCTATGTTCGACTCGCGACGCTCGGCCCTACTTCACCGATAAATTACTAAGTTCCAGGCGAAGATTTTGGTTAACCGCGTTCGTGCCGCGAAGTATCTTCCGGGAAGCCGAAATGAATCGGGTCCTTGCCTTCGTGGAAGTCGCAGAATTTTTTGTGGTCGCCGGTTTGAATTTCTTCTTTGGTCCCTAAGCAGTAAGGGCATTCGGCGTGCTTTTCTACCGAACGATTGCGGTCAAGGCGTTGGCAATGGATTTGTCCGCATTCCGGGTGCTCACATGCGGCTGGTGGATTTTGTGGTTGCTCTGTGCTCATGAATTTACCTCCGCGTGTAGTTTTAATCGGTCCCAGTTGCGCTGCACCATTGCTTGAATCTGGTCCAGGTTGATGGCGTTTTTGCGGAAGCGACCTTGCAGAGAGAAGTACTTCTCCAATGCGGCGCGGCTGAGGTCGGGGGTTTCGTTGATGGTGTAATCAAATCCATTGACTACTTCATAAATGGGATAAAGTCCGCTGCGAATCGCCAAGCGAACTAGATCGATGCCTTCGGCTGGTTCGGATTTCCAGCCGGTTGGGCATGGCGAAAGCAGGTGCAAAAAGCGGAAGCCTTCGGTATCCAGGGCGCGTTGCATCTTGCGGTGGCCGTCAGCGGGATCGGCTATGGAAACGGATGCGCAGTACGGAATGCGGTGTGCAGCCATGATTCCCATCACGTCTTTTTTGTCGATGTCCTTGCCCGCTGGCGTCGTGGTTGTGGTCGCACCAATCGGAGTGGCCGATGAACGCTGACCGCCAGTATTGCCGTAAATTTCATTGTCGTAGCAGATGTACAAAACGTCTTCATTACGTTCAGCCGCCGCCGACAAAGTAGCCATGCCGATGTCATAAGTTCCGCCGTCGCCGGCCCAGCAAATCACCCGCGTATCGTCGCCATTGATTTTTGCGATCTGCGCCAAGCCCGACGCCACCGCCGCCGAAGAAGCAAAGGTCGACGCCACCACCGGCGCGCCAAATGCGGAGTACGGATATTGCCCGGCGGTCACGATTCCGCAGCACGCCGGAATCACCACTTGTACATTACGCGTACCCGCCGCGCGACTCAGCATGTTTAATCCATTCGACATGCCGCAGCCGCCGCAGTTGGAATTGCCGGAACGCAAAATCGGTTCGGCGCGGTCGTCGGCACTTTGCGCTAAACCACAAAGCAGAGGTTGTTCTTTCATCATGCCACCTCCATGATTTTGGGGGTTCCTGCGGATTTCAAACTGATCAAATCGTCCAATACTTCTTGGATGTGTTTCGGTTGCACATCGCCGCCGCCGACGCCAACCATGTAACCTTGAACGAGCGCGTCCGGCACCACGCCGCGCACTTCGCCCCACAAAATTCCGCCGAGGCCAGGGCAGACGTCGCGATCCATGATGGCGATTCGTTCGCGGCCGCTGAGGAATTTACGCAGTAGATCTTCAGGGAATGGACGGAA
>JACKQG010008196.1_pt1 | contig 10268 bp, 9 predicted proteins | sample 8237621 | NCBI WGS metagenome assembly JACKQG01 (sample SAMN15677084, study PRJNA649215) | marine metagenome | biome: marine; feature: Black Sea; material: saline water; isolation source: suspended particulate matter (SPM) from the Black Sea western gyre | collected 2013-06-09/2013-06-10 | depth...
GGGTGAATTAGTCAGGGTAAATAGCTAAGGATGTTAATATTCAAAATAATTTGTAATTCTTTACTTTAGAAGTATTTTGTAATGGTTCAATGAACGGATTTATAACCGTGAAAACATGCCAAAATATTGAAAATTTTCACGGTTATGAGCCTAATAACGTGAAAACGACATGTATTAATGTGTGTTTTCACGGTTTTGTTGCTAAAACCGTGAAAATGTGATAAATTTTAATATGGCTAAAGTGTTAAATATCTACAAAAAAATTGATGTGTTGAGAGAGCGCTATAACAAATCAGCTCATAAAAAAGAGTCATTGCTCCATCTGCTTGGCGAAACAGAAGTGGCGGAACACGTTTACAATTCAAACGCGATTGAAAATAGTACCCTCAGTTTGGATGAAACTGAAAAAATTCTAATGCAAATTGATTTGGAGAGATTCATTTCCGAACGGGAATTGTTTGAAGCAAAAAACCTGGCTCGAGTAGTAACCTATATAAATACAAAGGCGAAGCAGCAGGAATTAAATCTGGACCTTATTTTAATACTTCATAAAATGCTCATCTCCAATATTCGGGATGAAATTGCCGGTAGAATTAGGCAGGAAAACGAGTGGGTGCGCGTTGGTAATTATATTGCGTGTGACCCAAAACTCATTCAGGACAAGATAGATGAGATGTTTATTCAATATTATTCCAAGCCTAGTGAAAATATCATAAAAAGGATTGCCGTTTTTCATCTCACTTTCGAGCATATCCATCCTTTTGTTGATGGAAATGGTAGAATAGGAAGAGTTTTAAATAATTATTTACTCATTCGTGAGGGATATGTCCCCATAAATATAAAATTCATTGATCGCTTATTATATTACGATGCCTTTCAAGAATTTGATGAAAACGCCAATAGCTCAATAATGGAAGAAATTATAGGTAAAGCAATTACAAACAGCTATCACAAGCGTCTGGCTTATTTAGATGGGCTAGAAATAATGACTCTAAATGAATATGCCCAAAGAAATAATATATCTCATTCCAATTTAATTAATAAAGCCAAAAGGCAAACTGTAGATGCATTTATCGAGAAGGGGATATGGAAAATAGGTGTTTCCCCGTAAATATATTTTCCCTTCTATCCAATCCGCGCGGTATAGAAGTTTTGTAAATTATTATCATGAAACGGTATTTTGTATATGTAATAGAATTAGACCCGGTTGTAGCAAATCAAAAAAAATTCCGCGCTAAAAACCCTCGCTATATTTTTGGAAGCGACTGTGTATATGTGGGGCAATCTTCACGAAAACCTGTATTGAGGTTTGAGCAGCATAAAGAAGGATATAAGTCAAACAAATATGCAAAGGTATATGGCATTAAACTCCGCCCGGATCTTTACGAGCAATACAACCCCATTCCCACCAGGAAAGACGCAGAAGAGATAGAAGAAATGCTGGGTAAAAAACTACGAAGCCAGGGATTTGGCGTTTGGTATAATTGATTTGAAATAAAACAGAAATACTCAACCTTCTAAAATTTCATTTTTAATTTCATCAACCCAGGATAAATTTTTAGGCGTGCTCCCAACAGCGCCTTTGCAAGGTGTGGAGCGTGGACAGTTGGAGCGCCGGGGACAAATAACCACAACTGGGTTTTCTAATCCATCTTTTACCCAGGAAATGTTCTGAATCCCCGCTGCTGTTTTTATCGCTTTCGCGGCATTTTCCGGCATCATGGCCTGACCGTTAACTAAACATGCGTGATCTGTTTCTTCTAAAATTCCCGTTGTATCAAAATTCTGGGATTCCAGCATGGGCATTAAATCCACCCCCACAGACACCACATGTGAATTTCCGGCGGCATCTTTTGTGCGGACTGCAGTACAGGCGTACAACCGAAGCAAATCATCCTGCTTTAATAAAGATATTTGCGCCAAAGGTTTGCGCATTGTGCTGTCTTGTGCCGCACGGAATAAAGCCCATTGTTCACAAGCTGGTATACCGGCTTGCATGCTGCCCCAAGGCAAGGGAATTCTATTGCCCCGATAAGCTACGCGCAACATGCCCGGAGGATAAATATCAAAATAATGCCAACGATCATATGGAGATACGACTGTCATGCGCCGCATAACAACTCCGGGTGTTAATTCAAGCTTTTTTATTGCATGGACACTATAACCATTTCTTACCAGAAAACGTCTGAACGGTTGGCGCGGACACAGCAAAGCACCAGCAAAAAAACTGCATTCAAAATCTCTCCATGCAATGAGTATATCTTCTTGGGTAACAGCCCGAACGTGTACATTTGACGGCCGGGGTGAGCCGCCCAGCTCTCCTCCTGTAGCATGCGACGATACCGCCCCGTCACCATTGTGTAAAATTTTATGAGCCAAGTAAAGAGCCAATTCATACTTAAGGCGTTTTGGTTCATTTTCTAACTGCTTATTTATATATACAGTACAAGGACTATCGTAAAAAGATCGAAACAGTGTTTTAATTTCCTGCCCCGCATCATTCTTTGTTAAAAATGTTGGCTTATGGAACCACTTAACTTTTATTCCATGTTTTTTACACAGTTTCATTAAACCGGACACATCGACGGGAAATTTTCTCCCTCCTGTTTCATCCGCAAGTCGTTCGAGATCAGGAAATTTATTTTTATTCTGCTCCTGATAAGCTCGTAATAAAACATGGGAAAACTGTCGTCCGGAAATACTAGCTTGCGATAACAACTCAGGGATAGCCCTTTCCATCAATTCCTTTGAAAACAAAATACCGGGTTCCAATAAAATTTTATTTTCCGGAAACCCAACTTCTTTTTTTGCATCTTCCAACAACTCCGTACTGTCGTCTCTGAACCATGAAACATTCTTTTGAAATAATTCTGATAAAAGTACCAACAATTTTTCAGATGGATTCCTCCGTCCGTTTTCTATCAGGCTTAAATAGGGGACAGATGGTGCAGATTGACTGTCTAATTGGTGGCATCTGAAAACCAAGTCATCCATTGTCATACCATTTCGCTTGCGCAATGCGCGAATTTTTGAGCCAAGAAAATGAGCTTTTTTTTGAGGTGTATTTAATGATTTCATTATTCGCTGTTCATTATTTCAAAATTTCCGGAAACGTTTTTATCAATTTGTTTCTGGATTATCGTTGTAAAATTTACACTGTAAAGTATTATATGTAAAGTTTACTTTTATTCTTTTAATGATGAAGGTACTATTCATTAGCGTTTTTTATTCTCCAAGGACTTATTATATGACTTCAAACACCACATCAACGACCGCCAAAAACAGCGCCCCCCTGCCGGTCGGCGTTTCCGTGCTGGGAAAAATAGGTCCCGGATATGAAGAAATTCTGTCCTTTAAGGCACTGGATTTTATTGCGGGTCTCCAACGCAATTTTAATGCGAGGCTACTTGAGCTTTTGCAAAAACGCATCACCCGCCAACAAGAAATTGACGCCAGTGTTCTTCCAGACTTTTTACCGGAAACGGAGCATATTCGTTCCGGCGATTGGACCGTAGCACCCGTTCCCCAAGACCTCCAGGATCGCCGTGTAGAAATCACCGGACCTGTGGATCGCAAAATGATTATTAATGCATTAAATTCTCCCGTCAAGGTGTTCATGGCTGATTTTGAAGATTCCAATTCCCCTTCCTGGGATAACACCATTCAAGGCCAGATCAATCTTCGGGATGCAGTTGACGGAACCATTTCGTTTGCCCATCCAACCAAAGATAAGGTATACAGTTTAAATGAAGAAACAGCCACTCTCATGGTTCGTCCCCGGGGATGGCATTTAATAGATAAACATATTCTTATAGATGAGGAGCCCCTCTCCGGCAGTCTTCTTGATTTTGGATTATTCTTTTTCCATAATGCAAAGGCGCTTCTCCAAAACGGAACGAGTCCCTATTTTTATCTCCCAAAATTGGAAAATCATCTGGAAGCCCGGCTGTGGAACGATGTTTTCAATCATGCCCAAGATGCGCTGGGTATTCCCCGTGGCACCATAAAAGCAACTGTGCTCTTGGAAACAATTCTGGCTGCCTTTGAAATGGATGAAATTTTATACGAACTCCGAGACCATTCCGCGGGTTTAAACTGCGGGCGGTGGGATTATATTTTCAGTTTTATCAAAAAATTTCGTAATCATAAAAATCATGTTCTTCCTGACCGAGCCGTCATTACCATGGACTGTCATTTTATGAAAAGCTATGTTGACCTCCTTGTAAAAACTTGCCACAAACGCCAAGCCCATGCCATGGGCGGTATGGCGGCTCAAATTCCCATTAAAAATAATCCGGATGAAAATGAAGCAGCCCTGGATAAAGTCCGCCAAGACAAAGTCCGGGAAGCTCGCGCCGGGCACGATGGCACTTGGATTGCTCATCCCGGATTGGCAGACATAGCATTAGAGGCGTTTAATGATGTAATGCCCCAAGCCAACCAACTGGGTGTAAAACGGGAAAACGTATCCGTAACCGCTGCTGACCTTTTGAAAGTTCCCGAAGGTGAAATTACACAAGAAGGTTTTCGCCACAACATTCGCGTGGGAATTCAATACATTGCCGCTTGGCTGGATAACAACGGCTGTGTTCCCCTTTACAACCTAATGGAAGATGCCGCCACAGCGGAAATTTGTCGTTCCCAGCTCTGGCAATGGGTAAAGTTTGGTGCAAAATTAAATGACGGTACAGTCATTACAGAAAATTTGTTTAATGAAATATTAGGGGAAGAATTAACCAAATTGAAAAATGCGGATAATGGAAAACTAGGGCTTGCAGCTGATCTGTTTACAGACATGGTATTAAAAGAAGAGTTTGATGAATTCCTCACCTTACCTGCATACAAACATTTAAACTAACACAGAATCGAAAGGATATTTAAACATGGGCACTGTTGAAGAAAAAATAAAATCACTCTCCATTGAAGAAAGAGCCGTTGAACGGGAAAAACATATTTTAAGCCATGCGGTGGATACTGACGATGTAAAACATATTGAAAACCTTTGGGACAATGATCCCAGATGGACAGGCATAACCCGTTCCTATTCAGCTGAAGAAATGCTCAAACTCCGGGGGACCTTAAAAGTGTGGCATACATTTGCCCAGGCGGGAGCCGAACGGTTATGGCATCTTTTAAAAACGGAAGATTATATTATCGCATTAGGCGCCATGACCGGCAACCAGGCCGTTCAACAGGTTGAAGCGGGATTACAGGCTATTTACCTCAGCGGGTGGCAGGTAGCTGCAGATGCAAATCTCGCCGGAGAAATGTATCCAGATCAAAGCCTTTATCCCAGCAACAGTGTTCCCGCTGTGGTGAAAAAGATTAATAACGCTCTCCGGCGTGCAGACCAAATACAGGTGTTGGATAATCGTCAGGACGGACCTTACTGGTTCGCCCCCATTGTGGCCGATGCAGAAGCGGGATTCGGAGGTCCTCTCAATGCATTTGAACTTATGAAGGGTATGATTGAGGCCGGTGCAGCAGGTGTTCATTTTGAAGATCAGCTTGCCTCTGCAAAAAAATGCGGGCATATGGGCGGTAAAGTTTTGGTTCCTACGCAAGAATTTATTACAAAGTTGATTGCGGCCAGGCTTGCAGCTGATATTGCCGGCGTATCCACAATACTCATTGCCCGGACAGATGCAGATGCCGCAAAGCTCATCACCAGCGATATAGATGAGAGGGATCAACCGTTCATTACAAATGAAGGCCGGAGCTCTGAGGGTTTTTATCGGATTAAAGGCGGAATCGAAATGGCCATTGCCCGGGGACTGGCCTATGCGCCCTACGCGGATATGATCTGGTGTGAAACATCTCATCCGAATTTGGACGAAGCTAAACAATTCGCCGAAGGCATTAAGAAAGAATACCCTGATAAATTATTAAGCTATAATTGTTCACCGTCCTTTAATTGGAAGCACCATCTGGATGATGCAACTATTGCAAAATTCCAGCAGGAGCTCGCTGCCATGGGATACAAATTTCAGTTTGTTACACTGGCGGGATTTCATGCCTTAAACCTGGGAATGTTTGATCTTGCCAAAAGCTATAAACAGGATGGCATGCTGGCTTATTCTAAATTTCAGGAGCTGGAATTTGAACACGAGAGGGCAAATGGCTATATGGCAACCACTCATCAGAAATTCGTGGGGACCGGTTATTTTGATCGTGTGGTGAATTGTGTAACTGACGGTGATAGTTCCGTCCAAGCTCTTTCAGGTTCAACGGAAGAAGAACAGTTTTAAGGAAATTGTTTCTTCCTTTTACTAACCTTTCAAAGGATTAGCCTTTGAAAGGTTAGTAAAAGGTAGTGGCTCAAACTGATATTATTCTGCAAATCAACAAACCATACACACGTCTTTAAATGTCTTCTTACTGATCTCCGGCACTTCCGCGTTTTCTGCCGGATATCCTACAGGAATCAATAAAAACGCCCGTTCATTTTCCGGACGGTTCAATAATTCCTGTAAAAATTTCATGGGACTGGGAGTGTGAGTTAACGAAACCAGCCCGGCGTTATGAATTGCCGCCAATAAAAATCCGGTTGCAATTCCCACGGATTCGTTCACATAATAATTTTTCCGTGATTCATTCCCCCTCGTATCAATCACCTCTTTAAATATGACAATTAAATATGGGGCTGTTTCCAAAAACGGTTTTTGCCAGTCCGTACCAAATTGATTTAAATCCTCCAGCCATTCTTTTGTAGCCCGATGGGAATAAAATTCTTTCTCTTCTGCTTCCGCGGCGTTTCGTATTTCTTTTTTAATCTGTGGATCTGCTACAACTACAAAACGCCAGGGTTGTTTATTGGCGCCGGATGGAGCAGACACAGCCGTCTTGACACAATTATGTATAATCTCGGCCGGTACCGGCCGAGAAGAAAAATCACGCACACTGCGACGCATTCTCAATGAGTTAAGTAAACTCACAGACCTGTTCAGCATTTCGTTTTCAGGTATTTCATTAAATTCTAATTTTTGGAATGACATGGCTTCCCTTTCTGAGTTAGTTTTATACAAGTAAATTTAATATAATTGACTTTCATGCGCCTGTTTGAATCCATATTACTGTTAATATTAGTCGTGCTGATCTATCAGCTTGTTTTTTCAAAACAAAAAAATGTGCAGCCCCTACATTTGCTTTTGTTTGCACTGCTCCTTGCTGTGGCTCATTTTATGGTCGAAGGTTACCGCTGGCAAATGGTTCCTGCATATTTTAGTTTTGGAATTTTATACCTCCGGGTAAAAATAGGTGAACTGAAATTTACTTCTCGATTCAATAAAATTACATGGGGATTGGGAATGGTTTTTGCCATCAGCCTGCCTTTTGCTGTGCCCGTAATGAATCTTCCTGAACCAGCGGGACACTATATAATCGGGACTAAAATTTATCAATGGTCAGATAGTTCTCGCATGGAGTGGTTCACGGCCGAAGATGAAGATCCTGACGATGTACGCGAATTAGTGGTGCAAGTGTGGTATCCGGCGAAAACGGAAACGGGTAAGCCTATGCCCTACCTGAATAATCTTAATCTCCGTATTGATGCTCTTGGGGGAGCCGGGGATTTTCCCGGATTTTTGGCTAGTCATATTGATTTGGTAAAAACACATTCTTTTCTAAATGCCCCCTTCTTCCCCGAGAAACAGTTTCCGCTTTTAATTTTGTCTCACGGCATTACCGGTTTTCGGCAAATGCACACAGCGCTCATAGAAGAATTAACAAGCAATGGCTATGTTGTGGTGGCGCCTGATCATACCTATGATTGCAACCTGACTATCTTTCCTGACGGCCATACGGCCGATTACAGATCCGATATTACCGGTGACCCTGATAGTGTCAACATTCGTCGACAGCAATTAAATACACGTGTGGCGGATATCAAATTTATATTGGATCGGTTGATAGTAACCGGCGAGTTCAATAAAATAATCAACTTTGAAAAAGTGGGCGTTCTGGGCCATTCATACGGCGGATCTACGGCGATTCAAACAGCTTTTGAAGACGATCGTTTTAAAGCTGTGTTGACATTAGACAGTTGGATGAATCCGATTCCAGAACATATTATTCAACGGGGAATACTACAGCCGTTTCTGCATCTGGGTCGGTCCAGTTGGGATGATTCTGATTATCCTACAAGCCCAGCTATGCTCGAACAGTTTTTGGCCAAATTAAACGGAGAAAAATTTCATTATATTTTGCAGGGAGCACGTCATTTGGATTTTAGTGATTCACCATTATTTTCGCCTTTTTCAGATTTAATATTGGAAACGGGCAGCGTTGCTGCTGAAAAAGCTGTTTTACAAACGAATGCTGTTGCCTTGTCCTTTTTTGACCAATACTTGAAAAATAACGAAAGTCAAATTCCGGAAAACCTCTCTGGATATTCAGAGTTATTAATGCAATAAAACTTTACACGCGTTTATGCCAAAAAAAGTGTATATCATTTCACTGGTGTGTTGTGTATTAACAACACCATTTTTTGTTTCTTCCCAGCGTATTATTATGGGATTTCCCGCTTGGGCGTTTTATTCCCTGGTGATGACTATCGTATATTCTTTTATAATTGCAATCCTACTGCAAATTTACTGGCCTACTCAAAAAAAACGTCATGACTCCTGAACCGCTATTGGGAACAGGCGGCCTTATTTTTATGGGTCTTTACCTGTTTTCTTTAATTGGAATTGGCTGGGCTGGGCGATTGGCTCGCAAAGAAAATACATTATCAGATTTTTACCTGGCCGGGCGGGGAATGGGAGTTTTTGTACTTTTCCTTACTCTCTATGCCACCCAATACAGCGGCAACACGATGATTGGTTTCGCCGGAAAAGCCTACAGGGGAGGTTTGCAATCCTTGGTAATGGTCATATTCATGAGTTCGATTGTTGGAGCCTATCTCATCTATGCGCCAAAATTGTTTCGGCTGTCAAAAAAACACGGGTTTATTACTACGGGGGATTTTATCCACCACCAATTCAAGAATACAGCGTTGACAATCATAATTGTATTGCTTTCAATTGTTGCTCTGGGGAATTATATCCTTACAAATTTGAAAGCGATCGGCTACATCGTTGTGGCCGCCACGGGCGGGGTGGTTGGTTTTGCCCAGGGGATTATTATTTTATCACTGATTATGGTTATCTATGAAACCTTGGGCGGCATGCGCAGTGTTGCCTGGACAGACGTAATTCAAGGTGTACTTCTATTGGTGGGCGTCATTTTGATTTTCATTGTTATCCAATTAGAATACGGAGGTATGTCCGCATCCGCTCATATTATCAAAAATAATAACCCTGAATTTTTCACCCCTCCAAATTGGGCAGAAAAACGATTATGGATGAGTACAATTGGATTAGCATTTTTTGGTATATCCGTTTATCCTCACGCTATTCAGCGTATCTATGCCGCAAAAGATGAACATACATTAAAACGCTCTTTGCAAATCATGGTGTTTATGCCGTTGGTTACCACAATGTTTATGATGGTTGTTGGCTGGGTTGGATTGGTTCAGTTTCCTGATCTCAATCGCCAGGGCAGTGAACAAATCACAATGCTAATGCTGCAGGATATTGGCCACAGAATCCCTGCCATGTCTATCATGATTGTCCTTTTTCTCTCAGCGGCGGTTGCGGCGATTATGAGTACGGTTGATTCCGCTTTACTTGCTATTTCATCCATGGTTACAAAAGACTTATATGGTCGGTTACGGCCGGGGAAAAGCCAGGAAGAACTAACAAAGCTCGGCAAAATATTTTCTTGGCTTGTGATGGGATTGGCTGTTTACTTGGCCATTGAACTTCCTCATACAATCTGGCGCTTGATGGAAATTAAACTGGAGTTGCTGTGTCAAATTGCGCCGGCGATTTTTCTGGGGATACATATAAAACGCTTACGTGCAACATCTGTTCTTGCCGGTGTTATAACCGGAACCCTCATAGCAGTCATTATTTCATTGTCCCCTCTTTTCCATGCGAAGCCCTGGGGCATACACGCTGGAATATGGGGATTATTTTTTAATGTAGCTGTTTTGTTCCTTTTTCAATTTCGTACACAAAAAAATTAGAAATCTTACATATTCCTTCTTTTAATTAATCTGTTTTCATCTGTAATCTTGTCTTTCAAATTTGATATATTTTCGTGACGTTATTCGCCACCCGACCAAACCAGCCCTCGGCACTCGGTGTCTTCCAATCCGTCTAACATAACGGCAATCGTCGGCGCCCAATGGGGTGATGAGGGAAAAGGGAAAATTACCGATTTCTTCG